>OJHK01000092.1_pt1 | contig 81829 bp, 67 predicted proteins | sample 1595161 | NCBI WGS metagenome assembly OJHK01 (sample SAMN05416842, study PRJEB24817) | seawater metagenome | isolation source: Sea water | place: Canada:Atlantic | collected 2013-07 | reverse complement strand
AAGTGTTAGATATTCATTTATAAGTTCCTTAAAACTCTTTATTCTCTGTTTATTGTAGTGGATAAGGAGTAATTCTTCTTCTACTTTATTAACATCTTTAACCTCAACCTCAACTTCTTTCCATCCTAATCTTTTAATAGATTCAAACCTTCTGTTTCCACTGATTACTTGATTACGAGTATCTATAGTAAGTGGTTGAAGTAATCCAACCTCAGAAATACTTTCCATCAGTTCCTCAATAGAGGAAAGGGTATAAATTTCTTTGTTCTTGGGATGGTGTTTTAATGAGGATACTTTGACTTTCATAAATTAAAAGTAGCAAAGATTTTTGTGGTAAGCAAATTAAAAAAATAAACTCTGTAATACTTATAGTAAGAGGAATGAACCTCTGAGAGTTTATAAGAACAAGTATTATGGAAGATATAAATGAACACGAAATAGATGGTTTAATCCAAACCATGAAAGAAACAGGTATTCAAGGTTTAATGAAATACACTGATGTATTGGTGTGGAATCACATCTGTGAGAGAAATTGGTGTAATGAATCCAACAGGGAAGGACAGATTAAGTTTCTTAAACAAGAAACTGATATGGAATACAACGAAATAATGAATCTCCTTAACAGATATGATGAATGGAGGAAATATTTACCTTCTTACTCGTTGAGGTTAAATCAGAACCTTGATTCAATAAATAAAAAAATAAACTCTGTGATTCCATTCAAATACATTGGGAACTCACCCAATAAAAGACTCATAGGATTTGTAGATGAAGGGAACGATATTAATATTTATGATGGAATTGGAAAACACCTTATGAAATTGGGTTCAGTAGATAAGAAAAGTTGGAGTATCAATTGGGGAACATATCAAACCTTACAACAAGAACATTCATCTTATATAACCTCATCAGTTAGAGAACTGAAAAATAGAAATTGGTTATAATGGAAAATTTATTTGAACAAAAATTGGAAGGTCTTGAAACCTATAAATGGATATCGGTAGATGATTGTTCCGAAGAGTTAGGAGTGAGTAGAAGAACCATCTTTCAGTACCTCCACGATAATAAGATTAAAGGTATCAAGTGGAAGAATAAGAGATTGATTGATTCAGTATCCGTTGTGGGGTTTCTACTGAATAAAAAGGTGATAGAGGTAACCAACTTAAAAAACAAAGAGATGGTTCGGGAAATCGAATTAAACCAATATAAAGAACTCTAAATTGAGATTGTGTTTTGATTAACATTACAACGAAGAGGGGGAATTTTTTTCATTTCAATTATGATATAAATTACTCAAACCCCCTTTGAGTTGTATCTAACCATTCAATAACTTATCAAATTGATTCCAAGTTAAATCTCCATTTTTATACATCTTAAATAACTTATCTTTTTCATCAACCACTTCAGTTGATTGTTTTAGATTGGTATCTATATTTTGATGTAAAAGGTTATTAAATTTGAATCTATCTTTTTCGGAAGTTTCATAATATACATCAAGTGTTTTATAGTTCTGAATTCCAGTAATACTCATAATCGTTTTTCTATCATAACCTACATCTACATAGGTTCTAATCATCGTTTTTCTACCAATATGGGAAGTGATAACTTGGTGTAATCTTTTAGTATCATCAGAACCTTTAATAATTTGATTATTCCAATCATATCTTGGTTTCGTTATTACCCTATTCAATCCAACAATCTTACTGATTTCCTTAATATGTTTGTTAAATTTCTGATTTGAAATTTGATTCCCTTTTGGTGTTCTTGGAAATAAATAATCATCTACTTTTTTCCCTCTTGAATATTTCTTATATATCTCCCAAGTTAGGGGAGTGTTGGGTATTCTTACTACAACATTTGTTTTCTGTGGAGTTAATACAAACTCACCTTTAACAAATGTATTTTTTCTTTCCTTCTTGTTTCTTTTATCTAACTCTTTGAAGTGAATCAACTTGAGATTTACCCCATCAACATACCTTAAACCCACCCCACATAACATTAGTAATAAATCTTTATATACTTCATAGTTGGTGAAGTTTCTTACTTCATTATTCATAAGAGTATCGTAGAAAAACTCCACTTTCTTTACATCTTTTGGATAGTGTTTTTCATAATCATTTTCAATGTATTCAAAACCCTTGAAATCGTGTAATTGAACAATTTCAGTATCCTTCAAGAATATAATATCTTTCTCCTTATCCTTATCTCTTTTAGGTTTAGAAACAACAAGTTTAACCCTATGATTCTCTTCTAACCATTTACCAAACATTACAAGAACCTTTATTCTTTTCTTTATTGTTGATGGTTGTAATCCTCTCTTATCGGAATAAATTATCAACTCATTTGTGTAATCCTTATTGATATCAGAGGGTAGAAGTTTGATTGATTGATTAATTTGATACTCTTTGGTAAATCTTATTATATCATTTATTGAACCGATTACACTCCTTACATATGAAAGAGAGTTCCTTGTTTCAATAAGATATTGAGGAGATTGAACCCATTTAAGGTATTTCTCTAAATACATTTCAAAAAATATCTCCCTATTTGTATTATCAAATTTCTGAACAACCCCTCTCCTCATATATGATTTAACCAATTCAGTAGTTGGTATCATATCGTTTTTCTTAATTTCAAAAATCACATCTTTGATTTCCTTCCACCTTTGAAATATTAAAATGTTCTTTGTGTTGGAATCTTTATCGGTATGAAGGATAGGTTCTTTCTTTCTTTTACTTCTCCAATCCTCATCCCAATCATTTATCTTAACCTCTACATTGGTTGTAAAGGATACTCTTTTTTTACTGAAATAATACACTATTTGAACCACAAGAGAATCCTCTCTTGAATACAATTCCTTCTTTTTTAGATAGTTTAATTTGTAAAATATACTCATTTGGTTGTTCTTAATAACACCCTACAAATATAGTAAATGAACCAGTAAGTTGTTCTTTATCTTGTTCTTTTTTGAAATAAGAACAAAAAAAAACTCTCTAACTTGTTGATTAACAACGTATTAAAGAGTAATTTATGTGGTACCTCCAGGAATCGAACCAGGGACACAAGGATTTTCAGTCCTTTGCTCTACCAACTGAGCTAAGGTACCTCCGTTTAAGGATTGCAAATATAAAATCCTTTTTATTCCCTTACAACAGAATTACTCTAAAAATGTTTGTGTAATTTTATAGCTTAAACCCATTTGCATGTATTTGGTCTTAGATTTTGGAAATACACTGACGAAATTTTTCCTATTTAAAGGGAAAGAAGTCATTGATAGCGCAAGTCTTTTACCCAAAGATGCTTTTAAAAAGATACATAAAATTCTCACCCTAAATGAGGGAATAAAAGGCCTGATTTATTCGGATGTAACAGGAGAAATCCATGAGAAATTGGTGGATTTAGCAAAAGAAATACCTGTTATCGCCATAAATTCCTCCATAAAATTACCTTTTGTAAACGAATATGAAAGTAAATCAACCTTGGGAGCCGATAGAATTGCATTGGTTGCTGCGGCGGTAATTGCTTATCCTAAAAAAAACACTTTGGTGATCGATTTGGGAAGTTGTATCACCTATGATTTTGTTTCTCAGGAAAAGACTTACAAAGGGGGCGCAATTTCACCCGGTTTTGAGATGCGATATAAGGCATTAAATACATTTACGGGAAAGTTACCCTTGCTGTCTGCCAAAATTCCAGAAAATCCAGAAGGAAATTCCACGATAGATTCGATTCACTCAGGGGTTTATTTTGGAGTTTTAGATGAAATAATCGCGCGAATTGAATATTATCAAGAAGAATTTGGCTCTTTAACGGTAATTTTAACAGGAGGAGACGCGAATAAGTTGCCTAAAACATTAAAAAATACCATATTTGCCCATTCAAATTTTTTAGCAGCGGGAATGCTCCATCTCTTAAAATTGAATATTGATTCATGATTCGAAACACAGTTTTTATTGTAATGCTGCTTGTCAGTTCAGTAGTTTTCTCCCAATCAGGCACTGCTTCCCCCTATTCATTTAGTGGTTTAGGAGACATCAACTTTAGAGGAACTCAGGTCAATCGATTTATGGGTGATCTGGATGTTTACAACGATTCAATCCATGTAAACCTTAACAACCCTGGGGCCTATGGAGATTTGAAGCTGACTACCTATTCTCTGGGATTGAATTATAGAAGTACTGCAATGACTTCTTCAACTGATTCTAATCAAATAGCGACTTCTTCTTTAGATTATATTTCAATCGCCATACCCACCAAAAAATTTGGATTTGGATTCGGGATTATACCTTATTCTTCAGTAGGCTATCAGCTCAGTAATATCGACGATAGTGTTTCCCCCACTCTTTTAAACCAATATCAAGGTGAGGGAGGAGTCAATAAGGTTTTTATTTCTGTTGGTTTCCGATCTTTTAAGCGATTTACATTTGGGGCGACCCTGAACTACGATTTTGGAGAGCTTAGATATAAAACACTAAAATTTGTAGAAGGTGTAGAATTGGGCACAATTCTAGAAAACAAATCAAATATTTCAGGGTTTGACATAAAATTATCTGCTAACGCAGATTTCCCTCTAAATGAAAAGCTGACCCTGCGAGGCATGTTGACTTATGCTCCTGACGCAAAGCTTACCTCTAGTAACTCTCGAATTTTTTATACCCAATCGATTAACTCACAAGAGGGCAATTATAGTGACACAGAAGAAATTGATCTTGAATCTAGAGGATTGGCCAAGACAAAGGTTAACCTTGCCAGTTCTTTATCAATGGGAACAGGAATCGGTCAAGAAAGAAAGTGGTTTTTAGGAGCTCAGTATACCTTTACAAATACTTCTGGCTTTAAAAATAACTTTCTCGAAATTCCAAATATTTCCTATTCAGACGCATCAAAAATTTCTGTTGGAGGTTTTTATATTCCAAACTATGCCTCTTTAACTTCCTTTTTTAAAAGAATAGTCTACAGGGTTGGGTTTCGTTATGAAGACACTGGTATTTCGGTCAATAATTTTGGTTTAAAAGAAACTGGCATTACTTTTGGACTAGGTTTACCGTTGGCGAACTATTCAAACGTTAATATAGGTATGGAATACGGCAGCAGAGGAGCCGCAACTGCTGACTTAATTGAAGAAGAATATTGGTCAATAAGAGTAGGCTTTTCTCTTAATGATAAATGGTTTGTAAAAAGAAAGTATAATTAAAGATTTAAATATGAGATTTTTAAAAACTTATTTGGGAATATGTTTAATTTTAATATTAACTCCCTTAAACGCTCAATCTAACGAAGAATGCTTGCAGAATCTTTCGATCTTCGCAGAGTTTGCGAAAGTCAAGAATTATGATGAGGCCTATGAGCCTTGGATGAAAGTAAGAAAAGAATGTCCCTCCCTTAATGTGGCCATCTATTCTTATGGTGAAAGAATTCTTAAGGACCGTTATGAAAAACAGCCAGAAGATCAAAAACAAGCTGTGGTTGCGGATCTAATGAATCTTTATGATGAATGGCTTTTACATTTTCCAACACGTCGGAATGTTAAGGTAGAAGGAGACATTATAAGTAGCAAAGCTCAATCAATGATTGACTTTAAAATGCCTGATAAAATGGAAACCTACAAGACTTTTGATTTGGCATTTACCACCGATCCAGAAAGTTTTACTAATCCAAAGGGCTTGTATAACTATTTCAAAATACTTTATGACTTATACAAGGAAGATAATCACGGAGTTACGATGGAGCAACTTTTCACTAAATATGAAGAGGTTTCAGAAAAATTTGAAATAGAATTAACCAACCTTGCTAAAAAATTAGACATAATACTTAAAAAAGAGGAAGAAGGAAACCCTATTTCAAGTCGAGAAATAAGAAGTAAAAGAGTTTACGGAATCAACAGCAATGCAATTGCAACATTCTTAAGAAACTTGGACGCAATTATTTCGAAAGAAGCGACATGTGTTAACCTCGTGCCACTTTATCAAAGAAACTTTGAGGAGAATAAAACAGATGTCTTATGGCTCAAACGTGCTGCCTCTAGGATGGATAGCAAGGAGTGTTCTGACGATCCGTTTTTTGTTACGCTTGTTGAAGCATTACACAACCTAGATCCCTCCGCGGATTCTGCATACTACTTAGGACTTCTAAACGATAAGAAGGGTAACAATCAGGAGGCTTTAAAGTATTATGAAGAGTCAATTACGTTAGAAAATGATCCTTATAAGAAAGCCAAGATATTATATAAAATTGCCCTTAAATTTAAAAATGCAGGAAGAAAGTCTTCAGCGCGAAACTATGCGATGAAGGCGTTAAAATTCCAACCTTCAATGGGTCGTGCCTACTTGACGATTGCCAATCTCTATGCCAGTAGTGCAAACGACTGTGGAGACAGCCAGTTTAATAAAAGAGCGGTCTATTGGTTGGCTGCAAATATGGCAAGAAAAGCAGGGGAAGTTGATGCTTCAATCCAAAAAGTTGCGCGTAAGACAGCCGAGAGCTATGTTGGCAGAGCTCCCTCAAAAACTGATATATTTACGGAAGGAAATCAGGGGGCTACCATAAAGTTTAGCTGCTGGATTAACAGCAGTGTCAAAGTACCAAATCTATAAATGAAATTTTCATTTCGAAAAAGCTATAAAATTCGGGTTGTTGCATTTGCAGCGACCCTATTTTTTTCGTGTGAAAACAATACTCAAGCACTTAAAGAGATCAACCGATTTAATGACGATCCCGTAGGAATCGCTTATGATGTCAGAATGGTGTATTCCGACTCTGCACTAGTCAAGGCCATACTTACTGCTCCCGTTCATCTCGACTTCAGTCACCTCAATTTTAAATACTCAGAGTTTCCAGAAGGCTTAAAAGTGATTTTTTTGGACAAAGACAATCAAGAAAATCAGGTGGTAGCAGATTATGGGATTTTATACAATCAAACTAAAATTGTAGATCTTCAAGGAAATGTTGAGTTACTTTCCCATGATGGCTCTAAATTGGCTACGGATCAGATGTATTGGGACTCCGAAAAAGAATGGCTTTTCACCCAAGAACCTTTTACTTTTGAAAACCAAGATTATAATCTTGCGGCAACTCGATTGGATACCAACAAAGAATTCACTAAATTTCAGACTGGAAAATTGTATGGAACAATTGCCGTCAAAGAAGAACAAGACTCATTAAAAGTAAATGAAAAGTTATAAAATTTCTGAAATATTATATTGGATAATTGCTGTTTTGGCAACCTATGAAGCCTTTTCAATTTGGAGTACAAACAGAGATAAAGCCTATATATTTATCGGATTTACTGTGCTGTCTGTTTTTATGGCCTTGTTTAGGAGACACTATCGCAATAAATTTAAAAATAGGGAGAAACCGTCTTAATGATGACTTCTGATTTAATTATCTTATTGTGTTTGATGCTATCTGCTTTTTTTTCGGGCATGGAGATCGCCTTTGTCTCTTCGAATAAAATCTATTTGGAAATTGAAAAGCAACAAACCGGAATTACTTCCAAGCTCTTAAATTACATTACAAAGAATCCTTCTCGATTTATTGCGACTATGCTGGTGGGGAACAACGTTTCATTGGTTATTTATGGAATATTTATGGGAGATAGAATTTTACAACTCTTTTTTCCTGAAACCCTTTTAAGTGGCGTCATAGGGATAGAAATTGTTTTTATTCAGACAATCATTTCAACCGTAATAATTTTATTAACCGCCGAGTTTCTACCCAAGGTGTTTTTTCAGCAATATGCCAATGTGTTTATGAAGGTTTTTGCACTGCCTACAGCAGTTTTTTTCACCCTGTTCACTCCGATCACCTTAATGGTAATTAAGCTTTCAGATTATATTTTAATTAAATTTTTTAAAACCAAAGGAGATCAGATTCAGCTTACTTTTTCTAAATCTGAATTGGGAAATTATATTGAAGAGCAACTAGAATCAACTAAAGACATTGAAAATGTTGATAGTGAAATTCAAATTTTTCAAAATGCATTGGATTTTACTGAAGTTAAAGCTCGGGAAGCCATGGTGCCAAGAACTGAAATTGTAGCGATTGAGAACGACGCAGATCTTGATGAAATTAAAAAACTATTTACTTCTACCGGGCTATCCAAAATACCAGTTTACAATGAGTCGGTTGATGATATTGAAGGTTATGTTCACGCTTTTGAATTGTTTAGGAAACCAGAGCACATTAAAAAAATATTATTGCCAGTAGCTTATGTCCCAGAAACAATCAGAATCAGTGAAGTTCTAAAACTTCTAACCAAACAAAGAAGAAGTATCGCTGTTGTATTGGACGAATATGGAGGTACTTCAGGGATTATTACAGTCGAAGACATCATCGAAGAACTCTTTGGAGAAATTGAAGATGAACATGATAATATTGAGCACTACGAAAAGCAAATTGAGGAAGATTTATTTGAGTTTTCCGCTCGTTTGGAAGTGGATTACATCAACCAAAATTATGGAATTGATCTTCCTGAAAACGCACTTTATGAAACCTTAGGAGGTATGATCGTTCATATTCAGGAGGAAATACCCAAAAAGGGAACCATAATTTCGATTGACAACTACCAACTTGAAATCAAAGAAGTGTCTTCAACGAAAATTGAAAGGGTTTCGTTAAGGGTCTTAAAACGAAATTAATCCAACTCACGCTGAATTATGCTGATTTTGAATCTTCTAGGCGCTTAAATAACAATCCAATCTTTTTTTAAATCAAAAAGGAAATTGTATTTTCGCAATCGACTAAAAAAATTAAACAATGGCAGTTTTAGGACAAATCAGACAACGTTCCTTTTTTCTTATCATCGTAATAGGAATGGCTTTATTCGCCTTTGTTATTTCAGGTGTTTTTGGTAGTAATAGTTCTGGAAATAATCCCAGTGATCCAATTGCAATCGTAAATGACGAAGATATTGAAGTAGGCTTTTTCCGTCAGCTTGTAGAGCAGACAGAAAGAAACTATAACCTATCGACACTTCAAGCGGTTAATACGGTTTGGGATCAATTGCTAAGAGTAACGATATTCAAACAAGAATTTGATCGTTTGGGCATTGATGCTGGAAAACAGCAAATTGAAATGATTCTTTTACAAAATGAAGTAATCGTTCAAGATCCTCGTTTCCAAAATGAAACTGGACTTTTTGATTTTGGGATTTTCACTGATTTTATAAATCAATTAAAACTTGAAAATCCGCAAGCCTATGACAGTTGGAGATCACAAGAAGAAAATATCATTGGACTTGCCAAAGAAAATATTTATTTTGACCTGATAAAATCAAGTGCTGGTTTTACAGAAACAGAAGGAAAAAACGCTTATCATCTTGAAAACGATAAAATCAACATGAAATATGTTAGCGTTCCTTACAGCGACATACCTGACAGCCTTTTTAAAATTAGCGATGCTGAAATAAGAAAATACATCAACCAGAACATTGATGATTATACAAAAGACGCTTCAAGAGCAATTAGCTATGTGAAGTTTGACGAGCAAGCTTCGGTGGAAGATGAAAATAAAATCAGAGCTGATCTTGAGAAACTATTAGAGCAAAGAATCGAATATAACGACGTTTCTAAATTGACCGATACCATTGAAGGATTAAAAACAGTTAAAAACATAACTGAATTTGTATCTCGATATTCTGAAAGCACTTTTGATTCAATTTACCTTCCTAAAGGAAAATTGGCCAATGATTATGCCGATATCCTTTTTGGTTTGAGTCCTGGAAAAGTATTTGGACCGTATAAAGACGGAAATGAATTTAAAATTTCTCGTTTATTAGACCGTAAAGAAGGCGGCTCAATCAGAGCCAGTCATATCTTAATTACTTACCAAGGAGCAGAACGCGCTAACCCTGAGGCAACAAGAACCAAAGAAGAAGCCCGCACCCTTGCCAATCAATTGTACCGCAAGGTGAGAAGGGATAAAGAAAATTTCGGAGTGATGGCTGCCTTAAATTCTGATGGTCCTTCAAAAGAAGCGCAAGGAGATCTCGGATTTTTTCAGGAAGGAACCATGACCGAAAAATTCTTTGATTTTTGTAACAAATCTAAGGTGGGTGAAATAGGGTTGGTTGAAACTGATTTTGGATTTCACATCATTAATGTTACAGACAAGGAAGATGTTGTTCTTTTGGCTAACGTCACCAAACAAATCGTTCCTTCTGAAAGTACTTCAAATATTGTTTTTAAGGAAACTACTCAATTTGAAATTGAAGCGATCAACACGAAAGACTTTTCAGGGGTTGCAGAAAAAAGTAATTTAACGGTTAGACCCGTTGAAAACATAAGCATCTTAGAAGAAAACTTACCGGGCTTACCTAAACAGAGGAATATCGTCCAATGGGCTTTTGATGAAGACACTAAGGTTGGTTCAGTTCGAAGATTTTCTCTTGCAGCGGGTGGCTATGCAGTCGTACAATTGACAAAAATCACACCAGAGGGAGAAGTAGATATTGAGTCTTTTAGAACAGAAATAATTGCAGAGCTGATTAAGGATAAAAAAGCAGCTTACATTCAAGAAAAATATGCTGCCAATACCACATTAGAATCATTAGCCAAAGCGACTGACAGAGAAGTAGAAACTGCTTCTGCTGTAACCCAGAAGAATACTGTTTTAGCAGGATCTGGGACAGAACCTTACGTTATCGGATTGGCGTTTTCATTAGATGTTAATAAGCCTTCTGCACTTGTTAAGGGGGATGAAGGAGTTTACATGGTAGAAGTCACTTCTAAAGAGGTTGCTGCTGAGATGGAGAGCTATACTGCCTATGCCAATGCACTTCAAGTTGAAGAAAGCTTAAGGATCAATAACACCATATACGAAGCACTGCGTTCTGCTTCTGAAATAGAAGATAATCGTAAAATTTATTATTAATTAAATAGTAGATTAATCAGATTAGGCAATAACCATTTCTGAATATTTCAAAACCGTTTTGTAACCTTTATTCTTAAAATAAGAATTGGTATTACCATTTCCGGTAACAAGAATAAAGTCGCCACCCCAGGCTCCGAGACTCTTTATTGATCCACTATAATCCGGAAATAAAACCTCCTTAACGGGTTTTATATTTAGTATTTGTCCCAATTGCGTTTCATGAGTTTCAATTAGTTTTTCAAACTTTTTGAGTTCATTTGATTTGAGTATTTTTAGAGACAGGTCAGAAAAAATATCAAGTTGTTTTTCTGTGATTGTTATATCAGAAAATCGCTTAACTGCTTCACTACTGTCTTTCTTCTGATTGAGGTAGACAAAGAAGAGTTGTTCCTTAAAAGATGGATTAAATTCACAACTTTGAGCTTTTGGTGTTTGATTTTTATTTGAAAACAAAAGCGGACTCTTGGCTTGTGCACAGGCAATGTCATAACCGCTTCCCCCAAAGGTTTGTTTTAGTAATTCATAAGGATTTGTATTTGACCACTGCGCTAAGTTTGAAATCAGTGTAGAGGAGGTGCCAAGCCCCCACTGCCGATCAAATTCTAAGACAGTTTTAACCCTTCCGCCTTTTCGAAGAAGAAATGCGGAATTTTGTTTTCTTACTTCTTTTAAAACAGAACGGAGTCTTTTGGCAATATCAGTTTGGTCAGTAGTAATAATATCAAAATCCTTGATAGAAAAAGTAGCCTTAAACCACACACTTCCCTTTTCATCATAACTTTCCCATAGGAGTTCCTTTTCTTTAGAAGAATCATAAATTAAAGATTGACCTCTATTACAGGGAACTGCCAAAGCCAGTGCGCCTTTTAGGACGAGGTATTCCCCAGAAATAAGTAATTTTCCATGACTGTGATATTTTTTCATACCACTAGGGATTTGTGTTTAAAAAATCTGAAACTGCATTGTGAGTTACGGCATTGGTTTTAAAGAAATCAACAGCTTTTATCTTTTGAGCCTCCGAAGCATCATTTTGATTAAGAATATTTAGCAAATGCATTTTCATATGTCCTTTTTGAATCCCCGAGGTAATTAACGAACGAAGCGCAGCAAAGTTTTGTGCCAAACCAGCAACAGCTACGATTTGCATTAACTCTTTTGCATTTGGATTTCCAAGTAACTCCATCGACCATTTTACCATGGGATGAAGCTGGGTCAGTCCTCCAACGGTTCCCAAAGAGAGTGGGAGTGTTAGTTCAAAAACAAAATCATTTCCCATCACATAAGCATTACTCAAACTTGAATAGCTTCCCTCTCTTGCAGCGAAAGCATGAACACCAGCTTCCACTGCTCGGAAGTCATTGCCAGTAGCAATCACCAAAGCATCCACACCATTCATGATGCCCTTGTTGTGGGTAACTGCGCGAAAGGGTTCCTTTTTTGCAATCTCGATCGCTTGAATGAATTTTTGAACAAAATATTTTGCAGGCATTCCCTCATGTTCACCCAGTTTTTCGATGGGACATCTCACTTCAGCCTTTACCAAACAGTTCGGTACGTAATTAGAGAGAATACTCATCACGATTTCAACAACTCTCTCTTCAGCAGTAAAACCAGTATGATTTTCTACCACATTCTTAAATGTATTGGCGATTTGTTCTAAGCAAGAGTTAATAAAATTAGCCCCCATAGAATCAACCGTATCAAAGGTTAAGTGCAACTGAAAATAATGATCAATCAAATCAGTTTTATCAACCAGCTCAATGTCTAAAATTCCTCCGCCACGCTTTTGCATGTTTTGAGTTAAATTCTCAAGACTATGTATCAGTTCTTCTTTCTTTTCTTGAAACAGTGGATTCAATTTCTCAAAGCTACCTTGGAATAAAAAATGGACCTGTCCAATTTTTTCTTGCCCTAGAATTGTGGTTTTAAATCCTCCTCTAGAGGCCCAGAATTTTGCAGCCTTACAAGCAGCTGCTACGACTGAGCTTTCCTCAATCGCCATGGGAAGTGTGTAGGTTTTATTATTAATTAAAAAATTAGGTGCAACCCCGATGGGAAAGTAATAGTTTGCCAATGAATTTTCGATAAATTCATCGTGTTTCTTTTGAATTTTTGAATCAGAATGGTTGTAAGAAGAAATTAATTTTTTAGCATCTTCAGGATAACTAAAGTGGAACTGACTTATCCAGCTTATTTTTTCTTCTTTTGATAGTTTAGAAAATCCATCAATATTTTTTGACATAATTTCAGCTGTCTTTTATTAAAGCAAAGATACATTTTTTAGACCTTTTCTCTTCTTTCTATCAATTTTCAGTTTTCTCCTTATTTTTTCATTAAATTGTGTTTTTATATACCTAAATATACCGATGCAATGAGACAATTTCTGTTAGTATTTTATTTGTTGTTCATGGTCAATGGTTTTGCCCAAACTACAAGCTTACCCATAGACAAACTTTGGAGAGGCAACTTCAGTCCTGAGCGTTTAGAATCAATTCGTCCGCTTTCAAATGGTTATCAATACACTGTTCTTGACTTAGATTATAGGGCAAAAAGTTCTAAAATAATCATGCATAATTATGCTGATGGCGGAGAAGGCGTGGTGTTGATTGATTCAGAAAAATCTGCTAAAATTCCTTTCTTTAGAGGTTATGCTTTTTCTAAAGATGAAAACCTTTTACTTCTTGAAACAGAAACTAAACCTATATACAGGCGATCTAAAGAAGCAATGTATTGGGTTTATGATAGGAAAAGCGAAGGGATTAGTCTGGTTTTTGATCATCCCGTCCAAGAACCTAAATTTTCACCAGATGGAAGTCAAGTAGCCTTTGTTTATAAAAGAAATCTCTATGTTAAGGATTTAATAAAACAATCCATTGTGCAAATAACCTTTGATGGAGACCACCAAACCATTAATGGGACTACAGATTGGGTTTATGAGGAAGAGTTTAGTTTTGTAAGGGCTTTCGACTGGAACGCCAGCAGCACCAAAATTGCTTTTATGCGATTCGACGAAACGGATGTGCCTAATTTTTCTATGGACATTTATGGAGCTGAATTGTATCAATATCCCTATGAATTTCGTTATCCTAAGGCTGGAGAAGAAAATGCAAAGGTAAGTATGCATCTCTATGATTTGAAAAAAGGCACTACCACTGAGCTTATTTTTCAAGGGGAAAAGCCCTATTATATCCCGAGATTTGAATTTACACCTGAGGAAAACATACTGAGTGTTCAAACCATAAACAGGCATCAAAATCATTTGAAGCTTTGGAGCATTAACACCGCCAATAATCTTTCTTCAGTCATATTAGAAGAACAAGATGCTGCTTATGTTGATGTTCATGATAATCTGACTTTTTTGAAAGACAATAGTTTTTTATGGACCAGTGACAAGTCTGGTTTTAATCACGTCTATCATTATTCAGCATCTGGAAAGTTGATTCGTCAAATTACAAAAGGACAATGGGAGGTCACTCGATTTATTAAATTCAGTGAAAAAACGCGTGAAATCTATTACTCCTCAGTAGAAAAAAGTTCCATCGGGCGTGGGGTCTATGCGATTAAAATTAATGGCAGAGGAAAACGAGCTTTAACATCAGGCAAAGGCTATTCGGGAGCAAACTTTAGTGCAGACGCCTCTTATTTTATTGAGTCCTATTCCGACGTAAACACCCCCCCAGTTTATCGCTTGAAAAAAACTAAAGACACTACCACTGTTCGGGTTTTGTTGAATAATACTAAATTGAAAGAAACACTAGCAGAATTCAAGTTGCCAGTGAAAGAGTTTTCTACAATAAACATCAATGGTGAGGAGCTAAATCTGTGGATGATCAAGCCTAATGATTTCGATCCCAATAAAAAATATCCATTATTAATGTTCCAATATTCAGGGCCAGGCTCGCAAGAGGTAACCAACCGTTGGTCAGATGAAAGAACACTGTGGCACAAATCAATTGCAAACAAAGGCTATATCATCGCTTGTGTTGATGGCATAGGAACAGGTTTTAAAGGTGCAGCTTTTAAAAAAGCCACCTACATGAACCTTGCAAAACTCGAGGCCATTGATCAAATCGATTCGGCACGAAAGCTGGGGGAACTTCCTTTTGTTGATGCAGAACGCATTGGGATTTGGGGATGGAGTTTTGGAGGACTCATGGCGGCGCATTGTTTGCTAACAGGGAATGATGTTTTTTCAATGGCAATTGCAGTTGCGCCTGTAACGAATTGGCGTTTTTATGATACAATCTATACCGAGCGTTTTATGCGGACTCCTCAAGAAAACCCTGAGGGTTATGATCTTAATTCTCCGATAAATTATGCCGACCAACTAGAGGGTAAGTTTTTAATTATTCATGGATCTGGCGATGACAACGTTCATGTTCAAAACACAATGAGAATGGTAGAAGCTTTGGTTCAAGCAGACAAACAATTTGATTGGATGATTTACCCAGATAGGAATCACGGGATCTATGGCGGTAACACAAGAAATCATCTTTTTCAAAAAATGACAAACTTTATTATTGATAATCTATAACAATATTTAATGACAGATAAGACCGCCATTTTGGCCCCTTCAGAAAAGATAATCTTTGGACACCCCGCGGGACTTTTCGTTTTGTTTTTCACTGAATTATGGGAACGCTTTTCCTATTATGGAATGCGCGCCTTGTTCACAATTTTTTTAGTGGCCAAAACAACTTCTGATAATCCTGGATTTGGGTGGTCTAATACCGATGCTATATGGCTCTATGGATGGTATACAATGCTGGTGTATTTGGCTTCGGTTCCCGGTGGATGGATAGCCGATAACCTTTTGGGTCAGAAAAAAACGGTCATGCTTGGCGGGATCCTATTGTGTATTGGTCATACGATTTTGGCTTTTGATACAGAAGTTAGTTTTTATGTTGGCTGTGCATTTGTAATATTGGGAGTAGGAGGATTAAAACCTAATATATCTAGTATGGTTGGAGGACTCTATAAAAAAGGAGATGAAAAAAGAGACATAGGGTTTTATATCTTTTATATGGGAATTAATATAGGTGGATTCCTAGCGCCACTTCTTTGTGGTTGGATTGGAGAAACATACAATTGGCATTATGGTTTTGGATTGGCCGCTATTGGAATGTTGTTTGGTCAAATCACTTATTATTACGGTCAAAAATATCTGGTAGGTGTAGGGGATTTTATTGGCAAAGTAGATCATCCAGAAAATGAATTAAGAAAAAAGGATTTAACCCCCATCGAAAGAGACCGGGTTAAAGTACTATTGATTTCTTTTTTAATGATTATCATTTTTTGGGGAGCCTTTGAACAAGCCGGAGGATTAATGAATCTGTATGCCAAACAAAACACCAATAGAATATTTATGGGCTGGGAAGTACCCGCCTCATGGTTTCAATCTTTAAATTCATTTTTCATCATTACTCTTGCTGTTTTTGTAGGGGGATTTTGGTACAAATGGAAAATGAAAGGCAGAGAAGCCTCTTCACTTTTTAAAATTGCAATTGGTATTTTAATAATGGGTTGGGGATTCCTGTTCATGCGATTTGCAGCTTCCGAATATGAGTTGCTTGGTCAGTCTTCAATGCATTGGCTTTTCTTGGCTTACCTTTTTCACACCATTGGAGAGTTATGCTCTTCACCAGTTTCTTTATCATTCATCACCAAACTTGCTCCAGCCAAATACGCTGCATCAATTATGGGGCTCTACTGGGCAGCAACTGGCTTGGGCAATAAGCTAGCGGCAACCATAGGTGGGCATGCGGCAGTAACAGGAGAAAAAACTACTTTTACAGGGATATTTGTTTTTTGCACAATATTTGCCCTATTAATCGTTCTAATATTAAAACCACTTAAACGCCTAACCCACGGAGCCGAAGATGTAATTCAAAACCCGTAATAAATCTTTTAGATATGAGATTATTTTTTTTAATTTTAGTATTAAGTTTTAATGCTCTTTCAGCCCAATCCATTCAATGGATGACTTTAGCCGAAGCAATCGAATCACAAAAGGAAAACCCTAAGAAAATCATTATTGATGTCTACACCGACTGGTGTGGGCCTTGCAAGCTCATGGATAAAAATACATTTCAAAACAGAGACGTTGCCGCTTATATATCAAAGCACTACTATGCCGTTAAATTTAATGCAGAAGGAAATGAATCGATCACTTATTCTGGAAATGAATTTTCAAATCCAAATTACGATCCTGAGAAAAAAGGACGGAATGCAACACATCAATTTACACAATATTTAGGCATAAGGGGCTATCCTTCATTGATTTTCATGACCGAAACCACTGACCTGATCATGCCATTGGTTGGCTATCAAAAACCACAGCAAATTGAACTCTTTTTAAAGATGATTAAGCAAGGAGATTATATGATTTTCTCCAAGCCAGAAGACTTTGAAAAGTATAAAAAAAGCTTTATTCCCAGATTTAGAGGCTGATTTTATAAGCACCATCTTTACGAATATCAATCAGCTTGACGTTGTGCTTTTTACAGCTTTTCTCCCATAATTCTGTATTCCAAGGGCCGTTGCTTGCATCAACAATCACTGCTTTTAACTTCTGCCTTTCTAAGACACGTTCCAAATTTATTTTAGGATTATTAATCAGCATTAAATGGGAGGGATTCACTTCGGGGACATCACAAACTCCATTTTCATCAACAATTAACAGCCTGAATTCATCTTTTATAAAAGTATTTTTAAATTCTTTAAAATCAATTTTCTTTAAATTATTTTCACTCGAAAAATCAGCAATTAAACCAGTTTTTAATGGAATGGAATCTCTCGTATAGAGGTCTAAGTTCGTCTGATGGTGGTGCGCTAAAACGGTTTCTCGGTGCTTATAAAAGATCCAAAAATCATTGATCTTAGAAGTGTTGTGGTCTTGTATCAAAATAATTGTTTGAAGTGCAAGTAGCCCGTATAGTAAATGAATTATATCTTTTTGCCTCCTGTTTTTCACCCACAAAAACAACAACAAAATCAAAGTGTAGCTCATTACCAATTGGAGCCCCGAGAATGTAATGTTTTCAAAAATAAAATTTTCTTTTCTTGCGATCCAGTAGATCGATTCATTCATTATTCTTATAATTTTGTCATAGATTAATACAATGACTTCAGGTAAGCTATCAATCATTAATAAAAGAAGAACGAAAATGCTTCCTATCAAAAACACACCAAACAAAGGAAGAATTAACCAATTTGAGATTAGAAATAGGCCTGGAAACTGATGAAAGGTGAAGATGCTTAATGGAGCGACGGCAAACTGAGCAGCGACACTAACAGTGGTCAATTGCCAAAACCTTTTGAATAACCAAAATTTTGGTTTCCATAACTTTTGGAGAAGGGGGTGAATCCACAAGATTCCAAATACGGCCAAGTAGCTCATTTGAAATCCCAATTGGAATAAAAAAGGGGGATACGCGATCAACAACAGAAAAAAAGAAACCACGAGTAAATGAAATGAATTGGTGATTCTTTTTGAATACTTGGCAATCGAAAATGCCGAAAACATTGTTACGGCCCTAATCACTGACGCACTGCCTCCTGTGAAGAATGCAAAGGCCCAAAGCAAAGAGACAACCAAAACACCTTGAATGATTCTCCCTTTAGGAATCGCTGTTACTGGCTTTAAAATAAAATTTAAAAAAAGCATAATGATTCCAATATGCAATCCCGATATCGCTAGAATATGAATTACTCCTGCGCTTGCATAGGCTTCGGTCATGTCTTTTTCTAAAACATCTCGATCTCCCAGTAACAGTGTTTTTATGATGTTCTTCGAAGCAATATTTAATTTACTTTCATCAATTTTTTGGTTAACTTTAGTTTTGAGAATAGTTAACCAATTTTTTGACTTTTCAGCATCTGGACTAATGGTTTTGTATTGACCTTTTTTAAGATTTATTTGATCGTATATCTTTATTTTTTTTAAATAATTGGCATAATCAAATCCTCCTGGGTTTAAGACTCTTTTTAATTTTTTAGGAGGAATTGATGTTAAGATAAATGCCCCATTCTTTGCCAAGGACTTTAGAGAGTCTTTTTCAATCGATATCAAAACCTTTCCCACGGTTTTTATTTCATCCACTCTAATAATCTCTCCATAAAAACGTTCGTTGTACATGTTCTTTTTTAAGGCCTTAGTCAGTCGAATTGAAAAGGAATGAGTTCCTTGTTCAGAAGCGAAATAACTGTAATGATTTTTAGGAATTCTATTGTATTGACTTTGAAAGAAATATCCGATTGGTAAAAAAAGTAAAAACAGAAAATAATGTTTGTAGCGTGACCTTTTCCAAAAAACTCCGATAGATAACACACCTGTTATGATCAGAGAAGTTTTTAGTGATAATGCGGAGTCTAGGATGTTGTAGGAAGCGGCTATCATGCCAAAGACAAAACACAATACAATAGGATAAAGAGAAAAACTAGAGATTTTCATTTAATAAAGTTAAAATGAAAATTAGAAGAATGCTATTTGGCTCTGATTGCTTCTATAATTAATCCAGCAGTTTTTTCACTAGCACCTTCCTTTCCTAAAACAGAAAAAAGCTTTTCGTAATCGCTTTTTAACTTTTTCCGACCTTCTTTAGAAAGTAAAAATTGAAGGTGAATGGAAACTTCCTTTACATTAAAATTGTTTTGAATCAATTCTGTAACAATTTCCTTGTCAAGAATCAAATTTACCAACGAAATGTATTTGAGCTTCACCAAACGAATAGCAATTTGATAACTAATGTAACTACTTCGATAACAGACCAATTGGGGCACTTTGAAAATGGCGGTCTCCAGTGTTGCCGTTCCACTCGAAACCAATGCAGCTTTTGCTACTTCGAGCAAGTCATAGGTTTGATTTTTGACTACGCTTATGTTGGTATTTAAGAGGTAAGGATCATACCAATCTTTGTCAATTCCAGGGGCTCCAGCAATTATGAATTCATGGTCAGAGAAAAGTTGAGCCACTTTTACAAATATGGGGAGCATTTTTTTAATTTCTTGCTTCCTGCTTCCTGGCAAAAGTGCTACGATAGGAGATGTTTCAGAAAACCCATTTTTACTGTAAAAGGTGGTCGATTTCTTCCTTTTTATGATGGTGTCAAAAAGTGGATTTCCAACAAAACTTACAGGATAATTGTGCTTTTCTTTAAAGTACTTTTGCTCAAAAGGCAATATGGCATAAAGGGCATCAATGTCTCTCTTGATTTGATGAATCCTGTTTTCTTTCCAAGCCCAAATTTGCGGACAGATATAATAATGGTTTTTAAACCCATTTATCTTTGCCCATTTTGCAATTCTTAAGTTAAATCCAGGATAGTCGATGTATATGATTACGTCGGGTTTAAATTCAAGAATGTCAGTCTTGCAAAACCTAATGTTATTTAGAATCACCCAAAGATGAGTGATCACCTCCCAAAACCCCATAAAAGCGAGTTCACGATAGTGTTTAACCAAATCAGCACCAGCCTCCTCCATTAAGTCTCCCCCCCAACAACGAATATTTGCTTCGGGATCTTTCTTAAGGATCGCTTCTATCAACCTTGCCCCATGAAGGTCTCCGGAGGCTTCGCCTGCAATTATATAATACTTCACTTTAATTTTATTTTAAAGAAATTCACAAGTTAAATGAATTTTAAAACAACAAGGAAACAGACAATTATAATAGAAATGATCACGAGTCCTTTTGCAAAATTGATTTTATTTTTTCGAATGGCTAAAAAGAAAACAGGAAGATTGATCAACGAACTAACACTGATAAGACCCCCCAGCTTTTTTCTCTCATAAAGAACAGCAATTCCATCCTCCAACGGACCGTCGTACAAGAATAGAACAGCAAATATCATACAACTAAGACTCAATAAAAGTCCTGCGATAACTCCATTTAGTGTTTGTTTATTTTTCAAAATCCCAAGTGTTTAAGTTCTGAATGGCATGGTGTGCTGTAAGGTCAAACTCAACGGGAACGACAGAGATGTAACCATTTGACAAGGCCCATTCGTCCGTGTCTTCTCCTTTATCTTTATTGACAAACTTACCCGTAAGCCAATAGTAATCCAACCCCATTGGATTGGTTCTTTTGTCAAATTCCTCCACCCAATAAGCTTTGGCTTGACGACAAATCTTGATGCCCTTTATCTCTTCTTTTTTGAGTAGCGGGAAGTTTACATTGAGGACAACATTAGGTGGAATTTTATTTTCCAAAGCACTCAAGGTGATTTTTTTTACATAATTCCTGATGGCATCAAAATTTGCATTCCAACGGTAATCTAAAAGCGAAAATCCAATGGCTTGAATCCCTTCGATACCTGCTTCAACAGCCGCACTCATTGTCCCAGAATAAATTACATTAATAGAGGAATTAGACCCGTGATTAATTCCCGAAACACATAAATCTGGCTTTCTATCAAGTATTTCATTAACGGCAAGCTTTACACAATCGGCGGGAGTTCCTGAACAGCTGTATTCTTTTTGCGGCCCATTCGTGACGCTCATTTCGGTACACTGCAAAGTGGAGTTTATTGTTATGGCATGACCCATTGCCGACTGAGGACTATCTGGAGCAACGACTACAACTTCTCCAATCTCGTTCATTACTTCGATCAATTTTCGAATCCCTGGGGCAGTTATCCCATCGTCATTTGTAACAAGTATAAGTGGCTTTTTTTTCATATTATTTAAATACATTGTAAATTTACTAAATAAAAACACCCTATTATCATTTTACTTTTAACAAAAAGTTTTGATAGGAATTCCCTAAAATAGTGGGTTTTTGGTTACATTTATATTCTAAATAAGATTGAAATGAGATTTTTCGGTTCCCTCTTTGCAGGGTTTTTGTCTTTATTGTTATTACTTAATTTTTCTGTTGGCATTCCCAATCCAGAAAAGGATAAGCTTTTGATTGAGGTTATCGCCTATGTACTAGAGCGTGGTCATTTCAGTCCAAAGGAAATTAACGATGACTTTTCTGAAAATGTTTTTCACAATTATATCGAAGGCATTGACGGACAACATCGATTTTTCCTTCAATCCGACATCAACAATTTCAATAGATATAAGAAAGAGCTTGATGATCAAATTAAAGCATCAGACATTACTTTTTTTGATCTAACCCACAAGAGATTAATGTCCAGAATTGAACAAGTAAAGGAGTTTTATGAGGAATTATTAGAAAAACCTTTTGATTTTGATAAACAAGAAAACATTGATTTGAACTTTAAGGAAATGTCCTATGCGTCTACACTTAATGAGCTCAAAAGCATTTGGAGAAGACGTTTTAAGTTTTCGGCACTGGACGTCTATTATAGCAAAATGCAGAGTGAGATCAAAAAGAAAGAAGAAGACAGTACCTATCAAATAAGGTCTAAAGTCATCATTGAGGAAGAGGCAAGGCAAAAAACTAGGGAGGATATTGAAAATAGTTTTGAAGTGATTGGTGAGATTCAGCGAAAGGATTGGTTTTCAATTTTTGTCAACTCTATTACATTAGAGTATGACCCCCACAGTAATTATTTTCCGCCTGAAGAGAAGGAAAGATTCGATCAAAATATTTCAGGAAAATTCGAAGGTATCGGTGCGCGACTTCAGAAAAAAAATCAAGAAGTTAAAATTACAGAAATTATAGCGGGAGGACCCGTATGGAAAGATAAATTGCTCGAAGCAGGAGACATCATATTAAAAGTAGCTCAGAAAGATGGCGAACCGGTTGAAATCGGGTCCATGCGTCTTGGCGATGCTGTAAAGCTAATCAAGGGTCCTAAAGGGACTCAGGTTTTTCTTACGGTCAAGCGCGTCGATGGGTTAATCGAAGAGGTTGTTATCACAAGAGATATCGTCGAAATAGAAGAATCTTATGCCAAATCATCTTTAATAAATAAAAACGAAAAGCTTTATGGACTCATAGAGTTGCCAAAGTTTTATATTGATTTTAAAGACAACGGAAGGCGTAATGCGGCCAGTGATGTTAAAAAAGAATTAGAACAGCTTAAACAAAGAAATGTAGAAGGGATAATACTTGACCTCAGAAACAATGGTGGCGGTTCTTTAAAAACAGTTGTTGAAATGACAGGGTTTTTTATTGATGAAGGTCCAGTCGTTCAAGTAAAAAGTACTGGGGGAAGAAAAGAAGTGTTAAAAGATACAGATCCTAGCATCATTTGGGACGGGTCTTTAGTTATTTTGGTAAATGAGTTTTCAGCCTCAGCCTCAGAAATTTTAGCCGCCGCGCTTCAAGATTACAAGCGAGCGATTGTTATTGGTAGTAAACAAACTTTTGGAAAAGGAACAGTTCAAAATGTTATTGACCTTAACCGGATTATATCGGGGAGTACTCATGGCGATCTTGGTGCGGTAAAATTAACAACAGATAAGTTCTACAGAATAAACGGAGGATCTACCCAACTCGAGGGAGTCAAGAGCGATATTGTAATTTTAGACCGCTATGCCTATGTTGATCTAGGGGAAAAGGATCAAGAGAATCCTTTGACTTGGGATCAAATTAAACCCGCAAAATATAAGCCTTGGCCAAATCAATTTAATTATGATTATGCACTGTCTGAAAGCAGACAAAGACTGGCTTCTAATTCCTTCATAAAGCTTGTCGATGAGCAGGCCAAGTGGGTTAAGTTGCAACAGGATGATTATGAATATACACTCAATTATGACGTTTATTTAAACGAGCGAGAAGAAAACTTAAAAGTTACCGATCAGTTCAAGACTTTAAATGATTTTGATTCTAACCTTTCATTTGAATGGTTGCCAGAACCAGGTATCGAGGTCAACGATGAAATAAAAGAAAGAAGAGATCGCTGGGTTGAAAATCTTGAGAAAGATTTTTATATCAATGAAGCCGTAAACGTTTTAGGGGATTTAAATCTAAATTTAGAGGCCTCAAAAAAGGTAGCTCAAAACAAAAAATAATAAATCAGAATTGAGCGGCTCTAACAAACACTCTCTATTAGAATTTTTTAGAGACCCTTGGGCTACTGTGAGCTTTGCGTATATATTTTTTTTAATATTAATAGCATTTTTCGCCTATCAGATTGCGCCAGACAGTACGTCAAATGCAAACCAAATGCACCTTTCCATTCATTCCAAGCCTCCTGGTTTTAAATCAAAAATGGTTTTATTAACAGGTCAAAATTTATCTAACCCAAGCACTACTTTTTTTTATGGTGACATTGATTCTTCAATAGAAATTCCAATTCAGAATTATAAGATCATTAATGAAGGAATTGAAATTCAACCCTACGGAATGCCAAAAGATTATTATGAGGTATTGTCAAAAGACAGGCTTCCACAACCATTTGAAGTTCCAAAATTCATTCGAGAAAATATTGTAGAAAAGACCTTTTATTTGGGAACCGACAAATACGGTAGAGATCTATTGAGTCGTTTGATTATCGGAACAAGAATATCCTTGTCGATAGGGTTTGTTGCAGTTTTCATTTCACTTTTCATAGGCGTTTTTTTAGGTGCTATTGCAGGCTATTTTGGAGGTTATGTGGACAAAGTAATCGTTTGGTTGATCAATGTTGTGTGGTCAATCCCTACGCTGCTGATGGTCATTGCGATCACACTGGCCTTAGGAAGGGGTTTTTGGCAAGTTTTTATTGCAGTAGGTCTGACGATGTGGGTGGAAGTTGCGCGAGTCGTTAGGGGTCAGGTATTGGCAGTAAAAGAGAAAACATATGTTCAGGCAGCACAGGCGTTGGGCTATTCCAATCAAAGGGTTTTGATAAATCATGTTTTACCCATGGTCATCGCCCCGATTATTGTTATTTCTGCTGCAAATTTTGCCAGTGCTATTCTAATAGAAAGCGGTCTTAGCTTTTTAGGTATTGGTGCGCAACCGCCAACGCCCAGCTGGGGAGGCATGGTCAAAGATCATTTTCGTTATCTGCTTTTGGGAAAGCCCTATTTGGCGATTCTTCCAGGTTTGGCCATTATGAGTTTGGTTTTGGCCTTTATGACTTTGGGGAACAGTCTGAGGGATTTCCTAGACGTCAAAAATTAATATTACCATTCGTTTAACCTATTGGCATCGAGGTTTAAGTGGATGAAAATCAGGATGCTAAAGGCAAGAAGACTGGATCCTCCATAGCTGATAAAAGGAAGCGGAATTCCGATGGTGGGAACCATACCCAAAGACATTCCAATGTTAATTAGAAAATGGACGAAAATAAGACTTGCTACGCCATAGGAAAAGACCCTTCTAAACCTATTGACCTGCTTTTCAGCACTTAAAATAATTCGCATAATTAATCCGCAAAAAAGAAATATCACGAATACACCTCCAACAAAACCCCACTCTTCTCCGATAGTACTGAAAATATAATCCGTGTGTTGTTCTGGCACAAAATCTCCCTTGGTTTGAGTTCCTTCTAAGAAACCCTTTCCGGAAAATCCACCGGAGCCAATTGCTATTTTCGATTGATTGATGTTGTATCCAATGCCTTTTGTGTCTGTTTCCTTTCCCAATACAATATTGATTCTGTCCCGATGTCTTTGCTCAAAAAGATTATTAAAAATAAAATCAACGGAATAAGAAAAACCAATGGATATAACGAGAATCAATAAAAAGGGCCAAACTTTAACTTTCCGTCTTGATTTTTTAATAAAATAAAATAGAACAGCGATAACAGTGATAATGATTACAATCGCAATTCCGATTTGAAAACTTAAGGTGATTAAAAACAAACAAACCAGACTGAGAAGCAGAAACAAATAAGAGTAATTTAAACCTTCGCGAAAAAGCGGAAAGAAAAAAGCTCCAAAAACTAGAGCAGAACCTGGGTCTGGCTGTAAAACGATAAGAAAGGCGGGTAGCAATAAAAAACCACCAATTTTTAATAAGGTAGTAGGTTTTTTTAAGTCGGTTTGAAATAAACTCATCGATTTGGCGACGATCAGCGCCGTGGCAACTTTTACCAATTCTGAGGGTTGCAGGCTCGTTCCGCCAAAGGAATACCATGAGGTTGCTCCCGAAATGGTTTTGCCAAAAACAAAAAGTCCGATCAATAATAGAATTCCTACGATATAGCTCAGCATTGCAAACTGTTCAAAAAACTTAACATTAATGGCCAGAATTAAACCTCCTATAAACAAACTCAAGCCAAGAAAAACAATTTGTTTTCCTACCGGTTGAGTCAAATCGAAAATAGAGGTTACGGCATCATTATAGGTAGAGGAATACACGTTGGTAATACCAAAAGTGACCAATATAATATACATCAGAATCAACAACCAATCAAGACGTGCTATAATGTTATTATTCATTGACTCTAAATGGTTTTCCTGAATAGGGCTTTTTGTACTCTTCTAAAAGGGTTCCTTCTATCATTCGGGTCTCGAGCCACTTTCGTTTAATTTCTTTAGTTAGATATTTCTCAATCATCAAACTTGCAATAGGAGCTGCCCATCGTCCTCCCCAATATCCATTTTCTACAAAAACAGCGATGGCAATTTTAGGATCATCTTTTGGCGCAAATGCAATAAACATAGAATGATCTGTAAGTTGGGTTTTTACGCCATCAATTTTAACAAAGTTCTCAACGGTTCCAGTTTTACCACAAACGGCTATTCCTGGGATTTTTGCAATTCTAGCGGTTCCTATTTCCACGACTTTGTGCATTCCTTCAATGACGGTTTCAAAATGAATGGAATCTATGGATGTAGTATTTTTTGAATAGTTTTTAGGGAGAAGATCTCCACTTATAGATTTCACAAAATGCGGGGTGTAGAAATAACCTCTGTTGGCAATTGCTGCAGTGAAATTGGCCATTTGAATGGGTGTGGTTAAAATTTCCCCTTGACCAATTGCATTTGAAATAACAGTAGCAGATCTCCATCTGTCTTTTTTGTACCAAAAATCATAATAAGAAGCATCGGGGATAAAACCTTTTTTTCCTGTGGGAAGGTCGTACCCTAAAAAATTACCCAACCCAAAACTCTTAACATGCCTATTCCAAATATCCATTCCGCCCGCAGTGCTTTCGCCTGCTTCATCAATGATTTTTCTGTAAGTGTTCGCGAAATAGGTATTGCAAGATTTATAAATCCCTTTTATAAGATTATTCTGGGAGCCATAAGCACAGTGACATTCCATAAACACTCCTCTAGCATAGGAATGACCATGATTGCATAAATAAGTTGTGTTTGGAGTAATTACTTTTTCTTGAAGTGCAATCAGAGCATTTAATGTTTTGAATGGAGATCCAGGAGGATACTGCGCTTGAAGACCGCGATCAAATAGTGGCTTTGCCAAGGTGTCCAACGCTAGTTTTCGATAATTTTCAGATCTCTCTCTGCCTATCAATAAATTTGGATCATAACCAGGGGCGGAAATCAAAGTGAGCACTTCCCCAGTTTTAGGTTCTATTGAGACAATGCCCCCTCTTTTATTTTGCATGAGCAATTCTCCATATTTCTGAAGTTCAGAATCTATTGAAAGAGTCAGATTTTTTGCGCCTTTTGATTCTTCATCATACTTTCCGTCCTCATAAGATCCAATGATTCTATTAAAACGATCTTTTTGAAAAAACTTTTTTCCTTTTACCCCTCTAAGTTGACTTTCATAAAATTCTTCAACTCCTTGCCTCCCGATGAGTTCCCCAAGGGTATAATATTCATCTTTTTTAAGATCATTTTTACTTACCTCACTGACATATCCTAAAAGATTTGCTGCTATTGGATCTTGATATTTTCTAATTGACTTTTTCTGTAAGTAAAACCCCTTAAACTTCCATATTTTTTCTTGAATTGAAGCATGGTCTTTTTTGGATACTTGACTCACAATTATTGAAGGTAATTTTACTGAGAATCTTTTTGCTTGCTTTAGTTTGACTTCTAACTCAGTTTTTTCAATTCCAATCATTTGACACAATTCAAGTGTGTCAAATACCTTTAAGTTTTCTGGGATAAGCATTAAGTCATAAACAGGTTGATTTGAAACCATTAGTTTTTGATTCCTGTCATAGATGTATCCTCTTTCGGGAAAAATAAGTTTTTCTACTACTGCATTATTGTCGGAAAGAAGTTTGTAGGAGGAATTGATCAGCTGAAGGCTGACGAGTTTAAAAACAAAAATCAAGGAGGTTGCCAGAGTGACTCCTATTAAAAAATATTTTCTAATCATGTCTCGTTTTGAAAAAACCTAAGGAAATCCACAACAAGATAAATGAAAAAATGGTTGTAAAAAAAGTGTATTTAAAAATTATGGAAATACTTTTAAGATTAAAGTAAACCACAATAAATAAAATCAGATGATGAATAAATACCATCAGTGCTAAATAAAGCAGTCGATTGGACAAGGAGGTGCCCCTAACCATACCCATTGAAATGTCAGAGTTAACCCCAAATGAAAATTGAATGATATAAGGCCTTAAAAAAGCTATTGCAAGTGACGCAACCATATGTCCTCCTGCACCTTGTGATAGTAAATCTAGCAGAAACCCCATGACGAATCCAATCAAAATAAGTAATGTAGGGTTATTGTCAAAACGATAAGTTATCAAAAAGAGTAGATAAATATTGGGGTTGAGGAAGCCAAATAAATTTACGTTATTTAACAAGAAAGCCTGCAATAAAATCAGTAAGATAAATTGAAGAAAAGACTTTGTGTTACTTTGAAACATCGTTGGTCAATTTTTTTATTTCGTCCAAATCTTTATTTTTGATGACATATGCAAATTCTTTTTGGGTCAAATTACTAAACAAATCCACCTCGATCTGATAATAACCCTCCGTCTCGGGTTGAACAAATTTAGAAACAACTCCGATTGGTATTCCGAATGGAAAATAAGCCGACATTCCTCCAGTCACAATTGTGTCCCCAACAGAAACCGAATTGATGGTGGAAATGTCATCCAGTGTCATTTTTTTAGGATGAATACCAGGCCATGAAAGTGAACCATAAGCTCCATTTTTCTTAAAGCTAACATTTACTTTTATCTCTTGATGTAAAATAGAAATCACGCTCGAATGATGAGCTCTTGTTTCATTGACAACCCCAATGACTCCATCGGTTGAAATGACCCCCATGTCTTCAATCACACCATCTTCATGCCCTTTGTTGATGATCAAATAATTATTGGCTTTATTAAAGCTATTCTTAATAATTTTGGCACTTGTTACTTCAAAATTAAAAGTATCAAGTGTTTTTTGTTTAAGAATTTGATTCTGGAAATAAATGAGCTCTAAAGCTTTAAGCTTATTATTTTCTTTAATAAGATCTCCGTTAATTTTCTTCAGTTTGAAGTAGTCAGAAATACCTTTCGAGACACCGTATAAATTAGATGAAATACCTAGACCTATTGCGCTAAAAACACTCTTGTGATAAAAGCTTCGTTGGTTTACGATTAAGAAGGAAATAAACAATAGCCCCAGAAAAAGGGAGGTGTTTTTGTACTTCAACAGGGCATTGAAAATCTGCCGCATAAAGTATTTATTTAATCAAAATATTTTTAAAACGGTCAAGGTTTTTTAAAGTAATTCCAGTTCCCCTAACAACAGCTTGTAGCGGATCCTCTGCGATATAAACTGGTAAATCAGTTTTCCTGGAAAGGCGCACATCTAGTCCTCTTAGGAGGGCACCGCCTCCGGCTAAATATATTCCAGTATTATAAATGTCAGCAGCTAACTCAGGTGGGGTTTGAGAAAGCGCTTCCATAATAGCGTCTTCAATTCTAATGATAGATTTATCAAGTGCTTTTGCAATTTCAATGTAGGATACCATGGTTTGTTTTGGTTTTCCTGTCACTAAGTCACGACCTTGGACAGACATGTCTTCCGGAGGGTTATCAAGATCCTCTATGACTGCACCGATCATGATCTTTATTTTTTCAGCAGTTCGTTCTCCAATATAAAGGTTGTGTTTGCTTCGCATGAAGTTAATGATATCATTCGTAAAGACATCCCCAGCGATTTTAACAGATTTATCGCAAACAATTCCTGAAAGTGCAATAACTGCAATCTCGGTAGTCCCTCCTCCAATATCTACGATCATGTTTCCCTTTGGTTGCATGATGTCAATTCCAATTCCAATGGCCGCTGCCATCGGTTCGTGAATTAAATAAACTTCTTTTCCGTTTACTCGTTCAGCAGATTCCTTAACAGCCCGCATTTCTACTTCTGTTATGCCAGAAGGAATGCATATAACCATCCGTAAGGAAGGCGTAAAAAATCTATTTTTAAGTGTGGGTATGCTTTTAATCAACGTATTAATCATTTGCTCAGAAGCATTAAAGTCAGCAATGACACCATCCTTAAGAGGTCGGATGGTTTTTATGTTTTCATGAGTTTTACCCTGCATCATGCTTGCTTCATTACCAATGGCAATTATTTTGCCAGTAGTTCGATCAATTGCAACGATAGAAGGGCTATCCACAACAACTTTATCATTGTGAATAATTAGGGTATTTGCGGTTCCAAGATCAATCGCGATTTCTTCAGTCAGAAAGCCCATGAAGTTTTTCATTCGTTTTTGTTAAAGGTATAAAAATTAATGCTTAAAATGACGTGTTCCTGTCAACACCATTGACAATTTGTTTTCGTTACAAAAATCGATTGAAAGTTGGTCTTTAATTGAACCGCCTGGTTGTAAAACAGATCTTATTCCAGCGTTGTATGCGATTTCGACACAATCCGGAAAAGGGAAAAAAGCATCACTTGCCATGACCGAATCATTAAGGTCAAACTTGAAATGATTCGCCTTTTCAATCGAATGATTTAAGGCATCTACACGTGAAGTTTGTCCAGTTCCTGAAGCCAATAGCTGCTTGTTTTTGACCAATACAATTGTGTTTGATTTCGTGTGTTTACATATTTTAGAGGCAAAAAGAAGATCGTCGATTTGATCCTGTGAAGGTTTAAGTTCAGTGATCATGTTCAAATCATTAACTGCATCTGTTTTATTGTCTCTTTCTTGCTGTAGCACGCCATTTAAACAGCTTCTAACGGTCAAGGAAGGCAATTCAGTTCCTTTTTGAATGAGTAAACAACGATTCTTTTTTTGTTTTAGGATACTGAGCGCTTCATCGCTAAAGGAAGGCGCAATTACTACTTCACAGAACAGCGAATGAATTTCGGTAGCTGTTTCAGCATCAATTTCTTTGTTAGAAATCAACACTCCTCCAAAAGCAGATACAGGATCACCGGCTAAGGCGTCAACATAAGCTTGTTTTAAGGTTTTCCTTTGAGCAAATCCACAAGCATTGTTATGCTTTAAGATCGCAAAAGTGGGATCTTCGTCATAGAATTCAACAATTAAATTTACGGCAGCATCAATATCAAGAAGATTGTTGTAGGAAATTTCTTTTCCGTGAACTTGCTCCAGTAAGTCCCCCAATGGCCCAAAAAAGTAACCCTCTTGATGAGGATTCTCTCCATAGCGCAATCGTTTAGATTCTTTAATACTTAATTTAAGAACCGTTTTTTCTTCGTTAAAATAATTGAAAATCGCAGAATCATAGTGAGAAGAAGTTTGGAATGCTTTAGCAGAAAAATATTTTCTGTCGCTTAGTTCTGGGCTTCCATCTTTTGTCGTTATTAAATTTAAAAACTCATCATAATCATTCTTGTCAGAAACACAGATTACGTCTTTATAGTTTTTTGCAGCTGCACGAATTAAAGCAATTCCTCCGATGTCAATTTTCTCTACAATCTCTTCTTCCGATGCCCCGGTAGCTACTGTGTCTTCAAAAGGATAGAGGTCAACAATGACCAGATCAATTTGAGGAATCTCATAAGCCTCAAGAGCTTCAATATCCTTGGGTTCTTCCTGTCGGTTAAGAATACCGCCAAATATTTTAGGATGAAGTGTTTTCACTCTTCCTCCTAGAATTGAAGGATAGCCCGTTACATCTTCTACAGCCACAACGTCATATCCCAAATCGCGGATGAAAATTTCGGTTCCTCCAGTCGAATAAAACGTTACTCCCATTTTATTCAATTTATGAATAATTGGTGCCAATCCAGTTTTATCAAAAACAGAGATTAGTGCGGAAGAAATTTTCTTTTGGCTCATAATTTTACTTTATTTTTTCTTAGCCTCTACTGAGGCTAAATTGTTTAAAAAACGGACACATCTTAAATAATTGAAAGATGACATTTGGATGAACGATATATTTAGATTAAAATCATTAAAAAATTAATAGCTTTTTAAGTACTTTAGTTAAATATAGCTCGAATGTTGTTTTAAGCAAAAATATTAAAAAACATCAAAGAGAATCTATCTTTTTATTAATATTTTAAATCGCCCAATTTCAATTCAATTTAAATGAATCAAAGAATAAAAATAAGTGGGATGACTTGCGGAAATTGCAAAAGTAGCGTCCTTGAAAAGCTCTCTCTTTTTAAAGAAATTACTGTAACTAACATTGATTTAAGCTCCGGTATTACGGATTTAGAAGTGACTCAAAAAATATCGTTAAACTTAATTAACGAGCAACTATATCCAAAATATAAAGCTGAAATGGTCATTGAAAACAAAAGTTTTGATAGCGGTACTGAATCTTCTGAATCCAAATTGAGACTGTTGTTTCCCTTGTTTTTGATTTTCGGCTACCTTATCGCTGGAACCTTTTATCTTCAAAAAGAATTATTAACCATCGAAGGATTCATGTATGATTTTATGGGTTTGTTTTTTATCGTTTTTAGCTTTTTCAAGTTCCTTGATTACAATGGATTTCCAGCATCTTTTGCCCAATACGACCCTTTGGCAAAAAAAAGTCTTCTGTATGCCAAAGTTTATCCTTTTTTAGAAACAGTTCTTGGTGTCCTTTTTTTAATGCGTTGGAAATTAGACATCGCCTTGTGGGTTACGTTGATTGTATTGTCGATCACTACTATTGGCGTTTTACTTTCTTTATTAAACAAAAATAAAATTTCATGCGCTTGTCTCGGTACAGCTTTGAAGCTTCCCATGTCTGAAGCGACTTTAATCGAAAATGTCATTATGTTAACCATGAGCGTTTCAATGTTAATTAACTAATTTTGTTTAAAACGTTGAAAAATAAATTATGAAAATACAGGTCGTGATTTTGTGCCTAAGTTGGATTGTAACTTTTTCGCAGGACAATCTTTCCGGAACAATTAAGTATAAAGAAGATAACAAAATCATCCCTTTAGCGGGTGCAAATCTTTATTGGGAAAACACCTCAAAAGGCACGGTGAGCGATGGGCAGGGTGGGTTTGCCTTAGAAAGAGATGTAGTTAGCAATGTATTGATCGTTAGTCATTTAGGATTTAAAACAGATACCCTGATTGTCAATTCTAATGAAAGACTTGATCATTTCTTAACCTCAGAAAATGAAGACGAATTGGAGGAGGTTACGCTTATTCAACGCAGAAAATCTTTACAGAAATCTTTTTTTGAAACACAAAACATCATAAAAGTGAGTAGCGCCGAGTTGCTCAAGGCAGCTTGTTGTAATCTTTCAGATAGTTTTGAAACCAATCCTGCCATCGATGTAAACTTTTCAGATGCTTTGACAGGAACCAAGCAGATCAAAATGTTAGGACTTTCGAGTCCCTATTTACTGATTTCTGAAGAAAATATTCCTATGGTCCGGGGGGCTTCTCAGGCCTATGGATTGACATTTACACCAGGAACATGGATCGAAAGCATACAAATCAGTAAAGGCGCTGGGAGTGTTACCCATGGATTTGAAAGCATCGCAGGAGAGATAAATACAGCGTTAACAAAACCATTAACAGATGTTCCTTTTTTCCTTAACCTTTTTGGCTCAGGTAATGGTCGATTCGAATTAAATTCACATTTCAATAGGAAGCTGACCGATCGTTTACATTTAGGGTTATACCTACACGGGAATCAAAGAAAGGAAAAGTTTGATAAAAATGAGGATGGTTTTTTGGACCAACCGCTTGCACAGCAGATCAACATCATGAACCGTTGGCAATATGTTTTTCCTGAAAAAGGTTGGGTAGGTTTTTTGAGTTGGCGGTGGATGAATGATCAGAAACAAGGCGGGACAGTTAATTTTGAACCCCAATTAGACAGTGGAAAGACAACAAATTGGGGAAGCGAAATTAAAACTAACCGATTTGATGCGTCTTTCAAACTGGGTTATGTTTTTCCTGAACTTCCCTATCAAAGTTTTGGTTTTCAAAGTGCCTATAGTAATCATGACCAAGATTCTTACTATGGACTGCGTATTTATGACATCAATCATAAAAGTTTTTATACCAATATTTTATTTAATTCCATCATTGGAAACACACTCAATAAGTTTAAGTCTGGGATTAACTTTAGTCATGATGAATATGATGAACAGGTGAATAATTTTGATTATTTAAGGACAGACCAAAATGTTGGCGCTTTTTTTGAATTCTCACATGATAATAATGAAAACTTTAGCTGGATAGGAGGGATTAGAATTGATGTTCACAACAGGCTGGGAACTTTTGTCACCCCCCGTTTTCACCTTAAGTATTTGCCCCTCGAAAAATTTGTCATTCGATTGTCAACAGGAAGCGGACGAAAAGCTGCAAATCTATTTGCTGAAAATCAAACTTTGTTTGCAACCAACAGAAAAATAAATATAGAAAGTTCGGGAGGTCAGGTCTATGGTTTAAAACCAGAAAAAGCATGGAATTATGGACTGAGTCTAAGTAAATCATTTGATGTAGAATCAGATAATTTAACGGTTTCAGTCGATTATTATATCACAGATTTTGTTGATCAAGTTGTTGTTGATTGGGAACAATCAGAGGAGATTTCTTTTTATAATCTAGCTGGGGATAGCAGTGCGAAAAGTTTTCAGCTTGAAGTAGATTTTTCTCATAATCTCTGGAATTTTCGAACAGCCTATAAGAATTATGATGTTAAATTAGATTATAAAAGTGGATCTTTACGAAAACCCTTGCAAGCAAGAAATCGATTTTTCGCCAACGTTGGTTTTGAATCCAACATGACAGCTAAAGACCAACAATGGAGATGGGACTTGACTTATCATTTGGTTGGAACCCAAAGGTTGGTTGAAACGAGTAGGGATAAAGCAAATAGCTATTCTCCAAATTACTCACTTTGGAATTCACAATTGACCAGGGTTTTTTCTGAAACTTTCGAAGTTTATCTGGGAGGAGAAAACATTGGAAACTATAGACAGACCAATCCCATTATTGGTGGGGAAAACCCATTTGGACCTGATTTCGATGCCTCACAAGTCTATGCACCCGTCTTTGGAAACATGATATACGCAGGTTTGCGTTTTAAAATTAATCCATAATCATTAAAATTATATTTATGAAAAAATTATTTTTAATCTTAATGCTACTTCCCTTGGGAATAAATGCACAAGAGAAACCAAAAAAAAACGCCAAAACCAAATTTATAGTTGTTGGAAATTGTGATGCTTGTCAAAAAAGAATTGAAAAAGCAGCCCTTTCAGTCAAAGGGGTTAAAATGGCAAAATGGGACATTCCTTCCAATGTAATTTCTGTAATTTATGATCAAAGAAAAGTTCATATAGACAGTGTTCATAAATCAATTTCAGCGATTGGACATGATACGGAAAAGAGTATTTCTCCGCTTGCAGTCTATAATGCATTGCCTCTGTGTTGTCAGTACATTAGAAAAGAATAAACATAAAAAAAACCTGCTTTGTTAAAAGCAGGTTTTTTTTAATATTAAAATGGAATTACATCATTCCGGGCATTCCGCCGCCACCGCCCATTGGTGGCATAGCAGGGGCGTCTTCCTTGATGTCTACTAAAGCACATTCAGTAGTTAGGATCATTCCAGCAACGGAGGCAGCATTTTCAAGTGCCACACGCGTTACTTTCTTAGGATCAATAATCCCTTCTTTAAGCATGTCAACAAAAGTTCCATCTTTGGCATTGTATCCAAAGTTTTCTTTACCCTCAAGCACTTTAGAAACGACAACAGAACCTTCGCCTCCAGAGTTTTCAACAATTATTCTTAAAGGAGCTTCAATTGCTTTGTGTATGATTTGAATTCCAGTAGCTTCGTCAGCATTGTCAGATTTTAATTTAGACAAACTTTCTTGTGTTCTCAATAAAGCAACACCACCACCAGCAACAATACCTTCTTCTACTGCGGCACGCGTTGCGTGAAGTGCATCATCCACACGATCTTTCTTTTCTTTCATTTCAACTTCTGAAGGTGCACCAACATATAGCACGGCAACACCACCCGAAAGTTTAGCCAAACGTTCTTGAAGCTTCTCTCTGTCATATTCAGAAGTAGTCGTTTCAATTTGAGCTTTAATTTGGTTAACGCGAGCTTGAATTTCAGCTGTCTCACCAGCGCCGTTAACAACAGTTGTGTTGTCTTTGTCGATGGTCACTTTTTCAGCGGTACCCAACATTTCAATGGTTGTGTTTTCTAGAGAAAAACCTCGCTCCTCAGAAATAACAGTACCTCCTGTTAAGATGGCGATGTCTTCAAGCATTGCTTTTCTTCGGTCTCCAAAACCAGGTGCTTTTACAGCAGCGATTTTTAAGGCACCACGAAGTTTGTTTACTACCAAAGTGGCTAGTGCCTCACCATCCACATCTTCTGCAATAACCAACAAAGGCTTTCCAGTTTGAGCAACAGGCTCAAGTACTGGAAGTAAATCCTTCATTGAAGAAATTTTCTTGTCGTATAATAAAATATAAGGTGATTCTAGATCAGCTTCCATTTTTTCAGAATCCGTAACAAAGTAAGGAGATAAATATCCACGATCAAATTGCATTCCTTCAACAACGTCCACGTAAGTGTCAGTTCCTTTGGCTTCTTCTACTGTGATTACACCTTCTTTTCCAACCTTCTCAAAAGCCTCAGTAATCAGACTTCCGATGGTGCTGTCATTGTTAGCAGAAATACTAGCAACTTGTTTTATTTTATCAGAAGCATTTCCAACTTCTACCGATTGTATTCCAAGTGCAGCGACTATTGATCCAACAGCCTTATCAATTCCTCTTTTAAGATCTAATGGATTTGCACCAGCCGCAACGTTTTTCAAACCTTCTTTCACAATCGCTTGTGCAAGAATTGTTGCAGTTGTTGTTCCATCACCAGCCAAATCATTGGTTTTAGAAGCAACTTCTTTTACCATCTGAGCGCCCATATTTTCAAGCGGGTCAGCCAGCTCAATTTCTTTTGCTACAGTAACACCATCCTTAGTTACTTGGGGTGCTCCAAATGATTTTCCTATAATTACATTTCTTCCTTTTGGTCCAAGGGTTACTTTTACGGCATTTGCTAGTGCATCAACACCACGTTTAATTCCGTCGCGAGCATCTAAGTCAAATTCTATTTTTTTAGCCATCTTAATTTTGTGTTATTTTTTGTTAAACAATAGCGAGAATATCGGCTTCTCTCATAATTAAATAATCGTTTCCTTCATGCTGAAGTTCAGTTCCAGAATACTTCCCGTATAAAACGTTGTCTCCAACTTTTACGGTTACAGGGTTTTCTTTAGTTCCAGGTCCAACAGCGACTACAATTCCTCTTTGAGGCTTCTCTTTTGCGGTATCAGGAATGATTATACCCGAAGAAGTTTTTGTTTCTGCAGCAGCAGATTCAATTAAAATTCTATCCGCTAGCGGTTGAATATTTAGTTTACTCATTTGATTAGTTTTTTATTTAGTATTAAATTTTTAGTTTAAAATAAAATTCCACAAATCGTGCCACCCAATTATTGTGTGACAAATTGATGTTTTAATTGACACAGAACTGACAGCATGACACAAGTTGCTATTGCTCGGGTGTCGCTACTGGTATTTCAGGAATTGTTTCAGGAATTGCTTCAGGGATAATTTCTTCAATTGCATTGTCTTGAATCAAGCGAGAATCGGCAGGCGCGTTGTCAGAAGTTAAAGAGATGTTCGAAAGTAAGATAAGAACCAATAAAAGTGTGGCTAAAATCCAAGTACTCCGATCTAGAAAATCTGAGGTTTTTTGGACACCACCCATTTGTTGTGCTCCAGCTCCAAAAGAAGAAGAGAGTCCTCCACCTTTAGGATTTTGTACCATTACTACTAGTATTAGTAAAAAACAAACGAAAATTATTAATCCAATAAATATTGAAAAAGTGCTCATATCAAGTCAAGTTGTTATTGTTTTTGCAAACGTTTTATTTCTTTTATTTGCCCTGCAAAGAAAACATTTTTTTCTGGATATTTCAAACTTAATATTTTGTAGGCCCTTATTGCTTTTCCGTATTTTTTTTGTTTGACAAAAACCTTGGCTAAAGTTTCGGTCATCAACTCTTCCGGTTGGTAAATATTTTCAACTTCTATGGGTGAACTTTCTGCTTTTCCAACGGGCGAGATTTTTGGGTCATTTTCAATAAAACGGTCAATGATAGAGAGCTTGTCACTCAATGGGCTTTTTTCGATCGCTGTCTGAATTCCCTTTTCCTCAGTATAGATTATCCAGTCCGTAAAACTCAATTCAATTTCAGCGCTATTTGTTTTTTCAATTTTAACTTTAGCTTCGATTTCCGCCTCTTTTTTGACAACAGGTTTCACTGTTTTTGTTTTTGTAGGCACAGCTTTTTGTTTGGCTGTTTTCAATTTAACAGGTTTAGCCTTAAGCTTAATCGGGCTATCGATAGCAATTTTTAATACGCTTCTGTTGCTTGACAGTATGGCTGTTTTATTCAAAACTTTTTGGTAGTCCTGATCGTCCCTGAATTTAAGCGCCTTTGCATAAAACACATGAGAGGATTGGAAATAGGGAAACGCTTCTGTAACTTTTTTCAGATCAGTTAAGGTTTGATCATTGAGGGGATCAAAATTATTGATGATTTTAAAAAAGTCTACTTCCTTTGCCATACTTACCATTTAGCCAGTGTTGCATTGAAAATATTTTGAGTCAAACGCTCGAAAATTTCATCGTGAGCAGCTCCTTTAATGTCATATAACTGTTGTTCTGCTGGAAAATCATAAAAGAAAGAGAAACGGTTTTCGAAGTCGTCTTCCTCATTATTTATGTTAGTATAGCGCAGATTTACGGTAACTGTCAATCTGTTTTGAGCAGCAGTTAAATTAGCTGTTGAGGTCATTGGAGTAACGCTGTATTCAACAATTTCCCCTTCATAAACTAAGTCTCCATTAGAGGAGACCAGATTCAAGTTGGTTTGATTTAATATTAGATCTTGAAGTTCTAATGTAAAATCTCGATCTACTCCCGGTTCAACCGTAGACCCAGGTCTACTCCCGGCTTGATTTTCAAAATAATTTACTTGAAAAGATTTTGCTCCTGCGGGTATAGAGGCTCCGGTAAAAGAATAGATACCACAGCCAAAAGTGAAGACCAGCAGTATTAAAGAAATAAATTGATTTTTAATGCTATTCATCTTCTAAGTCTTGAAGGTCAAATTGTTTGATTTTACGATAAAGCGTTCTTTCTGAAATCCCTAATTCTTTGGCAGCAATTTTTCTTTTTCCATTGCTTCTTTTCAAAGACTTCTTGATCATTTCAATTTCTTTTTCTAATAAAGATAAAGGTTCTTCTTCAATAACAGTTTCGGCAAACTCGTAACTGTTTGTGTCAGAATTCTCTTCGTAATTATAAGAATTATTTTTTTCAGCAGGGATTACTTCTAAAGATTTTTCTAGTGTATCGTTTTTGCTTCCATAGATTTTTTTTATTAAATCAGGATTTTTTTCTTGGACTGAGGAATGGTTTTCGTTTTCCATGAGCTCCAAGGTTAATTTTTTTAAATCATTGAGATCGCTCTTCATATCGAACAGCACCTTATAAAGAATCTCTCTTTCTGAAGAGAAATCAGCGTCTTTACTTTCGCTCTTGATAACAGCAGGGAGCTGAGACCCTAGTTCTGGTAAATAGTTTCTTAAAATTGCTGGGTTTAAATCTCTTTCTTTTTCGAGTACAGAGATTTGTTCAGCGATATTTCTAAGTTGACGAATATTACCACCCCAACGGTATTGGGAGAGCATGTTTTGAGCATCTTCATTTAATCTAACAGTAGGCATTTTATATTTTTGAGCAAAATCTGCCGCAAATTTTCTAAACAGTAGCGGAATGTCATCTTTTCTTTCTCTAAGCGGCGGTAAGTTTATTTCCACGGTACTTAGTCGATAGTATAAATCTTCTCTAAACTTACCTTTTTGAATCGCATCTCCCATTTTTACATTGGTAGCAGCTACAATTCTAACATCAGTTTTAAGAATGTTAGAAGACCCTACTTTCATGTATTCTCCATTCTCAAGAATCCGCAGTAACCGCACCTGAGTTGGCAGAGGAAGTTCACCCACTTCATCTAGAAAAATTGTACCTCCATCAGCAACTTCAAAATAACCGCTTCTGCTGGTGGTGGCTCCTGTAAAAGCTCCTTTTTCATGTCCAAATAACTCACTGTCAATTGTTCCTTCCGGAATTGCACCACAATTTACTGCAATGTACTTTGCGTGCTTTCGCGGAGAGAATTGATGAATGATTTTAGGGATATTTTCCTTTCCCACTCCGCTTTCTCCAGTAACCAATACGGTAATTTCAGTAGCCGCAACGCGCAATGATTTTTCGAGTGCGCGATTGAGCCCAAAATGGTTTCCAATAATTCCGAATCGTTGTTTTATGTTTTGAATAGATTCCATGATTCCTTATATTTCTTGAGAAATTCCAATTGCTTTACCGATCAAAGTTGCAGAAGTGGCAGCATCAATTTTAACATCTACAAATTCACCAACCTTATAATTTTCTTTTGGAAATACAGCAACGGTGTTTTGACCCGTCCTGCCACTCCAGAATTCATCTGATTTTTTCGAGCTTTTTTCAATTAAAACACAAAAGGTTTTTCCAATATTTGCTTTGGTTCTCAATTCGCTGTGTTCTCTTTGAAGGGCTATGATCTCTTGTAATCTTCTTTTTTTGGTGGGTTCAGGAATGTCATCAGCAATCTTACGAGCAGCATGGGTTCCGGGTCTTTCAGAATAAGAATACATAAACCCATAATCATACTTAACATAATTCAGTAAATCGAGGGTGTCCTGATGATCTTTTTCTGTCTCTGTTGGAAATCCAGCAATTATATCCTGAGAAATACCACATCCTGGTATGATTTTTCGAATGTTATCAATCAATTTGAAATACTCTTCTCTTGTGTGCTGACGATTCATTTTCTTAAGAATAGCATTACTTCCCGACTGAACAGGCAAATGAATATAGTCACAGATGTTTCTGTATTTTGCCATGGTGTGAATTACATCTAAAGACATGTCTTGTGGGTTAGAAGTCGAAAAACGAATTCTCATTTTTGGCTGCGCTTCTGCCACCAATTGTAATAGTTGAGCAAAGTCTACAGCTGTTTTTTGTTGTAAAGCAGTGGCGGCTTCAAAATCTTTTTTGAGTCCTCCACCATACCACAGATAGCTGTCTACGTTTTGACCGAGTAAGGTGATTTCTTTAAAGTCTTTTTCCGCTAATTGATTTACTTCTTCCAATATGCTTTTAGGATCGCGACTTCTTTCTCTTCCTCTTGTGAAGGGAACGACGCAAAAAGTACACATGTTGTCACACCCTCGAGTGATGGAAACAAAAGCACTAACGCCATTTGAATCCAAACGAACGGGAGCAATGTCTCCATAGGTTTCTTCTTTAGACAAGATAACATTAACCGCTTCTCTGTTTGCTTCGGCTTCCTGAAGTAAGTTGGGAAGATCTTTGTAGGCATCTGGCCCCACAACAATATCTACCATCTTTTCCTCCTCTAGAAATTTGTGTTTCAAGCGCTCTGCCATACAACCCAAAACTCCGATTTTTATTTTTTTATTTTTTTTCTTTAATTTATTAAATAGTTCTAATCGTTTCCTGACGGTTAATTCTGCTTTTTCACGAATGGAGCAGGTATTGACCAAAATCAAGTCGGCACTTTCCATCATTTGCGTAGGTTGATAGCCCTCTTTAGATAAAATTGAAGCAACAATTTCACTGTCAGAAAAATTCATCTGGCAGCCGTAAGATTCTATATAGACTTTTTTAGTTCCTTTTTTTTCGCGGTCTATGTTTTTGCCCTCTAAAGCTTCACCATTGAATAAATTTGGGTTTTTAGTGGGATGATTTTTTTCCTCGCTTGCAACACTAAACCCTTCATTTTTTGTAACAATTTCCATTTAGGTAATACTTTATAAATAATGTTTTTTAGATCTTGAGCAGCCTAATCAAACTAAATGGTTTCTGTTTAATTATAAACCCAATACTTCTCCCACAAATATACTACCTTTTACAAGATGTGTCAAGTTGTCAGTTGGTTTTTAGAAAAGTAAATGTAATGGAGTCTTTTACTATTTTTTTGTAGCATGAATTGCTTTAGGTTTATTCATCGATCTGACCCCTTCAATTTGAGGCCCCAATCCTTCAGGTATCTTTCTTACCTCGGCAATTCGTTGGTTGATTACTAAAATCAATGAGTCTTTTATTTTTTGATGTTTGGGTTTTTGAGCCAAATTATTAAGCTCTTCTTTATCCGAATTATGGTCGTAGAGTTCATAGCCACCTGTTCCTTTTTCTCCCCATTGTGTGAGTCGATAACGATCAGTTTTGATTGAATAACCACCATACCATTCTGTTAAAGCACTATTTCTAACGCTTTTGGAGGAGCCATTCAGCATGGGATGCAAACTTTTGCCAGAGACAAACGACGGCGTTTCCATTCCCAGCAAATTCATCAGAGTTGGATAAATGTCAATCATTTCTACGGGAGCCTTATGGATTTTTATATCTTTTTTAATTCCAGGGCCTGAAAATACCAATGGAATTCTGGTTGCATTGTCAAAAAGTGTTTGTTTTTGCCAGTGTCCATGTTCTCCCATATGATAGCCATGGTCGGAAGTGAAAACGATTACGGTGTTTTTGTCCAACCCAGTTTCCTTAAGCTTGTCTAATATTCTTCCCACTTGAGCATCAACAAAAGAAGTCGTAGCGTAATAGGCTTGAATTACGGTTTTAGCTGTTTTTTCGTCCAAGTCAATTTGCTCTTTTTTGGCCCTTATCGATTTGGCTGCTGCTGGAGGCAACGTCCTTAAATAGTCAGCCGAACTTTTTGGAACAGAGATTTCTTCGAGGGGATACATGTCAAAATATTTTTTGGGAGCTACATAAGGAGTATGCGGCCTGTAGAGTCCAACTGCGAGGAAGAAATTTTCACCGTTTTTCGAGAACTTATCTAAAAGTTCGTTGGCTTCAGTAGCAGCGATTCCGTCAGTTTGCTCTTCGTCAGTTCCTTCTGCTGCAAGCCAACTCAGGGTGCCACCATAAGAATTAGGTTTTAATGTGTTTATTTTATACTCCTCGATTTTATCTCTCCCATAAGGGTTGATGGTTTGATCCCAAGTGTAAACATCGTCAAAACTAGAGGTTCCAATTGAAGCCGGGTTGTCATAATGATATATTTTTCCAATGCGGATGGAATGGTAAGCTTCCATTCTAAACTTTTGCCCTAGGGTGGTCACTTTGGGAACAGTTTGTCTAAGATATACCCGGTTGCGTTTTAGTTTGGTTTGATCGGCATACATTCCTGTCATAAAAGATGCCCTAGAGGGACCACACAAGGGAAACTGATTATGGGCATTCCCAAATAAAACCCCATTTCTAGCCAATTGATCAATGTTGGGCGTTTTTACTGTGGGATGTCCATAGCTCCCTAAGTCACAATTCAAGTCATCGGCAATAATGAAAAGGACATTGAGTTTAGGAGTTTTAGTATCCGCTTTAAATCCAAACATTATAACAGAAAGGAAAATCACTAAACAGGTGCTTTTTGATTTCATTCGATTTAAATATAAATAGTATTAATTTAAAATTCTAGTTAACAAAATTAATATTTTTAATTTAAATTTTTTCACCCCAATAATTTCGAAAATTCAAATCAGTTATGTTTACACGACATAATGAACAAACAAAAAATTTAATGTAAACATTGAACATAAATCAGCAATCTCTTCGCTTAAATTCTTCAAGATTTAAATTTTATATGTTAAATCATACTAGGTCATAAAAAAAAACTATCTAATTTTGCGATCAAATATATTTACCCATGGCGAGTAATTTAGTGATTGTTGAGTCCCCGGCAAAGGCGAAAACCATAGAAAAGTTTTTAGGAAAAGATTATAAAGTGGCCTCGAGTTTTGGTCATATTGCAGATCTCCCAGCCAATGAATTGGGAGTGAATGTTGATGGAGATTTTTTGCCAAAATACATTGTTTCCTCGGATAAGAAAAAAGTTGTCAGTGAGCTGAAATCACTGGCAAAAAAAATGGATACTGTCTGGCTAGCAAGTGATGAAGATAGGGAAGGAGAAGCCATCGCATGGCACCTTGCCAATACTTTGGAACTCGATTCTAAAAACACAAAACGCATTGTCTTTCACGAAATAACGAAGTCCGCTATTTTGGATGCAATAGCACATCCCAGAGAAATAGATTATAACCTTGTAAATGCACAACAAGCGAGAAGAGTTTTGGATCGCTTGGTGGGTTATGAATTGTCTCCTGTCTTGTGGAAAAAAGTTAAAGGAGGACTGTCTGCGGGAAGGGTGCAGTCTGTTTCTGTTCGTTTGATTGTTGAAAGAGAACGTGAAATAAACACTTTTTTACCTGAAGAATCTTACAAGACTCAGGCGCTTTTTCAAACAAATAATAACAAATTAATCAATGCTCAATTGAGCAAAGGATTCAAATCTCAAGAGGAGACACTTGAGTTTTTAGAAAAAAATAAAGGAAGTCAGTTCAAGGTGAGCAGCGTCGAGACGAAACCTGCGACCAAGAGTCCAACGGCCCCATTTACAACTTCCACCTTACAGCAAGAAGCCTCTAGGAAATTATATTTTTCAGTGAGTAAGACCATGAATATGGCTCAGCGACTCTATGAGGCAGGGCTTATTACTTATATGAGAACTGACAGTGTCAACTTGTCTAAGGAGGCGCAACAAGGTGCAATGAAGCAAATAGAAAAGCTCTATGGACCTTCTTTTGTAAAGCAGCGTCAATATAAAACAAAAAATAAGGGAGCTCAAGAAGCACACGAGGCCATTCGGCCAACGGACTTTAGTCGCTCTCAAGTCGCAATAGACTATGATCAATCTCGTTTGTACGAATTAATCTGGAAGCGCGCAATTGCCTCTCAAATGAGTGATGCTAAACTAGAGCGAACACAACTTAAAATCTCGTCCAATTCTCACAACGAATTGTTTGTTGCCAAAGGTGAAGTAATAAAATTTGAAGGGTTTTTAAAAGTTTATCTTGAAGGGGTAGACGATGAAAACGATGAAACAAGTGGTCTTTTGCCAGCGGTTAGTGAAGGAGAAGTTTTAGATCTTAAAGAAATAATTTCTAACCAAAGATTTACGAGACCTCCTTATCGTTATTCGGAAGCTTCATTGGTTAAAAAATTAGAAGAACAAGGAATAGGAAGACCTTCAACTTATGCGCCAACAATTTCAACCATTCAGAATAGAAAATACGTTCAAAAAGGAATTTCTGAAGGAGAGGTTCGAAATTATGTTCAGATTAAACTTTTGAATGATGAAATAACCACAAAAGTTTTAAATGAAAAAGTAGGAGCGGATAAAGGAAAACTAACCCCTACTGACATAGGAACGATTGTCAATGATTTTTTAGTTGCAAATTTTAAAAACATACTCGATTATAGTTTTACAGCGAAAGTTGAACAAAGTTTCGATTTAATTGCCGACGGATCAGAAGATTGGATTAAAACGATCAAGGAGTTTTATGGAGATTTTCATAAAACCGTAAACCATGTAAGTGAGAATGCTGAAAGAGAATCTGGAGAGCGCGTTCTAGGAGAGGATCCTGCGTCAGGAAGGGTTGTAAAAGTAAGACTGGGACGCTTTGGGCCGATTGCCCAAATTGGAAATTCAGAGGAAGAAGAAAAACCGGTTTTTGTGAGTTTGTCTGCAGGACAACAACTAGAGTCGATTTCTTTGGCTGAGGCTCTCGAATTATTTAAGCTTCCTAAAACATTAGGGGAGTATGAGTCCGAAGAAGTAACAGTAAACAATGGACGATTTGGACCTTATGTCAAATTTGGAACCATGTTTGTTTCTCTCCCAAAGGATGAGGATCCTATGAGTATAGATATAGATCGAGCCACTGAATTGATAGAAGAAAAAAGACTAGCGGATGCACCCATCCATACCTTCGAAAAGTTACCTGTGAGCAAAGGCGTTGGAAGGTTTGGCCCATTTCTTAAATGGAATTCAATGTTTATCAATGTAAATAAAAAGTATGACTTTGATAATTTATCTGTAGATGAGATTGAAGAGCTGATAACCGATAAAATACAGAAAGAAAAAGACAAGGTAATCCACAATTGGCCTGAGGAAGGAATTCGTGTTGAAAAAGCACGATGGGGAAGATCAAACATCATTAAGGGAAAAACCAAAGTAGAGCTTGGGAAAGACATTGATGCCACCAAAATCACCTTGGAAGTTGCTTTGAAATATTTAGCCCCTAAAAAATCTGCAAAAAAGAAAGCTGTAAAAAAGAAAACGGTTAAAAAGAAGAAATGAGTTTAGAATCTCTCATACCGGTCTCTGAGGAAGCTATTTTATCTATGGTTTTACATCCCAAGCAGGCTTTGGGGAGGAATATAGAAATTCACACTAAACAGTCTGGTTTCCCAGAAATTCAAGGTTGTAAAATTGCAATCATCGGTTTGGAAGAAACTAGAAACGCTTTTTTCCCTGTAATTGGTTATCAATTAGACGATTTCAGAAAATCATTTTATCAATTATTTCCTGGAAATTGGAATTTCAAAATTTGTGACCTAGGCGACTTGCCTAATGGAGAAACTCCAGAGGATACATATTTTGCTTTAAAAGAGATTTGTCATTATTTAAAACAAATTAATGTGGTAACCATTGTTTTAGGAGGAAGTCACGATATGGTTTTTCCACTATATGAGTCTTACCAAATGAATAAGCAACTGGTAAACTTTGTGTCGGTTGACAATCAATTTGATTTTTCTCAAGAGGAGGAGTTAATTTCAGGAAGGTCTTATATGAGTAGGATTATAATGGAACAACCCAATTACTTATTAAATTATTCAAACCTTGGCTATCAGAGTTATTATATTGCTCAAGAAGAATTGGACTTAATGGACAAGCTTCATTTTGAATCCGTAAGATTGGGTACTTTACTAGACGACGTGAGGCAATCAGAGCCTTACTTTAGAGACGCCGACGTTGCAAGTTTTGACATGAAGTCACTTTCTTGGCAGGCAACAGGTAGCTCCACTGGAAACCCCAATGGAATTGATGCAAGGACGGTTTGTGCCCTTGCCAGATATGCAGGGATAAGCGATCGATTGAGTATTTTCGGTTTGTTTGAATTGATTCCTTCTAATGTTTTTCATAAACTTTTAGCACAAATTGTTTGGTATTTTATTGAAGGTTTTAATTGTAGATTTGCCGAATATCCAGTTTTAACGAGTGAGGGTTTTGTTAAATATACAGTTACGTTATCTGACAGAGAACTTGTTTTTCACCAAAGTGAAAAAAGTGATAGATGGTGGATGGAAATAACAAATGAAAGCTATCTAAGTAATAAAATAAAAACAAATGCGTTATTACCATGCACACACAAAGATTATTTAGAAGCTTGTAATGACAAATTACCAGAAAAGTGGTTGAAAGCAACGAAAAGAATTTGAAATGTGAGTTAAAAAACCTTAAAACAATAAAATTATTACATAACTTGGATGTTTTATGGATAAGAGAGATATATATAGTGAAAAAATATTTATTTTTATGCTCAAATTCTGAGGATAGGAGTTTATCATACAATATGAAAAGACTAATACTAATCGTTGTTATCGCTTTCACTGTTTTTAGCTGCGGCAAAAAAGGCAGGGGTGAACTAATAGGGGTAAAGCAAAAAAAATGGTTTCCTGAAAAACCATACGGAATGACATTGATTGAAGGAGGATCCTATATTATGGGAAAATCTGACGAGGACATTGCACAGTTGAATAACGCTGCTGCAAGAACAGTTACTGTTCCTTCGTTTTTCATGGATGAAACCGAAATAACTAATTCTGAATATCTACAGTTTGTTAGATGGGTGAAAGATTCAGTAACCATGGCACTTTTGGCTAGAAAAGTAGAAGAGCTCGAATTGGGTGAAGAAAGCCAAGAGGGAATTGCGGAATTTTCTTTCAAAAACGCGGATACTTCGGATTTGAGTGAATTCCAAAAATACATGCGTGCAAATTATTATGATCTGAGTGAAGATATATACGAAGGAAGATCACTCGATTGGGACAATGATATTCGATTGAGTACAGATGAGTATCCTGACCAAGCGTATGTAGAAGTCATAGACTCATTATACTTACCCCCAGATTTATGGTACGACGGTGAGATGAAGATTGACGTTTCTAAGATGATTTACAAGTATACATGGTTTGACGCCCAGGGCGCAGCAGAAGAATCTAAGAGAACTAGAAATAAATTTATAGATCGCAGACCGTTTATTAAAAAAGAAGAAATAGAAATATATCCAGATACAACAGTATGGATAAAAGATTTCATTTATTCCTACAACGAACCGATGCATAATGAGTATTTTTCTCACCCTGCTTTTCAAGATTATCCTGTTGTTGGGATATCATGGGGACAGGCCGTTGCGTTTTGTAATTGGAGAACTCACTTTAAAAATAGTTATCAAAAATCTAAAGGCAAACCACTCGTAAATAGTTTCCGGCTGCCCAGTGAAGCGGAATGGGAATACGCAGCCCGTGGTGGAATTCCATCAGGAACTTATCCTTGGGGAGGACCATATTTGTTAAATGATAGGGCATGTTTTTTAGCGAACTTTAAACCATTAAGAGGGGATTATGCCTCTGATCAAGCCGTGTATACAGTGGAAGCAAGGTCTTATTTGCCTAATGACTTCAACCTTTATAACATGGCAGGGAATGTTGCAGAATGGACAAATTCTTCCTATGACTCAGGTTCCTACGAATACGTAGCTTCATTAAACCCGAACTATTCTTTAAGAGAAGAAGCAAGAAAAGTAATCCGCGGAGGATCTTGGAAAGATGTTGCCTATTATCTTAGGGTAAGTTCAAGAGACTTTGAATACTCAGACACTGCAAGAAGTTATATAGGCTTTAGAACGGTACAAGATTATCTTGGGGCTTCTAAGGTTAAAATCAAATAATTTTTTATTTTTATAAAAACAATAAATTCTACATAATGGACGATAAATTATTAAAAAAAAGGTTAAGAGGTAAAGTGGCAATGCACATGCTATTTGGTTTAGGAGGTGCAGTGGTTATTATTGGAGCACTATTTAAGATTCTCCACTTAGAAATTGGTCCAATTACTGGAGGTTTGGTACTTGGGTTAGGATTAGGAACTGAGGCATTGATTTTTACGGTCGCAGCGCTTAACACTGGAGAGATCAAAGAAGAGCATGACGATTATGTCAAAAAGATTAAGGGAGGTAAACCAGCAGCGAAAGCCGATGGAGGAGGAGAGCCTGGACTTTCTTCTAAAATTGATGAAATGCTTAAAGAAGCCAAGTTGGACGTCACATTAATGAACAACCTCACCAAAAGCATTAAGAATCTAGAAGCATCCGCACAAGCACTTTCGCCAGCTTCAAATGCAGCAGCTTCATCTGAAACTTATGCGAAACAATTATCAATTGCTACCAAAAAAATGGAGGAATTGAACGATTTATATACCCATCAAGCTAAATCTGCTGGTGACACTACTGCATACAATGCACAGATCGCTAGCAATGCAGACAAATTGAAAGAACAGATGGATGCGTTATCCAATAACCTTGCTTCTCTCAATCAGGTATATAACGGCATGCTTAATGCAATGAACAAAAAATAGAGTAGAAAATGGCGGGAGCAAAAGAAACACCCAGGCAGAAACTTATTAGTTTGATGTACCTGGTATTTATCACCATGCTAGCACTAAATGTTAGCAAGGAAGTACTCGATGGATTTGGACAGATGTATGTTAAAATAAGCGATGCAAATCTTCGTGTAGCTGATGGTAACACCAATCTATACGAGAATATTGAAGTCAATGCTCAAGAAAAGGAAGGAAAGTGGGTAGGCCACGACCGAACTGCAAAGCAAATAAAGAAAGAGTCCGATGCTTTGTATAACAGGATTGCAGAGATTATAACCACCATTACTGAAAAACAAAGGGAAAAAGATCCTGAACTTAAGGAGTACTCTCAGATGGATAAAGGAGAGGCCTTAGATGTAATTTTTTTTAAGGAAGGTTCTGATGTTGCTTCAAAAGAATTCTTGGACAGGATCCAAAACTATAAGATGAAGGTTATTCAAGTTTTTGGAAGCCAATATCCAGAGTATATAGAATTGGTAGAGGCTCGATTTTATACTGGTGATCAAAACAATAACATCAAAAACAAAGACGGTCAGGACACCCCTTGGTTAAACTCAAACTTTGAAGGTTTTCCATTGGTATCCTCACTTGCAAAGCTGAGTATGATGCAAAATGATGTTCGTCAAACGGAACATGACGTTTTAACGACCCTCATGGGAAAAGAGTTGAAAATGTCTTCTACGGTTAATGAATCTAATTACATCAGTCTATTGAAAACTGAAAAAGGAGCTTACTATCAAGGTGAAACCTTTGATGGAAGTATAGTTTTAGGTCGAAAAGGTGGAGCGCAGAATCCTAATACAGTAAATCTTACTATTGACGGAAGACCTCTTACAACCAATGATTATGATTTGATTGCTGGAGGGATTAAACTTAAGATCAGCGCTGGGAATCCTGGTGACCATGAAATCAAAGGTGATCTTGTTTTTCTAAGCGAAGGAAAAGAATCTAGAATTCCTGTGAATCAGTCTTTTGCCGTAATTTCAAAACCCAATTCTGCAGTTATTTCTGCAGACAAGATGAACGTTGTTTATCGTGGTGTAGAAAATCCGATGACCATATCTATCCCTGGTATTCCTGATAATAAAGTATCAGCTTCTGCCCCTGGACTAAAGAAGGCTAAAGGGAGTAAATATATCATGACGCCCGGTAAAGGAAGAGAAATAACCATTTCTGCAAGTGGGAGTATGCCTGATGGTCAGAAAATAACGACAACCACTAAATTCAGAATCAAGGACATTCCTGCACCTCAAGGTACAGTAAGAAAACAGTCTGGATCAGTTACCATTCCTAAATCAAGTTTGGCGATCTCATCTGTGGGAGCAATGTTAGAAGATTTCGATTTCGACATTACACTTAAAACAGTAAGTTTTAAATTTAAAGTCCCCGGACAACCAACCATAAACATCAAAGGTAATAAGCTAGACGCTCGTGCTAAAAGTGCACTGAAGAGAGCTAAAGCAGGACAGTCAGTTCAAATTTTTGATATTAAAGTAGTAAATCCAAAAAACCCATCCTACAAATTCAAGAAAATATCACCTGTAATTTGTGAGTTGGTAAACTAATAACTTAAGATCATGAGTCAAGTTTTAAAATCGTCATTATTCGTTCTTCTTTTCTTAAGCGGTTCTGCGGCTATTTTTGCACAAGCAAATCTATTGAACGCTAAAGTACCACAAGAAGTTGGAGTCTTAAACGAACAACAGATAGCCGCTAATGATGAGTTGCCGATTGCTTACGGCTATGTTGACGATCGTGATGTTCTATGGTCTAAAACCATTTGGGAGCTAATTGATTTAGACGAAAGAGTTAATTTTCCATATTACTATCCCACGGATACATTAAATCTTGGGCCAGACAGAAGATCGTTATTTGATGTTTTGAAAAAAAGTTTGAGTAAAGACCAAATAACAGAAGTGTATAAATCTTCTTACTTTCAAGAAAAGCTTTCATACAAAGAGATTCAAGAGCGACTTGTCGCGATTGACACTACTGACGCTGGATATGAGCAGTACAATGCAGATGGTTTTGTTGACCCTCAATTTATAGAGAGAAGACGTATTACTGCCGCTGAAATTCGTCAGTATAAAATTAAAGGTACTTGGTATTTCGACAAACGTTTGGGTGAATTGAAATATCGTTTACTAGGCCTGTGTCCTGTCGCTCCAGACGTTGCTGTTAAAACAGCAAAGGGAGAAGAGGAAGATCTCGTTGAATTGTTCTGGGTATGGTTTCCTGATGCAAGAACTTCTTTAAACAAAAGTAAAGTCTTTAATACAAGAAATTCATCCCAGCCGATTACTTATGATCACATGCTGAACTCCAGACGTTTTAATTCTATTATTTATAAAGAAGAAAATGTTTATGAAGATCGAGAAGTAAAAGACTACATATACGAGGATGCATTAAGAATTTTATTAGAATCTGAAAAAATAAAATCTGTAATACGTGACTTCGAACAAGACATGTGGAACAATTAAGAATTGAATTCCATTAATTAAAAGCGTTATCTTTCGGTAACGCTTTTTTATTTTAACACTGTGTTAGACTCAATAATTGTTGGTTTTGGAATTGCAGGCTTAAATTATGCCGAACAGCTTCGCAAACAAAATAAAGCCTTTTGTGTCATTGCTCCGAAAGATAAAAGTGCCTCTCATGTCGCTGCTGGCATAATCAATCCAACTGTACTAAAACGATACAATCCCGTTTGGAAATCAGAAGAATTTTTGCACCATGCCTTGCAGTCTTATGACGAAATACAAAAATCTCTTAGCGATCAGATTTTGTGCTCAAAACCAATATATCGAATCCTGAATAGTGTTTTAGAACAGAACGAGTGGAGCGTTGCAGCTTCAAAACCTTTGTTGGAAAAATATTTGACTGCTGACCTTATAAGTTCCGAAACTTTAACACACATTCAATCTCCATTTGGTTATGGCGAGGTTCATTGTTCAGCTCGGATCGCAACCGAAAAATTAATTGAAACCTATCTCAAGGAAACTATTAAGGAACGTTTAATCGTTGATGAAGTTGATTATTCCGAATTATACTTTCAGGAGAATTCAGTTTCCTTTAAGGATATTAATGCCAAAAAAATTGTTTTCTGTGAGGGTTTTCATTCGGTGAACAATCCATTGTTTAACTACCTTCCTTTGGTCGGCTCTAAAGGTGAAATGCTTTTCATTGAGTCCAATGAACTAAGTGAAGAAGTAATTATTAAAGGCCCAATTTTCATTGTCCCCTTGGGGAAGAACCAATTTTGGGTAGGCGCTACTTTCAATCGAACGGATAAAACTTCAATAACCTCTGAGGAAGGGAAAAATTGGTTGATTAAAAAACTTCAACAAAACCTTTTAGCAGACTATAAAATCATTGACCATAAAGCGCAAGTCAGGGCAACGGTAGTTGATCGTCGACCTCTTCTAGGCAGACATCCCAAGCATCAAAACGCTTATATACTAAATGGTTTGGGTACAAGGGGGGTGATGATGTCTCCACTACTTTCACAATGGCTTTACGAATATATTGAAGGAAATTCCAAACTCCCTCCTGAGGTTGACATTAAACGTTTTGAAAATCACTATTTTCGCAATTAAATTTAAGAAAACCCATGCTTGACGTTCAGAGTGTTTCAGTGTCATTCGGAGGAGAGGTCCTTTTCGAAAACGTATCTTTTAGAATTGCTGCTGGAGATCGCATTGGATTGATTGGTAAAAATGGAGCTGGGAAATCAACACTATTAAAATTATTAGCTCGAGAAAACAGTCCTTCCTCAGGAACACTATCTCTCGAGAAAAGCTGTTCTATGGGTTATCTACCGCAAGAACTAGATGTAGACGACCACCGAACGGTTCTTAATGAAACTTATCAGGCTTTTCCTGAATTGTTGAAAATTCAAGACCGGCAAGAAGAGATCAGTGTCATGTTAAATACTAGAGAGGATTATGAAAGTCAATCCTATCAGGAGTTAATCCAAGAACTCACTGATTTGGGTACTGAGTTTGAGATTTTAGGAGGCTATCAGTATGAGGCGCAATCTGAGCGAATTCTAACTGGACTTGGATTTACTCAAACTGATCTACATCAAATTACAAATACTTTTTCGGGAGGGTGGAGAATGAGAATAGAGTTGGCTAAAATCTTACTTAAAGCCCATGATATTCTGCTTCTAGATGAGCCAACCAACCACTTGGATATTGATTCTATTGAATGGCTTGAACAGTTTTTAACTAAATATAAAGGGGCAGTTGTCTTGGTTTCTCACGACATCATGTTTTTAAATCAAGTGACCAACAGAACTGTCGAAATCGTAAACAAACGTCATTTTGATTTAAAAAAATCCTATTCAGAGTTTATGAAACTTAGGGATGAAATGAGAGTGCAACAGCTGGCGGCTCAGAAAAATCAAGAAAAAGAAATCCAACAAACCGAAAAACTCATTGAGCGTTTTAGAGCGAAAGCTTCTAAGGCCAGTATGGCGCAATCACTTATAAAGAAACTTGATAAAGTTGACCGCATAGAAGTGGATGCCGAAGAAACGCAAGCAATGAAGCTTAAATTTCCGGTTTCTGTTCAGCCAGGCAAAATGATTTTTGAGTCCCGAGGTTTGGCAAAAAGTTATGGAGAAAAAAAGGTGCTGCATGGTGTAGACCTTTTTATCGAGCGGGGAACAAAGTTGGCTTTTGTTGGACAAAACGGACAAGGGAAATCAACTTTAGCTAAAATTCTAGTTGATGTTTTAGAAGGGGAAGGGGAGCTGACTAGGGGTCACAATGTTAAAATCGGTTATTTTGCTCAGAATCAATCAGAAACTTTAGATCCCTCGCGGACAATACTGCAAATTGTTGAGGACGCTGCCACAAACGAAAATCGAAGTAGGGTTAGAGATTTACTCGGTGCTTTTCTTTTTCGAGGGGACACCGTTGATAAGAAGGTGAGTGTGTTGTCGGGTGGAGAACGCAACAGACTGGCTTTATGCAAGCTGTTACTTCAACCCTTTAACGTTTTGGTGATGGATGAGCCCACCAACCACCTAGACATTCAATCTAAGCTCATCTTAAAGGAAGCTTTGGCAAAGTTTGAGGGCACCCTACTTTTGGTTTCACACGACAGGGATTTCCTGTCGGGTCTTTGCAATCAGGTTTTAGAGTTTAAAGACTTTAAGACCAAATTATATCTGGAAGGAATTAGTGCTTATTTAGAAAATAAAAAATTAAACTCCTTAAGGGAATTGGAGAAAATCAGTCCAAAAGTCAAGAAAGAAAAGCCCAAAGGTACTGACTATTCTTTACAGAAGAAGAACAAATCAATCAACAATAGACTGGCCAAGACAGAAACTGAAATTGCTGATTTAGAAAGGGAATTGAAAGCAATTGATTTAGAATTGCAAATAAACTATGACCAAACCATTAGCAAGCCTAACTTTTTTGAGTCTTATGAAAACAAAAAGAAGTTGTTGGTCGAATTGATGAAAAAATGGGAAGATTTGGCGAGTGAAATAGAAGCTTTAAACAAAAGTTAATGATTGAACATTTTTTTCAATGCCCCTACTGTTGGGAAGAAATATCAATGTTATTAGACGGTTCCTTATACCAGACAGAATACATAGAAGATTGTGAAGTATGTTGTAATCCGATCAACATAAGCTTTCAGCAGCAAGAAGAATCCATTGTCAGCTTTTCTGCGCAAACAATGGATTAAAAATCAATAGTTAGAGACTTTGTAAATAACGCTCTGCATCTAGGGCAGCCATACAGCCTGTTCCAGCAGCAGTTACAGCTTGTCTGTATTCTTTGTCTTGAACATCTCCTGAGGCAAAAACTCCTGGCAGATTGGTATGAGTAGATTTTCCTTTAGTAATCAAATAACCAGCATCGTCCATGTCCAATTGTCCATCAAAAATTTCCGTATTAGGTTTGTGACCAATGGCAATAAAAAGTCCAGTGATAGCGATCTCTTCTTTTTCACCAGTTTTATTATTTATCATCCTTAACCCCTCGACAACCATATCACCGATTACTTCATCAATTTCAGTATTGTATCGCAATTCAATATTTGGAGTGTCAATCACCCGGCGCTGCATTACTTTAGAAGCACGCATCTCATCTTTTCGAACCAGCATGGTAACTTTTGAACAGATATTGGCCAAATAAGTAGCTTCTTCTGCTGCAGTATCTCCACCACCAACGATGGCAACTTCTTGTCCTTTGTAGAAAAACCCATCACAAACAGCACAGGCCGAAACACCACCTCCTCTTAGTCGCTGTTCGCTTGGTAATCCAAGATACTTGGCAGTTGCTCCCGTACTTATAATTATGGATTTGGCTTGAATTTCTGTACCATCATCTACAAAAGCTTTATGAATTCCACCTGCTTCTTTTGAAAACTCAACCTTACCGATATGACCAATTCTCACTTCCGTACCAAATCGCTCTGCTTGCTTTTGAAGTTCAACCATCATCGTTGGACCGTCAACGCCATCCGGGTAACCAGGAAAATTATCAACTTCTGTAGTAGTAGTCAACTGTCCGCCAGGCTCCATCCCTGTATATAACAAAGGTTTTAAATCAGCTCTTGCAGCATAAATTGCAGCGGTGTATCCAGCAGGTCCACTTCCGATAATTAAGGTTTTTACTTGCTCCATGGGTTCAATTCAATTTGTTAGTTAGTAGTGTAAAATATACTGTAATTTATTTTTCCTGATTTTATAAAATAGGATCTAAAACAAAGCTATTATTTTTAATAGGATACCAAAAAAAAAAATCCACTAACTTATACAAAACTGTTAATTAGATTTATATTTAAGAATTGCAAACAACAATCGTTTAGAAGAGATGAAAGCATCAAAAAATTTCGGACTGATTTTAGGTCCCCTAATGTTTTTTGTTATTCTTTTGTTTTTTCATCCATCGGGCTTAAATGATCAATCAAATGCTGTTCTAGCTGCTACAATATGGATCGCCATTTGGTGGATTTTCGAAGCTTTGCCAATAGCTGTTACCGCGCTCCTTCCCATTGTTTTGTTTCCGATTGCAGGAGGTATGGATCTTGCTCAAACCACTGCTTCTTATGGGCACAAACTCATCTTTCTTATCATGGGAGGCTTTATGATAGCGATTGCGATCGAAAAGTGGAATTTGCATAAGCGAATCGCATTAAATATCATTTATTTTATTGGAACCGATTTAAGAAAAATCATTTTAGGTTTTATGGTAGCCACTGCATTTTTATCTATGTGGATCTCCAATACAGCGACTGCTGTGATGATGCTTCCCATTGGGGTTGTCATTATCAAACAACTAAAGGACAACCCCAATACTGATGAAAATGAAAACAACATATTTGGTAAGGCTTTGATGCTCGCAATTGCTTACAGTGCATCAATCGGTGGAATCGCAACGCTTATCGGCACTCCACCCAATCTGGTTATGGCAGGAATTGTCTCACAGGTTTATGGATATGAAATTTCTTTTTTAGAATGGATTGTTTTTGGCCTTCCTGTTTCAATGCTTCTGTTGGCAATTTGCTGGGTTTATCTTACCCGATATGCATTTACGTTTAAGCAAGATAAATTTCCAGATGGAAGAGAGGAGATACTTAGATTAAAAAATGAATTAGGAGTTATTTCCTATGAACAAAAAATAGTAGGTCTTGTATTTATATCCGTTGGTTTCTGCTGGATAACCAGATCTTTTTTACTTCAGAAAATATTTCCTGCATTAGACGACGCAATCATAGCAATCATTTTTGCAATGATTTTATTTATTATTAACGCAAAATCTAAAAAAGATAAAATATTAGAATGGAAGGAAGCTGTAAAAATGCCTTGGGGTATACTTTTACTTTTTGGAGGAGGCATGTCTTTGGCAAAAGCATTTGACGTCAGTGGTTTGGCCATTTGGATCGGTAATCAAATAACTGCTTTTGGGAATTTCGATTTATTTTTATTTCTGATTTTATTGGTTACGGCAATTAATTTTCTAACAGAAGTTACCTCAAACGTCGCTACAACGGCAATGCTGCTTCCTGTTATCGCTCCCATTGCCTTGGAGTTAGACATCCATCCCTTTATTTTGATGACTGCAGCAGCAGTGGCAGCCTCTTGTGCGTTTATGTTACCAGTCGCAACCCCTCCAAACGCGATTGTCTTCGGATCGGGTTATTTAAGAATTCCGGACATGGTTAAAAAGGGATTTCTTTTAAATATTATTTCAATATTAATAATCGTCCTAATGGTCTATTATTTACTGCCCGTAGTTTGGGACATAGACAAGGACGTTTTCCCCAAAGAATTTTTAGATTAGAAATTTATTAAAATCTCCAGTAGATTCACAACAAAGTTGTTCCATAATCTGATTCAATTGGGTTTTTAAAATTGAGATCGTGTGGTCTCCCCCTTTATTACCCATCGCAGCTACTCCGTACATGAAGCTTCTGCCCAAAAAAGTGAAATCAGCACCAGAGGCAAGCGCCCTTGAAACGTCAGTACCCCCTCGAATTCCACTGTCCATCATTACCTTTATTTTGTCCTTATAAAGCGGCGCAATCGTCTGTAGAGAATTGATGGTCGCTTGTCCAACATCAATCTGTCTACCCCCATGATTTGAAATGATCACGCCGTCCAATCCCAAACGAACAGCAGTTTCCATATCTTGAACAGATTCGACACCTTTAAGTACAAGTTTTCCTTTCCAAAGATCTCTTAGTTTTTTTATTTTTTCTTCATTAAGTCTTCCTGAAAAAGTATCATTCATGAATCCTGCCAACTGACTTAAATTTAAATTTTTAGGCATATATGGCTTAAGGGTTTCAAAACTGGGCTGGCCATTAATCAAAGTTTTTAAAGCCCATTCTGGTCTGGTCATCACGCGCAAAATATTTTGCAAAGTCATTCTTGGAGGCATCGATAGACCGTTGCGAATGTCTCGCGGACGGTAACCAAAAGAGGGTACGTCAGAGAGGATTACCAGAACAGGACATTCTACTTCTTCAATTCTTTTAATGATGTCATGCGTAACTTCCTGCTTAGCGGGGTGATACAACTGAAACCACGCTTTTCCCTCAGTGATTTTTGCAATGTTTTCTATACTTGAAGTTGTCACCGTACTCAAAACAAAAGGGATGTTGTGTTCAAACGCAGCTTTCGCAAGTATTTCAGGGGACTTGGGCCACATTAATCCTTGAAGTCCTACGGGAGATATTCCAAAAGGTGCGTCATAGGTGTGTCCAAATAATTCTGTCTTAAGGCTGGGTTTTGTGAACGGCACCAAGTAGTTGGGCTTTAACTCAACCCTTCTTAGTTCGTTAGTGTTTTTACGAATATTAACATCTTCATTGCACCCACCATCTAAATAATCAAAAGCAAATTTGGGTATTTTTTTTTGCGCTTTTTTTCTGAGGTCTTCAATGGAAGGATACTTCGGATTGTAGGAAATTGGCTTGGTCAATTTAATTCAGTTTTTTTGATAATATCCACTAAAGATAAGAAAAAGTACACCACATAATACCCAAGCCGGTAAAGTTAGAAAAGACAAAAAGATACCTTGGGTTTGCGCCAGTCCAAAGAATATTGAAAAACTAATGGCCCAAGCAAAAAACACAGAACCATTAAAAGCAACATTATTTTTTTCCGCGTAATTTTTAACAACTCCAAACCGATCTGCAAAAAAATATTCGAAGACAATCACCGCACCAAAAGGAGCCAGTAGGAAAGCGTAAAGTGCAACAAAATCCAAAAGCTTCATGGCAAAGGCAGGGAATATTCCAGCAAGTGTGGCGAGAGTTCCTGCAAGCACTGTTGCTTTTGTGATTGACAATTTTGGAAAAATTGCTTGAAATGCAAGTCCAGATCTATAAATGGTAGGATTTGCAGTTGTCCAACCTGCCAAAATAACAGCAATGATTCCAAACCACCCAATTGCATTAAAAGCCAAAGGTCCTGGAGCAACCGGAGGTGCTAATCCATCAGCCAAGAAAGCCATTCCTTCCGGAGATTTTAGATAAACAGCATACAAAAGACTGGCAGCAATCCATGCCATATAATGACCAACATACATCCCAGCAGCAGTTGTCCATCCGGAACTTTCGGACTTTGCATATCTAAATACGGTAAGGTCAGACATCCCGATGTGCATGGCTGCATTGCAGAACCATGACCACAGAAAAACATGCCAGAAAGTATATTTTATTTGCCCTGGAAAAGGCTCAGAACCTTCGCCCCAAATTGCAATAAAATCTCCAAAATTTTTCACCTCTAGTTGCATTAGCGCAACAATACCGCAAGCTAAAAAAGCCAACACAATTATAGGAGACATCCAATTGGCCGCCTTTGAAACCATTCCATAACCTTTTGAAGCAATCCAAGTGGTCAGCCCACCGAGGACAATAACAATCAAAATCCAAGTAAAACTATTGGGCATAACATCGGTCAGTTTTGGCATTTCAATGTTTGTAGGAACACCGACAGCTGTTGCTGAAACAGTAATCATAGAACCGGCTAAAAAGCAAAAAAGAACTCCATTAGCAAGGTTATAAAATTTCACTAGTTTTTTACCAGAAATTTTTTCAAGTTTAAAATAGAGTGTAAGCCTTTCCTTTACGGCAATTTTTGCAGTCAAAAATCGCCAGGATAAAACAGCGAATAAGTTTCCTAGAAGTAATCCGCCTAATAAGTCAAATGCACTGACCCCTACAGTCAAAAAAAGAGGTCCGATCATAAACTCCGTACCCGCAGCATGTTCTCCGGCATACATTCCTAAAAAACTTTTCCAATTTTTTAATTTATTTGAAGGAACTGCTTCTCTTTCAAATTCGGAGGTCTGGTCGTTATCGACTGCCATATTTTATTTTTATTTAAAAGTAATGAATTGTATAAAATAGAATGACCTGTATTGTCCTGTTTTAGAGTGAGTTTCGTTTAATAAACCTAAATTTATTTTTTTGTAAAATATTTTTCTTTTCAAGAATACTTGCTGCAGCTAATTTTCCCATGGCTTTGAAGTCCGTGGAAATCACTGAGATCCCTTTAGAAAGTATTTCTTTGAGCGGGGTGTCATTGTATGAAAGTACCCCTACTTCTTTTGCTAATTCGAGTTTGGAAAGCCTGATGTTTTTTATCAAATTAACCAAGTCAGATTCCTTAATCACAATATAAGCCGTATTTTTCTTTACCTCATGATCACTGGTAATTTGATTAATCAATTCACTCTTATAACCATTAATACTACAAAAAAACATAAATCCTTGAACAATTGCTTTTGGATAGGGATAGTTAAAACCCTTTGGGAAAACCAAACACAACATTTCGTATTTGATTAAGCTTTCCTTTGCTTCATTAAGTGAACTGAAAAGATCGTCCTTGAAGTCTTGATAAATACAGGAGTTGTAATGGGTGAAATTTGGAATAAAATCATCCAGTAGAATTATTTTCTCTTTATTGATCTTTTGCATTAAGTTGTTAAACTTATTAAAGTTGAAATCATTAAAGTGAGGCATGAATACATAATAATTATAGCCGGTTAAATTTTCTTCAATGATTTTTTTAAAGTTATCAAATTCACAATGATGTACATGAAAATAGACGCTAGCACTGTCTCCTAAGGTTTCGCAAAAAGCATTGAAGATCTCTTTTTTATAAGAACTTAATTTATTAAACACCACCAAAACCCTGTTCTGAGTTTTCGGCTTGGCGTTGACAACAAAGTGCCCTCTTCCTTTTACGGATTCAATAACACCAGTTTCTTTTAACACAGCATATGCTTTTTCCACTGTATCCCTTGAGATATAATAATCAAAACTAACTTGGTTTATTGAGGGTAGTTTTTGACCATATTTTATATTCCCTGACTGAATCAGCTGCGAAATGCTCTCTACAATTTGTTTGTACTTTGGAGTATTGTTGGTATCGTTAAATTCAAGATTAAAAAAATCAATCATAATTTTTTAATTTTACCCTTATCTACAGGATACATTCTATTCCTCACAATTATAAATTTGTTATTATTAAAACTATTTATGGAAACTAAAAGTAAATATAAATTTGTAAACTATTTGTGGGATGAAAAAAAAGCTAAAGAATTTGGAGACGACCAAGTAGCACTTTTTTTATATCGTTCCAATATTTTAGGTGCAGATTTGAGAATAACAAATTTTGGCGGTGGAAACACCAGTTGTAAAACGATCGAAAAAGACCCCATCACAAACGAAGCCGTTGAAGTGATGTGGATTAAAGGATCTGGTGGCGACATAGGAACTTTAAAACGCGATGGTGTTGCCGGCCTATACAATCAAAGATTACATGATCTAAAAAAAGTATACAGAGGTCTCGAGCATGAAGATGAAATGGTGGCACTTTTTAATCATTGTATATATGATCTAGACAGTAAAGCTCCTTCCATAGACACCCCATTGCATGGACTTTTACCCTTTAAGCATATTGACCATTTGCATCCTGATTCGTTGATTGCAATCGCTGCAGCGGAAGACAGTGAGCGAATAACTAAAGAAATTTGGGGTGACACTATGGGCTGGGTGCCTTGGCAGCGTCCGGGGTTTGATTTGGGACTTCAATTAGAAGCCTGTCTGGCAAAGAATCCGAGCATTCGTGGGATTGTTTTGGGAAGTCACGGGGTCTTTACATGGGGAGAAACTTCTTATGAATCCTATGTCAATAGTCTGGAGGTTATCGAAACGGCTTCCGCTTATATTGAAAAAAAGATAGCTGAAAATGGAAGTGTATTTGGGGGGTTAAAAATTAACAGTCTTTCAGAAGAAAATCGTAAAAGTCAGGCAGCCAAACTGTCTCCTATTCTAAGAGGAATGTGCTCTTCTGAGAATAACATGATTGGTCATTTTACGGATGATGGGGTTGTACTTGAATTCATCAACAGTAATGATTTAGATCGTCTGGCTCCAATGGGAACTTCTTGTCCAGATCATTTTTTAAGAACAAAAATTAAACCATTGCTTCTTGATCTTTCAGCCGAGGAGAATTTAGAAGATGTGGAAAGTGTGATTTCAAAGTTGACACCTTCTTTTGAGGCTTACAGAAAAGACTATCAGTCGTATTATGATAATCACAAACATCCAAACAGTCCTGCGATTAGAGACGCAAACCCGGTGATTATTTTATTCCCCGGAGTGGGGATGTTTAGCTTTTCAAAAAACAAGCAAACGGCGAGGGTAGCGGCCGAATTTTATATCAATGCAATCAATGTGATGCGGGGGGCGGAGGCCATTTCAAAGTATACTTCTCTACCCTATCAAGAAGCTTTCGATATTGAGTACTGGTTGCTGGAGGAAGCGAAGTTACAACGACAACCAAAAGAAAAACCTTTGTCAAGAAAAGTAGCGCTGGTTACAGGTTCAGGGGGAGGAATTGGAAGAGCAATTGCTGACAAATTAATTAGAGAAGGAGCAAACGTGATCTTTTCAGACATCTCAAAAGAATCCCTCGAGGAAGCAACTTCGTCCTACACTTCTGACCAAGCGATAGGAACTTATTGTGATGTCACCAGCAAACAGAGCATCGAAGTCGCGATAAACAAAGCTATATTACAATTTGGAGGTTTGGACATATTGATTCATAGTGCTGGACTTGCCATCTCAAAACCAATAGCAGATACCCTTGAAAAAGATTGGGACTTATTGCAAGACGTATTGGTAAAGGGGCAGTTTTTACTAAGCCAAAGTGCAGCAATTGTATTTAGAAAACAAAAACTAGGAGGAAATTTAGTTAATATTGCAAGTAAAAATGGTTTGGTTTCAGGGCCTAACAATACTGGATATGGAACCGCAAAAGCGGCACAGCTTCACATGTCTAGACTTTTGGCAGCCGAATTGGCGCCTGACGGCGTGCGTGTGAACACTGTAAACCCAGATGGCGTCATCATCGGGAGTAAAATATGGGAAGGAGACTGGGCGGAGGGTCGTGCAAAAGCCTATGGAATCTCTGTGGAAGAACTGCCTGCTTTTTATGCCAAACGAAACCTGTTGAATGAAATTATAAGACCTGAAGACATTGCCAATGGAGTTTTTGCTTTCTTGGCCATTTTGGATAAAAGCACAGGGAATATAATTAATGTGGATGGCGGTGTTGCGAATGCTTTTGTTAGATAATTAAAAGATAAAATGAATGTTTGATTCAAATCGACTTATTGAGATTAACAAAAAACAACTTTCTGAACATCAAAGAAATTGGTCTTTTTTAAAAGAAAGTTTAACGAATAAGGGGGTTGATGTTGAAGATTTAATTCAAAAGATTTCCGATTTTCAAATTGCGATTCCCAGTTGGGCATTAGGAACGGGTGGGACACGTTTTGGTCGCTTTCCTTCAGGGGGCGAACCGAGTACGCTAGAAGATAAAGTAAAAGATGTGGGCTTGCTTCATGCGCTCAATAAGTCCAGTGGAGCGATTAGTCTTCACATTCCGTGGGACATTCCTCAGGATTATGATTCCATTAGAAAAATTGCCGCGGATTTGGATTTAAAATTCGATGCCGTTAATTCCAACACCTTTCAAGACCAACCTAACAGCGTTCACTCCTATAAGTTTGGGTCTTTGTGTCATTCAGACAAGACTGTTAGAGCTGCGGCAATTCAGCACAACAAAGAAGTCATCGATCACGGAATAAAGCTGGGATCTAAGGCCTTAACCGTTTGGCTGGCAGATGGAACGTCTTTCGCCGGACAACACAATTTTAGGGAGGCTTTTCAGCGAACCTTAGACGCCTTAAAAGAAATTTACGCGCACCTTCCCGATGACTGGAAGTTGCTGATTGAATACAAACCTTATGAGCCAAATTTTTACTCCATGGTAATTCCTGATTGGGGAACTTCGCATCTGTTGGCTTCAAAATTGGGGGAGAAAGCAGCGACTTTAGTCGATCTTGGTCATCACTTACCCAATACAAATATTGAGCAAATTGTTGCGCTGTTGATGCATCTAAATAAACTAGGGGGATTTCATTTTAATGACAGTAAATATGGCGATGATGATCTGTCCGTAGGATCGTTAAAACCCTACCAATTGTTTTTAATTTTTTGTGAATTGGTTCAAGGAATGAAAGAAACTGATAATGATGAATTGTCTTGGATGATAGATGCAAGTCACAACCTAAAAGACCCTATGGAAGATCTTCTCCAATCTATAACTTCAATTAAAATATCCTTTGCGAAGGCACTATTAGTCGATTATAAAAAGTTAAAAGCAGCGCAAAAAACTAATGATGTCAGTGCCTGTCAAGCAATTCTTCAGGATGCTTTTAATATGGACATCAGGTCTTTGGTCTCAGAATCTTGTTATGGTCTTGGGGGCGCCATCGATCCCCTGGAAGCTTATCGATCCTTAGAAATAAGAAAAGAATTAATTGAGGAACGCGGACTGGATTCTAAATCAACGGGCCTGTAATGAAAACGAATTGTACACTTGTTTTTGACATTGGAAAAACCAATCAAAAGTATTTTGTGTTCGACGAAAATCATGTGGTGCTCGACAAGGGGCAAACCAATATTCCCACAATTGTAGATGAAGACGAACATCCTGCCGAGGACATTAGAGAGATCGTCCGATGGATGAAAACGAACTTTGAGCGTTTACTTAATTCTGATTTATTTGAGATAAAAAACGCAAATATTTCTGGGCATGGTGCAACCTTTGTTCATCTTGATTCTGGGGGAGAGGTTGTCACACCTGTCTATGATTACCACAAGCCGGTAGAGGAAAACACCTTTGATTCGTTCTATCACAAGTATGGCCCTGAGGCAAATTTTTCAATTCAAACTGGTTCAAAGAATGTAGAGATGCTTAACTCAGGCAAGCAAATTTATTGGCTAAAAACCAAACGACCCGAGTTATTTAAAAAAATAAAACATTCACTTCATTTGCCTCAATACTTGAGCTATGCTTTTACTGGGAAAATGTTTTCTGAATACAGCAGTATTGGATGTCATACAGATCTTTGGGATTTTGAAAAACAACAATACCACCGGTGGATTTTGAAAGAAGGGATAATCGATTTATTTCCCCCTATTGCAAAAGCAAATGAAAAAGTATTGCTTGAGATAGCTGGAAAAAAAATCAATTTTGGTATTGGGATTCATGACAGTTCTGCAGCGTTACTTTCCTACTTGATAAAGTCTACATCGCCTTTTTTATTAATTTCTACGGGTACTTGGTGCATTACTTTTAACCCTTTTGCAAATGACTCAGCTTTTAACGAAACTGAAATCAACAATGGGGCGATTGCATACATGAAAATTGATGGATCTGTTGTGAAGACCTCACGTCTTTTTATGGGGCAAGAGCATAAAATTCAGGTTGCAAAACTCATTTCTCAGTTTGAAAAGCCTGAACTTTATCATAGAGACTTAAAGTTTAATGTTCAGATTTTTAATTCAATTAAAGAAAAAGGGAAGCATCATTTTAGGTGGGAATATTTGGATCTAAAAGACTGTCCTGAGCGAGAGGATTTAAACTTTAACACTTTTGAAGAAGCCTATCACCAGCTAATGATTGAACTCTTAAGTTTGTTGCAAGAGAAGATTTTAATTTTATATGACGAACCTCCTAAAACTTTTTTTGTAGATGGTGGTTTTTCTGACAATGATATTTTTTTAAAATTACTTAAAATCAAGTTTTATAATCAAGTCATTGTCTCCAAACCTGAAGCTTATGGATCTTCATTGGGAGCAGCAATTGCTGTTAAGTCAGTGTCTTAGATCTAGTCGATGTCATTGATTGGCAAAACTGTTTTGATGCACAAACAATTCCATACATGACACTACAGGATGATTTAACGATTGAATATTATTTATTTCGAATTATCACAAAAAATATACTTTGATGAAACACATATTGTTACTTACTACTTTCTTTTTTTTTAGTCTTCATTGTGGCATCGCCCAAAAAGTAACAGTATACGATTTACAAGTCGACGATTTTTACAGTCCAATGGGAATTGATAGTGAAACTCCCACCTTTTCATGGAAAACGGCTTCAAAAGAATATAACGTTAATCAGACGCACTATCAGGTTTTTGTAGCTACCGACGCAGTCTTTTCAAAAAACAGTTTGGTCTGGGATTCTGGAAAGTTAGCTTCTTCCGAATCTGTCTATACTGTTTATGAAGGAAAACCTCTCTCCCCTGACACGAAATATTATTGGACGGTTAAGGTTTGGACAAGTCAATCTTCTCGCTCTTCACAGAGCAGAATAGCTACTTGGTCGACTGGATTGATGAAACTTAAAAATTGGGACACAAAATGGATTACGGTTGCTGAAGATGACGACTATAGATCTAATCCAAAAAGTCCATATTTTAAAAATGAATTTAAAATTAATAAAAAAGTAAAGTCTGCCAACCTTCACATTACTTCCAGGGGTATGTATGAAGCCTACATCAATGGAAAACGAGTAGGGGATTTGTATTTAACGCCCGGGTGGACTTCTTACAATAATCGAATTCAATATCAGACATATAACATAACAAACCTCCTAAGTGCCAATAACGGGATAGGGGTTATTCTTGGTAAAGGTTGGCACTACGGGAGGCTTATGGGAACAAAGAAAGGAGAACAAAATTATTCAGGAAACAGGGTCTCTTTTATTTCACAATTATTGATTACTTATGAAGATGGGACAAAGGAGCGCGTCATCGATGATTCCAACTGGAATTATTCTTATGGAGCAATTTTAGATTCAGAAATTTATAACGGAGAATATTATGATGCCAATCTCATTGAGGAGAATTGGTCAAATTATGGTGTGAATAATCCTGAATATAAATCTGCTGTTACGGTTGATGATTATAAAGGCATATTGGTGAGTACCTCCAATGAAATGATTAAAAGACAAGAAATTTTAGTTGCCAAGGAATTAATCACAACACCTTCCGGAGACAAGGTAATTGACTTTGGTCAAAACTTAACGGGATGGGTAGAGTTTAAAGCCAATGGAAAAAAAGGAGATGTGGTTAAGATTCAACATGCCGAAATCCTCCATAAAGAAGAATTTTATACGGACAACCTGAGGTCCGCAAAACAACTTAATACTTATGTCTTAAATGGAGATTCTGATCACTTATATCGTCCTCATTTTACTTTTCAAGGGTTTAGATTTATAAAAATCGAGGGCATGGAGGACATTGATTTAGATGATTTTAAGGCGGTTGCTCTTTATTCAGACATGGAGCAAAGTGGTACTTTTTCTAGTTCTAATCCTTTGATCAATCAATTACAAAGTAATATTGAATGGGGTCAAAAAGGAAATTTTCTTGATGTGCCCACGGATTGCCCACAGCGGAACGAAAGATTGGGCTGGACAGGAGATGCTCAGGCCTTTTTTAATACGGCAGGATACCTTCGAGATGTCAAGAATTTTTTCGACAAATGGATGGTTGACCTTGAGTATGATCAATATGACAATGGTGTAGTTCCTAGTGTGATTCCTGATGTTTTAGACAATAAAAGACCCAGAGATGGTGCTTCGGCTGGATGGGCAGATGCAGTCACCATTATTTCTTGGAATTCTTATCTGATTTATGGTGACAAGGAACAGTTAAAGCTGCGTTATAATAGTATGAAAAAGTGGGTAGATTACATGCATTCAAAATCAATTGAAGGCTCCTATGTTGGAAATAATCACTATGGCGACTGGTTGTTTTACAGTGTCCCCAATGATCCTCCAGGAAGATCTGCCGTGTCAAACAAAAAAATGATTGCTCAGGCATTTTATCATTACTCAATTGATTTACTTTTAAAAGCCGCAAAAGTTTTAGAAAACAAAGAGGATGTTACTCACTACCAAAATCTTCTCAATCAAGCGCATCAAGCTTTTCAGGATGAATATGTCACTAAAAAAGGGATGATTGCCTCTGACACCCAAACCAGTTATGTGCTGGCTTTAAAATTCAATTTATTGAATGAGGAAAATAAGAAAATTGCAGTAGAGCGGCTTGTCGCAAATGTTGAATCTTATGGACATTTGACCACAGGATTTCTTGGAACCCCATATTTGTGTGAAATATTATCGGCCAATGGAAGGGCAGATTTGGCAATAAAACTACTTTTAAGAGACAAATATCCTTCATGGCTTTACCCCGTAACAATGGGAGCAACAACCATCTGGGAGCGCTGGAATGGGATTAAGAAAAACGGCGACTTGGCGAGCGAATCCATGAATTCATACAACCATTATGCCTACGGAGCGATCGGAGAATGGATGTATAACAACCTTGTCGGATTAAAAGTTAATGAGTTGTATCCTGGCTACAAACGATTTACAATTCAGCCCCTCTTTGATAAAAATTTCAATTATATCTCAGGAACTTACAATTCCAATTATGGGAATATAAAGGTAAATTGGTCGAGGACAAATGATGCTATTTCGATTAGTATTTCAATTCCTCCCAACTCTCAATCGGATGTGTTTTTAAGTAAACCTTACAAAGGGAATTGGACATTCAATAATAAGAAAGCAGAAGGGAGTGTTTTAGAAAAAAAAGATGATACCGACAAGACTTATTTCCTTCTGGGATCAGGAGATTATCAATTAAGATTGAAGGCTGAATAGTTGGAAGCAATTATCAATTATGAATAAAATATTCATAAGGTGAATAATTTATTCAAGTCAGTTTGCCTTGGAGAAAGATCCGTATTTGTCTCCATTAAGTCCCCCATGTAGGACCACCATTTTTGGACAATAGGATTTTCGCTCAAACCTTGCGAGCCTTCCCCTCGAGTTTGTTGAAAAGCAAATAGACAATTAGTTTCAGGGTCGTGAAAAATAAAATATTCTGCAATACCCACTTCTTTTAAAAGGGCTTTGAGTTCCGGCCAAATTTTATCATGGCGCTTTTTATATTCTGCTAAAGCATTGGATTTTAAATACATTTTAAAAGCAATCTGTTTCATAAGTAAACTGTTATTTAAAAAAAAATATTTTTCCTCGAATACTTTATTTTTTTATTAAATGTAAAATAATCAAAGAATTACAAAGAAAGTTTATATTTTGTGATATTAAAAATCAATAAAAAATCAATGAGAACGCTATTACTTTTTTTATTTACAACACTCCTGTTTGGTCAATCAAAAGAAACGGACAAACACTTAATCCTTCCTGCGTTGGTCTCGGATAATATGGTTTTGCAACAGTCTTCTTCAGTAGGTGTTTGGGGATGGGCAGAGAAAAACAAGGAAGTAATGATTTCGGCTGATTGGAATTCCGAAACGCTAACCGTTAAGACTGATGCTTCTGGAAAATGGAAGACCAAAATAAAAACGCCCGTTGCTGGAGGCCCGTTTTCCATTAAAATTTCTACTAATAAAGAACAAATAACACTCAATAATGTTTTAATCGGTGAGGTCTGGATGGGATCAGGTCAGTCTAACATGGAAATGCCCATGGCAGGATACAATAATCAACCGATCAATGACAGCAATGAGTTGATTTTATCCTCTAAAAACCAACAAATAAGATTATTCACAGTAAAACGAAAAACAAGTAAAATACCTCTTTATGATTGTGAGGGATCTTGGCAAGAAGCATCGCCCGAAACTGTCGCTGACTTTAGCGCTGTGGCCTATAATTTTGCTAAGCAGCTAAATAACACACTGGGTGTGCCAATTGGTATAATTAACAGTAGTTGGGGAGGAACCCCAGTAGAAGCGTGGATTCAATTAGAGGCTGTCGAAGATGAGGTGACGCTTGAAGAGCAGAAATTATTTAATTATAATATTTCAGAAAACAAAAGAGAACAAGATGCGCCAGCCTATCTTTTTAACGGTATGATCAACCCAATACTTGATTTTTCTTTAAAAGGAGTGATTTGGTACCAAGGCGAGTCGAACAGAAATCAGCCAAGACTTTACAGTAAAACTTTTCCATTAATGATTCAAAATTGGAGGGATCTTTGGAAATCACCCAAGTTGTCTTTTTATTATGTACAAATAGCACCCTTCGATTATTCTAAAAATTTAAACAGTGCTTACCTGAGAGAAAGTCAATTGGAAACTCTTTCAAAAACGGATAACATAGGCATGGTGGTGAGCCTTGATATCGGAGAAGAAAACAACATTCATCCCGCCGAGAAACAATTGGTAGGAAAACGATTGGCATATTGGGCACTCGCGAATGATTATGGAATTAAAAAGATTGGTTTTTCTGGCCCGAAGTATAAATCAAATGAAATAGAGGGAGACAAAATGACCTTAAAATTTGACTTTGCAGAGAAAGGACTTTCCACTTTTGGACATCCACTTAAAGATTTTGAAATCGCTGGACAGGATCGAGTGTTCTATCCAGCCGAAGCGAAAATTTTAAGAAATAAAACCATTCAGGTACATTCTGAAAAAGTTAAAAATCCAGTTGCCGTGAGGTATGCTTGGAAAAACTTTCTTGTAGGGTCTTTGTTTAATACTCAAAAACTCCCTGCTTCATCCTTTAGAACAGACGATTGGGAAGATGATTTTAACGAATAAACTATTAATCATTAAAAATGAAAAAAATAAATATTTTATTTCTCTTAGTAGGCGTCTTCGCTTCATCTCAGGTGCTCCCAGAGGAGCTGAAAAATGTCAATATGAATAAAGTTAAAAGTGTATTGGACTGGGGTGGAATGAACAGGTTCACAGAACAAAATCAAGTGCTTTTAGAAAGCGGACAAAACTCAGTAAATACTGTTTTTATGGGTGATTCAATCACAGAGGGTTGGAGTGCTTATTTTCCTGAGTTTTTTCAAGAAAATCCATTTATCAATAGAGGAATTGGGGGGCAAACGACACCACAAATGTTGGTTCGTTTTAGACAAGATGTAATCGCGCATCAACCAAAAGTTGTTGTGATTCTAGCAGGGACAAACGACATTGCTGGAAACACTCCATTCATTGACTTAGCAACCGTTGCTGGGAATATTTTTTCAATGGCTGAAATTGCAAAATGTAATGGTATAGAAGTTATTATTTGTTCAGTATTACCCGCAGCATCTTATCCTTGGGCACCTGGGAAAAATCCAAATGTTCTGATTCCTGAATTGAATCAATTATTAAAAAATTATGCGGAACAAAATCAAATGGAATACTTGGACTACTTTAGTGCCATGACTGATGGGAACAACGGTATGCAAAAACAACTTACCAATGACGGGGTTCACGTCACCAAAGAGGGGTATCAAATAATGATTAATATGGTTAATGCAGCCATTTCTAAAGTTTTGAATTAATGCTCATTGAAATCTGTTGTAGCTCAATCGAATCCGTTGAGAATGCTGTCAAAGGAAATTCCCAAAGAATCGAGTTGTGTGAAGATTTAATCAATGATGGATTAACACCATCTCCAGAGCTTTTATCCGCAACTGTTGCAGCCTGTACGATTCCTATCCATGTTTTGATTCGACCGAGGAGGGGAAACTTCATATACGACAAAGCAGACATTAAGGCCACTGAAATGGCCATTGAAATGGTCAAGTCTTATCCGATTCAAGGGATGGTTATTGGAATTTTAAATGAAAAACATCAGGTTCCTTTCGATGTTGTTAGGGAGTGGGTAGATCAAATTCAACCCTTAGACCTTACCTTTCATAGGGCTTTCGATGTAGCAGAAAATCCAATGGAGACCCTCAAAGGTTTAATGGACTTGGGGTTTAATCGCATCTTAACTTCAGGCCAAGAGCCTTCAGCTGTTACTGGATTGGAATTATTGAAAAAACTAAAAGCTGAATCGGAAGCGCATTTGACCATCATGCCTGGAGGAGGAATTACGGACAAAAACTGTTCGGTGTTTTTTGAAAACGGGTTTAAAGAAGTCCATTTGTCTGCAAAAAACGGAAATGTTTTAAAGACATCCAAAGACCCTATTTCAGATTTAGAGATCATAAAAAGTGTGGTTACTCAATCTGAAAAATTTAAAATTTAAAATCTAAACTTAAAGATGATTCGTAGATCTTTCCTAAACAACTTGATGTTAAGCTCAATGGGTTTTTTAGGCTTGTCAAAAGTTAAGGCATCCCAAATTAATCCTACCTCTTTACCACGAACAAAACTAACTGGAATTCCTTTTTCCATCTGTACTTGGAATTGCCCCGAGGCAATCACCACCTCGGGTGATCTAATGATGTCGGGAACGAATTCATTGGATGCTGTAATAAAGGGCGTGGCGGTTGAAGAAGCAAATGTTGATAATACAACTGTAGGAATTGGTTCGACTCCAGACCGGGAAGGACACGTAACCCTAGACGCTTGTGTAATGAATAGTGAGGGAAACTGCGGAGCAGTTATGGCTGTCGAAAACATAGTACATGTTGCTGATTTGGCGAGAAAAGTAATGTTGGAAACTCCCCACGTAATTCTCAATGGAATTGGAGCAGAACAGTTTGCCTATGAAAAAGGTTTCTTAAAGACCAATCTTCTAACGAAAGCAGCGGAGGACAAATGGAAAAAATGGTTAAAAACGTCAAACTATCAACCTAAAATAAACATAGAAAATCACGACACCATTGGGATGTTGTGTATTGATAAAAACGGCGATCTTTCCGGTGCATGCACTACCAGTGGTTTGGGATACAAAATGCGCGGACGTGTTGGCGATTCCCCTATCATTGGATCAGGATTATTTGTAGACAATGAAGTGGGTGCTGCCACAGCAACAGGAATGGGAGAAGAAGTTATTAAAACCGTAGGAAGTTTTTTAATTGTTGAATTAATGCGTTCTGGAATGAGTCCTCAAGCTGCTTGTGAGGAGGCCATCCAAAGAGTGGTGGCCAAGCATAAGGGGAAGCCCTTATTTCAAGTGGGTTTTATAGCAGTCAACACCGCTGGAGCAGTTGGTTCCTATAGTATTCACTCAGGATTTTCTTATACGTATTATGAAAATGGGAAAGCCATTAATAAACCTTCAAAAAGTATCTACAGTACTATTTAGTATAATTAGTGAATTTTTTTATTTCCACCCAAAAAGGAAAGATCTTCTTGTTTTCAAGTAAATAAAAAGGCATAAAATCATATGCTCCGGGGGGTAAGTATACATTGTCGAAGGAGATTGTTTCTAAACTATCCCCTTTAATCTTCTTTTGATTAATGACTCCTTTGGTTTCTAAAAACATTCTCCCACCAGATGGAACGGGTTTTATGAATTTAAAATTTATTTTATAATGACCTTCATTTCCATTTACAGACCAATAGGAGAAAAGTTCTTCTTGACTCCATACGCCACGTTCTCCTCCTGCATCATTTCTATTTAGAAATATTGGGTTTTCGTATTCACTTCCAATAGTTATTCTTGGAGGTGAGACGAAATTTCTTGAATTAATTAATTCAGAATAAGTTTCATCCATTTCTAATTTAAGATCAGCAGCTATTTCAATATTTTGATTAATTATATTGGTCCGTTCATTGGGATCTTTCCCAATATTATACAACTCAAAATCATGAAGTACGGCGTCAAAATCTGTCCTTCCCACCAATTTGTAGTCCCCCCTCTGCAGGGCCATGTTGTTGTACAATTCGGGGTATTTCCTTGTCCAATAGGAATAAAAACTACGTTCTTCAACCCACCTATTTTTTATCAAAGGCAGTAGGTTTTTTCCATCGATTTTTCTGTCTTTTGGAAGCGGGACATTACACAACTCTGCCAAGGTTGGAAGGAGGTCGATATGGGCTGCCATCCCATCTATATCTTTCGGTTTCTTAAATTTTGCTGGATATTGCAGGTAAAAAGGAACGCGAATACCTCCTTTGTAAACACTAGATTTCCTCCCTTTCATTCCCCCCACATACCTTATTTGTTGGGGTCCATTGTCCGTCATAAAAATAATAATAGTATTTTCTTTAATCCCTAATTCCTCTACTTTCCTGAAGAGTTTGGCCAAATTGTCATCAATATTGGTCACCATGCCATAAACCTTTCGGGCAGCTTCTTTGTCTTTCTCAGACATCTCAATGCCATACAGGTCGTCAGAATTAAAGCCGCTTAAGGGATCAAGTTCTTTGTATAATTGATAGTACTCGTCAGGAACCTGTAGAGGCGTGTGCGGTGCATTAAACGACAAGTAACAAAAGAAAGGTTTTTTATGATTTTTTTTAATAAAATCAATAGCGTTGTCTGTGAAAATATCTGAGCAATAGCCCTCGAAAGATTCTGGTTGATTGTTATGCCATAAAGTGGGATCAAAATAACTGGTCTCTTTTTTAAAGTAATTGGTAAAATCTCCTACCTGACCCATTCCTCCAGCAAGGTGAATCAATGATTCATCAAAACCCTGATCACTGGGTCGCGAAGGATAGTTATCTCCGAGATGCCATTTTCCAAAAATCCCTGTTGCATAGTCAGCCTGTTTAAGCATTTCAGCAATTGTAACCTCTGAATCCGACATAATAGCGCCACCATTGTAGGTGTCTCTGATTCCAGTTCTTAAAGAATATCTTCCAGTCATCAAACTCGATCTTGTTGGAGCACAAACTGGAGAAACATGAAAATTATTGAACCGAAGACTTCGCTCAGCAAAAGCGTCAATCGTGGGAGTGTGGATGTTGGGATTCCCTGTGATTCCTAGATCTCCATAACCCTGGTCATCTGTCATAATAAGAATGACATTTGGTTGAATTGGTTTTTCGCAACCTACTAATGCAGCTAAAACTATAAGTGCAATCCAATATTTATTTTTCATTTTTTTACAGTTTAATTGTAACAGTGCTTCCCTGAAAGTTTCCCTCAGGAAGGGCAACTAAAAAAGTACTTTGATTATTTTCTTCATTCCATAAGGTTTTGAAATCTTTCCCCTCAGTATCAATTTTATGATTAATGGAAAAACTGATTTGGGACAATTCACGGTTGGGGTCAGAAACAGAAACTTCTCGAATCGTGTTTTCATCCATTTTTAGCATGACAATTCCTGGGGCATGACATTTAAATTTTAAAGCTTCGGAAATCTTAATTTCCCCCGCTTTGTAAAAAACCATTTGAATGATGCCTAGTTCATTGTTTTTGACCGCTTGCACATAAGGGGTGTTGGATAAGGTCTGAATGTTATGAAAAGTTTTTTGTTTATCAACTTTATCAAGAATTCCGGGCTTGACGATGTATTCATAAGAAGCGTTACTTGGAGATTCACCGTGATTTATCCAGGTCTTGAACACCGCTAATTTAACCGTGTCCTTTGAAGAAGATATTTGTTTACTAATTCTCCACCATGATCCTTTGGCAATTTCATTTTTTATAAAGATCGTCTGAGGCTTTGGGAACAGGTAAGTAATATTGTCATGATGTATCCAATCAATATCATTAAGCATTTGCGCTCCTGCCTTTAGGTTCTTTTTTTCACCTCCAGAGGAAACAACCACTTCACCTCTTAGTAAGGACTGATTCAGCGTCGTGTTGACTTCATTTTTCATTTTAGTAGAAATCCCAGCACCAAGACAAACATATTCTTCATCGAAGAAAAACCAAGACTTTCTAGCGACTAAGGGATCGTGAGGGCTTTTAAAATCGAAGCCAACTGCTCCATACCTTCCATCGGTCACTGCTCCCACAAAATCCGTTATTCCTATTTTTTTAATCGCATTGGGGTTGGATAATTTTTCTTTCTGAACGATCGTTGTACCTGGGATTTTCATGTAGTCATATACTGGAGAAATGTCATAATATTCGTCTCCTTTTATCACAACATGATTGGCACCGTCTCCTCGATGATGATTTAATAGCCCTTCACTATTGTATGGACTTTCCATATTCATATTTCGAGAGGAAAACATTCTGACTGAACTAAAGAAATTGGGTCTTTGGAACGAAAAATGTTCTGAATTCCAGTAAAAAGTAGCGTGAGAAACTGTGGGCTTTTGAATTTTATTATTTCTCAAGTCCAATATCTCCCTCAATTCTTTAGACCGATAATTTGAAATCTCAAGAAGTCTTTCGACAGCATCTGTAGCATAAGGCTTTACACTTCCTTTTCTTGAAACACTTCTGTTCTTAGCTGCAAAATCAGGAAATTTACCATAGACTGCAGTCTTGCATACCCCATCCAAATAATAATCAGTAAGAAGGTTTATTTTCTCTTTTGAGAAGGCGTATTTGGTGTTTCGGGTGTAATAGCCCCATTCTATAAAAGCGAGGGAATAACTCAATCCATAAGACAAAGTATTGTTAACGCCATCTGTTCTGTGGTGGAAACTGTTATCGTATTGCAACCCCCTTCCGTTGGCTCGACTAAATTCATTGAATCCACCAACATTATTTTTTGAATGGGTATAACCATATTCTCTTCCTGTCCATTCAACAAACTTAATTTCATTTTCTATGATGTCGATGATCTTGTCAAATTCTGAATTATTATTCAAGAATAATTGATTTTTTGCAGCAATCGAACTGACCTTAATCCTATCTCCACCAGGTCTTGCTCCTCCTTCATTGATGTTAGCCCTTGAAATAATTTCTTGAGATTTTACGATTTGGCTTTTAGGGAACTCATTCCCCATAAGCAACATTAAATGAACTAAATCAGTAGGTGTCCCTATTTGGTTGTTCCACCAATTGTCACCTATAAAGTCATTTGTACACCAAAAGCCCAATGCTTTATCAAGAATTTCTTTAAGCTTCTTTTTATTGTGATATTTTGACTTCGGATTCTTGAAAGCAATGGCCAATTCAACCATATTACTGGTGTGTATTCTGTTGTCGAAACCTTCGCGAGAAACATCCTCATATTTTATATTGGGCCATTTCTCACCATCAAATCCCTGGATTATCTTTTCTAAATTAATGTAATTGATCTCTTTATCAATAAGGTTGAGGTAGATTCTGTTTTTGATTAATGCTATCTCACTCTCTTGAGAAAACACTGAGGATAAGGAAATGAAAAACAATAAAAACCAAAAGAATCTCTTGGAGATTAATACCATGTAATGCATTGATTTTTTATTAAGGACTTTATAAATATATGAAAAATCGAATGATTATTTTATACCTTAATTTTGAGAGATGATTTTTGAAATTAATAATTTATAAAGGGTTTATCAATGGGGCAGTTTGTCCTTAAAGTAACCATAGCTATAGGTGCCCAATATTGCAAAGGCAATTGAAACTAAAATTATTGAAAAGCCATTCCCTATCAAAGTAAACATCGGACCAGGGCACGAACCTGTTAGCGCCCATCCAAATCCAAAAATAATCCCGCCGAATAGATAACGCTTCACTCCCTTCTCTTTTGGTTGAAATTGTATTGTTTTTCCTGCTATTGATTTTATTTGTTTGTATTTGATGAGCTGGATCATTATCATTCCAAGAATAACCGTCGATCCTATGATGCCATACATGTGGAATGATTGGAAACGAAACATTTCCTGAATTCTGTACCAAGAAATGGCTTCAGATTTTGTCATTATAATGCCAAAGAGTATTCCGATTAATAAAAATTTAATGTATTTCATCTGTTATAAATTAAAAAGTATTGGAAATATAAAATGTGTCATGACTAAGCCACCAATAAAAAACCCAACTACTGCAATTAGAGAAGGCAATTGAAAATTTGACAGGCCACTTATTGCATGACCTGAGGTGCAGCCTCCTGCCCATCGAGTGCCAAAACCTACGAGAAATCCTCCCACCACGATGATTATAAAACCTTTTAGGGTTAGGAGGCTTTCCCAGCTAAATAGTGCTTCGGGCATTAACCCACCCTGAAAGGGAATATTGATTTCTGCTAGGTCTGCTATCGTATTTTGATTTATCTGTAATGGTTCAGAATTACTGAGAAAATTTGTAGCGATGTATCCCCCAATCAAAGCACCCAAGATGAAAACTAAATTCCATACCTGTTTTTTCCAATCGAAATCAAAAAAAGCTACTTTTTTACCTGCACCTCCTATGGCACAGATACTTCGTAAGTTACTACTCACGCCAAAGTAACCCCCAGACCAAAGCAACAGAAACATTATTAGTGTGATTAAAGGACCAGAAAAGTACCATGGCCAGGGTTGTGAGATGTATTCTATCATTATTATTTTAATTGTGCTATTTATTGTTCAAATTTTGATTCTTCTTTTCATTGCTTTTCCAAATTGTTTTTTCTTATAAAGTAGAAGGACAGACATAATTCGACTTTGGAATTTCAGTTTGTTTTAAAGCCTGATACCCTCCTTGAATGTCGATCAGATTATGATAACCTCTTGACTTTAATATTGAAGCGGCAATCATCGAACGATATCCTCCCGCACAATGCAAGAAGAATTCTGCTTCTTTAGGAAATTCTGAAAGATGAAGGTTTAAATCACTCAAAGGAATATTTCTGGATTCAAGAACGTGTTCTGATAAATATTCACTTTGCTTTCTTACATCAAAAATTTCACCTTTCTTTTTGTTATGTAAAGAAATGAAATCAGAAGTTGGAATTGAATTGACAGTATCAATTTCTTTTCCTTCTTCTTTCCAAGCTTCAATCCCTCCAGATAAGAAGCCTAAGGTGTTGTCAAAACCAACTCTTGAAAGACGTGTGACAGCTTCTTCCTCCCTGCCTTCTGGGACAACGAGTAAAATTGCTTTTTTCACATCCACAATCAATTCTCCAACCCAAGGTGCAAAACCTCCGTCCAGTCCAATAAAGATACTTTTAGGGAGGTGTCCAGTCGCAAAATCAGTGATTGACCTTACATCCAGAATTACGGCTTGGGTTTCATTTGCAATATTTTCAAATTCTTTAACCGTAAGTGGTTTTGAACCATTTTTTAATACAACATCTATACTCTCGTATCCTTCTTTATTGAGTTTTACGTTCATCGGAAAATAGGAGGGAGGAGGTAAGAGACCGTCTGTCACTTCCTCGATAAACTCCGCTTTGGTCATGTCAGCCCTTAAGGCATAATTCATCTTTTTTTGGTTACCTAAGGTATCCATTGTTTCTTTCATCATATTTTTTCCACAAGCTGATCCTGCGCCATGAGCAGGATAAACAATAACATCGTCCGGAAGTGGCATTATTTTATTTCTAAGACTTTCAAAAGCATAACCAGCCAAGTCTTGGATGGAAAGTTCTTCTCCTTTTTGTGCCAAATCGGGTCTGCCAACGTCTCCGAGGAACAAAGTGTCTCCCGTAAAAACCGCATGCTCTTTTCCATTTTCATCAAAGAGTAAATAAGAAGTGCTCTCCATGGTATGTCCTGGGGTATGCAAAACCTTAATGGATAACTTGCCAATTTTAAATTCCTCTCCATCTTTGGCGATATGGGCTTCAAAAGCTGGATTTGCATTAGGGCCATAAATAATTGGCGCTCCTGTTTGTTGCGCTAAAGTTATGTGCCCGCTTACAAAATCAGCATGAAAATGTGTTTCGAAAATATACTTTATCTTAACTTTCGCTGCCGCTGCTTTTTTAGTATAAGTTGAGACCTCTCTTAATGGGTCTATGATGGCTGCTTCTCCATCGCTTTCAATATAATATGCACCTTGTGCAAGGCAACCCGTGTAAATTTGTTCAACTCTCATGTTTTAAACTTTAATTATAAATTCCATTATAAATATAAATACTGCCATTAAAGAAATGAAGTATCCAAATCCTTTTTTTAATTTGTCTCCATTAATACGTTTACCGAGAAACGCCCCTATCAAAATCCCGATTATTGTAATGCCGCTAAAGGATAAGATAAAGTGCCAATCAATCTCCATGGTCAAAGCATCCCCTAAAAAAAACCCTGATAACGATTTTAGTGCAATAATTATTAAGGAAGTTCCAATTGCTTTTCTAATTTCTAGGTTGGCCAATAAAACTAAGGCTGGGATGATCAGAAACCCCCCTCCAGCCCCTACAAAGCCAGTTATAGCACCAACAATCAAACCTTCTATCGGGATTAATGGATAATTGTATTTTATCGTTCCTGTGCCCCCTTTTTTTTCATTTTCCGTGATCATATAATAGGCCGAAAAGAGCATCAAAAGTGCGAAGAGTCCAAACATTCCCATGCGGCGAGTGACTTCAAAATCTCCCAAAACAAACAACACATTTGGAAGTATTGGGATAACAAAATGTCTTACCAACCAAACTCCTATGATCGCAGGAATTCCAAAAATTATAGCTGTTTTTAAATCAACATTGTTTTTATTGTACTGCTTTAATCCACCAACTAAGGCTGCTGCTCCAACGATAAATAGAGAGTATGCAGTGGCAATTTTTTCATCATATGAAAAAAGATATGCCAATACTGGTACTGCTAGGATAGAGCCTCCGCTTCCAATTAAGCCCAAAGAAAGCCCAATTATTAATGCCATTGTATAACCCAAAATCTCCATAATTTATAAAATAGTTTCAGATTAAAGCATCATGCATTTATCCATGCAATCGAACAAAGAGAGAATTTGTCTGTCGGCAATGGTATAAAAAACTTGTTTTCCTTGTTTTTGAGAACGCAAGATTCCATTGTCTTTCATTTTGGTGAGGTGGTGAGACATCATGCTGGTCTCACAAGATGAATTTATTCGTTCACAAATCGTAGAGACATCTAGGGGCTCCTCTGCTTCAAGAATTTCGAGAATTTCCAGTTTTACTGGATGTGCGATCGTTTTAAATATTTTGGCTACAGCATTTAGCTTGTCGCTAGTAAAATTTCGTTGTGATACTTTCATATTGCAAACATATGAATAATTTAACATTTATTAATATAATAAATTATAAATATTTTAAATTATTATTTATTTAGATCAAAAATAAAACCAACTTTATATAAATTACTTTATTTAATCAATTTCTGTGTCAAACCATACGCCCACATCCAAGACTGAAGAGGTAAAAAAACTGCTTCTCTCATTAAATCAAATGATACAGCTACTTCTTCTGAGGTTGCTCCATATGATTTTGGCCCCGGGTTATGGCTTTAAAAAGCCTTCAGTCTGCCGCTGACAATAGTTCCTTTATTCAGAAAGGTTCTTTTATGGCTGAAGAAAAGAAAGTAATAACTAAAGTTTCACATTTAGAAAACGTCATCTACTCTACACATTACAAAATAGAAACGGCTACACTATAAAAGTATAACCGTTTTATTGTTTTAGTAGCGAGGGCAGGACTCGAACCTGCGACCTTCGGGTTATGAGCCCGACGAGC
>OJHK01000090.1_pt1 | contig 83175 bp, 67 predicted proteins | sample 1595161 | NCBI WGS metagenome assembly OJHK01 (sample SAMN05416842, study PRJEB24817) | seawater metagenome | isolation source: Sea water | place: Canada:Atlantic | collected 2013-07 | reverse complement strand
TACTGTCTGAGTCTATATCTGAAGATTTTGAATATTGATCTAATGGGTCAGAGCCGCACACGAGTTCATTATAATCTGATTGCCCATCATTGTCATCATCTAGATCTGCATTGTTTCCAATACCGTCTGCGTCTGTGTCTGCCCATTCTGCTGGATCTAGTGGAAAGGCGTCTGCCGTATCTATAACTCCATCATTATCATCATCTGTGTCTACGCAGTCTGGAACACTATCTCCATCAGTATCTAAGGATATAGAAGAAGCTAATAAAGGATCAGAGCCACAGGCTATTTCGTCTAAATCTAATTGTCCGTCCCCGTCGTCATCCGTATCTGCATTGTTCCCTGTGCCGTCTGCATCTGTGTCTAACCACTCTGTGGCGTCTAGAGGAAAGGCATCGTTTTCATCTAAATAGCTATCATTGTCGTCATCAGTATCTAAACAGTTTGGTATACCGTCGGAATCTGTGTCTAGTGGTTTAGATGTTGCATCTAAAGGATCACTCCCGCAAGTGGTTTCATCTGTATCTAAGTAACCGTCATTATCATCATCTGTATCTATACAGTTGGCAATACCATCATTGTCTGTGTCTAATGGTTTGCTTGTTGCATCTAGAGGATCTGTACCACAAGTAATCTCATCTGAGTCACTGAAGCCATCACCATCATCATCTGAGTCACAGGCATTACCTATGCCGTCTGCGTCTGTGTCTAACTGATCTGCGTTAGGCGTATAAAGACAATTGTCTACTGTATCTAATACACCGTCATTATCTAAGTCTGGATCTGCACTATCTCCAACACCGTCTCCATCAGTATCTGCACTTTCAGAGGCATCTAGTGGGAAAGCATCGTCTGTGTCTGATACGCCGTCTCCATCATCATCCGTGTCTGAAACATCTCCTACACCGTCTCCATCTGTATCTAGTTGATTTGCATTCGAAACTGTTGGAGCATTATCACAAACATCACCTACACCATCTCCGTCTGTATCTAATTGGTCTGCGTTTGCAGTTGATGGACAGTTGTCTAGATTGTTGGTGATTCCATCACCGTCAGAATCCTCGTCTACATCATTTACTGTTATGGTGAAGGCCTTAGTATAGGTTGCGGTGTTGTCCGAAGTTTGAACTAGAATAGAGTAATTATTTTTAGTTTCGTAGTCTAAAGCCGTATTGGTTAATAGATTGGCACCGCTAATTGTAAAACTTGCATTGTCTGTATCCCCAGTACCTGACACTAAACTATAGGTATGTGTGTCTCCAGAGTCTGAGTCAGTAGTAGAAAGTGCACCAATAGTTGTACCTGTAGCTACATTTTCATTTACTGATGAAGAGGATAACGAGATGTTTGTTGGGACTGAGTTAAGGGGTTTCTCAAAAACTATATTTCCAATATCAACTCCAGAAGTCGTAGTTATTGTTCCTTCTATATTTGTGTTTAAATCAAGGTACTTTAGGGTTAAATAGTCGTTTTTAACAGCATAAATAAAACTTCCATCTGGGCTTATCTCTAAAAAACTTAAATTATCTGTATTAAAATAAGTAGTTGCTGAAAGACTATGTGTATTGTTACTCATGTCTCTTTCAATGATTTTAATACCCGAACCAGTAGAAACAAATATTTTACTTCCATCGTTATTAATTGTGATGTCTGAACCTCCTCCAACATTAATATAATCAATCACATTATTGGTCGAGGTGTCAATTATAGCAATGTCATTGGAATGATTAGCATTAGTAATACCATCTATATCAGTCATAAGCGAAGGGTCGTTGGTGCACGCTCCATAACCCCAACTGGAATTTACCACATAAACATATTTATCATCAGGACTGATAGATAGTCTTGTTGCGCCAGAAATCGCAGAATGTATTTTTACCTCAGATCCAGTGCTTGTATCATAAACAGAAATACCTTTTTTTCTTGGATCCTGATTTCCTACATACAATTTAGTTCCTGTTGAGTTTAGCGCCAATCTAACACTCTGATATGCTTCATTTGGATTTGAAGAATTACAAGTGCCAGTATTTCTAGTTGCCAAAGTGGAAATAGCATTAGTATTTACATCATATATTAGAATGCTGTATGCTCTAGCTGTAAAAATTTTGGTTCCATTAGCATTAGAAACCATTCCAGACTTATCTGAGAAACCCGAAATATTTGATACAGTACCATCAATTAAATTAATTTTTTTTGTTCCGCCACCACAATTATAGCAATCTTGAAAAAGAAATTTATTATCTGAGCTAATTCCAATGGTCCTTTCATTATTTCTCCAGTTGGTATCCGTAGATATTGGTGTCCCTGGCGCAGAACCAATCGTTGACGACAAAGTATGCGTTGATGTATTAATAACTTGGATGTATTCACCTTTTCGAGCTGACAAATATGCTGTAGATTGAGAGAAAGATATTTGAGATATCAAAAAAAAAGTTAAAATAAGATATTTTGAAGCCTTCATATTGTTGATTTTTTTCAATAAAAGGAATTATCTATTGACGCAAAAAAATGTTACTAAGATTATTACTCCAAATAATTAATTTGGAGTAATTTTAATTTAAAATTTTCTCATGCTTGGTCCGCTACTTGGTATAGATTTTATTATCTATTTTTTGACAATTATTTTGGTTTTTTTAGTAGCCAAGAAAACACCTAAAAACAGTTACTATCTAAAATGGCTAATTAGATGTGTTTTAGTGCACGTCATAACTCTAATCTGGTTAAGATTTTGTGTAATTAAAGTTGTGCCTGAAGAATACATTAATTTATTCTCAATTGGACGAGGATTTTCATTAATATTATTAACCATTCATATTCAATCGTTATTAAAAGGAAGAGAAGAAAAATTAACAAGGACAGATAAAATTGCGTTTGGTGTTTTCTTATTCTTACTTGCGATATTCAATCTAGGAGTGCGCTTTTTTAATGAACCCTTTACAGGTAGTTATCTGTTAAATATTGAATTTATAAACGCAGATAACCCAAACAAAGAAGTTTTACTGCTTTGGTTTAGCTATTTAATATTTCTTTTAGTTAGGGTTTATAAAAAGTGTTTAAAAAACATTCTAAACACAAATCAAATAAAGCACCCCTTGATTTATCTGCTTTGGATAAACGGATATCTTTTATTTATAGCTTTAAATTTCTGGATTTCATTTTTATTAATATTTGAAGTTAATATACCCATTATTGAAAATTCACACTTAGAATACGTTTTTGGAATAGTAACCTTTGCTTTATTTATACTAAACCCCACTATTTTATATCATGTTAACGGACCTTATCAGATTAAAATTATTAATCCATCCAAAAGTTTTGATTTAAAAGACACTTTTATTGACCTTCTTGACAACCAAAAGATATTTTTAAAACCTAGGCTTTCTTTAAGTGATTTTTCTGTCCTCTGTGAGTCTAACCCTATAGATATTAGAAATTATATTTTAGCGCAAACAGGATTGAACTTCAATGACTATATTAATGGGTTTAGAGTTTCATACTCAGTATTGTTAATGAATAAAGGTTATTTAGAGTCTCATTCTATTTATGCTCTTGGAGAAGAATGTGGTTTTAATTCAAATCAATCCTTTTTTAGGGCATTTAGAAAAGTGCATAATACCTCACCTGCTAAATATTTTAAGCTGCAGATTCTTGAAACTTCAGTTTTAAGATGATCCTATATAACAAAATAATTATTGTTTCTAAATCTCTTTTTTTAACATGAATGCAGCAAGAAATGCTTGCATAAAGAAATGAACATCAACACGATAGCCTAAACAAATTTGCCTGTTATATTAGGAGTGCATGATGTGTGGCTAGGGGGTTATGTATTTGTTCAGAGCCTGGATCGAGTTAGCATATTGTAAACAACCTCTGCTTTAAGTAAGCTTTATTGTTTTTGCATAGGTTTTACATGGGTTTGCGCTATACTTCTGATTTTAAATTTTCAATGTTTATAGGGTCTGCCGTCTCTTTTTGCATAGGTACATAGGTTTATCTCTATAAAGTAAGTATAAAAAGAAATAGAGAACAAGATTTATAGTAGTTTACAAAACAACCTATGCAACCTATGTAAGATGATAGTAAAAAAAAAGACCAAAGCTTAAACAAGCCTGGTCTTTTTTTAATAACCTATTCTAGTTCGTCTTTATATATCGTAGCCTTAAAACCAATCTGATCTTATTGGCTCATGACCCTTTAAATATGAAAAACAATAAAGTTGCTTGGAACCACTCCTTTTTTTTAGCTTTTCACCATCAGGGACCATTTTCTTTAGTGCATTACCAAGCAATGTGTCAGATACGTTTCTGTGCCCTTGCCCTCTAACACTCCACTTGATTGAAGAAAAAGTTTCCCTTCCATTTGGATCATACTTCAATATAGCGCTTAAAGAATCCTCTAGCGGAGATTGATAAACAAAACTCTGGGCTTGCTGATTAATAAGAAGAAGGTCTTCAGCGTTAAAGTATACCCCATCCTGTTCCTTTATTATCTGATCCCTAATTTGAGCCCAAAACTGAAATTTATCTATGCTATTAAATAGTTCGATATCGACACTTCCTTTTTGTAAAAACGGCATATACCTGTTCTCTGTCTTATCCCTAATCAGCTCCATATGATTAGAAGAACCGCAAAAAGTAACCCTTCTAGGTAAATTCTGAGTTTTACTTTGATAGAGTTCTCTGATTGAAATATCAGTAGACGAGATCAAACTCCTAAATGCTCCGGTAGCCTTTATCATAACGTCTGTTAAATCGTCAAATTGATATAGCATATTAGATATCTGCTCTATTTTAAACTGCCTTTCATCTTTTGGGAGTTCCCCTTGAGTCTCAGAATAAAATTCAGCTCCTGATATTCCAGTTGCCTCCTTAACAGAGCCAGACATTCCTAGTTTCTTCCAGAATGTTGATTTACCTGTGCCCTTCGCTTCGTTTACTATAATAGCAATCACCCTAGAGTAGCATTCCTTTGGAATCAAGGGATCTATACCTCTAAAAGCAAATCCATAAACAGTACAGAAGAACTTATTAAGAAGATAGAGGTTGTTATTAAAGTCTCCAGTTAAAGAAGCGCTCTGAACTATATCAGGAATCCTATTCACCCCGTCCCAAGGGGTTAGCCTTAGCTGATGGTATAGGATGGTAAGAGGTTCTAGTTTTTCTACACGATCTGAATCCATTATACGTCTAAACTCAGACTCACTTATTTTCATTCCTGCATCTTTTAGATCTAGGAATAAATCACTTAAGTTCTTTTTCTTGCTAAAGTCCAAACTACCATCTAGGTTTTTTTTAACAGCTACCTCACATATAGAAACAACAGCTAAAGAGCTGCCTATATAATCTCTGTATGCAGCATAGTTTTTTGGTAGGTCATGAAAACTCTTCAAATCAAACGAGTCTTTAGGAGTCAGCTTATCATTGAGTTCGTAGATCACTACCTTGGCGTCTTCTGACACGTCCAAGTCTGAGTACCAGTACTTGCTAAGTGTATAATCGTCTAAAGACAAGTGTGAGCAAGTCTCTTTAAAGCTGTCTATATTAAGACTTGAGTTTTTCATCTCAAAAGCTAAAGATCTAATTTCATGCTCGCTGAGCTGGCTTTTGTATTGAGAAACCTTAGAGGCACATTGAAGCACAGCACTTGGTGCTTTCTTTATGAGATAATTAAGAGCGGATTTAAAATCATTCCCATGTTTCTTTACCATGTGAGCTGTAAATGGACTAATAAAGGTCTCAGCTGGATATTGGGTGCTGGTACTGAATAAATACATTGCTCCAGAGTCTTCAAAAATAGTTCCACTGGTCTTAGATTTAGTGTCTCCATTTCTAAGAATAGAAGTACCCTTAAGGGTCTTTCCAACCACTTTGAACTCATCTCCGACAATGTCCAAGATAGAGGTTTCTCTATTAAACCTATTGATTATGTCAAGGCTAGAGTGAGACAAGCTTGTTGTGTATGATCTCTCGGTTTTTTGTATAACTTCTTCACGCTCATCGAAACTTTTGAAGAAACTGAAGAGCAAACTCCTTTCGCTATCTGTAATGTACTCAAGTGTCTCGTAGTTTCTGCCAAATACGTTTTTGTCGGGATAAAAAAAGGCGTAGCCTCCAACACCTCTTGTTTCGTAAAGGGTTCTTTCATCCTTAAGCTTAGATAACACCTGGTTACCCTCCTTCTTCTTGGTTTTATAAATTATATGAACTCCTCCACTCATTGTCTCGTATAGAGCCAATTTATTAGCGGCATCTTCTATATTTTCTTGAATAAAAGAAAGCATGGTATTGTAGTGACTATCCTTATCTTCTTCGCTAGGCAGGACCTTGTAATCAAGATCCAACACCTCAACATTGTTTACTCCGCATATCAAGCCGTAGCTATTGGATTTAATCATATCATTTGGGCTCTTAGGAGTTGTTTGTAACTCTTTCCAGGCTCCAACAGGCCTTTTATCATCTCTTAACGGAATAACTCCGTATCCGAGCTTAAAAAGCGTTGTTGCTAAATTTAGGTGACTTGAATTATTCATTATCACCCTCCCTTCTCTTTCTTTCCTCGGCATCTGATTCCTCTAGCTCGTCTTCGTCATAGTAGGTTTTTTTTTCAATAGCCCTTCTGAGGTACTCTTCCTCTTCTGACTCGCAGGGTGAGCCAAACCTAAGATCAAGCATGACATTTTCTAAAGCCCAAAATGCACAATCTAATTTCGCTAAGCTGAAGCCTAATTTTTTACTAAGCTTTTTATTTATAGCAACAGGTGCTTTGGGGTCGTTAATGTAAGAGTTTATTAACCTTGATAGTTCTGCAATTGCCTCTACCTCCCTTGTCTCATCCTTATGTATCATGACTTGGCTGGTTTAAATTCAACTAAAGCTTTCATGATATCAGAGTGCTTAAAGAAGACTCTGCCTCCTATGCGGTGTGATAAAATCTTTCCCTTGTTTACATAGGATCGTAGTGTAGACAGGTCCACTGCCAGTAACTTAGCTGTTTCTTCCCTGGTTAGTACTCGATCTTCTTGGGTTTGCTCACCCTTTTTGCTTAAAGCAGCCTCAACTGCTTGCCCAACCAGTAGAGAGAACTCTACCGTTGTCAGGTCTTCCACGACTATTCGTGCCATAATGAAAATGTATTGTGAGACTATGTCTCGATTAATTTTCCAATACATTAGGCTAGATAGAAAAGAGTGTGTATATTTGCAGTGCTAACAACAACGAATACAAACCTGATTTTCTGCTAACCCGGGATATTGGGTTTTTTTTTGCCCCTTACGGACGTCTACAAAGATAATAAAGCATAACAAGGTTCTAAGCAGGAGGTTATTAGAAGTTTTCAACTTAGTATTTTATCTAACACATTGAAATAGAGCGTATTAATATTTTATCCCTAAGAAATACGTACATATTTTTTTTGTTAAATATAACTCAAAGCAGGATACAGGTGTTTTAAGCTGCGAAGGATACAAAAATCCCATAATTTTCAAACTTAAGCGCTTTGTATGAACTACAAATGCTTAAGAAACTCCTCAGCTTGCTTATCTCTGTTTGTGTCTTGGTTTATATATGCGTAGAAAACACTTTCCGTCTTGTGGCCGGTGATAGCCATTAAGGTTGGTGTGCTTACGTTTTTATGAAAGAAGTTAGTAGCAAAACTTCTCCTTAAGGAGTGAGAGGAGAGGAACATCCACTTAGGTCCAGTTACTAACTCATCTCTGTGACTTTTATTTCTTAGGTACCCTGTTGTTTTAGAATCTATACCAGATCTTTCGCATACTATTTTAATATACTCGTTGAACCTCTGGTCACTGATTCTGTGAATTTCCCAGTTCCTTACAATATCTAATACATATGGATCTTTAATGGGTATAGTGACAGGTGTTCCAGTTTTTTTCTGGACAACATCTATTAAACAGTAGTCATCAAAGTGCCGTACATCAGAGTTTGTCAAATTCAGTAGGTCACTAACACGTTGCCCTACACACAAGCCAATCAGTAGCCATCTTCTTGCATTGACTAGGTAAGGTTCTGATGGCTCGTACGCCTTTATCATTTCAAACTCTGAGTCATTGATTATAATAATGAACTTCTTCTGGTTACTCTTTTTAAGCTTAAAATATGAGAACATTGGATTTACGGGTACCCCTTTAGAAAGAGCTTCCCTACATATAGTTTTTAGCCTAGAGATCTGCTTAGCTACATTAGAAGGCTTATATCTCTTCTCGTTTAGTAGCCAGTCGTTAAAGTCCTCGAACCAGTTCTTGTCCATTTTGTCAAACCGGATCCTGGACTCAACTACCTTTTCATAGGCCTCTAGTATAGTGTATAAGGACCTGTAACTTTTAATGGTGCCCTCCTTTATACCGGCACCCTTGGCTAGGTTACTTACAGCTTTACTGAGGAATGTCCTGTAGAATCCTAACACAAACAAAGGATTCTCTGACTCTACCTTGCCAGCATGGGAGTCTAGCTTTCTTCTTACCCAGGCTGAGTCAATTGTAGTGTTATCTAGGGATGCTTCCTTAATTTGGCGAGATAAAAATATATCTAGCTTATTAATATTCTCCTTAAGGTCATAGTTATTTTTAGGCCTCATAATTTTATCGTCCCAGTCCATAGGGTTAACTCGTAAATTTGTCTTCATTTCTATCTGCTTTGAGCCAGGAGCTCGCAGTAAAATGTAGATGCTAACATCTTTATCTAGACTTGACCTGAGTTTGAAAGTTATTTTTCCCATACCCAAATATATGTTTTTGCCTTCAATTTGCCTTCATTTTGTTCAATTGCATTCAATTTTATCCAATCTAATTCTACTTTGTTTTTTATTTAACGCCCTAATATAGTTGTATTTATTTAACTTTTTTATGTTTTACTAGGATTTGATAGTCACTAAAAATTGTAGGGTTCAGGTTCTTGTAGACCAACAAAAAAACCCAAAGTTTTCGCTTTGGGTTTTTTATTGTATTATGCCTAAAATATTGTATATTTGTGGCGATTAAATGATAAAGGAATAAGAGGGGACCAAAAGTCCCCTCTTTTATTACCCATAAATCTATGTTCGAAAAAGAAGTAAGGACCTTATTAGATGCAGCGTTGGAAGAAAATCCATCACTATTTTTAATAGATTTTAAAGTGACAACAGACAAGAAAATCTCCGTGGTTTTAGATGGAGATACTGGTGTGACACTTCAAGATTGCATGAATGTGAGTAGGGCTATTGAGCATAATTTAGATAAAGAGACCATTGATTTTGGATTGGATGTGGCCTCTGCAGGAGCTACAACTCCTTTGGTAATGCCCAGACAGTACAAAAAAAACCTTCAGCGATCTTTAACAGTTCGTACCGAAAATGAAGTGGTAGAAGGGAATTTAATCCAAATTCTAGACCACGGCATAGTATTGCAGTGGAAAGCTAGAGAGCCCAAGCCAATAGGCAAAGGAAAAGTAACCGTGACTAAAGAACAAGAAATTGCTTTTACAGATATTAAAGAAGCAAAAGTGAACCTTAAATTTTAATAGATAGCAAGATGGAAAATATTGCACTTATTGAATCTTTCTCAGAATTTAAAGATGACAAGTTTATTGACAGAGTAACCCTAATGGCCATTTTAGAAGAGGTTTTTAGGAGTGCCTTAAAAAAGAAATTTGGATCAGATGATAATTTTGATATTATCATTAACCCGGACAAAGGGGATTTAGAGATTTGGAGAAACAGAGTAGTAGTAGAAGATATAGATGTGATGGACCCTAATGAGGAGATATCTATCACTGAAGCTAGAAAGATTGAGCCGGATTTTGAAGTAGGGGAAGATGTTTCTGAAGAGGTAAAGTTAATTGACTTGGGTAGAAGGGCTATTTTGGCATTGCGTCAAAATTTAATAGCCAAAATCCATGAGCATGACAATACCACGATCTACAAGCAATTTAAGGATTTAGAGGGAGAGATATACACCGCTGAGGTGCACCATATTAGACACCAGGCTATTATTCTTTTAGATGACGAAGGAAACGAAATTATCCTTCCGAAAGACAAGCAAATTCCAGCAGATTTCTTTAGAAAAGGAGACAATGTTAGGGGTATTATTGAAAGTGTAGAATTAAAAGGAAACAAGCCTTCCATTATTATGAGTAGGACTTCTCCGCTGTTTTTAGAGCAATTGTTCTTTCAAGAAATTCCAGAAGTTTTTGATGGTTTAATCACCATTAAAAAGGCGGTTCGTATCCCTGGAGAAAAGGCCAAAGTAGCCGTAGATTCTTACGACGATCGTATAGATCCAGTAGGTGCCTGTGTGGGTATGAAAGGATCTAGAATTCACGGAATAGTCAAAGAATTGGGCAACGAGAACATAGACGTGATTAACTGGACAAATAACCCTACCTTATTAGTGACAAGGGCTTTGAGTCCAGCCAGGGTCTCTTCTGTAAAATTAGACGACGAAAAAATGACTGCCCAAGTGTACCTTAAGCCAGAAGAAGTTTCTAAGGCTATTGGTCGTGGGGGACACAACATTAGATTGGCGGGTCAATTGACTGGTTATGAAATAGACGTATTTAGAGAAGGGGTAGAGGAAGATGTTGAATTGACAGAATTCTCAGATGAAATAGAGGCATGGATTATTGCTGAATTGTCTAAGATCGGTTTGGATACAGCGAGAGCGGTATTAGAGCAAGATGTAGAAGATCTGGCAAAGAGAACAGATCTAGAAGAGGAAACAATTTTAGATGTTGTTAGAATTCTTAAAGAAGAATTAGAAGGTTAAGCAGTAAGATAATACACAAATAATTAAAGGATTTCATCCTTGAACCTATTTCATTATTTATATTAGCAGAAAAATACTAGTAAGCACAAATTTTTTTTATGGCAGAGAATGCAACCATTAGGCTTAATAAAGTCCTAAGAGAATTAAACATTTCACTGGATAGAGCGGTAGACTACCTAGCGGCTAATGGGCATGCTATTGAGGCAAGGCCTACCACTAAAATATCAGAAGAAGTGCATCAGGTTCTTTTAGATCAGTTCCAAACGGATAAGAGCAAGAAAGTTGCTTCTAAGGAAGTGGGTGAAGAAAAGAGAAAAGAAAAGGAAGCTATTAGGGTAGAGCTTGAAAAAGAGCAAGAAGACAAGCGTTTGGCCAGAGAGGCTAGAGCCAATGAGGTGGTTAAAGCAAAAGGAACACTTTCCGGAACAACGACCGTGGGTAAGATTGACCTGGATACTCCAACTAAAAAAGATGTGCCTGCACCAGAAGCAGTAAAAGAAGCAGTTGCTGCTCCTAAAGAAGCAGCCCCTAAAGCAGCGCCAAAGCAAGAAGTAATTAAGGCAGCAGCACCTAAAGCTACTGGACTTAAAATAGTATCGGCTGCGCCAGCAGCCAAAGCAATAGAAAAAGCCCCGCTTGCAGAAATGCCTCAAAAAGAGGCCGTTTTACCGGCCAAGGCTGAGGCAGAAATAAAAGAGGAAACGCTTAAAGTTCCAGTAGCTAAAGAGGTATCTCCAGCGGCTACAGAGACCACTCCAGCAGCTCAGCCATTAGCAGAAGCGGAACAGTCCACAGGATCTATTACCACGCAGTATAAGAAATTGAGTGGACCCAAAATTATGGGCGACAAAATAGATTTGTCACAATTTAATAAGCCTAAGAAGAAACCAGTGGCTTCTTCTAACAATGACGACAACAAGAAAAGACGCAAAAGAATAGTATCTCCTTCTGGAGGTCCTGGTGCAGCCGCAGCCGCAGCCGCTCCGAGACAAAGAGGAACGGGGCCTAGAGGCAAAGCAGCCGCTGGGCAACGCTTAAGTACTGCCCCTAAGGTAGAGCCTACAGAAGAAGAAGTACAAAAGCAAGTACGAGAAACCCTAGAGAAATTACAAGGGAAATCTAAGAAAGGAAAAGGGGCTAAGTACCGTCGAGACAAACGTGATTCTCACAGAGAGCAGACGGAAAAAGACTTAGAACAGCAAGAATTGGAAAGCAAAATCCTAAAAGTGACTGAGTTTGTTACGGCAAATGAAGTAGCTACTATGATGGATGTGTCTACCACGCAAATTATTTCTGCCTGTATGTCTCTTGGAATCATGGTGACCATGAACCAGCGTCTAGATGCAGAGACATTATCTATTGTTGCAGACGAATTTGGGTATCAGGTGGAATTTGTCACGGCAGATATTGAAGAAGCAATTGTTGAGGTAGAAGACGCTGCAGAAGATTTGGTGACAAGAGCGCCAATTGTAACGGTAATGGGTCACGTAGATCACGGTAAAACTTCCCTGTTAGATTATATTAGAAAAGAGAATGTTATTGCAGGAGAGAGTGGTGGAATTACCCAGCATATTGGTGCCTATGGAGTGACTTTAGACGGAGGTCAAAAAATCGCCTTCTTAGATACCCCTGGTCACGAAGCCTTTACGGCCATGCGTGCTCGTGGTGCTCAGGTAACAGATATTGCTATTATAGTAGTTGCTGCGGACGACGACATTATGCCGCAAACAAAAGAGGCCATTAGCCATGCGCAAGCTGCTGGTGTCCCCATTATATTTGCGATAAACAAAATAGATAGACCTGCTGCGAATCCAGACAAGATTAAAGAAGGGCTGGCTCAGATGAATTTATTGGTAGAAGACTGGGGAGGTAAGATACAATCCCACGATATTTCTGCTAAAACAGGATTGGGTATTAAAGAGCTTTTAGAAAAAGTCTTGCTAGAAGCAGAGCTTTTAGAATTAAAGGCCAATCCAGAAAAACGTGCTGTAGGTACAGTAGTAGAGGCTTTCTTAGATAAAGGAAGGGGCTATGTTTCTACCGTATTGGTACAGGCAGGAACCCTTAAGATAGGAGATTATGTATTGGCGGGAACTTGTAGTGGTAAAGTAAAAGCCATGCAAGATGAACGTGGGCAAAATATAATGGAGGCTGGACCGTCTACACCAATATCTGTATTGGGATTAGATGGTGCACCACAAGCCGGAGATAAATTCAATGTCTTTGAAGACGAACGTGAAGCCAAGCAAATTGCGACCAAGCGTTCTCAATTAATGAGAGAGCAGTCTGTGAGAACCCAGCGTCACATTACCTTAGACGAGATTGGAAGGCGTATTGCCCTTGGAGACTTTAAGGAGTTGAATGTAATCTTGAAAGGAGATGTGGATGGTTCTGTAGAAGCATTGACAGATTCGTTCCAGAAACTCTCTACAGACGAGATACAAGTAAATATCATCCATAAAGGGGTAGGGCCTATTACAGAGTCAGACGTCTTATTGGCTTCTGCATCAGATGCGATAATTATTGGATTTAATGTACGTCCAATGGGTAATGCCAGGTCTATTGCAGATAAGGAAGAAATAGACATTAGAATGTACTCTATTATCTACGATGCTATTAATGAGCTCAAAGATGCTATGGAGGGTATGTTGTCTCCAGAGATGAAAGAGGAGATTACAGGTACTGCAGAGATCAGAGAGACCTTTAAGATTTCTAAGGTGGGTACTATTGCAGGTTCTATGGTCTTGACTGGTAAAATCTTTAGGAATTCAAACATCCGTTTGATTAGAGATGGAGTGGTTATATACACCGGAACACTGTCTTCTTTAAAACGTTTCAAAGACGACGCCAAAGAGGTAGCTAAAGGCTATGACTGTGGATTGCAAGTAAAGAATTACAACGATATTAGAGAATTAGATATTGTAGAAGCTTTCCAAGAAGTAGCGGTAAAGAAGAAATTAAAATAATCTGGCCTCACGGCCGATGCACAAAAAAAAGAGCCCTTCAAAGGGCTCTTTTTTTTGTTAGTGCTAAAACCACTCTTTCTAGTTGTGCGCTCTAGTTGTTTTTTATAAGCTGAGGCTTTAAAAGAACGGCGGCAGGATATTTTTTACGAACTGAAATGAGATTTCTCTCTGCCGTTAATCTTGTTTTAAATGAGCCAATTCTAAGCCTAAAGCTAGGCGATTCAAAATCTATGCTTTTGGGCCATTCGGCAAAGCTTTCGTCTAGATTTTCTAAAAGTGCTTCTGTTTGGTCTAGTGGACCTGAGTAGATTTGAATGCGATAGTCTCCCCGGGCTTTTTGGTAGTTTATATAAGCCGCTAAAAGTGCTGTATGTTTTTCAGAAGTACTGAGTACAACACTGTCTTTTTCTATTTTAATAAGCTGCTCTTGTGCTGAAGAAAATCCTGTAAAAAAGAATAAGAATGGAAGGATATAAAAGGGTTTGTGTTTCATTTTGTTTCACGAAAAAGTGTTTTTCAAAGGTAACTTATTACAAATCAAAGCTAAAAAAAAATAATTATTTAGAATGTTTATAAATTAGCAAAATCTACTCTGAAATGGCTTAATAAAATAAGTTCTATGTCGTATTTTTGTGCTCAAATTTACTGTGCCGATACTTGCTTTTTTATTCTTAAATAGTGAATATCGTGCCAAACCTGAAGATTACAATATCTAATAATATGAAAAAGGTGACATACCGCAATCTCGTTTCTTCATTTCTAGGGTTGTTTCTAGTGGCATTAACACTGGTCCCTCAAAATCTTTCTGCTCAAGACCAGTCTTCTGGTGACCCTGTTAAAGGGAAGCAATTATTCAATCAAAACTGTGCTGCGTGTCATGCCTTGAACAGGAAAATGACAGGACCTGCTCTTGCTGGAGTTACGGCCAAGTACGAGGGTGATAAAGAATGGTTGTATGCTTGGATTAAGAACAACAACAGTTTAATTAAGGCAGGTGATGAGCGTGCTTTGGCTATTTACAACGAGTACAATCAGGCGGCTATGACTGCTTTCCCTACTTTGAGTAATGAAGACATTGACAATATTCTTGCCTACACAGACGCACCTGCTCCTGCTCCGGCTGCTGCAGCTGTTGCTGTAACTGCTGCTGCTCCAGTAGCTGCTTCTGGAATTTCAAATGAAGTGATTCTTGGTGCATTAATGCTGGTATTTGGTTTGCTAGTAATGATGTTGTATTTAGTGAATAAAACACTGAGAAGCATTGCTGAGGCCAATGGTGTTGTTTACGAGACGGAAGAGAAAGAGGTGCGCATGCCAATATGGTTGGCTTTTGCCAAGAACCAATTCTTGGTGTTAGTGACTGTAATTTTCTTATTGCTTTCAAGTGCATATTATGTTTACGGTTTCCTAATGCAAGTTGGGGTAGATCAAGGTTACGCTCCGGTACAGCCTATACACTACTCTCATAAAATTCACGCTGGAGATAATAAAATTGAGTGTACCTACTGTCACTCATCTGCTAGAGTGTCTAAGCACTCTGGAATACCTTCTTTGAATGTGTGTATGAACTGCCACAAATCTATATACGAGTATAAAGGTAACCCAGAAGGACCAACTCAAGATGATTTGGCGAATGGTTATACCAACGAGTTTTATACCAAGGAGATTAAAAAGCTATACAAAGCGGTTGGATGGGATGAAGAGACCCAGCAATACACTGGGGAGAGCCAGCCTGTAGAATGGGTTAGAATTCATAACCTTCCAGACTTTGCCTATTTCAATCACTCGCAGCACGTTTCAGTGGCTGGCGTGGCTTGTCAGACTTGTCATGGTCCTGTAGAGGAAATGGAGATCATGTATCAGTACAGTCCATTGACTATGGGTTGGTGTATTGACTGTCACAGAGAGACTAATGTGAAGGTAGAAGGAAATGCTTACTACGACAAAATTCACGAGGCACTTTCACAGAAGTATGGTGTAGACAAACTTACTGCGGCCCAAATGGGTGGTTTAGAATGTGGTAAGTGTCACTACTAGAAATTAAGATTTAGAAAAAAAAGAAGCTAATTACAGAGATAATATTATGTCATCAAACAAAAAATACTGGAAGAGTGAAGCAGAGCTTTCTGCAAACGACGCCATGATTGAGACGCTAAAACAAAACGAGTTTGTAGAGCAAATCCCTACAGGGGAATTTTTATCTGACAAACAAACCCTGGCTACTTCCAATACCAATAGAAGAGATTTCTTAAAGTATGTAGGATTTAGTACTGCAGCAGCTTCATTGGCTGCTTGTGAGGGTCCTGTTATTAAGTCTATTCCTTATGTAGTTCAGCCGGAGCAAATCATTCCTGGTGTAGCCAATTTTTATGCTACCACCATTGCCAATGGATTTGACTTTGCTTCTATTCTTGTAAAGACAAGAGAAGGAAGGCCTATAAAAGTAGAAAACAATAAAGATGCTCAGGTTAAAGGAACGGCCAATGCAAGGGTTCAGGCCTCTATATTGTCATTGTATGACAGTGCTCGTTTACAAGGGCCATTATTCAATGGTGCTCCTTCTGAATGGTCAGACTTAGACGCTGCAGTTGTATCTGCATTAGCAAATGCTAAAGCCAGTGGTAAGAAAGTGGTATTTCTTACCCCTACCTATGCAAGCCCAAGCATGTCTAAATTAGTAGCTGAATTTGCGCAAGGGCAGGATCAAGTTTCTCATGTGGTTTATGACGCTATTTCTGAATCTGCTGCATTGGACGCTTTTGAGGCAGTGACAGGAGAAAGGGCTTTGGCAGATTATCATTTAGAGAAAGCATCTGTGATTGTATCTTTTGGGGCAGATTTCCTAGGGGATTGGCAAGGTGGTGGTTTTGACGCAGGTTATGCCAAAGGCAGAATTCCAAGCGCAGGCCAAATGTCACAGCATTTCCAGTTTGAATCTAATATGACACTTTCAGGTGCTGCTGCAGACAAAAGAGTACCGTCTAATTCAGCACAACAAGCTCAAGCTTTGGCCGCACTATACGAAATTGTAACAACAGGAGCTACGTCAGTAGCACTTCCTGAAAACATAATGGCTGCTGTAAAAGCAGCTGCTAAAGCGGTTGTTAAAGCTGGTGATAAAGCTGTGGTATTGACAGGTATTGACAGTGTAGAAGCCCAGTCTTTGGTATTGGATCTAAACGCTTCTTTAAAAAGTGTTGCCTTCGATATGGAGGCACCCCGTTATGTTCGCGGTGGCAGTGTTAAGGCGTTACAGTCTTTAGTTGCAGAGATGAGTGCTGGTGGAGTTGGGTTATTGGTGATAGACGGTGTTAATCCTGTGTATAGTTTACCTAATTCAGCTGAATTTAAAGCTGCGCTTTCAAATGTTGGCACAACGGTGGCTTTTTCTACCATGCCTAATGAAACCACTGCATCTGTTCAGTGGGTTGGAGCTGCATCACATTACCTGGAATCTTGGGGAGATGTAGCGGTTAAAAAAGGACATTATAGCCTTACACAGCCTACTATTAAAGAATTATTTGACACCAGACAATTCCAAACAGCACTAATGAAGTGGACTGGAATAGAAGGTACATATTACGACTATATTAAAAACAATTGGGAGGCGACTATTCTTGGCGCTTCTGTATGGAACAAGGCCCTTCATGATGGTGTGTATGTAGGTGCTTCAGCGGCAACCAAAATGGTTTCTGCTATAGATGCTTCTGCACAACTTAAGGCGCTTAAAGCGGCAACTGCTCCTACAATGGAGTTGGTATTGTACGCTAAAACTGGCATGGGTGACGGCCAAGAAGCCAACAACCCTTGGCTACAAGAGTTTCCAGACCCTATCACAAGGGTATCTTGGGATAATTATGCTACCGTTTCAAAAGCAGACGCGGCTAGTTTTGGTCTTGTTAATGAGAATGTGGCTAATGGTGGATTAAATGGAAGCTACATTAGTCTCACAGTCAATGGAGCTACCTTATCTCAGGTACCTGTAATTATTCAGCCAGGTCAGGCGCCAGGAACCATTGGTTTGGCCTTAGGTTATGGAAAGACAGCAGGCTTAAAAGAAGAAATGCAAGTAGGGGTTAATGCTTTTGCTTTGTATAATGATTTTTCAAGAACCCAGGAGGTTTCTGTTGCTAAAGAGGGAGGTATGCACGAGTTTGCTTGTGTTCAACTTCACAAAACCCTTATGGGACGTGGTGACATCATTAAAGAAACAACCCTAGAGGTCTTTAATACTAAAGACGCAAAATATTGGAATCCACAGCCTATGGTGTCTTTAGACCACCAGGAGGTTGAGGCTACTTCTGTAGATTTATGGGATTCATTTGACAGGTCTATAGGACACCATTTTAACCTGTCTATTGATTTGAATGCCTGTACTGGATGTGGGGCTTGTGTGATTGCATGTCATGCAGAAAACAACGTGCCTGTAGTGGGTAAAGAAGAAATCAGAAAATCTAGGGATATGCACTGGTTGCGTATTGACAGATACTATTCTTCAGAAGACACTTTTGAAGGAGATAATGAGAAGAAAGATAATTTTGACGGACTTACTGGAGACAACGGTTCACTAGGAGGTTTTGGAGAGTTGGAAGATCCGTCTGCCAATCCTCAAGTAGCCTTCCAGCCTGTTATGTGTCAGCACTGTAACCATGCACCATGTGAGACGGTATGTCCTGTGGCTGCAACGTCGCACTCTAGGCAAGGTCAAAACCACATGGCATACAACCGTTGTGTGGGTACCCGCTACTGTGCCAACAACTGTCCTTATAAAGTGAGGCGTTTTAACTGGTTCTTGTACAATAACAATGACGAGTTTGACTACCACATGAACAATGACCTTGGTAAGATGGTCATTAACCCAGATGTTAACGTTCGCTCTCGTGGTGTTATGGAGAAATGTTCTATGTGTATTCAAAAAACACAGAAAACTATTCTAGACGCTAAAAGAGATGGTCGTGAAATTAAAGACGGTGAATTCCAAACCGCCTGCTCTGCAGCTTGTGGAAACGGTGCAATGGCATTTGGAGATATTAATGACAAGCATTCTAAGGTGGCAACACTCAAAGAGAGTGATCGTATGTATCATTTATTAGAACATGTTGGGACCAAGCCTAATGTAATCTATCACGTAAAAGTACGTAACACAACAGAAGCATAACACACAATAAAGGAACATAACTATACTATAAATTATGGCGTCGCATTACGAAGCACCTATACGAAAACCACTTGTTGTTGGAGACAAAGGTTACCACGATGTAACTTTAGACATTGTAGCTCCTGTTGAGGGAACTGCAAACAAACAATGGTGGATCGCATTTTCAATTGCTCTAGTAGCATTTTTATGGGGATTGGGTTGTATTATTTACACCGTCTCTACAGGGATTGGAACCTGGGGTCTGAACAAGACTGTTGGTTGGGCCTGGGATATTACCAACTTTGTTTGGTGGGTAGGAATTGGCCATGCCGGTACCTTAATTTCAGCCGTGTTATTACTCTTCAGGCAAAAATGGCGTATGGCCATTAACCGTTCTGCAGAGGCCATGACCATTTTCTCAGTAATTCAAGCAGGTTTATTCCCAATCATACACATGGGTCGCCCATGGTTGGCTTATTGGGTACTCCCTATTCCGAATCAATTTGGATCTTTATGGGTAAACTTTAACTCGCCATTACTTTGGGACGTATTTGCTATTTCTACCTATTTATCTGTTTCATTGGTATTCTGGTGGACAGGTTTATTACCAGATTTTGCAATGATTCGCGATAGAGCAGTAAAGCCATTTCAGAAAAAGATATACAGCCTATTGAGTTTTGGTTGGTCTGGTCGTGCTAAAGATTGGCAGCGCTTTGAAGAAGTGTCATTGGTGTTGGCTGGTTTAGCAACTCCTTTAGTACTTTCTGTACACACGATTGTATCTTTTGACTTTGCTACTTCGGTTATTCCAGGATGGCATACCACGATTTTCCCACCATATTTTGTTGCAGGTGCAATTTTCTCTGGTTTTGCCATGGTAAATACCCTTCTTATTATTATGAGAAAAGTGTCTAACCTAGAGGCTTATATTACCGTTCAGCATATTGAACTCATGAACATTGTGATCATGATTACAGGTTCTATTGTAGGTTGTGCTTATATTACAGAGTTATTTATGGCGTGGTACTCTGGAGTGGAGTATGAGCAATACGCTTTCTTAAACAGGGCCACAGGACCTTATGCTTGGGCGTATTGGGCCATGATGACTTGTAATGTTTTCTCTCCACAATTCATGTGGTCTAAAAGATTAAGAACATCTATTATGTTCTCCTTTGGTATTTCTATTGTAGTAAACATTGGAATGTGGTTTGAACGTTTCGTGATTATTGTAACCTCTCTTCACAGGGATTACTTGCCGTCTTCTTGGACCATGTTCTCTCCTACATTCGTAGATATTGGTATTTTCATAGGAACTATAGGATTCTTCTTTGTATTATTCCTTTTGTATGCAAGAACCTTCCCGGTAATTGCTCAGGCAGAAGTGAAAACTATTTTGAAATCTTCTGGAGAAAAGTATAAGAAATTAAGAGATGCAGGGAAACCACTTTACGAGGTAACCCCTTTAGTGTCTAAAACTAAAAAGGATCAATAGTATGGCAAATAAAGTTATTCAGGCGCTTTACAACGATGACGACGTGCTTATGTTGGCCGTTAAGAAAGTGAAAGCTGCCAAGTATCATATAGAAGAAGTGTATTGTCCTTTTCCTGTTCATGGACTAGACAAAGCTATGGGCTTAGCCCCAACTAGATTGGCCATTACTGCATTTATGTATGGTTTGGTAGGTTTGGCTGTCGCGATCACTATGATGAATTATATTATGATTGAGGATTGGCCACAAGATATTGGGGGTAAACCTAGTTTTTCTTATTTAGAAAACATGCCTGCCTTTGTACCAATTATGTTTGAACTCACGGTCTTTTTTGCGGCCCACTTAATGGTGATTACTTTTTATATGAGAAGTAGGTTATGGCCATTCAAAAAGGCAGAAAACCCTGATGTTAGAACTACAGATGACCTTTTCCTGATGGAAATTGAAATCCATGATAATGAAGCAGATCTTTACGCCTTATTGGCGGAGACTGGTCCAGTAGAAATTAAAGTTTCCCAAAAGTAGATTGCAAAATATTATGAGTGATTTAAAATATTCTTTTTTGGCCCTTGCATCTATGATAGTTTTGGCTTCTTGTTCAGACAAGAACAGTAGAAACTACCAGTACATGCCAAATATGTATGAATCTGTAGGTTATGAGACCTACCAACAAGTAGATTTCTTACCTTCTAATATGGAAGCAGGTTTGCCTGCAGAGAATACCATTCACAGGGGTTGGTTGCCTTACGAATTTGAAAACACCTTAGCAGACAAAGAATTGGCGAGGGTTCAAAATAGTCCTTTAGATTCTGCTATGTACGAAGAGAATCTCAAAGAGGGTAAAGCGCTTTACGATGTGTATTGTGCCATTTGTCATGGTAAAAAAGGGGATGGAAACGGAACTTTGGTTTCTCGAGAAAAAATATTAGGAGTGCCTTCATATGCAGACGCTGCTAGAAACATTTCAGAGGGAAGTACTTACCATACTATTTATTATGGATTGAACTCAATGGGTTCTTATGCGGGTCAATTAAATATTGAAGAGCGTTGGAAAGTTTCTGAGTATGTAATAAAATTAAAGCAAGACCTAACTAAATAATACGAAGACAGACAGTATGTATACTTTTTCAAACAGACTTAAGATAGCTTCTTTTATACTAATGGCTGTGGGTGCAATAGGGATTGCTATTGGATTCATGTCTGCCCCATCTAATGTGGCAGAAGCCAAAGCTATAGTGGCTGCTCAGACAGACGGCCATGGAGATGCACACGCAACAGAAGATCATGCCATTTCACATGAAGCCGTAGAAATTCACGACGAGGATCATGCTTCTATGACCGATCACGCAGTATCTTCAGATTCTCATGCCTCAGAAGCACATAGTGAAGATCACAGTGCAGCGCATGACGAACATGTATTACACCAATTACAGAATAAGCCTTGGGCAGCCCTTTATGTTGCGGCCTTCTTTTTCTTTATGATCGCTTTAGGGGTGTTGGCATTTTATGCCATACAGCGTGCTGCTCAGGCAGGATGGTCTCCACTCTTATTTAGAGTCATGGAAGGGATTACGGCTTATTTAGTACCTGGAGGAATCATTGTATTCTTAATTTTAGTAGCCTCTGTAGCTCACATGAACCATTTATTTGTATGGATGGATCCTGAAGTAGTGGCACACGACAAACTCATCCAAGGAAAAATAGGTTATTTAAACGGACCATTCTTTTTAGCGAGAGCCGCCTTTTTCTTATCAGGCTGGATCGCTTACAGGTGGTATTCTAGAAAATTATCTTTAGCACAAGATGCCGCAGATGACAATACTAACTTTGTGAAAAATTTCAGACTTTCTGCAGCATTCTTGGTATTCTACCTGGTGACGGAATCTATGATGTCTTGGGATTGGATTATGAGTATTGACCCACACTGGTTCTCTACACTTTTTGGATGGTATATTTTTGCTTCCATGTTTGTCTCAGGAATTACTGTAATTGCGCTAGTGACTATTTACCTCAAGTCGAAAGGATTGTTAGAGCAAGTGAATGACAGCCATATTCATGATTTAGCCAAGTTTATGTTTGGTATCAGTGTTTTCTGGACTTATTTATGGTTCTCTCAATTCATGCTTATATGGTACTCTAATATTCCGGAAGAAGTGACTTATTACGTGACTAGAATTCAGGACTACAACTTGCCTTTCTTTGGGATGTTAGCACTGAACTTTATTTTTCCATTACTGTTGTTAATGAACAGTGATTTTAAACGTGTGAATTGGTTTGTTGTCATGACGGGAATGGTGATTCTTGCAGGTCACTATTTAGATATATTTAATGCTATTATGCCCTCTGCAGTAGGTGATCAGTGGTTTATTGGTATTCCAGAAATAGGTGCAGTATTGTTCTTTGCAGGTTTGTTTATTTACACGGTCTTTAACGCATTGACAAAAGCACCCATTACACCCAAGCGCAACCCATTTATTGAAGAGAGTAAGCACTTTCATTACTAATATTATTTACGTAAACAGCATATTAAAATGACAGCATTTTTAACCATAGGAGTATTAGTCTTAGTAGCCATAGCCATATGGCAGATGACCAAGATATTTGAGTTGTCTCAAATCAAGAAAGATGCTTCTCAGATTGCCAATGACAACGACAATAAGTACAACGGTTACCTTATGTTCGCTTTCTTGGTGTTTATCTACGGAATAACCATCTTTAGTTTTTATAAGTATACCAAAATCTTATTACCAAAAGCAGCATCTGCACACGGGGCAGATTACGATAATTTAATGCTGGTTTCATTCATCATTATTTTTATTGTTCAAACCATTACACAAGCATTGCTTCATTACTTCGCTTACAAGTACAGAGGAAGAAAGGGTCAAAAGGCTTTGTATTATGCAGACAATAATAAGTTAGAGATCATTTGGACCATGATTCCAGTAGTGGTTTTGGCTGGCTTAATTCTTTGGGGATTATACAGCTGGGTGAACATTATGGATATTAACGACCAAGATGATCCTATTGTTGTTGAATTATACGCCCAACAATTTAATTGGACAGCTCGTTATGCTGGAGAAGACAATGTGCTTGGAGAAGCTAACGTACGTTTAATAGATATTGACAATATTAATGTATTGGGTCTGGACACTTCTGATAGCTATGCTTCAGATGACGTCATTGTAAAAGAACTTCACTTACCAGTAGGAAGGAAAGTGAACTTTAAAATGCGTTCTCAAGATGTTTTACACTCTGCTTATATGCCTCACTTTAGGGCTCAGATGAACTGTGTTCCAGGGATGATTACCCAGTTTTCATATACCCCTATCTACACCACTGAACAAATGAGACAAGATCCAGATGTGATAGACAAGGTTAAACGCACTAATACTATTAGGGCAGAGCGTGCACAAATTGGTGCACCTAATTCTGACCCATGGGAATTTGATTACATTTTATTGTGTAATAAAATATGTGGAAAATCTCACTACAATATGCAAATGAAGATCATTGTTGAAACCCAAGAGGAGTATGACGCTTGGATGGCTGAGCAGAAAACATTTGCGCAAACCGTAGTAACGAACTAGAGTAATAAAAAAATAGCTTAATAAAAATAAAATTACAGATATGTCTGCAAACGCACACGCACATTCAGAGGATCATCACGAAGATCATGGGCATCATCATAAAGAAACCTTTGTAACCAAGTATATCTTTAGCCAGGATCATAAGATGATCGCTAAGCAGTACCTAATTACAGGGCTTATTATGGGATTCATAGGAATTGCCATGTCTCTTTTATTCAGAATGCAAATTGCTTGGCCTGGTCAAAGCTTCCCAATTTTTGAAGCTTTATTAGGAAAATGGGCGCCAGACGGTGTCATGGATGCAGATATCTATTTGGCATTAGTGACCATACACGGAACCATCATGGTTTTCTTTGTATTGACTGCAGGTCTAAGTGGTACATTTTCTAATTTACTTATTCCATTGCAAATTGGGGCCAGAGATATGGCTTCAGGATTTTTGAATATGGTGTCTTACTGGTTGTTTTTTACCTCTTCAATTATTATGGTTTTTTCTCTATTTGTTGAAGCTGGACCAGCTGCGGCAGGTTGGACGGTTTACCCACCTTTAAGTGCACTTCCTATGGCGCAGCCTGGTTCTGGAATGGGAATGACTTTGTGGTTGGTGTCTATGGCTATCTTTATAGCTTCTTCGCTTTTAGGTTCTCTTAACTATATTGTTACAGTAATAAACCTCAGAACCAAAGGCATGTCTATGACGCGTTTGCCTTTAACTATATGGGCGTTTTTTGTAACAGCTATTATTGGTGTTATTTCATTTCCCGTATTGTTTTCTGCAGCCTTGCTACTGATTATGGACAGAAGTTTTGGTACGTCATTTTTCTTGTCAGATATTTTTATTCAAGGAGAAGTACTGCATTACCAAGGGGGTTCACCGGTACTTTATGAGCACCTTTTCTGGTTCCTAGGCCACCCTGAGGTGTATATTGTATTGTTGCCTGCATTAGGGATCACTTCTGAAGTAATGTCTACCAATGCACGTAAGCCAATTTTTGGATACAGAGCGATGGTTACCTCCATCATAGCCATTGCATTTTTGTCTACAATTGTTTGGGGCCACCATATGTTTATTTCTGGAATGAATCCATTTTTAGGATCTGTATTTACATTTACTACCTTGTTAATCGCTATTCCTTCTGCGGTAAAGGCATTTAACTATATCACCACTTTATGGAAAGGTAACCTACAGTTAAATCCAGCGATGTTATTTTCTATTGGATTGGTGTCTACTTTTATCACAGGTGGTTTAACAGGAATTATTTTAGGAGATTCTACGCTAGATATTAATGTTCATGACACCTATTTTGTGGTGGCGCATTTCCACCTTGTAATGGGTATTTCTGCACTTTATGGATTGTTTGCTGGGGTGTACCACTGGTTCCCTAAGATGTTTGGTAGAATGATGAACAAGAATTTGGGGTATGTACACTTTTGGGTTACTGCAGTGGGTGCTTACGGGGTTTTCTTCCCCATGCATTTTGTAGGTATGGCAGGAGTGCCTAGAAGGTATTATGAGAACACTGCTTTTCCAATGTTTGACGAATTGACTAATGTTCAAGTGCTTATTACGGTATTTGCCATTATTTCTGCTGGGGCGCAATTGGTATTTGTGTACAACTTCATCAGTAGTATTTTCTACGGTAAGAAAGCGGTACAAAACCCATGGAAGTCCAATACCTTAGAATGGACTACTCCTGTAGCCCATATTCATGGTAACTGGCCTGGTGCTATTCCTGAAGTACATCGCTGGCCTTATGACTATTCTAAAACGGATAAAGAGGGTAATTATGTGATACCTGAACAAGATTTTGTGCCTCAAACAGTACCTATGGGTCCTGATGAAGAACAATTGCATCATTAGACAGCAAAAGTCTTCTGATTAAATATTAAACCTATTATAAAGTCCTAACCAGTGTTAGGACTTTATTTTTTCAAAGGATTCCCCATTGGGGTGTCTCTTATATCAATCATTTTTCATAATTTAATACTTTTAACAGCACTAATATTTGTCCCTTTTATGAACTATACTGCTAAATTTTATTTGCCCTTTATCCTAATATTTGCGCTAAGTGGCACTCGTTTACAGGCACAGAAGGTGCCCAAGATTAAAGGCAATAGAATTGTAGCGCCTTATAATGCCCCTTTAGAGGCATTTAGTGCCATTGTATTGGACAATGATCTAAAAATTAATATAGTAGCATCTGACACTAGTGGAGTGTCTATGATTGCAGACGACAACCTGCCTCCTGTGTTTAAATTTCAAGTCACAGATAGTGTGTTATACATTAATACCTATTATCAAATCACGGCGAGTAAGCAGTTAGACATTACTTTGTTTACACCAACTTTGGACCGTGTTGCTATTTCTTCAGGCGAGTTGGGACTTACTTTGGACCCGCGTTTTAAAAAAACACAGCTTTCCCTTTCTGGAAACGCAACAGTGGCAGTTGCTGGTACTGTTCCAAGTCTAAGTGTATCTGTAGATGAAAAATCTTTCGTGAATATCAATGGGTCTTTTACTTCTTTGTCTTTAGCAATGACAGATCGCGCCACGGCAACTATTTATGGAGACGTGAGTGAGACAGCATTATTAAACATGCAAGATAAGGCCTCTTTAAAGTGGGGTGGTACTTTGGCTTTTTTAACCGCTTCTTTTGAAGTATCGTCTCAATTAGACGGTATAGATCTTTTGATTAGTGAGGCCAGCGTGCACGCTTCGGGGAAGTCTAAAATTGACCTTCATGTGATCTCTCAGCTCACTTATTTTTCTAAACAGGAAAGTCAGTTAGACCTTTATGGTACGCCAAGAATAGATTTATTGGAATTTTCAGGAACATCCGTATTGAGAAAAAAGCTTTTAAAATAGGAATTTCCTCCTGTTTTTAAATCTTATCTTTACCCTTATGAACGAACACTTAGATCCTACATCTGATCATTTAACGCCAGAATCCCTAGACATTGAAAAGGCCTTAAGACCACTTAGTTTCAATGACTTTACGGGACAAGAGCAGGTGCTGGAAAACCTAAGTATTTTTGTCAAAGCAGCAAATTTAAGAGAAGAAGCTTTAGATCACACCCTTTTTCACGGCCCTCCGGGACTTGGAAAAACAACACTAGCTCATATACTTGCCAACGAATTAGGGGTGGGGATTAAGATTACTTCTGGACCTGTATTAGACAAGCCCGGTGATTTGGCTGGACTGTTGACAAATTTAGAAGAGCGCGATGTGCTTTTTATAGATGAGATACACCGTTTGAGTCCTATTGTGGAAGAATATCTGTATTCCGCTATGGAAGATTATAAGATAGACATCATGATAGAAAGCGGACCAAATGCCCGGTCTGTTCAAATACATTTAAATCCATTTACACTCATTGGTGCCACCACGCGCTCGGGTTTGCTCACCGCACCCATGCGCGCTCGTTTTGGTATTCAAAGCCGTCTTCAATATTATTCTACGGAATTACTCTCCACTATTGTTACCCGCTCTGCAGAGATACTTAAGGTGCCCATAACAGACGAGGCTGCTATTGAAATAGCAGGTAGGAGTAGGGGAACGCCAAGGATTTGTAATGCTTTACTCAGAAGGGTAAGGGATTTTGCTCAGATTAAGGGAAATGGAAAAATTGACCTCGAAATTGCCCAATTTGGCCTTGGCGCACTTCATGTAGACGCCCATGGACTAGATGAGATGGACAATAAAATACTCACTACCCTGATAGATAAATTCAAGGGTGGTCCTGTTGGTATTACCACTTTAGCAACTGCGGTTTCTGAAAGTGCGGAAACCATTGAGGAGGTCTATGAACCTTTTCTCATACAGCAAGGTTTTATTATGCGCACCCCTAGGGGAAGAGAAGTGACTGCTGCTGCATATACCCATTTGGGAAGAACTAAATCTCCAGAGCAAGGAGGCTTGTTTTAGGGCTAGTCGTATCCGTTTTGCTGCAGCTTTTTTAAATAGATCTTAAACGTTCCAATTAAATGACCACTTCAGATCATGTACAGCAAGATAGAGCGCAGCTTTTTAAGCGAGAGGCAGCGCTTCTTGGGTTTATTTCTTGTGGGATCTCCAAAGCGGGTTTGTTGGAAGAAGAAGCCCCTCGTTTAGAAAAGTGGCTCAAAGAGGCCAAGCAAGGAAAAATGGGTTATATGGAAAACCATTTTGACAAGCGATTGGATCCCACCAAATTGGTTCCAGGCGCTAAGTCAGTGGTGAGTCTCTTGTATAACTATTTTCCGGAGCAAAAACAGTCCTCCGACTCATATCAGATAGCAAAATATGCCTATGGTCAGGATTATCATGAGGTCATAAAAAATAAGCTAAAAACTTTACTGGAAAGGGTGTCGGCCCAGCTGGGCCAGATAGAGGGTAGGGCATTTGTAGATTCCGCTCCGATTTTAGAAAAAGCTTGGGCCGCTAAAAGCGGACTAGGCTGGATTGGTAAAAACAGTAATTTATTGACCCAGCAGGTGGGGTCATTCTATTTTATAGCAGAACTCGTTTTAGATATAGATTTACCTCAGGATCCTATTACATCTGATCACTGTGGCACTTGTACTGCTTGTATAGACGCCTGTCCTACTCAGGCCATAACCCCTTATGAGGTAGACGGTTCTAAGTGTATTTCTTATTTCACCATTGAATTAAAAGAGGCTATTCCAAAAGAGGTTTCTGGTCAGTTTCAAGATTGGGCATTTGGCTGTGATATTTGCCAGGATGTTTGCCCATGGAACCGTTTTTCAAAGTCCCATAGTGAACCTTTATTTAATCCAGACCCTAGACTACTTGAAAATACCAAGAAAGATTGGGAAGAAATTACCCAAGAGGTGTTTTCGCAGATTTTTAAAAAATCTGCCGTTAAAAGGACAAAATATGAGGGCTTTAAACGCAATATTGACTTTTTGCAGAACCAAAAATTTTAAATTCGTTGGGTTGATTTTTTTCTTAAAGCAAGATTTTATTTCAATTGATTAACATTTTCTTAATATATTTGGAATTAACCTAAACAATACACACAAAAAAGCTTACCAGCTATGTGTTTTTAAAAGCGATAAATTTTATGAATGAATTAGCTACGTTAGATATTGCAGTGATACTTGTATATCTATTGGGAATTGTAATTTACGGAATCTCTAAATCTAAGCGAAGTAGTTCAGAAGACTATTTTTTAGGGGGTAGAACCATGACATGGCCTATTGTAGGGATCGCTTTATTTTCTGCTAATATATCTAGTTCTACTTTGGTAGGTTTGGCTTCAGATGCCTTTCAGACCAATATAAATGTATACAACTATGAGTGGTATGCAGTGGTAGTGCTCATTTTCTTTGCCATATTCTTTTTGCCTTTTTACATTAGATCTGGGGTGTATACCATGCCAGAATTTTTAGAGCGCAGGTATGATAAAAAATCCAGGTATTATTTTTCTTTTATTACCATCCTTGGAAATGTTATGGTAGACACAGCTGCTGGATTATATGTAGGTAGCATAGTACTAAAGTTGTTATTTCCTGAAGTGAGCTCGACTATTATTATCATTATACTTGCTGTTGCAGCAGCAGCATATACCATACCTGGAGGCTTAAATTCTGTAATTCAAACGGAGGTTATTCAAGCCGTTTTGTTGGTTATAGGATCCTGTTTATTGACTTTCTTTGCTTTCGAAGAACTCGGAGGGGGTTGGGACGCCATGATGTCTCAGTTAAACAATATGCTTGCCGCGGGAGAGGTTAATTTTGGAAACCGTTTGGCGGAAGGTAAATTTATTCCTGCCAATAGTGGAGAGGTCTTTAGTTTAGTACGTCCCAATAATGACGACTTTATGCCTTGGTGGGGACTACTCACAGGAGTACCTTTATTAGGATTCTATTTCTGGGCCAACAACCAGTTTATGGTACAAAGGGTGCTGGGTGCAAAAAACCTGAATCACGGAAGATGGGGCGCCTTGTTTGCGGGCCTTTTAAAATTACCAGTTATTTTTATCATGATAGTGCCTGGAGTATTGGCGCTGTTACTTTTTAATGACTTAGATATTTCTTCATTAAATTACCCAGTGGGCGACGGTATTTGCGCAAATTTATCTGATTGTCCTAACCTGACCTATCCTGTGTTGTTGTTTAAATTATTACCTACAGGTGTTTTAGGATTGGTTGTAGCTGGTTTATTGGCAGCCATGATGTCTAGTGTTTCTGCTACGTTCAACTCAGCTTCTACCTTAATTACAATGGACTTTGTAAAGCAGTTTAGACCAGAACTCACCTCCAAACAATTGGTCAGAGTGGGTCAGATAGCTACGCTAGTTCTTGTAGTCTTAGCCTCTGCTTGGGTGCCTTTTATTGAGAAAGTAAGTGATTCTTTATGGGGCTATTTACAATTGGTGATTGCCTTTACTTCCCCACCTGTAGTGGCTGCATTTGTGTTGGGTTTATTCTGGAAACGTGCCAACGCACATGGTGCTTTTGCCAGTCTTATGGCTGGAGGTGCATTTGCTATTTTCATGATTGTTTCTGCCTCAATTGATTTAGTGCCCTCATTAAATGAATTTCATTTCCTGGCAAAAGCCAATCTATTGTTTGTCATTGCTGTTGTTGTTCATATTGTGGTGAGCTTAGCCACCGGATTGCCAGAGGCCCAAAAAGTGGCAGACTATACTTACAAAAAAGCCATTTATACCGCTGAAACTATTGAACTGAAGGCTTTGCCTTGGTTTAAAAATTACAGAATACTCTCTATTATTTTACTGATTGCAACCACTATTCTTGTTGGTTTTTTCTGGTAAATATAGCTATAAACACAAACTAAAGAAGGATGCAATTTGTCATAAGTTGCATCCTTTTTCAATGATAATTCACGAATAATACCCTTACCTTTGTGGGATAAATAAGCCACTATGAGCAAACAAAAAATTAGGAGAGAAGCATTGGTGTATCATGCCAAGCCTCAACCTGGAAAGATTAAGATTGTTCCTACTAAACCTTACGCTACTCAAAGAGATTTGGCCTTAGCCTACTCTCCAGGCGTAGCAGCGCCTTGTCTAGAAATAGAGAAAGATCCTGAAAATGTTTATAAGTACACTGCCAAAGGTAATTTGGTAGCTGTTATTACCAATGGAACAGCGGTACTTGGTTTAGGAGATATAGGGCCTATGGCGTCCAAGCCAGTGATGGAAGGGAAGTGTTTGCTATTTAAGATTTTTGCAGACATTGACAGTATAGATATAGAATTAGACACTAAGGACATAGAGACTTTTATTCAAACAGTTAAAACCATTGCGCCTACTTTTGGTGGAATTAACTTAGAAGATATTAAAGCTCCCGAAGCTTTTGAAATTGAAAGAAGGTTAAAGGAAGAATTAGATATTCCTGTCATGCATGACGACCAACATGGGACGGCTATAATCTCTGCAGCGGCACTTCTAAACGCTTTAGATTTGGCGGAGAAGTCTATTGATAAGGTGCGTATTGTGATCAGTGGTGCTGGAGCTGCGGCAGTATCTTGCACAAAACTATATAAAGCCTTTGGTGCAAAAGCAGAAAACATTGTCATGTTAGACAGTAAAGGCGTGATCAGAAAAGACAGGCCTAATTTGTCCTCAGAGAAAGAGGAGTTTGCTACAGCAAGAAAGATAGACACCTTGGATGAAGCTATGGAAAATGCAGACGTTTTTGTGGGACTATCTGTGGCAGACATTGTGACCCCGTCTATGCTTACTTCCATGGCAGACAACCCTATTGTCTTTGCTATGGCCAATCCAGATCCTGAGATTGATTACAAATTGGCTATGGATACCAGAAAAGATATTATTATGGCCACTGGTCGTTCGGACCATCCCAATCAAGTGAATAATGTATTGGGTTTCCCATTTATATTTAGAGGCGCTTTAGATGTTCGTGCTACAAAAATTAATGAGGCTATGAAAATGGCTGCAGTGAAAGCTTTGGCAGATTTGGCTAAAGAACCTGTTCCAGAGCAAGTGAATATTGCTTATGGAGAAACTAGATTGGCTTTTAGTAGAGAATATATTATTCCAAAGCCTTTTGATCCAAGGCTTATTTCTGAAATTCCTCCTGCCATTGCTAGAGCAGCTATGGAGAGTGGTGTGGCTAAAGAGCCCATTGAAGATTGGGATAAATACAAAGAGGCCCTTATGCAACGCTCTGGGAATGACAACAAAATAGTGCGTCTCCTACATACAAGGGCTAAAATGAACGCTAAGAAAATTGTTTTTGCTGAAGCCGATCATTTAGACGTATTAAAAGCGGCTCAAATTGTCTATGATGAAGGGATTGCTATTCCAATTCTTTTGGGTAACAAAGCCATTATAGAAGAATTAAAAGCAGAGATTGAATTTGAGGCAGATTTAGACATCATAGATCCTACTGATAATGCTACCCGTGCTCAGCGAAATGCTTATGCTACCTCTTATTGGGAACAGAGAAGAAGGACAGGGGTAACCCAGTATCAGGCAGAAATTAAAATGCGTGAGCGCAATTATTTTAGCGCTATGATGGTGCTAATGGGAGATGCAGACGGAATGATTTCAGGGTATTCAAGGGCTTATCCGACCGTTGTAAAACCAATCCTTGAGGTCATTGGTAGGGCCAATAACGTGAAACGTGTAGCTACGACCAATATTATGATTACGGAGCGAGGACCAATGTTCTTATCAGATACCTCCATTAATATAGATCCTTCTGCAGAAACCATAGCGGAGATTGCTCAAATGACGGCCAATGTGGCCAAGACTTTTGGTTTTGAATCTGTCACAGCCTTACTGTCTTACGCCAATTTTGGTTCTTCTTCACACCCCAATGCAAATAAAGTAAAGCAGGCAGTACGTATTTTACATACGGAGAGTCCAGACTTAATAGCAGATGGGGAGGTGCAAATGGATTTTGCGCTGAACAAAGTGTTGCACCAAGAGAAATTTCCTTTCTCTAAATTGGCAGGGAAAAAAGTGAATACCTTAATTTTTCCAAACCTAGAATCTGCAAATATTACTTACAAACTCATGAAAGAACTCAATGGTGCAGACTCTATAGGGCCTATCATGATGGGGTTAAGGAAATCTGTCCATATTTTGCAATTGGGCGCTAGTGTAGACGAAATTGTCAATATGGCTGCGGTAGCTGTAATAGATGCCCAAGAAAGGGAAAAAAGAAAGCGTGCTAAAATGGCTAAATCGTAACAGATGATCACACACCTCAGGGGTAAATTAGTTGAAAAAAATCCCACAGAAATTGTGGTGGAATGTGGTGGTGTAGGCTATTTGGTTCATATTTCACTACATACCTATTCCTTGTTGCCTTCTGAGGAAGCGGTGTCTATTTACACCCATTTACAGGTTAAAGAAGACAGCCACAGCCTCTATGGTTTTATGGAAGTTTCTGAACGGGCTATTTTTAGGTTACTTATCTCCGTCTCAGGAATTGGGGCCAATACCGCCAGAACCATGCTTTCATCATTGTCACCAGAGGAATTGAGAGACGCCATAGCAGCAAGTAATGTAGGAACCATACAATCTGTTAAAGGAATTGGACTAAAAACAGCCCAGCGTGTTATTATTGAACTCAAAGATAAAATCCTTAAAATTTACGATTTAGAAGAACTTTCTACTCCTTTAGACAATACAAATAAAGAAGAAGCGTTATCTGCATTGGAAGTACTTGGCTTTGCTAGAAAGCAATCTGAAAAGATGGTAGAGAAAATTTTAAAAGCAAGCCCAAGCCTCTCAGTAGAAGATATTATTAAGCAGACGCTAAAAGGTTTGTAACACTTTTGAAGACCTATTTTTTAAAAAAGAATTTGAAACAAATAAAGCCCATTTTTTTTGGGCTCTTTTGTTTGCTTTTTTTTCAAACAAACGGCTTATTTGCCCAAAAAAAATCACTGCCGTTTACTCCCATAGACACCATTGCTGTTCAAGACAGTACCCTATTTAAATCTAAAGGAAACTTACAGTTGCCTTTGCCTGCTTCATTGATTAGCAAATACCAATACAACGAGCTCCTTCAAGTCTATGAACTTGTAGGTGGCCTGTCTGGCTATCAATTTGACCTTCCATTAGTACTTTCTCCAAAGGATTATTGGGCCATGGTAGAAAAAGAAAATATTCAGGCCTATTTTAAGGAGAAAATAGCCGCTATGAGCGGAGATCAAAATGCGGCAGATTTATCTGTTAGAAACCTTTTGCCCACATTTAGCCTGCAAAATGACCTGCTAAAAACTATTTTTGGGGGAGACGAGATTAGCTTTGACGCCCAAGGATCTGTTGGAGTAGATATGGGCATTTTATGGCAGAAAAATGACAATCCCGCATTATCTCCAAGAAACAGAAGCAATTTGTCTTTTGATTTTGAGCAGCAGATTAGTTTAAATCTTATGGGAAAAATTGGAGAGCGGCTTTCAGTGAATGCAAGTTATGATACTCAGGCAACCTTTGATTTTCAAAACCTGATTAAAATTGCCTACGTGCCTCCTACAGTGAAGGACGTGGTGGGTGTTGCACCAGATGAATTGTTAGACAATGCAAAAAACACCTTGGGACAAACAAGGCTAGGAGGCTTGGCTCAATCTGTCCAAAACCAAGGACTGCTCGAAGATCCCTCTGCGGTTAATACACTCAATGCGGCCAAAGACCAATTTTTTAATCCAAACGCAGACAATATTTTAAGGAATATTGAAGTGGGTAATGTGAATATGCCCCTCAACAGTAGTTTAATTACTGGAGCACAAAGTCTTTTTGGGGTAAAGACACAGTTACAATTTGGTCGCACCCAAATTACTGCAGTACTCTCTGAACAACGCTCTCAAAATAGTTCTGTGATGGCTAGAGGTGGCGGAACCCTTACAGATTTCTCCATAACAGCACTAGATTATGAAGAGGACAAGCATTTTTTCTTGTCCCATTTTTTTAGAGACCAATACGACCAAGCATTAGCAGATTACCCATTTGTCAACAGCCAGGTGCAAATAACCAGAATAGAAGTTTGGGTAACCAACCGCTCCCAACAAACACAAAATATTAGAAATGTAGTGGCCCTTCAAGATTTAGGAGAAGCTGCTATAGAAAAAACAAGAATGGGGCGTTTGGGTGTGCCTGCTTCAGGCTTTATTTATACTACGGAAGCGAGCTTGTTGCCCTCTAATGAGAAAAATGCCTTAAACCCTGAAAGTATGGGTAGAGGTGGGTTTTTGAACAATAATATTCGGGAAATAGCCACTGTAGAGGCAGGTTTCGATATTCCAGCTTATAAGGCCAATCAGGGTTTTGATTATGCTATTTTAGAAAATGCTAGAAAATTAGACGAACAAAGGGATTTTACTTTTCATCCCAGTTTGGGATATATTTCACTGAACCAGCAACTGTCTTCGGATGAGGTTTTGGGGGTGGCTTTTCAATATACCTATTTAGGAAAAGTCTATCAAGTGGGAGAATTTGCTAATGGAGGGGTTTCTGCAAGTAGTAATGCAACCATCAATGAACCCATTATAAACAATACCCTTGTGGTAAAATTGCTGAAAAGTAATATTACACAAGTAAAGGATCCTATTTGGGACCTAATGATGAAAAATATTTATCCGGTAGGCGCATATTCTTTGAGTCAAGAGGATTTTAGGTTCAATATTATCTATGCAGACCCAAGCCCAAGAAACTATATTACCCCAGTAGACAATGCCCCAAATTGGCCACAGACTCCCAAGCCATTAAACGAGAGAATTTTATTAGAGGTCTTTAATTTAGACCGGTTAAACGCCTACCAAGATGTGCAGGAGGGTGGTGATGGTTTCTTTGATTTCTTGCCAGGAAAGACAGTCAATACAGAAAATGGGAATATTATTTTTACCACAGTAGAGCCTTTTGGGAATCACTTGTTTAAGGTTTTAGGTGGTGGAGATTACGACGCTCTGGGAGAAGAAAATTTCACAGCACATCAAAAAAAATACGTATTTAGATCTTTGTATAAGGGTACAAAGGCTGCTGCATTACAGCAGCCAGAGAAGAACAAATTTATTTTAAAAGGACAATTTAAATCAGCTGGTTTTAATGGTATTCCCATTGGCGCTTTGAACGTACCTAGAGGCTCAGTTCGAGTTACTGCAGGGGGCAGACTGCTTCAAGAAGGCATAGATTATACGGTGAATTACACTGCAGGTTCTGTACAACTATTGGATCCAAGTTTACAGGCTTCTAATGTACCCATTGAAATTTCAGTAGAAGACAACGCGGTGTTTGGCCAACAGAATAGGCGTTTTACTGGAGTGAATGTCATGCACCAGTTTTCAGACAATTTCACCTTAGGGGGAACATTATTAAATCTCAATGAGCGCCCACTCACACAGAAATCCAATTACGGTACAGAAGCAGTAAACAACACCATTTTTGGTTTCAACACCAATTTAACCACCTCACTTCCATTTCTGACCCGTTGGGCCAATTACCTACCCAATGTAAAAACTGCCGTGCCTTCTATGCTTTCGCTTAGGGGAGAAGTAGCCTTTTTAGCGCCTGGAGCACCAAGAAATGCAGATTTCAGGGGAGAGACAACCACTTATTTAGATGATTTTGAGGGAGCACAATCATTAATAGATATTAGAAGCGCTTTGGGTTGGTCACTGGCTAGTACGCCTTTAGAGTTTGCACCAGACGGTGCTAATTTATACGGAGCTACACCTGAAGATCCTCAAAACCTCAGGAATGGTTACGGCAGGGGTAAATTGGCATGGTACACCATTGATCCTATTTTTTACACCTTTCAACGGCCTTCCGGAGTGAATAATAACGATATTTCTACCCAAGCAAGTAGGCGTATTTTCATTGATGAGGTATTTCCTCAAACAGACATTGCCCAGGGGCAAACCACAGTAAATCCAACCCTTGATTTGGCTTATTATCCGCAGGATAAAGGACCTTATAACAATAATGGCAATTTTAATGCCCTTTCGGAAAGTCAGAAATGGGGTGGCATTATGAGGCCACTAACCACCACAAATTTTGAACAAGCCAATATTGAATTCGTTCAGTTCTGGGTCATGGATCCTTATCTAGACGGTGTGGGGAGTGATGGAGGCGAACTGGTATTGAATATCGGAAATATTTCAGAAGACATTTTAAAAGACGGCCGCAAGCAGTATGAAAACGGATTGCCTTTGGAAGGGCAAGAAGCCCTTGTGGCCCCTTCTTCTTGGGGAAAAGTTCCAGCGACCCAATCCTTGGTCTATGCTTTTGACGCCAATGCTGAGCACCGCACCCAACAAGATATTGGTCTGGACGGACTTAGCGATCAAGAGGAAAGGGCCGTGTATACAAATAATTCTGGGGAAGATCCAGCTGGAGATAATTTTAGGTATTATTTAGACAGGCAGGGAAGTATAACAGAGCGATACCTAGATTTTAACAATCCACAGGGCAACGCACCCGTAGCTGTAACCAATACCAAAAGAGGGTCTACTACCCTTCCGGATGTGGAAGATATTGATCGGGATTTGACCATGAATACCGTGAACAGTTATTACGAGTATAGAATTACCATTAAACCTGGTACGGATATAAATGATCCTTTTGTGACAGATATTAAGGAAGGCCTGAGTCCTAAACTTCCCAATGGCCAACAATTGCCTACAAGGTGGATCCAGTACAAGGTGCCACTCAGCAACTTTACCAACGCTGTAGGAGGGATTGCAGATTTTAGGTCCATGAGTTTTATTCGTATGTATTTGACCAATTTCTCAGCCCCAGTATTGTTGCGCTTTGCCAGTTTGGATTTGGTCAGAGGAGATTGGCGGGTGTATCAAGGGGCGCTACAAACAGATCCTTTAAACACCCCTTTAGAGATTGGCACCCAATTAGAGGTGAATACGGTTAATGTGGAAGAAAATAGTACTAGAGTACCCATTGCATATGCCTTACCGCCTGGAGTACTGAGGGAGCAGCTCAATAACAACAACACTATAATCAGGCAAAACGAACAGTCCTTATCATTGGTGGTAAAACAGTTGGCGCCACAAGACGCAAGAGGGGTGTTTAAAAACACCCAATTTGACCTGCGTCAATATAAAAGATTGAAGATGTTCATGCATGCGGAGCAGATTGTTGAGACAGATTTCTCAATTGCCGAACAGCCAATGGTGGGTTTTTTGAGAATGGGAACGGATTTTTCAGAAAATTTCTATCAGGTAGAATTGCCATTGAGTTTCACCCCACATGGATCCAGTAGTCCTGAAGAGGTCTGGCCTTCTGCCAATGAGTTGGATATTCCGGTAGACGTATTGGCACAAATTAAATCTTTGGGTATTGCCAATCAAAGTTTAAACCAGCTCACTTACTATGATTATATAGGCGGTAGTTTAGTTGCTGTAGATGCTTTGGCACCAAGAACAGCGGGTGTCCTCAGGATAGCCATCAAAGGAAATCCTTCGCTTGGAAACCTCAGGGGTATTATGGTAGGGGTTAAAAACGTCTCTAATAAAGCCCAACGCGCAGAGGTTTGGTTCAATGAATTGCGTCTCGCTGGTTTAGACAATCAGGGTGGCTGGGCGGCTATTGCGGCTTTAGATGCTAATATAGCAGACCTTGTTTCTATTTCAGCCAATGGCGCCACGAGCAGTAGTGGTTTTGGCGCCTTAGATCAAATGCCCAACGAGCGCGCTAGAGAAGACGCCTTGTCTTATGACTTGGTCACTCAAATCAATGTAGGTAAATTATTGCCTGAGGATTGGGGGGTGCAATTGCCGCTAAATTATGGTATTTCTGAAACCAAAAGCAGTCCGGAGTTCGATCCTGTTTATGAGGATTTAAAGTTGGAGGACCGCATTGCGGCATCGGCCAACGGCCAAATAGCCAAAGTAATCGCACAGCAAGCAGAGACCTATACCAAGCGAACGAGCCTGAGTATGTTAGGGGTGAGGAAAAATAGTATCGCTCAGGAAAATACCCCCAAACGCTTTTATAGTTTGGATAATTTTACCTTGAATTATGCCTACAACCACACCGAGCACAGGGATTTTGAAATACAAAAACTAGAAGACCAGCAGCTTAAAACAGGCTTTGTTTACGGCCATAATTTTAAGCCTTTGGTATTGGCGCCGCTCGCCAAAAAAGATTCCATACTCACCAGTAGGTATTGGAAGTGGCTAAAGGACGTAAACCTGAATCTTTTGCCCAATAGTTTTTCGGTGAACGCAACGATTGACCGCTCTTTTAGCCAGCAACAATTCAGAGAGGTTCGCAGTGGCGGAGAGGATCTTTTGGCTTTGCCTTTCTTGCAACAGCGCAATTATCTATTTAATTGGCAGTACGCCATTAATCAAAATGTGACCAAATCACTACGGCTTAATTTAACAGCGGCCTCAAATAATATTGTGCGAAATTACTTTAATGAATTGGACAATGAGCAAAGTGGTATTAATGAAGATCACGCCATATGGGACGGCTTTTTTGACTACGGTGAGTCCAATAGATTTGTCCAGGAATTGCAGCTAAATTACGAGTTGCCATTCGCTAAGTTTCCCTTTTTAAACTTTATTAACGCCCAGTATTCTTATACGGCCAATTTTGAATGGCAGCGAGGGGGCGAGGCTTTGAGGCAAGTGGCCGGTGAGGAAATGAATACGGTTCAAAATGGCAACACACACAATATAACCGCAGGTTTAGGCATGCAACGCTTGTATCAATTTTTAGGATTAAACGGGCAAAAAAAGACCAATAATACAAGCCGTTCTCAGAATCCTTTTGACACCAATACAACTTCTAGGCCTCCGGCCGATGCCTCTAATTTTTTCCTCAATCTGGCCACTATGGTCAAGAGAGTGACCTTTAATTATGCAGAAAACAACGGAAAGTTTTTACCTGGTTTTACCCAGCGAATAGGTTTTCTGGGCACCAACAGACCTAGTGTGGGTTTTGTTTTTGGCAGCCAATCAGAGGTGCGGTTTAATGCTGCTAGGAGGGGGTGGCTCACTACTTTTGAAAATTTCAATGAGCCATTTTTGAGTACCCACAACAGTCAAATTAAATTGAATGCCACCGCCCAGCCTATTCCAGATCTGACCATTGATCTTTTTGCAGACAAACAGTACACGAGCAACTTAAGAGAGACTTTTAGGATTGACCAATCAGATGCGATTACGTTTAATTACGAGTCATTACTGGGGAACACCCAAGGAAATTTTAGTATGTCTACCCTGATGATCAAGACTTTCTTCTCTTCTGGAACACAAGAATTGTCTGAGAACTTTGAATCTTTTAAAGCAAATAGATTGACTATTGCCAATAGGCTGTCTGCTGCGCGTCCTGAATTGCCAGCAGATCTAGACGCCAATGGGTTTCCACAATCTTATGGTAAAACCAGTCAGCAGGTATTATTGGCTTCTTTTATTGCCGCTTACACAGGGGTATCTCCAGATAAAGTAGGTCTTTCTGCTTTTGATAAAACCCCTATCCCCAATTGGAATATGAAGTATACCGGGCTCATGCGTTTGGATTGGTTTAAAGATCATTTCACCAGATTCACCATAAGTCATGGTTATAGGGCAGCCTATAGTGTGAATTCTTACGCGACCAATTTAGAAAAAGAAAACAGTACATTTAATCCAGAAACCCTAGATGTAAGGCCAGATTATATTTTTAATAATCTGGTTTTGAATGATGAATTTAATCCGTTAGTGCGTATTGATTTTGAGAGTAAAAATAATTTGAGTATGCTTTTTGAAATGAAAATGGATCGCGCACTTTCAATGAGTTTTGACAATAATTTACTCACAGAAATTCAAGGCAAAGAATTCACTCTAGGTGTGGGATACAGAATTAAAGACGTACAGTTTGTCACAAATATAGGCGGGGCAAAACAACGCTTAAAGAGTGACTTAAATATTAAGGCAGATTTGAGTCTCAGAGACAATTACACCCTAATTCGTAACCTGGAATTAGACAATACCCAGGTGAGTGCTGGTCAGTATTTCTTGTCGGCCAAACTAAGAGCAGAATACGCGTTGAGTCAGAATTTAAATGCACTTTTCTTTTACGACTTCACCTTCTCAAAATACGCAGTTTCTACCGCTTTTCCTCAGAGCCTGATCAATACAGGGATTAGTTTGAGATACAATTTTGGAAATTGATAAAAACTTCTTTTAGGGTCTTGTATGGCGCTCTAAATTGGGTTACATTTGCGAAATAACTAATCGTTTTAAGATGAATATACCAGCAGAATTAAAGTATACTAAAGACCACGAGTGGGTTAAAATTGACGGAGATATAGCGACCGTTGGAATTACAGATTTTGCCCAATCAGAATTGGGAGATATTGTATATGTTGAGGTAGATACTTTGGATGAAAGTCTGGAGAAGGATGCTGTTTTTGGTACGGTAGAAGCCGTTAAAACCGTGTCTGATTTGTTTCTTCCGCTTTCTGGTGAGGTGATTGAATTTAATGAGGGTTTAGAAGACACTCCAGAAGATGTAAATACAGATCCTTACGAAGCTGGATGGATGATTAAATTAAAAATTTCAGACGCTTCTGAAATTGACACTTTGCTTTCAGACGCAGACTACAAAGCTTTGGTAGGTGCCTAAAAGAATCCTTTTATGGCTGGTGTATTTTTGTTTTTTAGGCCTTTTAACTTATTTGAGCCTCACGCCTATAGCAGCCAAATCATTGCCGCCTATTCCATACTTTGACAAGCTAGCCCACACTGGGTTTTACCTACTGTTGCAAGGGCTGTTTTCTTTGGCCTTGTTTTTTGAAAATCGAAGTGGCACACGCACACTTGTATGGGGCAGTGCCTTTTTTCACATTTTTTACGGCACGGTAATTGAAGTAATTCAAGCAAACTTAGTGCCGGGTAGGTTTGGAGAATGGCAAGATGGACTGGCCAATACACTGGGTGTTTTGATTGGCGTACTGTTGTCATTTAAGCTCATGAAGCGCTTTAATAAAGAAAATGAAAAAAATTAGTTGTTATTTTTATAAATAAAGTTTTAAATTAGCGATCACTAAACCGAATAATATGGAACCAAAAAAGAATCCCAAAGCAGATTTAACCAAAAACATTGGCTTGTACTTTGTGATAGGACTTTGTGTAACAATGTTTATCACTTGGCGTGCTTTGGAGTGGAAAACCTACGATGAAGACAATAATTTTGACTTCACATTAAATGTAGAAGATCAGTTAGATGAAGAGGTTCCAATGACGGAACAGCTTAAAACACCTCCACCTCCACCGCCACCAGCTGCACCAGAAATTATTGAAGTGGTAGAAGATGAGGAGGAAATAGAAGAAACAGTGATTGAATCTACGGAAACTTCCCAAGAAGAAGTGATCGAAATAGATGACGTGGTAGAAGAGGATTTTGACGATGATTTATCTATTCCATTTGCGGTAATTGAAGATGTGCCTATTTTTCCAGGTTGTGAATCTGAAAAAAGCAAAGGTGCTGCGGCTGTTAGGGCTTGTTTTAACGAAATGATGCAGAAACATATCAGAAGAAACTTCCGTTATCCTGAAATTGCACAAGAAATGGGTGTTCAAGGTAGGGTAAATGTAATGTTCACCATTCAAAAAGATGGTTCTATTGGAAACATCAGATACCGTGGTCCAGACAAAAATTTAGAAGCAGAAGCGCTTAGAATTATCGAGAAGCTTCCTAAAATGATCCCAGGTAAACAAAGGGGAAGACCGGTAAGGGTACCTTTTAGTATTCCAATTACGTTTAAATTACAGTAGTCTTCACAGGGATTAAACCTATATTAAAACCGCGCCTTTAGGCGCGGTTTTTTTTTGATCCCATCTTCCATTTTAATTTGGGTGTTATAAATGCGGTATAATAATTGCAAATGCACCCCTTGCAATGTATCTTTGCCCCCTTATTGCCCAATAGATATGTCTGCTCGAGAAGTTGTATTAGAAACCCCTAACGAATCCATGCCCAAACAAGGGGTTTTAGTGGTTTTTAAAGAGATCACAAAGATGCGGTTGGCCATTAGTGTGGTGTTTTCTGCAGTGGCAGGTTATTTGCTTGCGGCAGAAACCGTTTCTTTTTCACACATTTTACTGCTTTCTCTTGGTGGTTATGCCATGGTAGGTGCCTCAAATGCTTTCAATCAGGTCATTGAAAAAGACTTGGATGCACTGATGAATCGCACAGCGAATAGGCCAATACCAACCCATAGAATCAGTACCCAAACAGCACTGATTATAGCTTCCCTGCTCACGGTATTAGGTTTGGTTTCTCTCTATGTATTGAGTCCTAAAACAGCCATGTTTGGCGCTGTATCCATATTCTTGTACACCAGTGTTTACACGCCTTTAAAAACAATTACACCGCTTGCCGTTTTTGTTGGAGCCATTCCAGGTGCTATTCCATTTATGTTGGGCTGGGTGTCTGAGACAAATAGTTTTGGTATTGAACCGGGGACCCTTTTTATGATCCAGTTTTTCTGGCAATTTCCACATTTTTGGTCATTGGCTTGGTTGTTAGACGAAGACTATCAAAGGGGTGGTTTTAAAATGCTGCCAACGGGTAAGAAGGATAAAAAAACGGCACTCCAGATCATTATGTACACTTTTTGGATGTTGGTCATTTCTGTGATCCCTGTTTTAGGCATTACGGGACAATTGTTACTTTCAATTCCGGCAGCTATTACAGTTGGACTTATGGGTGTAGTGATGCTGCTTTATGCGCTGAGGCTATACGACAAAGGCGGACAAAAAGAAGCCAAAGCGCTTATGTTGGCCAGTGTAATATATATCAGCTTGTTACAAATAGTGTATGTAGTAGATAAGTTTTTACAATAAAATAATATAGGATGGATCTTACAAAAGGGACAGTAGAAAGTAAAAGTGCTAGGGCAAAAAAAATGATGCTCTGGTTTGGAATAATTAGTTTGGTGATGGGTTTTGCTGGCTGGACGTCTGCTTTTATAGTGAGTAGTTCAAGAGAAGACTGGCTGCAAGACTTTGTGTTGCCTACCCCATTTTTATACAGTACTATACTGTTAATTATGAGCAGCTTTACGTATGGTTTGGCCAAAAGATTTGTGGTTTTAGGGCGGGATAAGAATGCTTCTGCCTTGCTGCTCATTACACTTGGTTTAGGTATTGCGTTTATTGGGCTACAGTTTTCAGGTTTTTCAGATATGATTGCCATGGGGTATTATTTTACAGGACCTACGAGTAATGTGACACTTTCTTATATTTTTTTGATTGCCTTTGTTCACATTCTTCACTTGGTAGCAGGCTTGATTAGCTTAGTGGTGGTTATTGTAAACCAATTCAGGGGCAAATACAGTCCTCAGAATTATTTAGGCATTAGCCTGGGTGAGACCTTTTGGCACTTTTTAGATCTCTTGTGGGTCTATTTGGTGGTGTTTTTTTACTTTTTTGCTTAAAGGGTGGTAAATTAGGCTTAAAAGGCACATTTTTACTCAAGTAAAATCCTCTAAAAAAACTGGTTTTTTTTAAAACCAAATAATTGTCTTTCGATCAATAATGATGTAAATTTGACAAAATTTATTTAATACGAATACTATTTTATGGATACTACGGTTACAAACGCACAGAGTGCACCCGTTTGGGGAGGTGGAAACAAGCCATTAGAGGCCAGTTATGGTAAGATGATGATGTGGTTTTTTATCCTGTCAGATGCCCTTACTTTTTCTGGATTTTTAGTTGCTTACGGGTTTTCTAGGTTTAAGTTTATGGAATCTTGGCCTATTGCAGATGAGGTGTTTACCCACGTGCCGTTTTTTCATGGGAACTACCCTATGTATTATGTGGCTTTTATGACCTTTGTTTTAATCATGTCTTCTGTGACTATGGTATTAGCCGTAGATGCAGGGCATAAGATGAAAAAAACTGCTGTGACCTGGTATATGTTCCTGACTGTCATTGGAGGGATTATATTTGTGGGTTCTCAAGCTTGGGAATGGGCTACTTTTATCAAAGGAGATTTTGGGGCACTAGAGACCAAAGGAGGTAGAATCCTTCAGTTTGTAGACGCCAATACAGGAGAGCGTTTGGCGATTAGAGATTTTGCAGCCACTTTGCCTTCACATAGAACACAGCACGAATCTAAAAATGGCATTTGGTTTAGCTCAGAAAAAGCACTTCCAAGTTTTAGTCTAGAAGAAGTTGTTGCTGGGGTAGAGGCACATGAAAATGTACTGATTAGGACAGAGAAAATTACTGCTGAAGGAGAGAAGACACTATTGTCAAGAGCAGAAACTTTAGGTAAATTGTCCTCTGCAACCCAAGTAGTTGAAGGCGCTAATCTAATTCAGAATGAGTATGGAAGCAGATTGTTTGCAGATTTCTTTTTCTTTATTACAGGTTTCCACGGTTTTCACGTATTTACAGGCGTATTAATTAACCTGATTATTTTCTTTAATGTTCTTTTGGGAACCTATGAGAAAAGAGGCCATTATGAAATGGTTGAAAAGGTTGGTTTGTACTGGCACTTTGTAGATTTAGTATGGGTATTTGTATTTACTTTCTTTTACCTCGTTTAACTTAAGCATAATTCACTATCATGGGACACGAACATAAATTATCAATTTTTAGAGGACTTGTAACCTTTAAATCAAATACTCAAAAGATCTGGGGTGTATTGGTGTTTTTATCAATTATCACGGCTATTGAAGTTGCCTTAGGTATTATAAAACCAGAGGTTTTAACCCAAAATAGTTTTTTAGCAATGAAATTGCTGAACTGGATTTTCATTATTCTAACCCTTGTAAAAGCTTACTATATTGCTTGGGATTTTATGCACCTAAGGGATGAAAAAGCTGGTCTCAGAAGGGCCGTAGTTTGGACGGGTGTTTTTCTTATTGGATACCTTTCCTTCATTCTTTTAGTAGAAGGGAATTATATTTATGACATTTATAAGGCTGGATTTGTTAAATGGGAATTTTAATAAAGGCCAAATAGTATCTATAAAAGGCGGTTTTTTAATCCGCCTTTTTTTATTTTTACAAAGATTTAAAATCAAAAAAAACGCTATCATGAAGACCGCTCAAGTTAAAAAGACATTTGTTTTAGGGGTGTTGTTTGTCCTTCCTTTAGTGGCGTATCTTTTTTTTGCCTCTGGAGTGAATAATTTTGGTAGGTTGCCTATTATGACTGAGGTAGTTGAGGAGCTTCCTGAGAATAAAGCGGGCGTTTTTTTAGCAAGTAAAATTTCAATTGTAGGGTATTTAGGGTCTGATCTCAGCCAGAGGCAGGTGAATATGTTTAACCTCAATCAAAAGATTTACAAGCGTTTTTCGGAATTTACAGATTTTCAAATGCTTATGGTGCTTCCAGATGGAACACAGGACCAACTAGCAGCCGTGATGCGAGAACTTGCGGCTATTGGTGAAGTGGGTGCCTGGCGCTTTGTTTTCTTAACACCTGAGCAAATTCAGGCCCAGTTTAAAAGTTTGCAAGTGCCTGAGCGTCTAGATGTTTCTTTGGGTACGGATCAAGTGTACATTATAGATAAGGCTTTGCAGTTAAGGGGTAGAAAAGCCACTGGAAAAGATGCGGCGCTCTATGGGTACAATGCCACAGAAGTATCTCTTTTAACCAATACCATGATAGACGACGTTAAGATTCTTTTGGCTGAATACAGAATGGCACTTAAAAAGAACAACCAATATAAAGACTTATAATAATTATGGCAGCTAAAAAGTACACCTATGTTTGGGTTTCATTTATAGTGTTGATTTTTGGGATACTCGTTATTCCCTCTATAGTAGATCGATTTACCTCTGGTGCTGTAGTAACTTCTGAACGTTTGAGTATTGCTAACAATAGTGGAGATCTAGCTTATATTACCCTTAATGGCGATAAAAGAAAAGTGCCTCCTTTTAGTTTTTACAATCAGGACAGTATACTTGTGTCTGATTTAGATTATAAAGGCAAGGTATTTGTAGTAGAGTTTTTCTTTGCCTCTTGTCCTACCATTTGTCCTATCATGAATAAGAACTTGATTTATGTTCAAGACCAATTGTTGGATCGTGAAAATTTTGGGATAGCCTCTTTTAGTATAGATCCTTTTAACGATACTCCATCCGTGTTAAAAGAATACGCAGAACGTTATGGAGTGGTTAATATGGATTGGCATTTAATGAGCGGTCCATTAGAGGAAATTTACGATTTGGCCAATGAAGGTTTTAATATCTTTGCACAGCAAATGCCAAATGCACCGGGAGGTTTTGAGCATGCTGGTATGTTTGCTTTAGTAGATAAAAATGGATTTATAAGATCAAGGGTAGATGAGTTTGGAAACCCAATAATTTATTACAGAGGTGCGATTGACCATGAGATAGGCGTGAATGACCATGGAGAGACAGACCAAATAGAAGCCCTTATTACAGATATTAAAAAACTTTTAGAGGAATAATATGGAAGATCAACTTAATAAAGAAAAGCGTTTTAATACCCTGATTACTATTGTTTCAATTGCCATACCAGTTGTAGTAGCTATTTTATTTGGTATAAAGATTCCTGGAGTAGCCCCACTATCTATGTTGCCTCCAGTCTATGCTACTATTAACGGTCTTACAGCTGTTGTTTTGGTTTTAGCAGTTTTGGCTATTAAAAATGGTCAAAGGCAAAGACACCAGTATTTAATGACTACAGCCATTGTATTTTCTTTGTTATTTTTGGTTATGTATGTGGCCTATCACATGACTTCTGACTCTACGCCTTATGGTGGAGAAGGTGTTATGAGAACGCTTTATTTTTTCATTCTCATCACCCATATAGTGCTTTCTATTGCTATTATTCCTTTGGTGTTAAAAACGTATGCAAAAGCTTATTTAAAGCAGTTTGAGGCTCATAAAAAACTCGCTAGGATTACTTTTCCAATTTGGTTGTATGTTGCCGTTACTGGAGTGGTTGTGTATCTAATGATAGCACCCTATTACGTTTCATAATACTTATATGATGAAAAATTCTTCTGCTGTCCGCCCATTAATATTAGCTATAATCCTTGGCGCTTTTTTGATCGTTCCACACGAAGCATTTGCCCAATGCGCCATGTGTAGAGCTGTTTTGGAGTCCGAGGGAAATGCAGACGTGGCAGAAGGGATCAATGATGGGATTGTGTACCTTATGGCTATTCCTTATGTTCTGATTGCGGGTATTGGGATAGCGATTTACAGGAAAATGCGAACTCCGGCAGCGTAATATTTTTTTCTGGTTTTATTTGTAACGTTTGTTGTTTTAATGCGTCTTTTTATTAACTCAGCTTTGTTATGTTTGACCTAGAAAGGTGGCAAGAAATCTTTGAAGCCATCTCTAAAAATAAACTCCGTACTTTTTTAACAGGGATCTCTGTGGCCTCTGGTATTTTTATACTCGTTATTTTATTGGGTTTTAGTCAGGGTATGCGCAATGGTATTGCCCATGAATTTGAGGAAGATGCCGCAACCAGTGTATGGGTGTGGCCAGGAGAAACTACGGTTGCTTATAAAGGGTTAAACCCAGGAAGGTATGTACAACTTCGCAATGAAGACTTTGACCAAGTAGGCCAGTTGTTTTCAGAGGATATTGAGTATATGGCTGCCTTTCTATTTATCAGAGGTGTAAGTGCTGTTTATGAAAACGAGGTATTGGCCTATGAATTGGCGGGCACCTACCCATCCATGCAATTTATTGAAAATGAATCTCTGGTTCAAGGACGCTTTATTAACTCAAAAGATATAGACCAGAAGTCCAAAGTGGTTGTTATTGGTCAAAATATTAAAGAGGAAGTTTTTGAAGCTAAGGATCAGGTCATTGGCAAAATGATACATCTATCCGGTATTCCATTTAAAATTGTGGGGGTATATTCAGACCCGTCTGGGGAACAGGAAGAAAATAGAATGTTCATTCCCATGAGTACTGCTCAGGTTGTTTTTGAGGGAACAGACCATTTGCAAAACCTATCATTTACCCTTCCAGTTCTTGATAATTTTGACGCTGCTGTGTCTCAATCTTTAGCTTTTAAAGAAAAAATGACCACACATTTGAAGACAAAACACAAGGTTGCTCCGGAAGATTCTAGGGCCATACAAATATGGAATCCTTTAGAAGAGGCCAAAAGGTTTTTCACCCTTACCGACAATATTGATTTCTTTTTTTGGTTTGTGGGTATATGTACTATAATTGCAGGTGTTGTAGGGGTAAGTAATATTATGCTTATCGTTGTAAAAGAGCGGACTAAAGAAATAGGAATAAGAAAAGCATTGGGCGCAAAGCCTTGGTCTATAGTAGGAATGATTGTGCACGAGGCTATTTTTGTGACCGCAGTTTCTGGCTTTGCAGGACTTATTTTTGGTATGGGACTCTTAGAGATTTTTGGCCCATATATAGAAGTAGATTATATATTAAACCCAGCAGTAAATTTCAATATTGCTTTGGCAACGGTAGTACTCTTGGTTGTTTCTGGAGCTATTGCTGGTTTTATTCCTGCTTGGAAAGCAGCTAATGTGCACACTATAGAAGCCTTAAGAGACCAATAATGTTTAAAAGAGACCGTTGGATAGAAATTATTGAGGTATTAACCACCAATTGGTTTAGGACCCTACTCACTGCCTTTGGTGTTTTTTGGGGAATCCTTATCTTGATTATCCTATTGGCTGCTGGAAAAGGGTTGGAGAATGGAATTAAAGCAGATTTCGGAGATATAGCCACCAATACCATGTTTGTTTGGACAAGAAATACCACCAAGCCATATATGGGATTGCCCATAGGAAGGCGCTTTAGTTATACTACAGAAGACGTAGAAAATATCTGGGAACAAATACCCAATTTAAGGTTCGTGTCTCCCAGAAATCAAATAGGAAGTGACAGTCCAAATGTGACTAAAGGCGTTAAAAAAGGCGCCTATAATATTTATGGAGACTACCCTGAAATTATTCGTCAGGACCCTTTGGGAATAACCCAAGGTAGGTTTATAAATCATTTGGATATTGAAAACAGTCGTAAAGTAGCTGTGATTGGTTTAGGAGTGGTGCAGGATTTATATGAAGAAAGTGAAGCTGTCATTGGTAGTTTTGTAACTGTTCAGGGGGTAAATTTTAAAGTCATTGGAGTATATAAAAAAGAAGGTGGAGGTGGAGATCAAAACGCTCAAAAAGAAATCTATGTTCCTTTTACCAGCTTCTCTAGGGCGTTTAATAGGGGGAATAGAGTGGGCTGGATGGCAATTACAGCTCAAGACGGCACACCCATTACAGCTATAAAAGAATCAATCTTTAGCCTGTTAAAAAAGCGCCACAAAATAAATCCTGAAGACAAAAGGGCAATTGGTCATTTTGACTTGTTTGAGGAATACAGTAGGGTAGAGAGTCTTTTTGGTGCTATGCGCTTTATTGCTTTTTTTGTGGGGCTTTTGGTGCTTATTTCTGGGGTCATAGGCGTGAGCAATATTATGCTTATTGTCGTTAAAGAGCGTACCAAGGAAATTGGAATTCGCAGGGCATTGGGGGAGTCTCCTTTTTCCATTAAGTTGCAAATTATGATGGAATCAATTTTTTTAACCATTCTTTCTGGAATGGCAGGAATTGTGTTTGGGGCACTTTTTATATTTGGGATTAATTACGCGTTAAGCCTCACAGGACCAGTAGATATGTTTATGGCGCCCTCAGTTAATGTGGGGGTTGTTTTAGCTGCGTTGTGCATTTTAATTTTTTCAGGACTTTTGGCTGGGTTTATTCCCGCGAGGAGTGCTATAAAAGTAAAACCAATAGAAGCTTTGCGAACAGAATAGATAAAGTTATACAAAATAAAAAGTCTTATAGTAATCACAGCATACTGTTTAAAATTAACTCATGAAAAAAACAACTACCATTTTAATATTGACAATAATTGTAGTGTCTTTTGGCGCTTCCTTATTTTACTTGTACCAAAAAAATGCGGAGACACCCCAACAATTCGAAACAGCTTCTCCATCTACGGAAACTATTGTCAAAAAAACCATTGCAACAGGGAGTATATTGCCTTTGGAAGAGGTTCTTATTAAACCTAATATCTCTGGTGTTATTGAAGCAGTATATGTTAAGGGAGGTGATCTAGTGTCTACGGGAGACCTCATTGCCAAGATTAAAGTAGTGCCCAATATTTCTGCATTAAATGACGCTAAAAATAATGTAGACCAAGCCAAAATTAATGTTAGTGATCAGATGCGCAACTTTGAAAGACAAGAGACTTTGTTTGGAAAGAATGTTATTTCTGCAGCGGAATTACAAGTAGCTGAAATTTCATTTAAACAGGCCAATCAGAGTCTTTCAGCAGCCCAAAAACGTTATGACATTATTAAAACGGGAACGACTAAAGAACTCGGAGACGCTGCTAACACATTGATTAGGGCAACAGTTGGCGGTATGATTTTAGAAGTGCCCGTAGAGGTAGGTAACCAGGTTATTGAAAGCAACACTTTTAATGAGGGAACTACTATAGCAGCTATTGCAGATGTGAACCAGATGATTTTTGAGGGAAAAATAGATGAGTCTGAGGTGGGTAAGATTTCAGAAGGCTTGCCTTTAGAAATTACTGTAGGGGCCTTAGAGGACCAGGTATTTCAGGGCAAATTAGATTATATTGCGCCCAAGGGTAAAAAAGAGAATGGCGCCATTCAGTTTGAAATTGAAGGAAAAATAACCCTTATTGAAGGTGATTTTATTCGTGCGGGTTTGAGCGCGAACGCAGCTATCATTCTTGAAAAAGCCAATGAAGTGCTCGCTATTAAAGAATCTCTTTTACAATTTGACACAGAGACCAATGTTCCCTTTGTAGAGGTGGAAACAGGGTCTCAAACTTTTGAAAAGAGAGAAATTATTTTGGGTGTAAGTGATGGTATCTTTGTTGAAGTAAAAGAAGGATTGAAATTGGAAGAGAAAATAAAAGTTTGGAATGCATTAAAAGCAGTATCTGCTTCAGAATAATTTTAACATAATATTTAGATTTCAGGGTGTAACATAACTTCCTCTTGATAGTCTAAGAATTAAGGCATTTTAAGAATGTCTTTGATTGAACCAATAAAACGGATATAAAGCATGGCAATGATTGAAATAAAAGACCTTCACAAGTCTTACCAAATGGGAAGCAATAGCCTTCACGTGTTAAAAGGGATTAACTTTTCTGTAGAAGCAGGGGAATTAGTGGCTATTATGGGTTCTTCAGGTTCTGGAAAATCTACTTTGTTAAACATTCTTGGAATGTTGGATGAAGCCAATGAAGGGAGTTATGTATTGGACGGTGTGCCTATCAAAAATTTAAATGAGACAAAGGCTGCGCAATACAGAAACAAATTTTTAGGATTTGTTTTTCAGTCATTTAACCTAATCAATTATAAGACTGCTGCAGAAAATGTGGCCTTGCCGCTTTACTATCAGAGAATGCCAAGAAAGGAACGCCAAGAGAAAGCGATTAAATATTTAGATCAGGTGGGGCTTAAAGATTGGGCCACTCATTTACCAAGTGAACTTTCTGGAGGTCAGAAGCAGCGTGTGGCTATTGCAAGGGCTATGGCAGCAGAGCCAAAAGTATTATTGGCAGATGAGCCTACAGGGGCATTAGATTCAAAAACTTCTTATGAAGTAATGGATCTTATTCAAAAAATTAATGACTTAGGAAACACCATTTTAGTGGTGACCCATGAACCAGATATAGCAGATATGTGTAAGCGTATTGTGCATTTGAAAGATGGTGTTATTGTTGAGGATAAAAAGGTTAAGCAAGTAAGGGCCGCTCAGTATGTTTAATAGAGACAATTGGAAAGAGATTTTTGAAACCATTCAGAAGAACAAATTAAGAACGTTCTTATCTGGATTTACAGTTGCACTGGGTATCTTAATATTCGTGGTGCTATACGGTTTTGGAAATGGTTTAAAAAATACTTTTAATGAGTTTTTTGGAAATGACGCAACCAATGTATTGTACTTGTTTCCAGGAAGAACATCCGAGCCCTATATGGGGTATAAAGCCAACAGACGTATTGAGTTTGATAATTCAGACTTAAAAGATATTAAAGAGAATTTCGCCATGTTCTTAGATTATGTAACCCCTCAGATTAGCAAGGGAGCATTGGCTAAATACGGACAGGAATCTGACAATTATTCTATTAGAGCAGCTGCGCCATCTATTCAAGAAGCGGAGAAAATTATTCTAATGGAAGGGCGTTTCATTAACCAATCAGATATAGAGAACAAAACCAAAAATATTGTCATTGGTAGACTGGTAAAGAAAGACTTATTTAAAGGGGCCAATGCGATTGGAGAATTTATAGACCTTGGGGGAAGTTCTTACAGGGTGGTTGGTGTTTTCCAAGATGACGGAGGAGACAGAGAAGAGCGTATTATTTATATGTCTTATACCACAAGACAGCGTCTAGATAAAGCCACTGATAAGGTAGACCAAATAATCATTGGTTTTAAGCCAGAGATTGGCTATGCTGGCGCTATGGCTTTGGAAAAAAGTTTGAACACTTATTTTAGAGAGAAAAAGTATATTAGCCCTAAAGACCCTAATGGAATGTTCATTAGAAATGTCACCGACCAATTGAAACAAAACCAACAATTTGCAGGAGTGCTTCAAATTATTATTTCATTCTTCTGTATAGGAACGCTGATCGCTGGTATTATTGGGATTAGCAATATTATGGTATTTGTTGTGAAAGAACGGACCAAGGAAATAGGGATTAGAAAAGCATTGGGCGCTACGCCAAGATCAGTGATAGGAACAATTTTATTGGAGTCTATATTCATTACTACTATATCTGGTTTTATTGGTATGATGATAGGGGTAGGTATTCTCACAGGATTGGGAGACACCCTTAAAGATTATTTTATTACCGATCCATATATAGATATGGGAATTGCCATTGCTTCTACCATTATGTTAATCATTTTTGGTGGGATTGCGGGTTATATTCCTGCCAAACGCGCTGCAGATATTAAACCAATTGTAGCTTTAAGAGACGAGTAATATGAGATTTATATTTGATTTAAATACTTGGCAAGAGATTTTTGGTTCTATTAAAAAGAACAAAACAAGAACAATCATTACAGTGATTGGCGTACTTTGGGGAATTTTTGTTTACATCGCCATGGCAGGTGCTGCTAAAGGATTAGACAACGGTTTTGAACGCGCTTTTGAAACTGTAGCAATGAATTCAATGTTTACTTGGGCCCAAAGTACTTCAATGCCATATGCAGGCTACAAAACGGGAAGGCGTTTACAGTTGAAAATTCAAGATGTAACAGTTCTAGAAAATAGAATTCCTGAGATCCAATACATTGCACCCAGAAATGCCAAGGGGGTCTTTGGAGACGCACCAGCTAAGGTGGTTAGGGGATTAAAATCCGGTGATTATGCCATTTATGGGGATTTTCCTATATACACTAAAATTGCGACTAAAAAGATCTATGACGGCGGGCGTTTTATTAACGATGAAGATATTGCTCAAAATAGAAAGGTATGTGTTATTGGAGAACGCACAGAAAAAGAATTGTTCGAGGAAGGGGAGAACCCCATAGGGGCTTATATTCGTTTAGATAATATTTACTTTCAAGTTGTGGGTGTTCATAAATATACTCCTGGAGGAGGTTTTGAGAGTGACTCGGATGTTTTTATTCCCTTTTCTACTTTCAAAAAATTATACAATACAGCAGACAATGTGGGTTGGCTTACTATAGCGGCATATGATGACGCAGACGTAGTGCAGGTAGAAAAAGATGTAAAGTCTACTTTAAAAAACATCCACAAGGTAAACCCTAAAGACGAAAGGGCTTTTGGAGCGTTTAATTTAGGAGAGGTGTTCAACAAAATAATGGGATTTGCTAAGGGAATGACCTTTTTGTCCTTAGTAGTAGGTATTGCTACTATTCTTGCTGGAGTCATTGGTATTGGAAATATATTATTAATTGCTGTAAAAGAGCGTACCAAGGAATTGGGTGTTAGAAGGGCTTTAGGAGCAACACCTAAAGAGGTAAAGTCTCAGATTATTTTAGAATCGGTTTTTCTTACGACCATAGCGGGTGTTCTCGGAATTATATTGGGTGCTTTTGTTTTAAACATAGTTAACATTTTAACCAAAGATGGAGACTTTCCTTATGCCAATCCAACAGTGCCAATACCCTATGTATTAGGGGCCATGGGACTCATGATTGTGCTAGGGACCCTCATAGGCCTTATACCTGCTCAAAGAGCAGTAAGTATTAAGCCTATTGATGCACTAAGAGAAGAATAAATAAACATAAATCAGATAAAAATTAAATACAACAAGATGAATAAATTTTTAAAATACGGATTAATTGGAGCCTTGTGTTTAGGGGCACTTTGGGCAGCTGCTTTTTTTGTAAAGTCTAACAGCAAGTCTTCTATTACTTATGATACCACTACTGCTTTCATTGCTAGCATTGAAAAAAAGACAGTAGCCACGGGTAAGGTTGTACCTGAAGATGAGGTAGCGATTAAACCTCAAATTTCTGGAATTATAGATGTAATTTATCTAGAAGAAGGTGCCAAGGTAAAGGCAGGTGACCTCATTGCAAAAGTAAAAGTAGTTCCTAACGAACAATCATTAAATTCAGCCCAAGGGCGTGTAAAGAATTCTAAAATTTCTTTAGATAACGTGACCATTGAGTTTAAGAGGAATAAAGAATTATTCGAAAAAGGCGTGATTTCTTCTCAAGATTTTAATACACAGAAATTGAGAATGGACCAGGCTACCCTTGAACTAGAAAATGCCAAAGCAGATTTTGAAATTATTAAATTAGGTTCTGCAGGTGGTTCCGCTACAGCGAACACAAATGTAAGGGCTACTGTTTCAGGAACTATTTTAGAGATTCCGGTAAAAGAGGGAGATCAAGTGATTCAGCCAGGAGGTTTTAATGACGGTACTACTATTGCAACCATTGCTGATTTGAGTATCATGATTTTTGAAGGTAAAGTAGATGAAGGCGAAGTAGGTAAATTAGCGGTGGGAATGCCATTAGAAATTAGCTTAGGCGCCATTGAAGACAAAACTTTTGAAGCGCGTTTAAAATTTATTGCACCTAAAGGGGTGGAAGAAGCAGGAACGGTTCAATTTAAAATTGAAGGAGATGTTAAAGTAGAAGATGACTTTTTAATTAGAGCGGGTTACAGCGCTAATGCTTCATTAATTCTAGAGCGCAAAGAAGATATTTTGGTGATTTCTGAGGCTTTATTGCAGTTCGACAGAGATACAGACAAGCCTTTTGTTGAAGTGTCTATTGGAGAGCAAGAGTTTGAAAGAAGGGATGTAGAAATTGGTATTTCTGACGGTATTAATGTAGAGGTGCTTTCTGGAGTTACAGAAGAAGACAATATTAAGATTTGGAACAAAACAGAGCCTATTAAAAAGGGAACTGACGAAGAGAAGGAAGAAGCGTAATAATCAATAGGAGGAACACCTTCTTTTAAAATATATCTTATGAAATTAAAATTAGCATTAGTAGTATTGGGACTTTTCTCGGCCATGGGTATGGCCCAGAAGAGGGCTTGGACGCTAGAAGAATGTGTGTTATACGCAGAGGAAAATAACTTGAGTATTGCGCAGTTTGAATTGGATTATGAAACAGCACTTATTGCAAATTCGGACGCTATTGGCGCTTTACTCCCGAGTTTTAATACTTCTATAAGCAGTTCAGGGAATACAGGTTTGGCATTAGACCCAACCACCAACACCTTAGTGACAAGTACTATTTTTTCTGCTTCAGGAAATGTAGGATCTGGAATCACTTTATTTGATGGTTTAAGAAACATACACAGAATCAATAGGGCCAAATTATCTAGTTTGGCAAGCGAGTATAGATTGGAGAATTTAAAAGACGACATTCGTCTTGCCGTAGCCAATTCTTATTTACAAGTATTGTCTGGAAAAGAATCTACCAAGGTAGCTCAAGCACAGCTGGAGGTTTCTATGAAAGATTTAGAGCGCACAAGGGCCCTAAGTGCTTCTGGAGTTGTTCCCCAAGGAGATGTTTTAGAAATAGAAGCTACAGTTGCAGCACAAGAGCAACAGCTGGTGATTGCTCAAAATAATGTGATTATTGCCAGAATCGCTTTGGCTCAGCTATTGCAGATCACGGATTATGTGAATTTTGATATTGCTGAAGAAGATTTTTTACTTCCTAACAGCCGTATTTTAGATCAGTCTCCAAAAGATATTTTTGAAAAAGCACTGACCTTCAGAAATGATATTAAGCTTTCTAGGACGAATGTGGACATTGCCAATAAAGATTTACAAATATCTAAAGGGGCTAGATATCCTACTTTAAACGGTTTTTTTAACTACAACACAAGATATTCAGATCAAAACATAAATCCTTTTACAGGAGATTTAGTGGCTTTTAAAGACCAGTTATGGATTAATGATGGTGTTTCTTATGGTGTCTCAGTTAATATTCCAGTTTTTAATGGTTTTTCCGTGAAAAACAACATCAAGAGATCTAAAATTAACCTCATGAGAACTGAATTGCAGTTTGCACAAGATAAATTGACTTTAGAATCTAATATTAACCAGGCTTATGCAGATGTGAATGGTACTTTAAAGTCATTCGAAGCAGCCCAAAAAACTTTAGAGGCTAGAAAATTGGCTTTTCAATATACCAAAGAGCGTTTTGATGTAGGCCTTCTAGATGCTTTTAATTTTTCTCAAGCACAATCTAGGGTAGACAATGCTCAAGCAAGCCTTATTTCAGCGAAATACAATTATATTTTTAGGCTTAAGGTCTTAGAATTTTATTTTGGAATACCTTTAGCGATTAATTAAAAGCTAAAGAATGATCCTAAATATTGAAACAGCAACCACCAATTGTTCTGTGTCTATAGCACATGAGGGATTGGTGGTTTCTTTTAAAGAGCTAGCAGAAGCGAATTATTCCCATGCGGAGCAATTACACGTATTTATTCAAGAAGTACTTAAAGAAGCTAAGATCAGTCTGTCTGATTTAAGGGCCATAGCGGTAAGTAAAGGACCAGGGTCTTATACTGGACTTCGTATTGGTGTTTCTGCAGCAAAAGGACTTTGCTATGCTTTAAACCTTCCGTTAATATCGGTGCCTACCCTAAAAAGTTTATCACTCCAATGCCAGCTTAAAGCAGGAGAAGTTGTAGTGCCTATGTTAGATGCTAGGCGCATGGAGGTCTATATGACTGCTTTTGATCATAAAGGAAATGAGATACGCCCAACTGAGGCGAAAATTCTAGTGGAAAATTCACTGTCTGAATGGACCGCATCTTACACTAAAGTATATTTCATTGGAAGTGGTGCTCAAAAAGCTTATGAGGTCCACAATCAGTCCAATATTTCAGTTTTAGATACGCTTCCCTCCGCTAAAGAAATGTCTGGCCTTTCTTACCAAAAATATGTTTCTGAACACTTTGAAGACGTGGCTTACTTTGAACCGTATTATCTCAAAGATTTTATGGGACCGCTACCAAAGAAAAAGCAGTAATCACTTCAATTATTTGTTTCCAAGGGTGTGAATGACCCTTTGAGGGAACGGAATTTCAATTCCAGCAGCGTCAAATTCAATTTTTAAAGTTTCCATTACATGGAAATGTGCGTCCCAAAAATCTTCATTTTTGGCCCAAAACCGCAAACTTAATTCCACAGCACTGTCTGCTAAATTGCCCACATATACAACTGGTGCAGGATCTTTCAATATACCTTGATGGGTATCACAAATACGCAGCAAAATATCTTTAGCGTCTTTTATATTTGAATTGTATGAAATGCCTACCGTAATTTTATCTCTTCTGGTCTCTTCAATATTATAATTCACAATGGTGTGGTTGGAGAGATTTCCATTGGGAATTATTGCCGCCTGATTGCCAAAAGTATTAATTTTAGTAGTGAAAATAGAAATGTCTTTTACCGTACCAGACACCCCTTGGGCTTCTATCCAGTCACCTACTTTAAATGGTTTAAAGATCAGAATGAGAACACCCCCAGCAAAATTAGCTAATGAACCCTGAAGTGCCAGCCCTATGGCCAAACCTGCGGCGCCAACAACTGCGACGAGTGAAGAAGATTTAACCCCTAATTGGGTTATAACCAAAACAAATAAAATTCCCTTTAAAGAGATATTTATAAAGCTCTGAAGAAAACTCTCTAAGGTGAGATCATAGTCTTTTTTAAGAAAAAACCGGTGTACCATTCTGTTGATGAATCTTACTACCCAAAGGCCAATAATGAAAATGAGCCCTGCTTTCAAAAGGCTGGGTAACATGTCTAAAGCCATTGCATAGGCCTCTTCCATTAGCTTTACATATTGCTTTACTTCTACGTATTCTTTAATCTGATTCATGGGGTTATATTTTATCCATTAATGGCAATTACCTGCGCAACTTTGTCTCCCATCATATTTTTGAGCATATTTTCAATGCCATTTTTTAAGGTAAAGGTGCTGGAAGGACAGCCTGAACAAGCTCCTTGTAAAATAACATTGACCGTTTTACTGACTTCGTCATAGGAATCGAACATAATGTTTCCTCCATCACTGGCTACAGCAGGTTTTACATACTCTTCTAATATATCTACAATTTGTTTGCTAGTGTCGTCTAGGTTATCTGTGTGTAATAGGGTAGTAGGGGCTTTTTCTTTTTCCTTTTGAACGGTATTGGCACCTACTGACTCTTGGCCACTCATTAAAAACAACCTTATTTTTTCCCTGAGTTCGTTGTTAATTTCCTCCCATTCTGCCACATCGTATTTGGTGACAGAAATGTAGTTTTGATCCATAAAAACTTCTTTTACAAAAGGCATAAGGAACAATTCTTTGGCCAATGGAGCATCCTTGGCTTCATCTATATTTTTGAATTCGAACAAAGCAGGAACAATAAGTTTATTGGCTACATACTTCATTACAGAAGGATTTGGCGTGCTTTCTGCATAAATAGTCACTGCTTGTGGCACTTTATTTGGATCTAGCGCGACTACAGCTGCACCAGTATTTAAATAGTCTACCAATTGTTGTCCTAAACTGTCCTTAATGTCTTCCCATCCAACGATATCGTATTTTTCAATACCGATAAAATTACTAGAGATGTAGACTGTTTTAACAAATGGTAAATGAAATAGTTGCTGCGCTAATGGAGATTCCTTTGCTTGGTCTATATTTTGAAACTCATAATTTTTATCAGGAGAGATAAAATGGTTGGTTTCAAACTTCATAATGTTTGGATTATTTGTAGGAATAATCGTGATGTGATACTCTTTAGCCATGGCAAATTAATTTTCACAAAAGTACAAAGGAAATCTAGGAATAGTTAAAAAAAAATGACCTCATTTAGTGGGGAACCCCTTATATTTGATCTTTAAATTTATTTAAATGGCCCTTGTAAAGACATTAAATGGACACACACCAAGTTTTGGTGAAGACTGTTTTTTAGCAGAAAATGCCACTGTAATTGGTGAAGTTAGTATGGGAGATTTCTGTAGTATTTGGTATGGTGCTGTACTTAGAGGAGACGTTCACTTTATTCGTATGGGCAATCGTGTAAACATTCAAGATGGTGCAGTGATTCACTGTACCTACCAAAAAAGCCCCACCCAAATAGGAAACAATGTTTCTGTAGGCCATAAAGCCATTCTTCATGGATGTACTGTAGAGGACAGTGTACTGATTGGAATGGGGAGTATAGTCATGGATGATTGTGTGATTGGAACAGGTAGTATAATAGCTGCTGGTGCAGTGGTTACAAAAGGAACTATAGTGCCTCCAGGATCTATTTATGCAGGCACACCAGCAAAATTCATTAAGAAAGTGGGCCCTGAATTGGCCAGTGGTGAAATTGAAAGAATAGCAAATAATTATATTACATACGCCCAATGGTATAAACCGTGGGATAAAATTTAAGAATATGAAAGCATATGTATTTCCGGGCCAAGGGGCTCAGTTTTCTGGAATGGGAAAAGATTTATACGACCAATTTCCTGCAGTAAAAGAAATGATGGCTGCCGCCAATTCTATTTTAGGTTTTGACATTACTAAAACCATGTTCGAAGGCAGTGCAGAAGACTTAAAGCAAACTCAAATTACGCAACCCGCTATTTTCCTTCATTCTGTGGCTATGGCAAAAGCTTTGGGGAGTGATTTCAAGCCTCAAATGGTCGCTGGACATTCGTTGGGAGAGTTTTCTGCCTTAGTAGCCAATGGGGTATTAGAATTTGAAGATGGGTTGCGCTTGGTGCATCAGCGAGCGTTAGCGATGCAAGACGCCTGTGATAAAACCGCTGGAACCATGGCTGCTGTGCTTGGATTAGCAGATCATTTGGTGGAGGAAATCTGTGAAAACACCCCTGGTGTTGTTGTTGCAGCCAATTACAATTGTCCCGGACAATTGGTTATTTCAGGAGCGTTACAAGCGGTTGAAAAAGCCTGTGACTCTTTGAAAGAAGCGGGTGCAAGAAGGGCTTTGTTACTTCCTGTTGGTGGTGCTTTTCATTCCCCCTTAATGGAGCCTGCCAGAACTGCCTTGGCAGCGGCCATAGAGGCCACAACTTTTAGTGCTCCAGTCTGTCCTATTTATCAGAATGTTACTGCTAGTGCGGTAACAGATCCTGAAGAGATAAAGGCCCATTTAATTTCTCAGTTAACTGCTCCAGTGAAATGGACACAAAGTGTGCAGTCCATGGTTGCAGATGGCGCCACTGAATTTATTGAATTAGGTCCTGGAAAAGTGTTGCAGGGTTTGGTAAAGAAAATTGCCTCAGAGGTTGGGACATCTGCACCAGTTTTTTAAAGCTACCAAAGCACCACATAACTGTAGTACAAAGCGAATAGGCTCAAGAAAACCATCCCAGTGTAGCTCAAAAGAATGAGCCATTTAGGTGCCTTAGATTCTTTAGGCATGTTTTTTTGGGTTACTACCTTATGGTTGAGAAGTCCTACAGCAGGCGCAAAAACAAAAGACACAAAAGTAGCTAAAGCCACCAGGGTACCCATTTGACCTCCTGCCCACCAAATGACCAGAAAATTTAGTATGGCTAAGAGGATGATGAAGTATTCGTAGCGCCATTTGGTACTTTGGCTATTCCCTAAAATTTTAATGGTATCTAAGCTTACCCTAGCTATGGCGTCGTGGGCGGTCATGCAAGTGCTAAACATGGTGGCAAAAGCGGCCAAAGCAATAAAGAAATAAGACCAGTCTCCCATGTGGATGGTGAACATTTGAATGAGTTGTTCTGCAAAGATGCTCGCGCTTGCGCTCATTTCTATCCCAGAACCATAGAGCGTAAACCAACCAATAATTAAAAAGAATACTGCTAGAATTGCAGTGAGTACATAGCCCAAATTAAACTCAGTCAAGGTGTCTTTTAGGTTGCTTTCTGAAGTAATGTGCTTCTCTTCTTGGTTTTTTTTATCCTTTTCAAGGCGCCAAAGACTGACCCAGCTGGAAGCCTCCACTGCGGTTGGCATCCAGCCCATTAAGCCAATCATGAACAGCAGTCCAATTTCATTAAATAATGGCTGTGGACTAAAATTTGGTAGCTGTTCAATAGGTCCTTTAAACAATACGGTTGTAGTTGTTATTATTAAAGCTACTGTTAAGAGGGCTAAAAGAATTTTGACAATTCCTTCTAGTGCTTTATATCTTCCAAGAATAAGTATTGTACTAATACCAATAAATAAATATAACGCCAATACGGTATCTGACAAAAACAACCATGGAAAAAGCTGTTTCAATAAACCAGCAGTGACTATATAAAGCGCTGCCAACAAAGTAAATGCACTCACTATGGTAATGAGTGTATACCCCCAAAGGTATTTTTTACCCATGTCTGCGTAGCCCTCCAAGAGTGATTTTTTAAAGGTGTGGGTGTAGCGCACCCCAAATTCAAAGAAGGGGTATTTTAATACATTCGCTATAATGATAGGGAAAATCATAATCCATCCGTATTGCGCTCCTGCTTTGGTAGACAATACCAGGTGAGAAGTCCCTATGGACATGCTCGCGAATAATAGTCCTGGTCCTAATTGAGAAAGAATTTTTTGCATAGATTAAATGGCATTTAGCAGGTCATTCACTGCATCTAATCTAAATGTAATACAATTTAGGGTGTATTAAAAACTTTCGTCTGAATCTAATGAAGTGGCTTGTTTTGGCGTGTTGGAAAATTTAAAGCGTACAAACAACTCATGGTTGTTCTCTTTTAAAGCAATATGGCTGCTCCTATTACTAAATTCATAGGCATACCCCAAATCCAAAAAGCGCATGCCTTTAAATATAAACATGCCCCCAAAGTAATCGTTATTCATTTTTGAGATCCCAACACCAACTTTATCTTTTAATTCGAGCATGAGTTGTAAGTTGTAGAAATTAGGTGCGTCTGAAACACCCCTATAAAGTATGGCAGGCTTTAAGGCGAAATTGCGGCCTAGTGCTAAAGTACCCCCTGTACTTAAGTAAAGATTAGGCCTATCTGTAGCGGTAGTGACTAAGCCCTCGTTTTCTTTGTATCTCTTGCTGTTAAGTAAATTTGGAACTCCTGCAGATAAAAAGAAATTGGGGTTGTCTAAATGCACGCCTACACCTAAAAGTGGGTTGCTGTAATTTCTCACTGCGTCTAATGCATTGTTACTGCTGTTGGTTAATCTGTTCAGCCTCTCCTTGTCAATACTTTTAAAATAAGCGCCACCTTTTAGGCCTAAATATAATTTGCTGTTTTCTGAAAGTTCCAGTCTGTAATTGTAATCAATAGCCACTACACCTTGTTTCTCTATAAAAACTTTGTCATTTTGAAAGCTCAAGCCCCAGGCCGCTTTATTTATAAAATTACTCTGGTAAGAAAATGATTGTAACACGGGAGCGTCTGTTATTCCCGCCCATTGGGTTCGGTTGTTAACTATGGCTACTTGTCCATATGTCCCTGTGTATGCAGGATTGTAGAACATGGCATTTTCATTAAAGAAAAGCATGGTGGGTTGTTCTTGACTAAAGGCAAAGCCACATATAGCCAAAAGTAAATAAACCAAGGTGTATTTAGTGGTTTTCATTTAAGGGATAGATTAGGTCATCCCCAATGTACAACTATTAATGTTTAAATAAAATAAATATAAATTGCTCCTTAAATAGGGTTCTTGTATTTGGAGAAGTTTTAAGCTATTTAGGTCTTGGAGAGAATGTGCTCTGTAATTAAATCCCCATGTGCTCTAGAATTTTCAATAAACCATTTATGCGTTTCTAATCCGCCACATATTACACCTGCTAAATACAAGCCAGGCACATTGGTTTCCATAGTTTTTGGATCATGAGAAGGAATCTTGGCTGCTCCTTCTAGCGTTATCCCCAATTGGGAAATGAAAGGAAGATTTGGTCTGTAGCCAGTCAGCGCAAGTACAAAGTCGTTTTCGATGGTATTTAAAATACCGTCCTGAGTAAAAGAAAGGCTATTTTTCGCTATTTCTGTCACAGATGCATTGTAATATACCCCTATATCGCCCTCTTTAATTCTATTCATAATATCTGGTCTCACCCAATACTTTACCCTAGGGCCCACTTCAGGGCCTCTAATGATTAAAGTCACCTGAGCTCCCTTTCTGTAGCAGGCCAAAGCTGCATCTATGGCAGAGTTACTAGCGCCTATGACTGCCAACTTTTGACCAGAATAGTAATGGGCCTCTTTAAAGTAATGGCTTACTTTTGGTAATTCTTCTCCAGGAACTTTTAGTGCTTCTGCCAAATCAAAAAAGCCGGTAGCAATGGTCACATTTTTAGTGAAGTAAGTTGCTTTTGAGGTGTTTACCTGAAAAAGATTAGTGCCATCATTGTGTTTCAATCCTTCTTGATGCGCCGTTAGTTTTGTTGTTTTTTGTTTTATGAGCTGAATGTCTCCTACTGTTTCAAAGAGCTGTATGTTTAATTCAAAGTGATCAGATACTCTTCTGTAGTATTCTAAGGCCTCTTTCCTTCTTGGTTTTGCTTCAATAGAATTAAAAGGAATGTCTTCTAACTCCAATTTTTCAGAGGAAGAAAAGAACTGCATGTCTAATGGGTAGTTGTATAGAGAATTGGTCATGCACCCTTTTTCCAGGACCAAGTAACTCAGTCCTTTTTTTTTGGCTTGAATTGCACATGATATGCCTATAGGTCCTGCCCCAATAATAATAAGATCTAGGGGGTGATTAGCGGTATTTAATGTCCCAGCATTTTGTGTTTTTTCAATGGAAGAATTATGACTCATCTAGTTCACTTGCTTCTTGAGTTTCTCGATAGTGTCTATTGGATGGTCACTTTTAAATACAAAGCTACCTGCAACCAGCACGTCTGCACCAGCAGCTACGAGCTCTGAAGCATTTTTTGAAGTGACACCTCCGTCTATTTCAATAAGCGTAGGGGCATTTTTTGATTGAATTAAGGCCTTTAATTCACTCACTTTTTCATAGGTGTTTTCTATAAAAGATTGTCCGCCAAAACCAGGATTAACACTCATTATACAAACCAAATCAATGTCTTGAATACAATCTTTAAGCAGTGAGACGCTGCTGTGTGGGTTTAAGGCAACTCCAGCTTTCATTCCAGCCCCTTTAATGGCTTGTAGTGTTCTGTGCAAATGGGTACATGCCTCGTAATGTACTGTTAGGATATCTGTGCCTAGGGCAGCAAAATCATTGATATATCGGTCTGGATCTACGATCATTAAATGTACGTCCAAGGTTTTCTTTGCATGTCTTCCAATGGCCTCAATGACCGGCATTCCAAAAGAGATATTTGGCACAAAAACACCGTCCATAACATCTATATGGAACCAATCTGCTTTGGAAGCATTGACCATTTCAATGTCTCTTTGAAGGTTAGCGAAATCTGCAGCGAGTAGGGAAGGGGCTATTTTTTTTTCTGACATGTTTTAAGCCTAAGGCCGTTTTTAAAGAATGAAATAAAGTATAAAAATAAGAAAAAATGAGTGGTTTGTTTTTATTTAAAAAATTGTTGTCTTTGCCCCTCAAAAAGTACAATGCTCACCGCATTGGCTAAGTTAAAACTTCGAATGCTATTAGGCGTTAAAGGTATTTTATAAAGTGTATTTCGATATGAATGCGTGAGTGCTTCTGGCAATCCTTTAGACTCACAGCCAAAGACAAAATACTGGTCTTCTTCCGTTTTTAAGTCCCAGTATGTCTGGGAGCCTTTGCTAGAATAGAAAGCCATTTTAGCTTTTGGATTTTCTGCTAAAAAGGAAGCGAAATCTTCGTGAATATGTACTTTTAGTTTGGGCCAATAGTCCAATCCAGATCTTTTTAATTGCTTGTCTTCTAAGGAAAAACCAAGGGGTTTGATCAGGTGAAGTTCACTTCCAGTTCCAAGGCACAGCCTACCAATGTTTCCTGTATTGTTTGGAATTTCAGGATGCACTAAAACAACGTGAAAAGGCATATAATGGTATTAAAAAAGCCCAGTGCGAGGCACTGGGCTATAAGGTTTATCCTAGGTAAGTTTTTAAAATTTTAGAGCGAGAAGTGTGTTTTAGTCTTCTAATGGCTTTTTCTTTTATCTGTCTCACACGCTCTCTGGTAAGATCAAAGGTCTCTCCAATTTCTTCTAAAGTCATGGAGTGTTGTCCTGCCAAACCAAAGTATAAACGGATCACGTCTGCCTCTCTAGGTGTTAGGGTTTCTAACGCTCTTTCTATCTCGGTTCTGAGGGATTCATGTAAGAGTTCTCTGTCTGGGTTAGGAGATTCTCCTGATCTTAAAACGTCGTATAGGTTTGAATCTTCTCCGTCTATCAGTGGCGCGTCCATAGATACATGACGGCCAGAATTCTTTAGGGACTGCTTCACATCTTCAACAGTCATATCCAATTCTTTGGCAATTTCTTCAGGAGAGGGCTGTCTTTCGTGTGCCTGCTCTAAGAAAGCAAAAGCCTTATTGATCTTATTGATCGAACCAATTTTATTTAATGGCAATCTTACAATTCTAGATTGTTCTGCCAAGGCCTGAAGTATGGATTGACGGATCCACCATACCGCATATGAGATAAATTTAAAACCACGGGTTTCGTCAAAACGCTGGGCTGCTTTAATTAATCCTAAGTTGCCTTCGTTAATTAAATCTGGAAGGGTCAATCCTTGGTTTTGGTATTGCTTGGCTACAGAGACCACAAAACGGAGGTTGGCTTTAGTTAGTTTTTCAAGTGCTGCCTGGTCACCCGCTTTGATTCGCTGTGCCAACTCTACTTCTTCATCTGCGGTAATAAGGTCTACCTTACCAATTTCTTGTAAATACTTGTCTAAAGAAGCGGTTTCTCTATTGGTCACCTGCTTGGTAATCTTAAGCTGTCTCATGAATGTCTACTGAATTAATTGGGGACCAACAAATGGTTTGTTATGGGTCGCATTAGATTATACGCTCAAATTTTTAAAAGGTTACAGAAAAAGCACACTATTTGAAAAAAAAATAGCCAGACCGAAGGTCTGGCTATTAAATATACACTAAAAGAGTAATTAGTCCCTTCTCGGTTTTCTATCACGGTCGTTTCTACGATCGTTTTTACGGTCACCTTCTGCTCTTGGCGGTCTGGCAACATATCCTTCTGGCTTTTCTAATAAAGCTTTTCTAGATACTTTCTCTTTTCTAGTTCTTGGGTCTTGACCAAAGTATTTCACTTCAAATTCATCGCCCATGTTTACCACGTCAGACACATTTTCAGTGCGTTCCCATGCCAATTCAGACACGTGTAAAAGCACTTCATTTCCTGGAGCATCTAAGTATTCTACTACTGCACCAAAGTCTAACATTTTAATAACCCTAACCTTATAAGAATCTCCAACGATTGGCTTAAAGGTAAGCGAGTCTATCTTAGCCAATACAGCTTCAATACCCTCTGGTTCTGTTCCTAAAATCTCAATGATTCCCTCTTCAGTTATAGGATCTTCTGTCACTACAATGGTAGTTTTGGTTGTTTTCTGTAGCTCTTGAATCACTTTTCCTCCTGGACCAATAAAGGCACCAATGTATTCGTTAGGAATTCTAGCGGTAATCATTTTAGGCGCGTAAGATTTCACTTCCTCTTTTGGTGTAGCAATCGTTTCTACTAATTTAGATAAGATGTGTAACCTACCTGCAGAAGCTTGTTTAAGCGCGTTAACTAAGATTTCGTAAGACAAACCTTTCACTTTAATGTCCATCTGACAAGCGGTAATACCGTCTGCTGTTCCGGTTACTTTAAAGTCCATGTCTCCCAAGTGATCTTCATCTCCTAAGATATCTGATAATACTGCGTATTTACCTGATTTAGCATCTGAGATAAGTCCCATGGCAATTCCAGAAACTGGTTTGATCATTTGAACCCCAGCATCCATCAGTGCCATTGTACCAGCACAAACAGTTGCCATAGAAGAAGAACCGTTAGATTCTAATACTTCACTTACCACCCTTACTGTGTAAGGACAGTCTGCTGGAATTTGGTTTTTGAGAGCACGTTGTGCTAAGTTTCCGTGTCCTACCTCTCTTCTTGAAGTTCCTCTAATAGGTCTTGCTTCTCCAGTTGAGAAAGGAGGGAAATTGTAATGAAGGTAGAATCTTTCTTCTCCTTCAAAAGAGGGCATGTCTATTTTGTTAGCTTCTCTAGAGGTTCCTAAAGTTACAGTAGCCAAAGCTTGCGTTTCCCCTCTTGTAAAAATAGAAGAACCGTGCGTAGAGGGCAAGTAGTCAATTTCACACCAGATAGGTCTGATCTCATCTGTCTTACGACCGTCTAATCTCAGGCCTTCATTTAAGGTAAGGTCTCTTACAGCGTTTTTCTCTGTTTTGTAATAGTATCTAGACACTAAGTCTCCAAAATCCGCCAATTCTTCTTCAGAAAAACTTGCTTTAATTTCTTCTTTAATAGCGCTGAAAGCAGCAGATCTCTCCTGTTTGGCAGAACCTGCTTGTGCAATCGCATATACTTTGTCGTAAGCCATGTCATGAATCTTAGCTGCTAAAGCCTCATCTTCTCTTTCTGACGCATACTCACGTACTTCTTTTTTTCCAAATGCCTCTGCCAATCTAATTTGAGCAGCACACTGAACCTTAATGGCGTCATGGGCGAATTTAATGGCTTCTACCATTTCTTCTTCACTAATTTCTAGCATTTCTCCTTCTACCATCATCACTGAATCTGCAGACGCACCAATAACCATATCAATGTCAGAAACTTCTAACTGAGCTCTGGTTGGGTTAAGGATGAATTTTCCGTCTATACGTCCTACCCTTACTTCAGAGATAGCACATTCGAAAGGAAAGTCAGACAATTGAATAGCTGCAGAAGCAGCCAATCCTGCCATTGCATCTGGCATAACGTCTTCATCATGAGACATTAATTGGATCATTACCTGTGTTTCTGCATGGTAATCCTTTGGAAACAAAGGACGTAAAACCCTGTCTACCAATCTCATGGTAAGTACCTCACCATCACTTGGTCTGGCTTCTCTTTTGAAGAAACCGCCTGGGTACCTTCCGGAGGCCGCAAATTTTTCACGGTAATCTACCGTTAAAGGTAAAAAGTCTACATCACTTTGCTTGTAGTTAGAAACTACCGTACAAAGCAACATACATTTACCGGACTGAACCACAACAGAACCATGGGCTTGCTTGGCTAATTTTCCAGTTTCAATAGAGATTTCTCTACCGTCACCTAGGTCTATGACCTCTTTAAATACTTTTGGAATCATACAATTTAATTACTCCCACTCGCTGTGGGAAGTTAAACAATGGTCTCCGCCTGCTGGACGGCCAGGTTGTGTTGTTGTGTGTTGTGTGACCAATGAAAAACTAGGTATCAGCTTTTTGATATTTTCCGGTTTAAAAAGTCCGGTCTTTAAAGTAAAAAAGGGAAGCCTTAGCTTCCCTTTTAAATTATTTACGAATATTAAGCTCTTTGATTATCGCACGATATCTCAAGACGTCTACTTTAATCAGGTAGTCTAATAAACTCCTTCTTTTACCTACCAAACGAACTAAAGAACGCTCTGTATTGTAATCTTTACGGTTCTTTTTTAAATGCTCCGTAAGGTGATTAATTCTGTGGGTGAATAAGGCGATTTGCCCTTCTGAATTACCAGTGTCAGTGGCTGATTTGCCGTGTTTTGTAAAAATCTCGGCTTTAACTTCTTTGGTTAAATACATTCCAATATTGTTTTAAATGATTTTGATGTATTTGATTGATTTTCAATCAGGGCGCAAATATAGAAAAACTAAATGAAATTAACTTTCTTTTTCAATTTTTTATTTAATGCTAATGCTTTTTAAATGAAGCACTTAGGATACAGCTTCCCTTACAGCTTTGTTTTGAATGAGGTCTATATATAAATTCACTTTATTTTTTAAAGCTTTTCTATGTACAATAAAGTCTAGAAATCCGTGTTCCAATAGGAACTCAGAAGTTTGAAAGTCATCTGGTAAATCTTTTCCAGTCGCTTCTTTTACCACCCTTGGTCCTGCAAATCCGATTAGTGCTCCCGGTTCAGCGATATTAATGTCTCCTAACATAGCGTATGAGGCCGTTGTTCCTCCCGTAGTTGGATCTGTACATAAGGAAATATAAGGCAATCCCGCTTCTGCCAATTGGGCCAGTTTGGCCGACGTCTTAGCCAATTGCATTAAAGAAAGTGCCGCTTCCATCATTCTGGCTCCACCAGATTTAGAAATCATTAAAAAAGGGGTGTTTTTCTTAATTGCATGGTCAATGCCTCTGGCAATTTTCTCTCCTACAACAGAGCCCATAGACCCCCCAATAAAAGCAAAATCCATACAGCAAATCACAATATCCTTTCCGTTAGATTTTCCAAAACCGGTCCTCACAGCATCCTTTAAACCAGTCTTTTTTTGAGCTGCTTTTAAGCGATCTGCGTATTTCTTGGTGTCCTCAAACTTTAGCGGGTCTTTAGAAGTGAGTTTGGCATCTAATTCGGTGAACTTATTATGGTCAAAGAGTATCTCGAAATACTCTTTACTGCCTATTCTTACGTGATAGTCGTCTTCAGGACTCACATAGAAATTTTTTGCCAAATCATCAGACTCGACAATTTTACCCGTAGGAGATTTGTACCACAAGCCTTTTGGCGTGTCTTTTTTTTCTTCCGTTGCGGTTTGTATTCCTTTTTCTGTTCTTTTAAACCAAGCAGACATATGTATGAATTTAAATGAAGCGAATACCTATTATAGGTATTCGCTTAAACAAACTTAGCGAAAAGCTAGAATTTAAAAAAATTATAAGGTTTGAACGTTGTTCAAATCTTCAAAAGCTTTGGTTAATCTCGCAACGAAAGTTTTTTCTCCCTCACGAATCCAAACCCTAGGGTCGTAGTATTTTTTGTTTGGTTGGTCTGCGCCGTCTGGGTTCCCAATTTGTCCTTGTATATAGTCTTTTTTGTCTTGAATATAATCTCTTGTTCCTTCTAAAAATGCGTATTGAAGGTCTGTGTCTATATTCATTTTAATAACACCGTATCCAATAGACTCTCTGATTTCCTCTAAAGTAGAACCTGATCCTCCGTGAAATACAAAATCAATTGAATTGTGTTCCAATCCGTATTTTTCTGAAATAAACGTTTGAGAATTTAATAAAATTTTCGGTGTTAATTTTACGTTTCCAGGCTTGTAAACTCCGTGAACGTTTCCAAAAGCTGCAGCGATTGTAAATCTTGGACTTACTTTAGATAATTCCTCATAAGCATAGGCCACTTCTTCTGGCTGCGTATATAATTTAGAGTCGTCTATGTCTGTATTGTCTACACCGTCTTCTTCTCCTCCTGTAATACCTAATTCTATTTCTAAAGTCATATCCATTTTGCTCATTCTAGCAAGATATTCTTTACATATAGCAATGTTTTCTTCTAAAGGCTCTTCTGATAAGTCAATCATATGAGAGCTAAATAATGGTTTTCCAGTCGCTTTGAAGTGTGCTTCACTAGCGGTTAATAAACCGTCTATCCATGGCAATAATTTCTTGGCACAGTGGTCGGTATGAAGAATTACAGTAGCTCCGTATGCTTCTGCCAATTGATGTACGTGTTTTGCGCCAGCAATGGCACCTTGAATGGCTGCTTGTTCATTCTTGTTAGACAGTCCTTTACCTGCATTAAATTGAGCCCCTCCATTTGAAAATTGAATGATTACGGGGGCATTTAATGAAGCAGCAGTTTCTAATACACCGTTGATGGTGCTAGAGCCTGTTACATTTACGGCCGGTAAGGCAAAGCCTTTTTCCTTGGCATAGTTAAAAATTTCTTGAACTTGATCTCCTGTGGCTACGCCAGCTTTAATGTTGTGGGACATGTAATTGTGTTATCTATGAAATGATTAGAGGCACAAAAATAGTAAAAAACTACCCTTAAAAAGGATAATTTATACCAATATTTATTACGGAATTCGCAAAATTATAGTCTCTAAACCAGCGTTTTGAATTTTCTAGGCTAGGATTATAGGTTTTGAATCCCACATCTAGTCTAAATACAAAATAAGTAAAATCGTACCTTACACCAAATCCACTTCCAATGGCTATTTGCTGTAGGGAAGAAATACCTTGGAATGACCGCTCTGGATCATTAACGCCATCTAAAGCATTCCATATATTTCCTGCATCTGTAAATAGCGCTCCTTTAATTGCACCTAATAAAGGGAATCTGTACTCTAAATTAAAAGCCAATTTAAAGTTTGCTTCGTTAAAATCATTGAGGTTATTGGTGCTTCCTGGGCCTAATGCATAGGCATTCCATGCCCTATTATCGTTTGAGCCACCTGCAAAATAAGATCTTGCAAAAGGAATGGTACTCGCATTCCCGTAGGGTATGGCAATCCCTCCAAAACTTCTAAACGCCAATACTTGATCTCTTCCAACGCGCCAATGCTTAATAAAGTCTAGTTCAGTTTTAATATATTGGGCATAAGGCACTCCTGCTATTAATTTGGTTCCCGATTCATTTTCTTCTATGGGCATTACATTAGATAGTAAACTCAGTAAGTTTCCAGCGCTTTCTATTTTGGCCCTAAACTGATAAAAATCAGGATCCGTGATTTCTTTTTTATTGTTTTTAATAAGGGTTAGTTGGCTACTAGAGATGAGGTTATTTTCTATGAGCCTGTTTTTTCGTTCTTCAATTCTTTGAATTTCTTTGTATTGTTCCGAGCTGTTGTCTTGGGTGTTCAAAAAGGTTTCAATGAAATTTTCGGCACCTTGAGGTATGGTGAGTTCCCCATTATTCGTTATTGTTGGGTCAAAAAAGGGTTCAAAGACAGGGTCTTGCGTATAGTCTTGCGCCAAAGTATTTAACCTATTGTATGTGGTGCCGTACACACTAAAGAAACGTTCTGGGTTTAGGTTTTGTACATATTGAACTTCTATAAGACTGGCATTAAATTTAAGAAAGTCGTTTGGGGCCCAATTAAAGCCATAAGTGGCATTTAAGGTTTGTTTGTCAAGCCCTATATTTTTCTGAAAACTGGTTCCAAGACTAATTTTGGTTTGGGGTAAGCTATTTTTAGACAGCAAGCCTTTAAGTGATATAAAAGGAAACCATAGATTGGGTATATTTAAATTAACATCTACACCAATTTCTGAAAGGTATTTTTCACTGCTCAGGGCAGCGTCTCCAAGAATACCTATAGACCCTCTTCCGGAAAGGCTTAATATTTCTGCACCACCAAAAATATTTCTGGCCGTTAGTGAACTACTAAAGGCCAATCCGAGTCGTTGAATATTGGAGTGGGTGACGTCTAAATTTACTTGTGCAGCATATGTATCCTTAGAATTCAAATATATTTCTGCCAATAAATCGGGCTCACCTTCAATTTCAGAGATAGATATATTAGGGTATTTAAAAGTATTTAAGCTACTCATTTTTCTGTAGGTGAGTTGTCTATTGTACTCTCCATAAATAGCTCCTTCAACCAGGTAAACCGGATCTGTAATGGCTTTAGGCTTATAGTGAAGTTTGTCTTTAAAGAATATGGTGATTCCGTTGTGCTCAATGGAGTCTAGCGCTACTTTTGGCGTGTTATAAGGAATGTCGGTGTAAACATTAACCCTTTTTATTTTTCTGATGAGATAGGGCTCGCTAGCAGTTTCATTGTTTTCTTTTGGATTTCTTACCGAGAGTACTACAGTTAGTAAGGAGTCTTTATTTTTTTGAACGGTATCTCTACTAATACTAAAACCTACGGCACTCTCTTGAAAATTATAAATACCGTTGTCTTTGGCTAGTTTACTAATGCGATCTCTCTCTGAGTCAAACCTCTCGTAATTGAAAGGCTTTCCTTTTTGAATAAAAGAGGTGCCCTTATTGTTTTTGTATAAACTGTCTAGGTCTGGAGAATAAAAAATAGTTTTGATGGAGTCTATTATAAATGCACGCCCTTTGTCTATTTGGTAACGAACGGTCGCTTTTTGTTTGCGATGGTGTCCTATGATTTGAGCTTTTACTGAAGCATTGAAGTAACCCAAACTTTTATAATAAGCTTGGAGTCTTTCTATGGATCTATTGGTGCTTTTTTGATCAATTAGAACAGCTTGTTCTCCAATTCTATTCAACCATGTGTCGCTGCCAGGTTTTTTTTTACTAAGATTACTTATATTGAGTTTTAAAGGGCTTCCAAAAATATAGGTGTTGGGCTGCTGAATAAGTAGGTTGTAAACCGCTTCATCTGTGCGCTTTTCAGTCCCTTCTATAATCTCATTCTTTCGGAGAAGCCATTGGTCTTCTGAAAGATTTTTTAGGGGGCTACAGCTGTATATAGTGCACACTAGCAAGATAAAGCTTACTTTTGTGGTCAATACAGTAAGGGGGGTAGCTCCTTTCATAAGCCCAAAAATACACTATTTGTATGGTTGTTAAAAGCCAATTTAAACTTATCAAAAGCCTGCATCAAAAAAAGAATCGCACACAGCACGGTCTTTTTATTGTGGAGGGAGAAAAAGGTATTGCAGACGCACTAGCCAATGGTCTGGCTCCCTTTTTATTATTGACCTCTCAAGTACAATCAGCTATAAATTCTTTCGAGAAAATCTCTGATAGAGAGTTATCTCAGATCAGTACTTTAAAAAATCCCAACGGATACTTAGGGGTTTTTAGAATGCCAAAACAGGGGGAATTAAATTTCAAAGATTGGGTGGTGGTTTTAGATGGTCTTCAAGACCCTGGTAATTTTGGGACCATAATAAGACTCTGTGATTGGTTTGGTATAAAGCAAATCCTGTGCAGTCCAGATACAGTAGATGTGTATAATCCCAAAGTAGTTCAAGCTAGTATGGGGTCTTTATCTAGGATTTCTGTGTATTACGAGTCCATTATTCCGCATATTCAAGGACTAAATATTCCTATTTATGGGACTTTTATGGAGGGTACACCCATTCAAAAAATAGCCTTTAAAACACCAGGAATTATTATTTTGGGAAATGAAGGCAATGGAATTTCAGCAGCTTTGAGTGAATTTGTAACTGAAAAAATAGCGATTTCCTCCCATCCTGCTTCCCAAGCAGAAAGCCTTAATGTGGCCAACGCAGCGGCAGTTGTTTTTTATGAAATGAGGCGATAGTTACTCAAAAGTAAGTACTAAAAACACTCCTCTGGATCGCATTTTATGAATGTTCGCTGTCCAGGGACTGTTTGGGTCAGCGTCTCTTATTGCGTCGTCTGTGAGGGAAAAAACACCACGAATGGAAGGCGTGAATTTAAAATAGGACAAATACAAATCTATCCCAACACCTATCTGGTAACCATAGTTCCATTTTTGAATTTTAAAAGTCCCACTCTGATTGTCGTCTATGCTATTTTCATTGCTACTTAAATTGATTGCGGCATATGGGCCTCCTACAATAAATGGCCGCCAATTTCCAATTCTGTTGGCACTAAACTTCAAAAGCAAGGGGAGATTAATATAGGTGGATTTTATTTCTCGGATAATGTCTTTTTCAGATATTAGGCTTTGGCTTTTAAATTCAAGGGTGGTTTTCCCACTGTAAAAACCAGGTTCTAACCTTAGGTCTAAAAGTTCGTTAATGCGCATTTCACCTATTAATCCTACATTAAATCCAGTACTTTTTTGCACTAAAATTTCAGTAGGGCTTAAGGATGGGTTGGCGTCATAGCTAGGGTTTTTATAAGAAATTTGATAGTCAAATTGGTTTAAACCCACAAAATAGCCCCAGTTTAAAGGAAGTTTGTCGTCATTGGGTATATTGAGTACTGCGTCTTCATTAAATTGTCCCCAAGCAAAACAGAAGTTTAACAAAAGTGCACCTAATAAAATTACATAATGCCTCATAAATAAAAGCAGTCTTATTTTACTGCTTGGTATATTGTCGCTACGCCAAAAGTTTGTGGATGGTGTACTACTGTAGTAAACCCAATTTCTTTTAAAATATTGTTGAAGCTTATTCCATAAGGAAATTGTGCTGCAGATTCAGACAAGTAGCTATAAGCGCTTTTGTCTTTAGAAAAAAGCCTTCCTATTAAGGGCAGTAAATTTTTAGTGTACAGTCCGTATCCTTGTTTAAAGGGTGTTTTTTCGGGTACGGAAGTCTCCAAAATAACTAAGGTTCCTTTTGGCTTTAATACCCTAAGAATTTCTGAAAGGCCTAAGGCCAAGTTTTCGAAATTTCGAACACCAAAAGCAACAGTCACAGCGTCTATGCTTCCGGTTTCAAAAGGCAAAGCCTCTGAGTCTCCAATGATCATGTCAATTTTGTGGCTTAGATTTTTTTGAGCAACTTTTTCTATACCTACAGACAGCATTCCTGGGGAAAGGTCTAATCCAATAATCTTTTCGGCTCTGGTCTCAGCCAAGTGAATGGCTAAGTCTCCGGTTCCTGTAGCTATGTCAAGTACATTTTTTGGGTTTGTAGCTTCAATAAGTGCCACTACTTTTTTTCTCCATGAAATATCAATCCCAAAAGAGATTACCCTGTTTAGGGCATCGTAGTTTTGCGCAATACCATTAAACATATTACGTACTTGTGTCTTCTTTCCTTCTTCGCTGTGTCGATACGGTTTTACTGGAGTAGCCATGCTTTTTTTTTACAAAGATAGCTTTTACACGGCTTTATAAAAGCACAATTGGGGTCAGTATCATATAATTGTGTAATTTTGCCCTATAAAACCTAATTCAACATGCTTTATTAGGTTTGTAACAAGCATATGCTTAACATCTTACACTACACATGAAGATTATTATTGCAGGCGCTGGAGAGGTGGGTTTTCACCTCGCTAAATTACTTTCTTACGAGTCTCAAGATATTACCCTAATTGATTCTGACAAAGAGAGTTTGTCCTACGCAGACAACCACCTAGATATTAGGGTGTTAAAAGGAGATGCCACCTCGATTGGTATTTTAGAAGAAGCCCGTGTGGCCCAATCAGACCTTGTAATTGGAGTGACTTCTTCAGAGACCACCAATCTTACGCTCTGTATCTTGGCAAAGCAATTGGGTTGTAAGAGGACAATTGCTAGGATTTCTAATACGGAATTTATAGAAAATAAGGAGCGTTTGCGTTTTTCGGACCTAGGCATTGACGAGCTTATTTCCCCTGAAAGACTCGCCGCTACAGAAATACAATTATTGATCAATCAATCTGCCTTTAATGATACCTACGAATTTGAGGAAGGTAAATTAATTATGGTTGGTATTTGCCTTCCCCCTGGGGCTCCTTTTGTAGGCAAAACGGTAAAAGATGCTGCAGAAACATTTTCTGAGGTCCATTTTATGCCTATTGCTATTAAAAGGTCTGGTACACAATTCACTATTATTCCAAGAGGAGATAGTGTTTTTCAGGCAGAAGACCAGGTGTATTTTATCACTTCTAAGGAAGGGGTAGAGGAGTTGTATAAAATGACAGGTACCGTTAAAAAAGACATTAAAAATGTCATGATTCTCGGTGGTTCAAAAGTAGGTCAAAAAACAGCAAGAGATTTATGCAGTAGAAAGTTCAATGTTAAACTCATTGAAAAAGACAAACAAAAAGCGACCGAATTAGCAGAACAACTCCCCAATGCATTAGTCATTAATGGAGATGGTCGTAATGTGGAATTACTAGAGGAAGAAAGTTTGTCTGCAATGGACGCTTTCATTGCTGTGACAGGAAATTCAGAAACAAATATTATGTCTTGTCTGGTAGCCAAATCCAAAGACATTAAAAAGACTATTGCCCTAGTAGAGAATATGGATTATTTTCAGTTGTCTCATTCCATTGGAATAGACACTTTGATCAATAAAAAACTTTTGGCCGCCAATAACATCTTCAGATATATCAGAAAGGGAGAAGTGGTAGCCATGACGCGACTCAACAATTTAAATGCTGAAATTTTGGAATTTATTGTCAAACCAAATTCTGCGGTAAGTGGAAAACTGATTCGGGAAATTGATTTTCCCAGACTCGCTACCATAGGAGGTGTCATTAGAGATGGCGAAGGTGTTATAGCATTGGGTTCCTTTAAAATTACGGAGGGGGACCGAGTGGTGGTTTGTTGTTTGCCAAGCGCTATACCCAAAATTGAAAAGCTCTTTTTATAAATGCGCTTAAACGGAAAGATTATCATGCACCTAATGGGCTTGCTGTTGCTTTGCAACGGGGCTTTTATGTTGGTGGCTGCTTTGGTGAGTGGTCTTTATAAAGACGGTGTCACTATAGAAATCACAATGGCGGCTATTGTCACTATGCTTGTGGGTCTTGTCGCTATGTTTTTCACAAGAGACCATAAAAAAGAAGTAAAACCCAAAGAGGGGTATATCATTGTTACTTTTGGTTGGTTGGTTATGTCTGCATCTGGGATGTTACCCTATTTGTTCACAGGAGCTATTCCTGATATAACCAATGCTTTTTTCGAAACTATTTCAGGTTACACAACCACCGGGGCCAGTATTTTAAATGATATAGAATCCCTTCCGAAAGGTCTTTTGTTTTGGCGTAGTCTCACCCATTGGATAGGTGGTATGGGTATCATTGTTTTGGCTATTGCTATTTTGCCTTTGTTAGGCATTGGAGGAATGCAGTTGTTTGCTGCTGAAGCGCCAGGCCCAAGTGCAGACAAATTACATCCTAGAATAACAGATACAGCCAAACGCTTGTGGCTTATTTATGTAGGCTATACCCTAGCAGAAACCCTTTTGTTGAAATTGGCTGGGATGGGCTTTTTTGATGCAATGAACCATGCCATGGCTACATTGTCTACAGGGGGATTTTCCACTAAAAATAATAGTTTGGCTTATTGGAATGACCAACCGCTCATTCAATACATAGTCACTTTATTTATGTTTTTAGCAGGCTCTAATTTTGTACTGAGTTATTTCGCTTTTAAAGGTAAAATCCAAAAGGTGCTAAAAGACGAGGAATTTAAGTTTTATACAGGTTTTATAATATCTTTTAGTATAGTGGCAGCATTAGTCATTTACTTCCAGGCACAGCCTCAAGTTTCAGCATCATTGCCCATGGTTTTTGGTTACGGAGAAAGTGCTATTAGACATGCATTATTTCAAGTATTGGCTGTAGTGACTACCACTGGATTTGTAACGGCAGATTTTACGGGCTGGACCCCATTTTTAACTATATTCTTTTTTGGATTAATGTTCTTGGGTGGTTCTGCAGGATCTACTGCTGGAGGTATAAAGGTTATGCGTCACCTACTGATTATAAAAAATGGATTGTTGGAATTCAAACGAACATTGCACAGCAATGCCATTATTCCAGTACGCTATAACAACAAAACAGTTGCAGAGAGTATTGTCTATAATATCATTGGTTTTTTTGTGCTCTATATGTTGTTATTTATCATTGGTGCACTTGTATTGGCATTTATGGGATTAGATTTTGAATCTGCCATAGGAGGTGCAGCTACCTCACTAGGTAATGTAGGACCTGGGCTAGGTTCATTAAACCCACTGTCTAATTTTAATGACCTACCTGCGCTAGGTAAATGGTGGTGTGGGTTTTTAATGTTGTTGGGTAGGCTAGAACTGTTTACAGTACTGATACTCTTTTCACCTTATTTCTGGAGAAAAATATGAGTTTATTGTCTCTTCTGTTTTGGTGGTAATAGGGACATAAAGTATTTGAACAAAAAATCGGGCTTCCTTTAGGAAGCCCGATTTAGTTTGTAAAAGATATTTTTAATTAAGCGCTAACCGCTTTTTTAATTCTTGCCATAGCTTCTCTAAGTGCTTCTTCAGAGGCAGCATAGGAGATTCTTATACAGTTTGGATTTCCAAAAGCTGCTCCAGTTACAGTAGCTACTAAAGCTTCTTCTAGTAAGAAGATGGCAAAGTCAGAAGCATCTTTTATTAAAGTGCCTTTAAGTGTTTTGCCAAAAAACTCACTTACATCTGGAAATACATAGAAAGCCCCTTCAGGAATATTTAGTCTAAATCCTGGAATCTCTCCCAATAGTTCAAGCACCAAATCCCTTCTTTGATGGAAAGCTTCAATCATATGAGAAATGCTACTTACAGGCGCTTTAAGTGCGGCTATAGTAGCTCTTTGTGCTATGGAATTAGCGCCAGAAGTGTTCTGTCCTTGAAACTTTGTACACGCCTTTGCAATCCATTCTGGAGCACCTATATAACCAATACGCCAGCCGGTCATAGCAAATGCTTTTGATACCCCATTAACAGTAATAGTTCTATCATACATTCCTGGAATTCCAGCAATGCTCACATGCCCTCCTACGAAATTAATGTGTTCGTAAATTTCATCTGAGATAATAAATATATTTGGGTATTTGGCCAATACTTCTGCCAACGCACTCAATTCTTCTTTGCTGTAAACAGATCCACTTGGGTTACAAGGAGAACTAAACCAAATCATTTTAGTTTTTGGCGTAATGGCTTGCTCTAATTGAGCCGCAGTCATTTTAAAATCGTTGTCAATACTTGTAGGAACTTCAACAGGTACCCCTTCTGCCAGTTTAACAATATCACTGTAACTTACCCAATAAGGTGCAGGTAAAATAACCTCATCTCCGTCATTGAGCATGACCATAGCGATATTTGCAAGAGATTGTTTGGCACCAGTAGACACCACAATCTGACTTGGTTTGTAGTCCAATTGGTTGTCTCTTGAAAATTTCTCCGCAATGGCTTCTTTTAAATCTAGGTATCCATCTACTGGAGAGTAACTAGAATAATTGTCATCTACGGCTTGCTTAGCGGCGTCTTTAATGAAGTCAGGAATATTAAAATCAGGTTCACCTAGACTAAGTCCTATAATGTCTTTTCCAGCCGTTTTTAATTCTCTTGCTTTGGCTGCCATTGCTAAAGTTGCAGAGGTGGCCATTCCGTTAATTCTGTCAGATAAATGTTGCGTACTCATATTACTTAATATTGTAGACTTGGTTTTTGGCCTAAGGTCTTTAAATGTTTGAAATGCGAAATTATGGCTTTTCTTGTTGTTTTGTACTCATGATAGGGCAATTGAAACTCTTTTGCCGTTTCTTTCACAATTTTGGCAATTTTTGTGTAATGTACGTGACTGATATTTGGAAATATATGATGCTCAACCTGATGGTTTAGCCCTCCAGTAAACCAATTGATGATCCTATTTTTAGTGCCAAAATTTACTGTAGTGAACAACTGGTGAATGGCCCAAGTATTTTTCATATCTCCTTGCTCGTTTGGAACAGGGGTGTCTGCATGGTCAATTATATGAGCCAATTGAAATACTACACTCAGTATTAACCCCGCTACATAATGCATAACAAAAAATCCAATAAGGATTTTATACCAGGCCACTTCTAAAAAAATCATAGGAATGGCAATCCAGATAGTGACGTAAATTATTTTAGTAATTAAAAGTTTGGTCCAATTAAGTACTGGGTTAGGAAGCTTACCATAAGATAGTTTCCTTTTGGTGTAACGATACATCTGTTGGAAGTCGGTAGTAATAGCCCAGTTAAAGGTCAATAATCCGTAAAGCAATACAGAGTATAAATGTTGAAATTTATGGTACTTTTTCCAATCTGCATGTTTTGAAAAACGGAGTATTCTTCCTGCGTCTAAGTCTTCATCATGTTCTGGAATATTGGTGTAAGTGTGGTGAAGTACATTGTGTTGTACCTGCCAATTGTATACATTTCCAGCGAGTATGTATATACTACTCCCCATGAGTTTATTAACCCATTTTTTATTGGAGTAGGCACCGTGATTCCCGTCGTGCATGACATTCATTCCCACTCCAGCCATTCCAACACCCATCACCACGGTCAATAAAAAATTAGCCCAATTGGGTAAGTTTAGCGTGAGGATTAAAAAATATGGGGCCAGAAAAAGGGTAAACATAACTAGGGTCTTTAGGTGTAGTGCCCAATTCCCTGTTTTTTGTATGTTATTTTCTTTAAAGTAGCTATTGACTCTTTGGTTCAGTGTTTTAAAGAACTGGGCCGGGTCTTTTCTTGAGAATTTAACTTGGGGCTTTTTCATAAAAATGTATTAAGTGGTAAATATACGCTAAAGCGAGTGGAAGCTTTTGCTATAAATCATAAAAAATTGTTGTTTTTTTGCATAAAATAAAGCCCATGGACGCACAGCTAATTTTTAATTATTTTCCAAATTTAACCCAACAGCAACAAGATCAATTCATAGCTCTAGAAGCCTTGTATCAAGATTGGAACCTAAAAATTAATGTAGTTTCTCGAAAAGATATTGAGGAATTGTATCTAAGGCACGTGCTTCATTCTCTAGCAATAGCTAAGTTTATTTCATTCAATCCAGGGGCCCAGGTATTAGATGTTGGCACCGGAGGCGGATTCCCAGGCATACCATTGGCTATTTTATTTCCAGAAACACAGTTCACTTTAGTAGACGCTATTGGTAAAAAAATCAAAGTTGTACAAGAGGTCGTAGACGGATTGGGATTAGAAAATGTTAGGGCTATACACCAAAGGGTGGAAGAAGACAACAACCAATATGACTTTGTAGTGAGTAGGGCAGTAGCCGCAATGCCAACTTTTATGAGGTGGATCAAAGGAAGAATTAAAAAAGTGTCTGAGCATGCTATTAAAAACGGGGTATTGTATTTAAAAGGTGGGGACTTGGGAGAGGAGTTACAAGACTACAGGACGGTTCAAATATATTCTTTGATGGATTATTACAAAGAAGACTTTTTCGAAACCAAAAAGCTGGTGTATCTACCTCAGAAATTTAAAGGATAAAAAAAGCCTCCCATTGGGAGGCTTTTTTTTAGCATAGTATAAACAGCTATGATTCACCTAAAAAGGGGTATCTGTAATTTACCTGTCTCTTATACACATCTGACGCTGCCGACGAATAGAGAGGTGTAG
>OJHK01000088.1_pt1 | contig 84365 bp, 66 predicted proteins | sample 1595161 | NCBI WGS metagenome assembly OJHK01 (sample SAMN05416842, study PRJEB24817) | seawater metagenome | isolation source: Sea water | place: Canada:Atlantic | collected 2013-07 | reverse complement strand
CTATTGTGTTTCGACGCTATATCGCACCGCAGCGCGGCAATCACGTCGCGCTGCGGTGCGATATAGCGTCGAAAGACAATAGCCTATTTTCGGATATCGGTAATCTGAGAGCGGTACTTTGTATCGGCCGCCTCCATTACACGCTCTTCGGCATCGTCAAGCAGTTCGTCCAGCTCGGTAAATACCGGCTCCATGCGCTCGAACAACCGGCTCGTTAATTGTGTAATAAAGTCCCCCGCGTTATGCGGACCGACTCCTGCTTCAATGCTCTCGCGAAGATCGGTCACCGCTTTGAGACGACGCTTGCGCACGCTGATTATTCTAGAACTATCGATCCAACGCCTTATCGAAACCATGTCCTCTGGTTCGGCGTCGGCATTGAGATTAACGCTGCGCAGTATTAACAGCGTGCCTGTATCGAATTCGAGGATGCGCGGCCGTGTCTCTTCGGCAAAAAGCGCGTCGAGCGTAAGAGGATCAAGAAAGGTAAGTTCGGCGTCCACCCACTTTTTTGAGCTAGCCTCGTTGATGTCGAGATGCACCCAGGTGAGGTCGCTGCCCGCTAACGCCGCGTTTATTCGCGCCGACGCGTCTTCATTGGCAGTGATTCCACTCGTTGGCAGTCCCTCGCTGTCGAGCCTTATTGGCAGTAGCGATTTCGCTTCTCCGCCTTCGCGTATCTGGTACGCGTAGATAATTCCGCTGCAGTCAACCATGCTTACCCTTCCTTGCTCGGCGCCGCTTCACCCGATCGGTTAAAATTTAGCGGCCCCTTAATATGCAGATCACGCTGAGGGAATGGAATTTCGATGCCATTGTCTTTGAACTTACGCCAAATAGAGAACATGACCTCGCTTTGCGTCGTCCACCGTCCTAATGTGACATCCTCAACCCAAAAATGAAGGATGAAATTGACTGAACTATCTCCGAAAGAACGAAGAAAACAGGCCGGTTCCGGTTTAATCGCACACCGCGGATGTTCGCGCGCAGCGGCGAGTATCAGGTCGTGAGCAAGATCGATATCGCTGTCGTATGCGACACCTAACTCGATCTCGATGCGGGCGCTCGAGTTGGAGAACGTCCAATTGACCACGCGGCTTGTAATAAGGTCTTCGTTGGGCACAAGAATTTCTTTGCTGTCGAATGTTTCGACCAACGTGTAGCGCGCGCTGGCACGCCGAATATAACCAAAAGTGCCGTCGGAGAGTTCGATAAGGTCACCCTCCTCGATCGATTTCTCCATAAGGATAATGAGGCCAGAGATGAAGTTGGAGGCAATTTTCTGCAAGCCAAAGCCGAGCCCGATACCCACCGCGCCACTGAAGACCGTAAGCGTGGTGAGGTCGATACCGACAAAATCGAGCCCGACAAGAAAGGCAACGAGGTAGATAACAATCTGAGCGAGCTTCAAAACCAAGGCGCGGTTTGCCGCGCGCATGCTTTGGATTCCGGAAATCCGATGCTCTACGGTGTCGACAATAATCGCCGTTGTCCAAAACACCAGCGCAATCGCGATGATAGAGCTCAGCAGGGTATAGGCAGAAAACCCAAAGCTGCCGATACGCAGGGTAAGCGCAGGCGTATCGAGCACTTGGCGCACCGAGTCGAAATAGCCTAAATAGGTCGCGACGACGATCGAGATAAGCGCTAAAAAGAGCAGCCATTTGGCGGCGCTGCGCCCAGGCTTTACGATTTTTAACCAGATATTAGCCATGGAGTTAAGATACTCACCTTATTTGTTTACAGATTCGAGAATTTCTATCTTCAGCATGCCACCGCTAGGGTAGAATGCGCACTCTTTTAATCATGCTCATTTTGTTAGCCTAGAAGTCAATTCAACTATGCCTCTCCTCAGACTCGACAAAGCTTCCCTTAACTTCGGCACACACGTGCTATTAGATGAGGTTGACTTCGAAATTAAACGCGGCGCCCGAATTGGCCTCCTTGGCCGCAACGGGGCCGGCAAGACCACCTTAATGAAAGTTATTGAGGGAATCATGGGTCTCGATGGCGGCGAACGCTGGCTGCGCCCCGGCGTTAAGGTGGCGTGGCTAGAGCAGAGCCTGCCCGATGCCGACGAGCAGACAGTATACGATCTCGTTGCCGACGGCCTTGCTGAGGTAGGCGATCTACTGAAACAGTATCACCACCTCACCTCCAATTATGAAGACGCCGACATGGCTCAACTCGAGCGCGTCCAGAGCGCTCTCGAAGCAAAAGATGGATGGAGCCTGAGCCAAAAGGTCGACACCGTTATCTCGCAGCTCGACCTGCCCGCCGACAAGCTGATGAAAGAGCTTTCGGGCGGCTGGCGTAAACGGGTTGCGCTCGCCCGCGCCTTGGTGCGCGAGCCGGAGCTCTTGCTATTAGACGAGCCTACCAACCACCTCGATATTCCAGCGATCGAATGGCTCGAGAAGCAGCTGCAGGATTATCATGGCGCGCTCATGCTTATTACCCACGACCGCAGCTTCTTGCAGAATGTTGCGAACAAGATTGTCGAACTCGACCGCGGCCATCTCTATCAGTTCGAAGGCACTTTCGAGCGTTTCCTGCGCTACCGTGCCGAGCAGCTTGCCGCAGAAGAGTCAGCCAACAAACTCTTCGATAAAAAGCTCGCCGAAGAAGAGGTGTGGATAAGACAGGGTATTAAGGCACGCCGAACTCGTAACGAAGGCCGCGTCCGTGCGTTAGAGGCGATGCGCAAAGAGCGCAGCGATCGCCGCGTACAGCAGGGCAAGGCGAACTTTCAGGTTAGCAGCGCAGATCGTTCGGGCAAGATCGTCGCCGAGCTTACTGACATTACCCAACGCTTTGGCGACAAGCTGGTGATCAACAACCTCTCCACCACCGTTATGCGCGGCGACCGCATCGGTCTGGTCGGCGCTAACGGCGCTGGAAAGTCGACGTTGCTCAAAATTTTGTTAGGCCAGCTCGTGCCAACCGAAGGCAAGGTCAAGTTAGGCACTAAACTCGAGGTTGCTTATTTCGATCAGCTTCGCGAACACTTAGACCTTGAGAAAAACTTAATCGACAACGTCTGCGGCGGACAGGAATACATAGAGATTGGTGGCAAGCGCAAGCATGCGATCAGCTACCTAAGCGACTTTTTGTTTACACCGGACCGCATCCGCACGCCTGCTAAGGCGCTGTCGGGCGGCGAACAGAATCGCGCGATCCTCGCGAAGGTGTTTAGCCGACCCGCGAACATCCTTGTTTTGGACGAACCGACTAACGACCTAGACATCGAAACGCTCGAACTGCTCGAAGACCTGCTCTTAGGGTTTGATGGGACTGTGTTACTCGTTAGCCACGACCGGAAATTCATGGACAATGTTGTTACCTCGATTATGGTATTCGAAGAAGACTCTAACGTGCGCGAATACGTCGGCGGCTATAGCGACTGGGTTCGCCACGGTGGCAATTTAAGCGACTTCGCTGCACCACAAACTGGCTTCTCATCGGAAGCTGCTGCCCCAACGATCGACAATTCCACAGCCGCAGCCGGAAACGCGCCTGCGGCCAGTAAGAAAGAGTCTGAAGCTAATTTCAGCGCCCCTAAGGCCGCCCCCAAAAAGAAACTAAGCTATAGCGAGAAGCGCGCGCTCGAGGCCGCGCTTAAACGTATCGATGAGTTCGAAGCGCAGCAGGTCCAGCTAGAAGCACTCATCTCAGACCCTAAATTCTACGAGGACGAGTCCGCAAAAGTGAACGAGACCCTGAAGGAAGTCGCGGCCGTCGCTGACGCGCTCGCCCAGGCCTATGCCGACTGGGAAGCGTTAGAGGGCTGAGCCGCGACCAGTTTTCCGTCGGTGTAGTCACGAATCGCCTGATGAATCTCATCGGCCGTATTCATAACAAACGGCCCGCGCTGCACGATCGGCTCGCCAATTGGCTTGCCTGAGATAACCAATAAGCGGGTGTCTGCGTCGGCTTTGATGACCAGCTCACCTGTTAAACTCAGGCGCGCGAGGCTTCCTGCCTTTATCGGGTAGGAATCTGAGCCGATCTGAAGCGCACCTTCGTAAACATACACTAGCGCCGTATGGCCTTCTGGAACGTCGACTAAAAGCGCCTGAGCCGGCCCGACAGCGATGTCCAAATAGCCCGGTTCGGTCGCAAGACCCGCAATCGGCCCGCTCACTGCAACGCCATTGAGCGTTAAGCCACCGGCAATCGCTTTAACATGAATCCCGTCGATTTCGTATTGAGGGATCGATGCGGCAGCAAGCTCGGTTTAGCTTGCAGGCGTCATCTTCTCGCTCGCGGGCAAATTCACCCAAAGCTGAAAACCTCGCATCCGTCCCTCGACCTGCTTGGGCATTTCCGAATGAATCACCCCCGAACCCGCCTTCATCCATTGCACGTCGCCGGCCATCAGCTGACCCACATTGCCCATGTGATCTCGATGCTCCATATGCCCCTCGAGCATGTAGGTCACCGTTTCGAATCCACGGTGTGGATGCGATGGAAATCCGCCGATGTAGTCGCCCGGATCGTTCGATCCGAATTCGTCGAGCATTAGAAAAGGGTCGAAGCGCGCAAGGTTGCCGCCGCCGAACACCCGCTTGAGTCGCACGCCATCGCCGTCGCTCGCACTTTGGGCGACCAGCACCTCTTCGATCTTTCTGCGCTCTGTTTTACTTATACTTGTATCTGTCATCACTCTCTCCAACGCCTACTAACTCTAATCAGCGGGCTTTTTCATGTATGTGAGCACTTACTAATTTTAAGACTGCGCGTTACGCAGCAATCTGGCTTATCGCCTTTCGCGCTGCTGATTATCTGTAATACCTTGTTCATTGCTTGCTCCTGCTGATTAATTATCGAATGCGTTGGGTTGAAAGGATAATAAGTCAAAAAGCAGGCTTAAAAGCGCAATTTATTGCTATTATTTATCAAATTATTTGATGTATTGGCCCTTCTACTTTCTCGGAGAAACACGTTGATCCCTAAGATAACGCTCGAGCAATGGCAGACATTTCGCTGTGTCGTTGATGAAGGCTCGTTTGCTCGCGCTGCTGAGGCGCTGAACAAAAGCCCATCGAGTATTAGCTACGCGATTGGTCAGCTCAACGCGCAGCTGCCTCAGCCTGTATTGCGAATCGAAGGCCGCCGCTCGGTCCTCACCGAGGCGGGGAAAGTCTTGTACCGCCATGTCGAACAACTTCTCAAACAGGCAAGCGCCGCGGAGGCTGTTGCGCGTGCTCGAGACTACTCTGTCGGGTACTACCGAGGCGCTGCTTGAACGCAAAGCCGATCTTGTCATTACGCCCGAAGTGCCCGTTGGCTACTCGGGTCAATCTCTGCGCGGTGCTACGCTAATTCCTGTGGCGGCACCTAATCACACACTTTGCTTCAGCCGCAGTGACGTTTCCGAAACTGAGTTGCGCAGCCACCGCCAACTCGTGCTGCGAGATTCGGGTTCGCGGCGCAATGTCGACGCCGGCTGGTTACAGACTGAAAAGCGTTGGACGGTGAGTCATTTCGCGACCAGCATAAAACTCCTCAAAAGTGGACTCGCCTTCGCCTTTGTGCCCAAAGAGTGGATAGAGGATGAACTGAAAACGGGGTGTCTGATGCCAATTCCGCTGAGCGTATCGATGGATAGACACGTACCCCTTTACTTACTGCTCACCGCTACACACGCGGCGGGGCCCGCTACGCTTGGGCTAGCGGACATTATGATCGCCGAGCTCGGCAACTAATCTACGCTTGATCTACAGCTAATCAGGCGAAAAGTCCGCTGTTTAGCTAGACGCTTTTCATCGCTGCTCATTCAGTTTAGATTAAGAACACCTAGGTAAACTCAAAGTCGAGGCAAATCAATGCACTTACCCGAAGGAGTCGTTTCTATGCGTAAATTAACTTTTCGCGCGAAAGCGAGCATCGCCATCCTGATGGCCGTCATGCTGATTGCAAACGCAAACTTAGCCTTTGCCGACGACAGAAGCGATCGACGGGGCGGCAAATTCGACAAGCCAGGCTTTACGCGACATAGCGATCGAGGCGGCCGCGGCCACTATAGCAACCGCACGCAGAGAAATGACGGTCGACGGGACGGCGACAATCGACGTAATAATCGGCGCGACAATCACTTCGACGGCGGCAGTTTCTTCGGCGGCGTCGTACTAGGGTCGATACTGAGCGCTAGCCAGGCTGGCGTAAACCGGCACTATGCGGGCAACTCTCACAACACGCTTCACTACGGTGGCTACTTCGATCGCCGCTTCGACTCCAGACGTCGGACAAATTTTCGGCACCCCAGCCACTATTCGTCCTTCGGTTACTCGGTCAGTCCCTTATTTAGCAGCGGCTATGACCGTGTGAGTCCGCGTGTCGGCAGAGTGGTGGCAGGCAGAGCGACAAATACTGTGGTTTATCAAACGGTGATCAACCCTGCGCCACTCATCACAGAGGCACCAATCCGTCTGACCGAGCCCACGCGCCGACTATTGATAGATCTTGAAGGAAATTGCTTCGATGTAAGCCGCGACAGCCTCGGCAATGAGGTTCGCCTCCAACTCGAACCTGCTCAGTGCGGCCTGTAAAACACTGCTGATTCGGCGCCTTTGCTCGCGCTATACTCCGATCGAAACGACACTCGTATCCGGAGTCGTGAACCAATCGCCAGAGTGTGCCAGAGAGAATTGAGATGACGATACGTTCAAACCACCGCGCGGCGACTTCGATCCTCGTCGCCTCGCTTACTCTGTTAACTGCCTGCGCGAGTTCGCCCCTAGAGCGTCGTCAGGTCGTGCTCTACTCCGAAGCAGAGATGGCAGCTCGCGGGGCAGCCGCCTATTCGCAGATGCGCGAGGAGACGTCGGCGAGCGAGGATGCCCGCGCGACACGCTATGTGCAATGCGTCGCCGACCACGTCGTCGAGGCGCTGCCCGAGGCGCAGCGCAACATCTACCTCTGGGAAGTCACGCTCTTCGCGAATGAGCAGGTGAACGCCTTCGCGCTGCCCGGCGGCAAAATCGGCGTTTATGAAGGATTGCTCGATGTTGCGATAAACCAGCATCAGCTCGCCGCAGTGATGGCGCATGAGGTTGGCCATGTACTCGCCAACCATAGCAACGAGCGAGCGAGTCAATCGGCGCTGCGAAATGTGGGGTTCGGTGTCGCACAAATTCTCGGCGCCTCGGATACCACGCTACGCGCACTCGATGTCGGCACCCAGCTCGGTCTGTTTCTACCTTTTAACAGGACACAGGAGAGTGAGGCCGACCTAATTGGGCTAACGCTAATGGCGCGCGCCGGCTTCGAACCAGACGAAAGCATCAGTCTGTGGGAGAATATGGCAGCAAACTCAGGTGAACGTACCCCCGCACTTTCATCTACTCACCCGTCCCCCAGTGCTCGCATGGATGAGCTTCGAGCGCGTATGCCTGCCGCCGAGCTTGAGCTCGATGCAGCGCAGGCTCGCGGCGCGCACCCCGACTGCATCCGCTAAAAACGCCTCTCTGGGGCTACTCAATCTAGCTCGATGTCCACAGGGCAAACGCTTAAGCCTTATGCGTCGTGAACGTGCACGTCCATCTGAGGAAAGGGAATGTTCAGACCATTCTCGCCAAACTGACGGTAAACATTTTCGTTCATACGGAAATGCACCTCCCAGTAGTCTGGTGCCTTAACCCACGCACGGACCACGATATTTACCGAACTGTCGCCAAGGCTCGCGAGTGCGACGAAGGGTGCTGGTTCCTGCAGTATTTTCTCATCCGCGGCGATCATTCCGTGCAGAACCTCATAAGCCCGATCAATGTCATCGCCATAGGCGATACAGAATGTCCAGTCGACCCGACGCAGCGGCTGAGTCGAGTAATTGATCAGCGAGCCATTCGCCAGGCCTCCGTTAGGAATCAGCACCGTCTTATTGTCCCCTGTTGTCATGACAGTGATAAATATCTGAATCTCTTTTACGACGCCCGCATAGCCCTGCGCCTCAATAAAATCACCGACCTTAAAAGGCTTAAAAAGCAGAATCATCACGCCACCGGCAAAATTTTGCAGCGTGCCCGAAAGCGCCATACCAACAGCAAGACCCGCGGCGGCGAGAATGGCTACAAACGAAGTCATCTCGATGCCAAGAACGCCAAGCGCGGTGATATACACCATGACTTTGAGCAAAATAGACGTAAGGCTTGTGAGGAAACTACGAAGAGAGGGATCTACCTGCGCGCGATCTAACACCTTGCCGAGCAGACGGCCTATAACGCCGGCACCAAAGAGTCCGGCAATGAGCGTAGCTAAGGCGAGTACTAGCGAGGTTCCCCAGTGCACGACGAGAGTCGTCAACGCTTCTTGTGAAAATTCCATGTCGAGATTCCTGAATTCATCCGTTTAATCGCGGTGAATTTTAGCGCGATCAGTCTAAAAAGATAGACCGGCGAGCAACAGGTTTCATCTCAGTCGGAAAGAAAATAAAAAATGAGGGGGGGAGAGGGGGGAAAGGAGCACATCGCGGGCTCGCCTTAGGGCTCGCCCGCAATGCTGAACAGCCTAAAGAGAGTTAAGAAAGGCCACTATCTGTTGCTGCTGTGCCGAGCTCAAGCCCGCGTAAATATTTGGCATAAGAGACGTGTCGCTGTCGCTGACCGACTTCACACGGTCTTTGAAATACGTGCGCCAGCGCTTACCGTCGGCACTCTGAATCTGCACAGTGTTTGCAGTCTCGTTACGCGCGCGACCGCTCACAGTGGTACCGTCAGTTAACTCGATCACTTTCACGCCGAAGCCTTCGATGATTGATGCCGACGGTGAGGAGACCGCTTGAAGAATACCCTGCGCATCGAGTCGATCTGATAAACCGTCGAGTACAGGACCGACCTGCCCGCCTTTGTCACCGACCGTATGGCAAGAAATACAATTGGCTGAGCCGTTAAAAAGATCGCGACCAGCCAGTGCGATGGGATCGTCGGCGATGGGATCATCAGGCTCAATGATAATGCCGAGCTTGCCCTGCATTGCCCGAATATAGTTCGCCGTGTCTAGAATTTCTTCTGCACTGAATGAATCGCCCCAGGCAGCCATGCCTGTCCCTGCACGGCCCTCTCTAATGACCGCGAGCAAATCCATAGGCTCGAGCGACTTCGCGCCATCGTCGACAAGCGATTTACCCATCGCCTGACCCTCGCCCTCTGCGCCATGACACACAGCGCAAAAAGATTGATACAGAACCAAACCCTCGCTGAGACCTGCTTGAACCGTCGTCGACGCCATGCTTATCAGTGCGGCAACGCCAAAACCTGCCACCTTATTTACCGAATTTTTCAAATTGATCATTTCTATTCTTGCTCCCAACGTTTTGCTAACACCGCCTGAGCGGCGTCTCAATCGGCGCAGCCTCTATTCAAGACTGCGCGTCTCTTTTATTAAAGGCTAAACAAGATGTAGTTGCCCGGAGAAATACCCGAGGCGACGCCGGCGCGCGAGACGGGGTCGCGTGTACCTGACGCGATACCGATATACTGCTTACCGTCGATCGTAAAGCTCGTGGGTGGAGCGTACAGACCACTGCCCGTTTGGAACTTCCACAGCACCTCGCCCGTTTCGTCATTTAGCGCGTAGAGATAGCCGTCTGGCGCGCCCGAGAATACAAGGCCACCGCCCGTTGCGAGCGTACCCGCCCAAGCGAAGTTGCCCGGCATTTCTTTCTGCCAATCGACTTTACCCGTGAGCATATTGAATGCGACAACCCAGCCTGTGCCGGTTTTGTCGAACTGCACCATACCGCCGAGGTCCATCGTGCCCGCTCGGCCCTCGCCTTCGCGTCGAATGAAGCGCGCGCCCCACTCTGTCGTTGGAATATAGAGCATATGCGTGTCTGGGCTGTAAGACGCCGGCGGCCAGTTTTTGCCGCCATAGAGCCCTGGGAACACCATCTCGTTCTTTGGCTCTTTGAACGCTTCCTTGAGTACCGGTTTGCCCGATTCGTCGCGATCTGCCCAGTTAACGCGCGTGTATTCGCCTGCATAGAGGAATTCGCCGCTAAAACGATCGAGACCATAGACGTGGCCATTACGCGAGACCTGGACAACCATCTTGCGCATCTCGCCTTCCCACATCTCCTCGATAATCATCGGCTCAGAAGTCGAGTCGTGATCGAATTCATCACGTGGCGAGGTTTGGAAATACCATTCGAGCTCGCCTGTGTCTGCATCCAGCGCGACAACTGAGTTAGTGTAAAGATTGTCGCCCGCGCGGATATTTGCATTCATATCTGGCCATGGATTACCCGTGCCCCAGAAAATGAGATCGCTTTCGGGATCGTAGGTACCTGTCACCCACGTTGGGCCGCCGCCGGTTTTCCATGAATCGTCGAGCCATGTGTCGTTGTTAGGATCGTCTTCGCCAGCAGTCGTCCAAAAGCGCCAGCGCAGCTCACCTGTGTGAACATCATAGGCATCGATAAAGCCGCGAATGCCGAACTCGCCGCCGCCCACGCCGATCAAGACCATGTCTTTAACGACCAAAGGCGCACCGGTGATCGAAAGCGACTCGCGATTATCACCCACCTCGGTGTCCCAAAGCTGAGTGCCAGTTGCCGCGTCGAACGCCATCAAATGCGCGTCGAGCGTGCCATAGAAAACCATGTCCTCGTAAAGCGCAACGCCGCGATTGTGCGGGCCGCAGCAGAGGTCGACGTCTTCGAAGTTGTGGTCATAACGCCATAACTCAGCGCCCGTCATCGGATCGACCACCATCAGGTGGCTATTCGCCGTGGTCAAATACATGCGGCCATCGTTAACGAGGGCTGTCACCTCAAAGGCGCCACCCGTTACTCCTGTTTGCTTGATCCACACGGGACCCAGGTCTTTTACCGTCTCGCGGTTAATCTGATCGTCTGGCATGTAGCGCCAAGCGCCGTAGTTACGGCCATAATGCACCCAACGATCGGAGAGGTTTTGTGCATCCTCGAGGATCTCGGTGGTTACGTTTTGCGCAGACGCCGTGCCAGCAAAAAACAGCCCCCCTAGTAACGTGGCGCAAAGTGATTTTTGCAAACTCTGCATTCTTGACATATCTCTACCCTATCGTTCTTTAATATTAACTAACCTGATTCACGAGCGCCCGCAGAGTTCCGTTCTGCCATGCGAAAGCGTGGGTCAATTAACCTATAACGCTCGATGCGTGTCAATGCATGGGGGCAGCGTAGGCCGTCTAATCCAAAGTCAGATTTCTGCCTCTTGCCAGTCGTGTCCTAACAGGCTAAAACTCTCGCTCGGGTCGTAAAACAACAATAAGGAACCTCTCCATGCTCATCTACGGCGTCGCTCTTCTCGCCACCTGTCTCGTTATTGGCATGCTCGTCGGCCAGGCGCTCGGCGCAGCGCTAGGCATTGACGCCAATGTGGGCGGTGTAGGCATCGCAATGCTCCTGCTGGTCATAGCGAGCAACTCAGCTCGATTCAAAGGCCTCAGCAGCGGCGCCGCCGCCCAAGGCATTCAATTTTGGAGTGCCATGTACATTCCGATTGTCGTCGCCATGGCGGCCCAGCAAAATGTCGCCGCAGCCGCGTCTGGCGGTCTGCTCGCCCTTGTCGCGGGGGTCGCGGCAGTCGTCGTTAGCTTTCTGCTCGTGCCTGTTATCAGCAAAATCGGCAGGTCGAAAACCGAGACACAGCAATCGGGAGAGGCGCCATGATCGACCTCATCGAATCGGTTTTTATTCGCAACAGCCTCGTTGTCGCGTTCGCCGTAATTGGGGTCACTATTTGGCTCTCTTACCTGCTTGCCGACAAATTCACCGCCGGACGGGTGCACGGCTCGGCGATAGCAATTGCTCTGGGCCTGCTCGCGGCTTACTGGGGGGGCACCGTGACTGGCGGCACGAAGGGCGTTGCGGACATTACACTGCTCGGCGGTATCGGGTTGATGGGCGGCGGCATGCTGCGCGATTTCGCGATTGTGTCTACCGCCTTTGGCGTGCGTCTGTCTGAGCTTAAAAAAGCAGGGCTCGCCGGTGTCGTGTCTATTATTGCCGGCGTCATCGTGTCGTTTGTTGTTGGCGCAGGGGTTGCCATTGCCTTCGGCTATACGGATCCTATTGCGATCACCACAATCGGCGCTGGAGCTGTCACCTACATTGTTGGTCCGGTAACGGGCGAGGCGATTGGCGCAAGCGGTGAGATGATTACGCTGAGCGTTGCGGCTGGACTCGTTAAATCTATTTTAGTGATGATCGGCACGCCGCTGGTTGCTCGCTCGATAGGGTTGGATAACCCCCAGTCGGCCATGGTTTTTGGCGGACTCATGGGGACAACGAGCGGCGTTGCCGCGGGGCTTGCTGCCACCGACCCCAAACTCGTGCCCTACGGCGCAATGACGGCTACGTTCTATACCGGAGTCGGTTGCCTCCTAGGGCCGTCGGTTTTATTCTTTGGGGTGAGCCTGTTCTTCTGACCGCGCCTCGCCGCACTTTTTACTTGTACACTTTACGCACACAACTACTAAGGTTATTACTCGCTATGCGCAGCAGCTTTCCCACACTTAACGCCACTAATCTCAAGACCGCCCTCGTCGAAGGCAACAAAGTCATCTCGTATGCCGCGTTAAACCTGCGCTGCGATCGCTTCGCTAGTGGGCTTTTACGTGGAGAGATCGGCAGAAAAGCTGATCTCGAAGAAGAGCGCATCGCGTTTTTTATGCCTGCGAGTATCGACTATGTCACCACGATGCATGGGATCTGGCGCGCTGGCGGCATTGCAGTGCCCCTCAATGTAGCATCGGCGGTAACCGAGCTAGAGCATTACTTAACCTCGGCAAGCGTTAGCCGAATGATTGCCAACGGCGATTACCGCGAGTCGCTGGTGGATCTCTGCGCCGCCCTCAATATCGAACTGCTAAGCGTAGACGACATCATTTCCGACGAGGCCGCCACCCTGCCCGCTATCGCCCCCGAACGGCGCGCAATGATGTTGTTCACCTCGGGCACCACCAATAAGCCCAAGGGCGTTGTCAGCACGCATAAGACGATCGCTGCACAAATCACCACTTTACTCGACGCGTGGCAGTGGTCTGAGAACGATGCCATTCCCCTATTCCTGCCGGTGCATCATATTCACGGGATAATTAACATTCTCAGCTGCGGCCTCTGGGCGGGCGCGACGGTCGATCTTTTTGGCAAATTCGATATGCCCGAGATCTGCGCCAAAGTGGCGGCAAAGCGCTATAACGTGTTTATGGCGGTACCAACTATTTACGTAAAGCTTCTGCAGTTCTTCGACACGCTCGCCAAAGACGAGGTTGAGAAAATAACCGCGGGCTTCCGCGCCATGCGCCTCAACATTTCCGGCTCCGCCGCCTGCCCCGTCAAATTGTTTGAACAATGGCAAGCGCTCACCGATCAAGTGCTTCTCGAACGCTACGGCATGACAGAGATTGGAATGGGCCTATCAAATCCCTATGTGGGCGAACGCCGCGCAGGCCACGTGGGTCAGGCCCTACCGGGGGTCGACGCACAACTGTTCGATGAAGCGCACACACCTATCCTCGAGGAAAACATCCCCGGTGAGATTCGCATTAAAGGCGACAACGTTTTTCTCGAATACTGGAATAACGAAACGGCGACAAAGGAGAGTTTCGTCGATGGCTGGTTCTGCACAGGCGACGTGGCGGTTTTGGACAAAGGCTATTTTCGCATCATGGGCCGCTCGTCTGTCGACATCATTAAGTCGGGTGGCTATAAACTCTCGGCGCTCGAAATAGAGGGAACGCTGCTAACCCATGACGACATCGCAGAGGTCGCTGTTATCGGCGTCGAAGACGAGACTTGGGGCGAATCGGTCAGTGCATTCGTCGTGCTCAAGCCAAACAAAACCCTCACCTATGGCGATCTCAAAGGCTGGTGCGATGGGAAAATGTCGGGTTACAAAATCCCCAAGGAACTGCATGTCGTAGACTCACTTCCACGCAATGCGATGGGCAAGGTTACCAAGCCTGCACTCAAGGCGTTAGCCAGCTAGCAGCCGCGATGCTACGCTAGCCTCACCAAACACTATTGAGAAGTTCATGGAATCAATTTATTACGTGCTCTGTTGGCATTGCCACCGCCGCTGTAAACATTGTTACGAAGACCGGTTTAGGCCCTATATTCGCGAGGAACTCGCAGGCGTAGTAGCAGAAGCGAAGGCAAACGCCCCCCGCGTAATCGCCAACCTGCCCGAGCGCTTAACCTACCGCGAAACGGCGACCGAGGAAGAACGCGCAGCAGGGTCTGAGTTATTCATCAAGCGCATCGGCAAAATCATTCTCTCAGGAGGCGACGTTCTCACAGAGCCTGTGCGCGAGGCGGTGCTTTATCCGACGCTTGCCGCTATACGGGAAAAATACGCGGCACAGGGCGGTGTGCGCGTTGTCGTGCAGACAACCGGCGATCTGCTCACACCCACAATCATCCGCGAGCTTGTCGACCTAGGCGTATGGACGATTTCGGTATCAGGCATGGACGACTTCCATGTTGGAATGGAGGGCGACAAGAAAATCACCCTCGCCGAAAAAATTGCTGCCATGCTCGAAGACGGTGGCGTACGCAAGGCAGACCCATTCGCCGATCGCCATGAGCGCGGCATTGAACAAGGGCCTCTGTACAATATGTTTGGCGCCAACGAAGACACGTGGATTGGCAAACTCTGGCCGCGCGGCCGCGCATGGGAGAATGGGCTTTCGAGCGCTACGCTTGCCGATAATTTTTGCAATGCTTGGTCCGGTGGGCTCAACTTTCTCGACCACGGCTTCGCAGGGTCCGAAGTGTCGATAGACCCCAATGGCGATGTGTTTCCATGCTGTATTAAAACGGCGCACCCACTGGGCAATCTCACCGAGGAGCCGCTACTCGATATTCTCGAAAGCCTCGCGGGTATGCCAGCGATGGAAGCCATTAACGCAGGCAAACCCGAGCGCATGGGTCTCAACGACGGCTGGGACAGAGAGCGTTTCTATACCGAGTCACGAACTATCACGCCCAAAGGCGAACCCTACGCCAATCTCTGCATCGCTTGTGACAAATTTCATAAAGAAGTACTGGGCGCAGCATTAGACCAGCGCCGCAGTGAGCGCCGCGGAAAGCGCTTGTCTGTTATCGCGAGCAATGGGTAATAGTTCGGCGAGGGCACAAAGCGCGAAGAAAACGCTGCTGGTCGCCCGCTCTGCCATTTTTTGGTTTTCTATTCTGTTTTCTGTCAACGCCAGTTCTCAGCAGCCTATCGACGTAGACAATTGGCAGAAAATTACCGACGACGCGCGCGGCCAGCGCGTTTATTTTCACGCATGGGGTGGCGACACCGAACTTAACTCACACCTGACTTGGATTGCTCAGGAAATGCTTTCGCGCTTCGGTGTCGAACTCATTCATGTCAAACTCGCCGACACGTCATCGGCAGTCACCCGACTGATTGCCGAGAACACCGCAGGCAATGTCGAACGCGGCAGCGCCGATCTTATTTGGCTCAATGGCGAAAACTTTTCGGCACTCAAACGTGCAGACTTACTGTTCGGCCCTTGGGCAGAAGCACAGCCAAACTTCGCCTTGGTCGATGCCGACCGGTATCCAGAAATGCGCCAAGACTTTGGCGTAAAAACCGAGGGGTTCGAATCGCCTTGGACGCGGTCGCAACTTATTTTCTATTACGATAGCGAACGACTTATTGAACCGCCCCGGACCGCCGAAGCGCTTAAAAACTGGATAAAAGAAAACCCTGGCGAGTTCACTTATCCGCGCCCGCCCGCATTTCTAGGCACGACATTGTTGAAGCAACTCCTTGTCGAGCTAGCGGTCAATAGCTCGCAATCGAGCGCCGAAGTTGAATCGACTTTCTCTCTTCCTGCGACCGCCGCGTTTGACACACTTAGCGCGCCGCTCTGGACATTCTTAGACGAAATCCATTCGGCTCTTCTGAGAGGAGGGCGTCATTTTCCTCAGAGTGGGACGCAGCTGCGTGCTGCGCTCTATGACCGTGAAATTAGTCTAGCTTTTGCGTTTAGCCCAAACGAAGTAGTGAGTTCGATTAGCCGCAACGAACTCGCCGCAAGCACCAAAAGCTATGTGTTCGACTCAGGTACATTGAGTAATGTGAGCTTTGTCGCGATCCCTAAAAACGCACCGAGCAAACAAGGCGCTATGCTCGTGTCTAACTTTTTACTCTCGCCCGAGGTGCAGTTTAGAGCGGCAATTAATGCAAAACTGGCAAGCGAGCCAGTTCTGGCCTTTGACAATTTCACCCCCGAGCAACAGGCCGCGCTTCACGTTAACGCACAGGCGCCTGGTGCAGTTACGCCCACAGAGCTTGCGAGAAAAATTCAGGAGCCGCACCCGAGCTGGACAAATGCAATAGAACGCGAATGGCTAAAACGCTACGGCGGCGGTGCGCCTTCGAAAGGGGACGAGTAACGAATGACTTGGGCAACTCGCTTTCTTTTTTTCGTGCTCGGGGCGCCACTGCTGCTTGGAAGCGCTCTCGCCTTGGCGCCGGCGTTCACACAAACCTCGCTCGTTGCGAATTCCACCGGCCAAATGGGGCAGCTGATTCCGCCCGCATTTTTAACGCTACTCTCGACCCCAGGTATAGAAACCAGTGCAATAACGAGTCTCGTCTCAGGACTACTCACACCGGCCATTTCTCTGGCGATCGTTTTCCTGTTCTTGGCGGCGACACAGGGCAATCGTATCGGCAATGCGATTGCTAAACTTTCCGCGCCCGTGTTGGCGATACCCCACGCCGCTGCGGCCTTCGCTTTGGCGCTGTTGCTTGCACCTTCGGGCGTTGCGAGCCGAGTTATCGCCTCGCTCTTGGGCTGGGATCTGCCCCCCGACTATCTTTTTATCAATGACCCAAACGGATTAGCGCTTATCCTTGGCCTCGTCTTAAAAGAAGCCCCCTTTCTTTTGCTAATCTCACTCGCCGCACTGCCTTCGCTCGGCGCGCCACGGCGCGTCGCCTTAGCGCGAACCTTAGGCTATAAACCGACGACAGCATGGCTACTTACCGTAGCTCCCGTGCTCTACCCTCTGGTGAGACTCCCGCTTTTCGCTGTGATCGTTTTCGCTTCGTCGGCCGTCGACGTCGCGTTAATTCTAGGGCCGAGTTTGCCGCCTACTCTCAGCGTCAGGCTCTTAGAGTGGTTTGTCGCGCCCGAAATTGAGTCGCGACAACTTGCTTCTGCTGCAGCGCTATTGCAGCTTGTTGTCAGCCTAAGTGCCCTAGGTATTTGGCTGCTCTTCGAACGCGTGGTTGCTCGAGCCTTTGCCCCTCTTGCGGCGCGAGGCGCGTCGCGACTTAGCGCACGCCGTGTCACTTACGACACGGCGCTCACCGCGCTTGGCAACGCTTTGCTGCCGTTGTCACTCGCATTTATCTTAATGGGGATTGGCGCGCTTATGCTAACCAGCGTTGGCACAGAATGGCGTTACCCCGCGTTAGTGCCGAGTGTTTGGAGTACACAGCAATGGACGAGCGCACTCTCTGAATGGCGAGCGCCTTTATTTAACGCCACGATGATTGCGCTACTGTCGGTGACTGCCGCACTTGCCCTTTCACTTTTTACGCTCGAAGCGCAGGCTCGCAGCTCTGTCTCGACAGCCCGCATAGCGACTTTTCTTTACTTGCCCCTATTAGTCCCGCAAGTCGTTTTTATCTCGGGAATCGCTTTACTCGCCGAATGTGCGCTGCTCTCTCCATCGCTTACTCTAGTCGCCGCGGGTCATTTTCTCTTCGTCTTGCCTTATGTTTATTTAACCCTGCAAGGCGGCTATGCACGGTTTGATCCTCGCTGGTTAATGCTGGCGAAAACACTGGGCGCCTCGAACACCGTGTGCTTTTGGCGGATCCGCCTGCCCCTGCTGAGCACACAACTTGTCACCGCAGTCATGCTTGGTTTAGCGATTAGTCTTAGCCTCTATCTACCAACACAGATATTAGGTGCAGGTCGTATTCCGACACTGACGACAGAGGCCATCGCGCTCGTGTCGTCGGGCAACCGAAGTACTATTGGTACTTGGGCGCTACTCCAATCTGCGTTGCCTACCCTATGTTTCATGCTAGCCTTGGTGCTTCCTCGACTGATTTGGTCGCGCAGAAAAGGCATGCTCTGAGGATGTTAATGAACACAGGATTAGAATTACAGGATGTCTCTTTAAGCGTCGGTTCGCGGCAGCTACTCTCGCTTAGCTGCACCATAGCGCCCGGCGAGGTGATGACAGTCATGGGCGCTTCGGGCACAGGAAAATCGACGCTACTCGCCTTCATCGCCGGCTTTCTGAATGAGGCGTTTAATGCCGAAGGGAGAATCGTTCTTGAGAACAAAGCGTTGAATTCGGTTCCTGCCGAGCAACGACGTATCGGCCTCTTATTTCAAGATGCACTGCTTTTTCCGCACCTAAGCGTCGCCGACAATCTTAAGTTTGGTTTGGTTCGCACAGCAGGCGAAAGCCGAAAAGACAGAGACGACCGCGTAGAGCAGGCCCTAGAGGCGATTTCTCTTGGTGGATTCGGCGAACGCGACCCCGCGTCGCTCTCGGGCGGGCAGCAGTCGCGAATCGCACTCATGCGACTGCTTCTGTCTGAACCTCAGGCGATTTTGTTGGATGAACCTTTCTCCAATCTCGACATGCAACTCCGCGGCGAGATACGCGCGTTTACCTTCGATTCGATACGTGCAGCGAATATCCCTGCGTTATTAGTGACTCATGACCTTGCCGATGCGCAAGCTGCCGGCGGCAAAATTCTCGCTCTGTGAACAACCTCATGGATTTCCACCTGTGAGTTTTTACACATCATCATATTAATCCTCTTTATGCGAGCTATGGATGGTGTGGAGATCATCGCCAAACTCGCTGAGGAAAAATGCGATTCGTCTAACCTTTTTGTTAGCAAAACAGCGTCTAATTACCGAGCAGCCAGGTAGCTGCTAGGTGGTTTCTGTTTAGCGGCTATTCAGCGTCTATTTAGCGACCCAAGGTGGCTGAATAATTAGGCTAGGATCAATGCCGGGTTTGGGGACGAATTTTTGTGAGCGGCCATATTGATTATCGCCGCCATACAAATTAAGCGCCTCGTCTACAGAGAACGTGTGAACTTCGATATAGCCATCGGGCAATGCACTCGGAACGAGCCAGGTATAGCGATAGTTGCCTTCGAAGTCTAAATTAACGAAGCGCAGAGGACCTAAGTCGGTAATCCAGATGCTGTCTTCGTTGACGATTATATCGAGGGGCAGCGTAAAGCCGTCCCAAACATCGACGAAGTCCATCCGCGCAGGATCATCGGTTGTGCGGAACACGTTTATGCGTCCACCCGACCTATCGAGCGCAAAGACGAGTCCGTTAGGACCTACACCTAATGCATGAATACCATTGAACTGACCGGGCTCTTCACCGAAACCACCAAATTCGCCTAGATAATTGAGGTCTTCATCCATGATCATCACGCGATGATTATCGAGGCCATCGGCTATTAGCACGCGACCGTCGGGCAGAAACGCGACGTCCTGAGGGCGACCAAAATGTGTTGCATCATTGCCAGGCACTAATTTCTCGCCAAGCGTCATAAGTAGCTCACTACCGTCATTGCTAAACACATAGATCTGGTGGAAGGTCTCGTTGATTACCCAAACGCGCTTCTCTGGGTCGTAGGGACTAATGCGCACACGATGCGGACCCGGACCATCAGAATCGGCGCAGAGGAAATCCCATTGATCCCACAGCTGAATAACCTCGCCATCGGCATTGAGCTCGTACAGGCAGTTCTTCCATGTGCGACGCTCTGTTTCAAATAGCACGTTAATGCCCATGTCGCCCGCAAAACCTAAGAAATCGTCTTTGATAGGATAGGGCAATACTGTCTCACCACGCTGCGCGATGATAATGCGATCGGGGGATTCTGCCCATACGCCAGAATTGCCGCCAAACGCGAAACCCGGCTCGGCGAAGGGCTTATGCCATAGCGACTGAATATCATAAGGGCTCGGGCCTATAGGGCCTCGCGCATTGCCTTCTGGTGCTTGCTGGGCTGTCGCAACTGACGCGGCAACGAGGCTTACTGCCGTGCCAAGCGCGCCTAGTAGCGACCTGATTGGAGAGGTTTTACCGCGGCGGCTTCCGCTCTCATGATTTCGACGCGTCGACTGACTACTTAGCATTTCGTGCTCCCTTACCTGATAATAATTATTCTAGAAAGTGATGCTCCATAGTGGCAAGTTCTTGGCTACCGCACAATACTCGCGGCAACCGGTTAACACGCTCGCTCGTGACTACTCTAAGCGAATGACAAGCTCTGCGGTAAACAGCATCGACCTATCCATATCGCTCTGAGCCCACTTCAGTAAGATTTCTGTGCTTTCTTCAATAATCGCAGCCTGACTCTCTTCGCCATTCAAAATCACGGTGACAGGCGCTGTGAAATCGATTTCGCTAGGGCTGAGTAGGAGTGTGAATCCCTTCACCCCCGAAGTATCGACGGAAAACGTATTCCCCTCTCGGGTTGCGGTGATCACCGCTGGCTTACCGAATCCAGTTCGCTCATCGATGACAAGCCAGTGATTGCGGTTGTACGCGTCGGTACGGTCGGCAACCCATTGCAGCACATCAGGCAATGCGTCACGCGGATTATCGCGTTTGAACGCTTCGATGCGGTCGAGCTGATTGGGGAGCCAGTCGAGATTATGACCCCCATTTTCGATAACCGTAAATTCGAAGTTGACCTTCGCCTCGCCTAACACATCGACAAAAGGTTGGATCGACGACGCCGGATAGAGCGGATCATTTTCGCCATTCACGATAAACAGAGGTTTGTCGCGCAGGTTCTCGAAATAGAGCCGATAGCCGCCGCCACTCTGCGGATTTCTTAGGACAGCCGCATTGCCGATGTAAGGGAGAAACGCGGCCCAGGGCGTTGGCTGCTTGAAAGCGAAGAAATAGGCACCCGTGCCGCCATCGGATACGCCACTCATCGTTACACGATTATCGTCTACGCTGTAATCACGTTTCACTCGGCGCAATATGTCAGGAATGCTCTGCGCCTGCTCTTCTTGCCACCAGACCGCATCGCGCCATGCCGCAGGGACTACTGTGATTCTGTCTTCACTGAGCAAATTTTCATACCCGCGGCGCCAAAACTCTTCATTGTCTTGCCAGGCAGGCCTGCCAACGCCGCCGTGCAACATAAACTCAACAGGATAGCGCTTGCTCGGATCGTAGCTTGTCGGCACGAGCACCGCATAGGGTAACTCGAGACAAGAGTTACTCGTGCGACTCGCGCGCACAACACCGGTAGCAACATCGCGCCCGTGTAAATCCGCGCCCGCCAGCGCCCGAAAAACACTTCGCGTATCGGGTTTCGCCGCAAGCAGATTTGCTACAGCGGCGGTGCGCGCCTCTTCGGATTGCGCATGCCAAAAACTGTCGACAAGAGTGCGTGTCGCATCGCTAGCGGCGCTCGGCTGCGCGCTCACATTTGTGGCAAACGCTGTCAGTGCGACTGAAAGCAAAAAGGCACCGAAGGGGTGCTTGCTGCGAGCGGGCATGTTGTTCTCCTTGCTCTATGCAATCGCATGGCGCAATAAAATAAATGGGGCGATAAATAATCCGGTAAATAGCCCAATAAGAGTAGGCGCGCACGGAGCGTAAGTCTAGCCACAGTGGTTGGCGCGTGTTTTTTTCCTCAAGCACGTATACTCTTAGACTGCTTACGCAAAGCCCATGTATTCTTAGCTCGAAGACTTGCAGTCAGACGCAGTGAACTCAGGGAAACTCAGTCGCAGTGCTCAGCATCGAAATCTCGCTACATCGTCCACTCCAATCAGCCCGAGGTATTAGGCCTGCCGCCGGCTATTTTCTTGCCATGGCCTTAGCCGTTTGCCTCGCCTCCCTGCCCGCGGTGGCGCAAGACGACGATCAACTTACCGTTCTCGACCTTGATCAGCCCCTGCGGCTCGATTTCGGCGGGTTCTGGGAAAAAGACTATCGCCGCAGCGACAATTGGCAAGACGAGCTCACGCGCAAAATGCGGTTACGCCAAGAAGCCGCTGCGCGGCAGGGTGGCAACCCCGGTGCTGCGGCTAGAGTCAGCGTTCCGCCTATTTCGATAGGTAATATCAATCTCAATGGCGGCCGCGGGCGCGGCGCTAGCATCGTAGACCTTGCACGCCTTGCAGAATACATCAGCCGCCAAACCACACTGCGCATCGATCAAACCCGCGACGAGATTCGGATCGAGCGCCGCGGAGATTCGAGTCTCGTGTGTGGCACTGGATGGCAAGTGGTGCAGACCTTTACCAGTAGCTATGGCGTCGAGGCCTGTGGCTGGGACGGACAGCAGCTAGTCTTTCAGACGATGCTTCCCGATGACCTGATTGTCGTTCATCGTTTTAGCGTGTCATCCGACGGCCTGCTGCTTAATCTAATCACGTCGGTCATTAGCAAAGGCAGCGAATCTTTCGATCTGCGACAAGCCTTTAATCGCTACGATGCACCGCGCGCCGAATTCGACTGCGAACAAACCCTAAGCCGCGGCCGCGTCTGCAGCCAAGCAGGCTCGCCGCAATGAACTATGCATTCATCGTCGTTGCACTCGTAATCGCCTCGCTGACTGGCTGCGCCCAACGCAGCTCAATGCCGGAAGACACCAGCGCCGCGGATGCGCTCGCTGCGCGCCCGACGATTGAACCCGTCGGGTCGGTCAGTCTGATCACCGCGCAAATGCGCGCGCCAAGTCTCGCTAGCGACACGCGTGGCACGCGCGTCGACATCGGCATAGTACCTTTTACTACGCGCGAAATTGCAGTCAACAAAGCAGCATTCGGCGATTGGATTTTCGACGAAATTAAACAAAAAGAGACGCAGTTCTTGCCCCACCTTCTGAGCAAAGCGCTTATTGAGTCAGATTTATGGGGTGCAGTGAGAGTGTTGCCAGAAGCCGATCCCTCTCTGGTCCTAACGATTCGCGGCGAGATAATTAGCTCTACCGGCCTCGACCTAGCAGTGCATATTAATGCCACAGACAGCAGCGGCAGGGTCTGGTTAGCACGGGATTACGCCGACGTCGCTCAGCTTTCCGACTACCCAGAATCGACGCGCTTTACCTACGGTAACCGCTTCGATGGCGCGAATTATGTCGATCCTTTCCACGACCTCTATAAGCAAGTAGCAAATGATCTGCTCGCTGCACGAGACGGACTAGACGACGGCCTCCTAACTGAAACCCTGCAGATCGCCGACCTCGTCTACGCGCGCGATCTCGCGCCCGAACGCTTTGCCAGCACGCTCACCGAAGACAAAGAAGGACTTCTACGACTCGTCACACTCCCCGCCGCCGACGATCCGATGCTCGCTCGCGTAAGCGACATGCGCTATCGGCATCATTTATTCATCGACACAGTCGACGAGTACTACCAAACGCTTTACGAAGATATACAGCCGGCTTACGTGCTCTGGAGGCGCTATTCGCTCGATCAAACCGAAGAGACGCTTAGCCGCGAGGCGACGCCGCCATCGACAACCACCTACGGCGACTCTCGCAGTTTCTTGGCACTAAGCCAACGATACGATCGGTTTAAGTGGAGCAAGATTTACGAGCACGAGTTCACCGAACTCGCGGCAGGTTTCAATAACGAGTTGGCGCCCGCGATGCTCGCACTCAATGGACAGGTGCACGGCTTGTCCGGCACGATGGAGCAGCAATACAGAGAATGGCGCGGAATTCTCCGCGCCCTTTTCGAACTTGAGACTGCACCACTAAGCGAGCGCGACCTCGAAGAGTGAAAGCAGGCGACTCCATGCTCGCTCCGCCTGCGCTTCGTCATAAACCTGCGAGTCTGGCGGACACCAGCCGTGCAGCGTATTGGTATACACCTCTATCTCAGCTGAAATACCTGCGGCCGCATACGCGGTATTAAGCGTGTCTTTAGCCACAGGGTCGGCTGCGTCATCGTTAGCTGCCACACAGTGCAGCATCGCTGACTGAGTCTGTGGGATAAGCAGGTGTGGGCTATTATCCGCATCGGTCGCAAGGCCGCCACCATGGAATGTACCGCCCGCGCCAAGGCGATCTGGCACAGCTGCCACCGTACGCATGACCATTGGGCCGCCCATGCAATAACCTGTTGTACCGATTCGTCGCGACGTATCTACCGAAGGTTGGTTATCTAAAAACGCAACCATTGCGCGGGCATCCATAAAATGGGTTTCGGCATTGAGATTGCGCGCCATCGGTAGAACGATTTCTCGCGTCTCGGGCTGGCCGAAGCTCGCGCCTTCGCCCACTACAGGAGACCGCGCATCTCGGTAAAATGGATTCACGACCAAGACGCTGTAGCCCGATTGCGCAAGGCGTTTGCCCATAGCACGGAATGCGGGCCTCAGGCCGAGGATATCGGGCCACACAATAACAGCGGCATGGCTGCCTTGCGCGGGATGCACAAAATAGCAATCGGCAACGCCGTCCTGGGTTGCGATATCTACGTCACTCTCAACCACCGACTGCGCGTTCGCCACAGGCGGCAGCAAAATCGCCGAACCAGCGACGGCAGTCATCAAGCCAAATTCGCGCCGCGAAAAAGCGGTGCCTGTTTTTAACTTGCTCTCATTTCCTGCAAGAAATGCCTCGGCGTCCTGTTGGGTATCTAGATCACACATAGTAAGTCCTTAGAAACTCTTCTTATTTAAGTGACACTGCGAATAAAACGGTTAGCAATCCTGTCTAAGCATAGGAGTAGACGTTTAAAAACTCAAGCTAGCCAATCAGCCTCTACCGCGCGTGACAGACATCGAAGAAGGAACGCAATTTGCTTTAAGTCAAAACACGTAAGCCCCTACGCGTTGAGCTCAGCTAGGAGTTCACTTGAAATCGAGGCCTTTATGAACAAAGAGGACTTTAGACAGGAAACGCGTACACAGCTCGATGCCATCGACAGCAAAATCAATACGCACGGGCGCAGCGTCAATTGGCTTTGCAGAATGCCGCGTTCAGGCGGCGAGTAGAAAACTATGTGGGTGTCGGTACTGCTCCACAAAACTCCGCAACAGGGTTACCTAACAGCAATGCGGCGAAAGAATCTCTCGTGGAGGACGCAAGGGCTCTCGAAGCACTGTTTGCGGTCGAACATCCCGTCGCAGAGAAATTACTGCGAGAATTAATTAACTCCTTAAGCCGCCTGGGCATTTAATTTCGCTGTTGGGAGCCACTCAGAGCGGTTGCAGTTCGAGCGGGATCGATCCTTCTCTGCTACCGACCATTGCACCAATTAGCGTGTCGCCCCAGGTGTATTTTTTCTGCATGAGTTCGTTAATGCGCGCTGATTTTTCGGGGCGCGCCTCGGCGCGATACTGAGCGGTCACGCCCTCTCTCACCACAGTGACAGAGTCGTTTAATAGAATTCGATCATACCAGCCCGAGCCGTCCGCCCCGACGCGCAAATAGGCCGTACCTTCATCGTCTACTACCCAGAGCCGCGTAGTCTGCATGTCACCCACCTCGTCGACCGCGATAAGTTCGACCACTTCGATGCGCTCAGCTGCAAGCCGCTCAAGGCCCGCAAACGCTGCGCCCCCAAGTAAAAGCCCAAAAAAAATCCATTTCATTACTTTTATTAACTGTGCCACAAGTTGATATCCGTCTCGTTTTTATGATCGGGGTCGCTCGGTAACTATAGCAAAGGCGAGAGTTCAGGGTAGAGTACAAGGTAGCAATCATCGAGCGACTTAGCTACTGTAGGCAATCATGAACACTCATTCTACTGAGTCTCTGTTGGGCCTTCCGACTTGACGCTCTATTTAACAAACCTTTTTAGGTTAAGCGACCTTCTTGGGTTAGGAGACCTTCATCATGCGCGCTTTCTTCCACTTTATTGCTACTCTCCTTTTTTTCCTCGCTATAGGTGTTAGCCTTTTTTTCATCGGCATGCGGTTTCACGATGGCCCGCTAGAAATAATCTCAGGCGGCCCATTTAAAAGCGGCGAGCTGAGCTCAACACCAATAAGCTGGGATTTTATTAAAGATCGGCAAGAAATCGAATTTCAAACTCTCGATCCGACCACATCACGCACCGTTTGGCTCGGCGTCGTCGAGGGACGTCTATTTCTTGTGAGCGGGTACATGAACACCGGTTACGGAGGACTTTGGAAGCAGTGGCCTCACTACCTCAGCGAAGACGACCGTATCATTCTGAGAATCGATGGCAAGCTCTACGAACAACGCCTCGAGCGTGTCATAGGCGGCGAGATCGTTGCGCCAGTGCTCTCAGAGTTTGGTCGCAAATACGGATTCGGGGCAGTAAGCGACGATTCGTCGGTGACAAGCGGCGATACATGGATGTTCGAGGTGTTGCCTCGTTAACTCTTTGTTGCTCACTCTTCCTCGCGAGCCGCGTGCGAAATGTCTATACTTGTCGACTTTTAAACGACCGCAAATACGCGCGTTATTTTAAGAGGACATAATATGCAGGCAATTAGAATACTTTGCGTCGGCGGGACTATCGATAAAGTCTATTTCGATGCGTTAAGCGAATATGAAGTTGGCGTTCCTTACGCGCTCGAAATGCTCGAAGAACTCAATCTTAACCTCGACTGCCGGGTGACCTCGCTCATGCGCAAAGACTCGCTAGAAATGGACGACGCCGACCGCGCGCTCGTGCGCGACGCAGCAGCGCAAACCGAAGAGGAGCTTATTGTTATTACCCATGGCACCGATACTATGGTCGACACAGCAAATGCACTAAGTTCACTTTACAGCGAGAACAGTTGCACAAGGACTATTGTGCTGACTGGTGCGCTGACGCCAGCGATTTTCAAAAAATCGGACGCCATGTTTAATCTCGGTGCAGCATTAGCTGCCGTGCAAACGATGAAACCCGGCATCTATATTGCCATGAGTGGCCAAGTTTTTTCCTTCGATGCAGTGAAAAAAGACAGAGAAGGCCAACGCTTCGTCGCGGTCTAGACGAACGTGGATGTTCAATTGCTGAAAATACTACTCATCGAACAGTGCTGAGTTCTGTGCGGCAATGTTCATATAGTCGCGTTTAAACCCTGCGAGCAAATAACCTTCGGCGATCAGTTTCTCCGTCGCCTTCTCATATTGCATAAGGTAATCATCAAAGTCTCGATACAGCTCAGCGAGCGAGCGGCGCGCATCGCTCGACTGCGCTGCTGCCACCTTATTCGCAGGCAAAGGAATATAGCCTCCCGATAAACGCGCCAGCGAAAGCGGCGCGCCTGTCGCCAAGGCACGGAGGTTCCACGGGACGAAAGTCGCCAAGGGGACTTGGGTAAGCGGCGGCAACACCGTCGTCTCGGTCGAATCGTTATTGTCCAGATTAACAGCCGGTACCAGCGGATTATAATAGCCCCTCGCGGTTTGCGGATGCGTATCGATTATTCGCTCGCTCTCCCAGCGCATACCGTAATCCGCGGCACCAGGTCGGTATATCGCTCTCGGATGGTTAATCCCAGGTAGTGGATTCCACGCGTCGTGGTTTATTTCTTGACCGTTATGCGAGGCGACCAAACTGCCATCAGCGATACGCGGATAGCGAGACGGCGGCGGCTCTGCATCCTCGGCAATCCACCTCACCATAGCCACCATCAAAGACTCCGACAGCGGAGACCATCGATTAGGATTGGCCGGTAGTTGCCCAGACGATGCTGGGCGCGGCAGACCGCTGCCAGACCCGTGCTGCGATCCGCCAAAGGTATAAAACCTTACACCGCTTGGTAACACTGCATCTTCGGTTCCTTCGGGGTTCGTGTGTGGAAGCGAGCCCCCGCGCACCCAGTACTCATTTGAGGTTTGGATGTGCATAATTTTCGGTTCTGTGCTGCTAGCGATAGACCTCTTTAATACGCCGTCGCTACGACCACTAAAAGGATCGATGCTTTCGCCATACGTAAAAGGAAAGTAGTCGTTCGGGTAGAGATGGTTGGAGTGATGGCCGTTGGTTCTCGTCGGCATCGCAAAACGAAGATTAAACATGCCATAGCCCGCGCCTGAGATAACGGGTATCACCCCATCGAAAACGCGCCTTCCCTCAAGATCGGCGTTAAAGCCTTCGTAAACAAATTGTCGCAGGAGTCGTCCGCTCTGAGAAATACCCCACGCTGCAGTATGGTTGATGCTAGGCAATGCAAGCTGCGTGAGCTGTGTATCGCTCTGGCCACCAAAACGAATCAACGAAACAAGGTCGCGAATCGCTGTCATTCCTGCGCCAGACAACACCGGGTCTTGCGCTTCATAGATAAGCTCATAAATGAGACCCGGCTCGAACCCTTCCTTAAGCATTAACTCAACAAGTGGCTGATTAGCGTCTTTCTGCGGCGTTACCTGTAGCTCAAATTCATCGCGCGAAATAAGTTCTCGCGCATCGTTCTGATAAAGCCGCTTGGTTAGTCTTGCTACAGCGAGACCTTCGCGAGTGGGCGTGTACGCCAAATGGCCGCTGCCCGCTATATTTTCGGTGAACGAGGGGCTTCCTACTGTTACCTCATAGCGCACATCGCCGGTTATCGCCGCACCGGCGTTCTTCACAATAGGTGAATGTAATCGGAGTCTTTCAGGGCCCGCGCTTATTTCGTTTATCCAGCCAGTAACGAGATAGGTGTAGCCTAATTTTGACAGCGGGTGATCGAGGCCCGCCTCGGGCGGAACTCGGCTACCGCCGCGATTATTCACATTGTAGTAAAGAACGTCGGTAGCAATGTTGGCAGAAGGAACAAGGAGTTTAAAATCCGCCGAATACTCAACCAGCCCCTCGGCATTTGTTGGTGCTAAGGCCAAGTCGACAACGGCCGCGTTCGCTGCCTCGTTTGGGTCGAGCGTAAAGTGGACTACCCCGGTTATCGACTCATAGCTAAAGTTTACATCGGCAGTAGTAAGGGTATCGCGCGAAGCGACATCGATAGACACGACCTCGGCAATCGAAGGTGCAGTAAAAAGGCTGCTGAGAGCGAGCCCGGCTAAAGCTAGCCTCAAACAACGCGGTGACTGATCGCGGCGATATCCCATCATTACTCTCCCTAGTAATTGTAGCTAGGGAGTTTTGTGTATTTAACGTAAGGAGTCAACGGCAGCGGCAGCGTCTATTCGACGCTGCAATCGGCGTTGATAGAGCCAAGGAACAAGCGCGGTGAGAATCGAGCCAATGACCAATAGCACAGCGCCCGCAATGGAGAGCAACCCAAGCCTGTCACTAAAGGCATAGTCGGGTAGAAAGAAAACCGTCAGTTTAAGTGAGCCTATGGTAAATAGCGGCGCCAGCGCTAGCACCGCACTCACTTTCGAGGCGTCCCAGCAGCTCATCGCCTCGGCGAAACACCCATACGCTATCACCGTATTGATACAGCAAAATGCCAAAAGCGAAAACTGCACAGGCGTCAGGTCAAACACCAGTGAGGGAGACACCAACGGTAGCAGCACGGCAATCGAGAAAGCGTAAATCACGCTCAATATCTGCACCGGCGTATAGCTTTTGAGAAGCTGCTTCTGCAGGAGCGCGTAGACAGTCCAAGTTATCGCCGCTGCCACCACAATCAGCACACCCACAGTCTGCTCATTCTCAAGACTGTTTAGCTCAAAAAGTCGCTCATTAAAGAACAACAAAAGCCCGCCTACGATGAGCAGCGTGCCCAATTTTTGTACGGCTAGAAACGGTTCTCGGTAAATCACCACACCGCCGAGGATGAGGAACAGCGTACTCAACTGAATAACCGCCTCGCTCGTCTCGCCATTGACGAAATTAAGACTGAAGGAAAAGAAAAAATAGTTTGCGCAGAGGCTGGCCGAGGCGAGAAGCAAAAACCATTTTGTCAGTGTTGGCGCAGACGCAAGCCGAGGAAGCTGTTTGGTTGCAGCGAGCCATACCCAAAGCACAACGCCCGCAATGAGAAAGCGATACCAAACGATTGTCGTCGCATCCATGCCCGAAAGCACTTCTTTAAGCGCAACAGGCAGCATGCCCCACATCACCGCGGCGGTGAGCGACAAGAGAAAGCCTTTAAGGTTGCTCTGGGGAGCTGCTTCGGTGGATGACATGCTAGAAACACTCGGTAAAAAGGAGCGGCATCCTAGCATGAAAGCGCGACGGCGTAACCGGCAAGGTAATCGGCAAGGCAATCGGAAAGAATGCCACCGACTACCAGACAGAAACCGGCGGAGTGTTAACTAAGATGCAGCGCGCTAGAGAAGCGCGCGCTGAGAAACTCCATTTGATCGGCGAGCACATTGTGGTTAGACAAATACAGAAACTCGTATTGGTTGGGCACGAAAGGCACAGCCAATAGCTCCATCCCTGCCTGCTCGGGAAGCCTGTCTGCTTTGCGATTATTACATCGCCTGCAGGAGGTCACGACATTCGTCCAAATATCGAGGCCGCCTTTGGACAGCGGATGCACATGATCGCGGGAAAGCTCATGATAGCCAAACGTTTTGCCACAATAGAGGCAGAGGTTGCAGTCACGTCGAAAGAGGAATTTGTTCTCAAGAGGAGGATCGGCTAATACGTCGTGAACTTTGCCATCGCAGGCAACGATGCTGGGCAGCTTGAGCACCGACTGAATACCGCTGCGATTCAGCCCGCCGCGCATTTCGAAGACGGTGTCGCCTAGTGACCAGATAACCTGCTCTTTAACAAGCAGCGTCGCGGTCTCTTCGCGCGTGAGCCAGCTTACCGGAATACCCGCTTTGTTCAATCTTAGAATCTTCGCATTCACACCAAATCACTCGCCTCCAAGGACATTGATCGATCACGCTCGTTTCTTTACTGACTGATACTTCTTAGCCTTTCTACTTCACTCTGAGTCTACACCTGTAGGGGCAATACTACACGCGGCTCTCTATCTTCTGCTCTCTTCTCTTGCTCTCTATCGGGTATCGGCACGAGACGATTCTGCTCCAGTGTAGACAGGCTCCGCTAGCCTCGAAGCGCGGCGGCTTCTAGCTTGCGCTGGCGCCTGCGTTCGGGCCCGCCGCTAGTCAGCCAGTAGAGTCCGTGAATGCCAATTAGCATGAGGGCGAATAGCGGCAGCGTGCCATAGTCGGCGCCGCCAACCTGAAAATAGAACACCGCGTTATAGTCGCGATTCTCGGTTGGATGGCGCGCGGTGACGACACCAATATAGGCGCCTTTCTCTTCGAATGTGTATTCGGTGCTGTAATAGCCGCCATCTTCGATCCGCGGCTCTTCATAGAATACCGTGAGCGCGTCGAGGTCTTCTATCGCTTCGATATCGGACCACGCTGCAAAGCGGCCGAGCTTATCAACGTCTTTAATGATACGCAGATCGATTAGCATGTCGGGCAGCAGCTCATGGAGGTATTCCATAACGAACACAGAACGTGCGACATCGGGGATGTCCTCGCAGTGCTCTTCGGCCTCGCTCTGTTCAGGCTGGAAAACGGTGAAATGAGCTTGCAAAAAATTGATGCTAATCAGACAAACGTCATCTTCGAACGCGACGCCGCCATGACCAAACGCCGGTGCAGACGTAAAGAGCAGCGCAGCGCTGAGGAATACTGGGAGGAGTCGGTTCATTCTCTGTCTCAATTTATCAGTGTGATGGTGCAGTGGTTCAACCGGCTCGCTGCCGGCTTCACCTACCAGGCGATGGTCGAGCCATCGTAGTTATAAAACTGACCTGTGTTGGCGCCGCTTAGGCCATCGATCACTTTCAGCATCCCGCTGACACTCTCGGGCGCATCGATGTTGCCATTAGGCCCGCCCATATCGGTGCGGACCCAGCCCGGATGCAGCGTCGTGGTCGCTATGCCCTCGGGTGCAAGATCTATTGCAAGGGTTTTTACGACCGAATTAAGTGCCGTCTTCGAGCTGCGGTAGATGGTTGAGCCGCCACGGCCATTGTCTTCGATCGAGCCCATCTTCGAGCTGATATACACCAGCTTCTTGCCACTACTTTTACGTACGTTCTCGATAAGCAGTTGTGTTAGCAACATCGGAGCAACTGCATTCGTGAAGAGAACCTCGGCCATCGCCGGCCCCTCAATGCGGCCAAAATTGGCGTCGCGCGGCCCGTATATTCCAGCATTGTTGATAAACACATCGATTGGCTCGCCGTTAAGCAGGTCGACAGCCTCGCGCATCGACGCCTCATCAGTCACATTCATCTCAACGAGCGAGAGCTGGCCGCTGTGCTTTAGTGTTAGCGCAGTGAGGTCAGTCGCCGTGGCGATGTCGCGGCAGGTGGCAATTACCCGTTGCCCGCGCGCGAGCAGCTGCTGTACAAACTCAAGGCCGAGGCCACGATTACAGCCAGTGATGAAATAGGTAGACGTTGACATAGCGAACTCCGAGCGGGTGAAGGACTTGGGGCAATCTCTGATCAGCATGACCGGTTCTCTCTACTATGAGTCACAGCACGAACTGGTATACTTTTGCGATTATACCTCAGGAGATCTTAAAACTGTGGCTGAAGTAGGTCGTTAGTCGTTTATCGCTAGTCGGTTAGCACCTGAGAATACGTTTTAAAGAGAGACTGCGACTATCATGACGACACACAACCTCACGCTCCGCCTCATTACCGCCGCGCTCGGCGCGCCCCTCTTGTTGGCGGGTAATGCCTATGGGCAGAATGCGGCGACGCAGCAAAATGTCGAAGAAATCGTCGTGATCGGTGTTGTGCCGGGTGGCGCGGGCATCGACCGAAATAAGATTCCCTATCCCGTGCAGACCGCAGATGCAACCGCAATACAGCAGGCCGACAATGCCAGCCTAGCGGACTTTCTCCGCCGCGGCTTCGGCAGCGTCACGCTTAACGACGCGCAGAATAATCCGCTGCAGCCGGATCTTCAGTACCGCGGCTTCACCGCCTCCCCATTGCTCGGCCTTGCACAGGGCTTAAGCGTCTATCAGAACGGCGCACGCATCAACGAGCCGCTAGGCGACTCGGTCAACTGGGATCTCATGCCCCAATCGGCTATTGCCGGTGTAACGCTAACCGGCGGCACAAATCCCGTCTTCGGCCTCAACAGCCTCGGCGGGTCGCTCGGTATTCGTATGAAAAATGGCTTCGAATTCGAAGGCTCTCAGCTCGGCGTGCGCACCGGCTCGTTCGGACGCACGACCGCATTCCTCGAGACTGGAGGTAATAACTACGACGGCTCCGAAGGCTTTGCCTATTACCTTAACGTCGAGTCGTTCGACGAAGACGGCTGGCGCGACCAGTCCGCTTCAGAGGCGCTTAACGCCTACGCGAGCGTTGGCTGGCGCGGCGAGCGCGGATCGATTAATGCCGATCTTCAGCGCGGCGACTCGAACCTGCGCGGCAACGGCGCGGCACCAGTCGAGTTATTGGCACTAAATCGTGCCGCGGTTTTTACGGCGCCCGACATCACCGAAAACGATCTGCTGATGGCGGCGCTCGACTTCGCGTTCGAGCTCACGCCCACGCAAACTCTCAGCGGCAACCTGTACAATCGCCGCAACACAACTGATGCCTTTAACGGCGACGGCTCCGAGTTCGGCGTGTGCAACTTCGGCGGTAGGCCAACGCTTATCGAGGCGCTCGAAGACGACGACCTCGAAGAGATTGGGCTCGACGACGACGATCTCTGTGACAATCAGTTCGCCAGCGCCGATGCGCTAGAGGACTATCTCAATAGCCTAGGTTCTGACGACGAGTTCAATCTCGAAGACTTCACCGACGACCTCTCCGGCACCAGGAGGCTCAGCGACGAGGCTATCAACAACATTAGCCGACGCACGCAGCGCAGCCGCGGCATAGACCTGCAGTGGAGCAATACCGCACCAGTAGCAGGCTTCGACAACCAACTCATCGTGGGCGGCGCCTATTTCCGCGGTCTGTCTACTTTCGATTCAGTGCTCGAGCTATCCGAACTAGACCCTATCACGCGCGTGACCACCGGGCTCGGCACGGGCACATTTGTCGATGCCGAGGCTACCTCTGTCACAACGGCGACACGGTCAACCAGCCTATACTTCACTAACGCAACCCAGCTAACCGACTCACTCGCGCTTACCCTATCCGCGCGTGCCAACGACACAGACATCAGGCTGCAAGATATCAGCGGAGTGAGACCCGAACTCAACGGCGAACATCGCTTCCTACGCGTCAACCCTGCCGCCGGTCTCACCTGGCAGGAAAATGAAGATACGATGCTCTACGCGTCTTATAGCGAATCTTCGCGCGCGCCAACGCCTATAGAACTTGCCTGCAATGAGGGTGTTTTCGAGGTTGCTCAGCGCCACGCTCTCGAGCGTGGCGACGACCCCGACGACATAGACTTCGAATGCCGACTGCCTAACGCCTTTCTAGCCGACCCGCCGCTAGAGCAGGTCGTCGCTAAGAATATCGAACTCGGCGCAAGCGGCACTCTCGTGCTACCCATAGCGGCCCTCGGCGCTCTGCAATACGAGGTCGGCTTATTTAACACAACAAACCGCGACGACATTCTCTTCCAGACCACTGGCCGCTCGACCGGACTCTTCGCCAATGTCGATAAGACTCGACGCCGAGGTTTCGAGGGCAAGGTACTAGGCAGCGCAGGCGCGCTGAGTTGGATGATTGCCTACAGCCATATTGAGGCAACGTTCGAAGCCGACTTTAACGCACTCAGCCCGAATCACGACTTCGCCGACGGTGAGGGTGAAATTGCGATCTCAAAGGGCGATAGCATACCCGGCATTCCAGAACAGCAATTCAAACTTGTCGCCGACTACGCGCTCACCCCGCGCTGGCAGTTGGGGTTAGACATGCTTGCCAACAGCGGCCAAACCTTAAGAGGTGACGAATCAAACCAACTCGCACCCACCGCTGGCTATGCGATACTCAACCTGCGTACACGCTATGCCTACAGCGATCGGTTCGAGGTCTACGCCCGCGTAGATAATCTCTTGGACAGGGATTATGAGACGTTTGGTTTGCTAGGGGAGGAACCGGGCGAGGTCGACGTGCCGCTGATATCCGAGATGACCATTCCGCGGTTTTTGGGTGCGGGTCAGCCGCGCGCTGCGTTTGTTGGACTCAGGGTTAGGTTCTAGCCGATTTCTCTGCCACGCTCTTCCACGCTCTCCTGCTGGCTGCTACTGCACCCAGGAGAGAGCACAGATTAGTGAACCAGTGTGCGCTTAACGATCACGAAGAAAATTTACCGCACGATCCGGAAAATCGGTGAAGGCGCCATCGATTCCAGCCTCGAAGAAAAACGCGTCAAGCATGTCCTCGAAGCTACCTGCCCACTCAGCCACCTGGCCCTCGTCTGCCCTGAAAGTATACGGATGCACCTGCATGCCGTTGGCATGCGCAAGCGCCACAAGGTTGCTGATCCTCAGGTTGCCCGGCGTAGAATCCGGCGCAATAAGAAGGCTTTTGTCTGGACCAAAGCCGTCGGCGTAGCGCCCTACTTCTTGCATGCCGCTTTCGTTAAACATCCACTGGTATTCTTCGTCGTCGCCAACGAGCATGACCAGCTTTAGGTCGATGCCGGCCTCGGGGAGGATCTCGTCGCGTAGGCGTTTAACCTCTTCCCAGCTAAAGGTTTGCAAGAATACCTTTTGCTCTTTGCTCGCATAGCCATAGGCCTTGAGTTCGGCCACCACTGCGCGGCCAAGGTCTTTGCCTTCGGCCAAATGAAATTCGGGTGATTTTATTTCGGGATAGATACCTACGTCGCGTCCCGTAGACTTATTCATCCCTTGAATCAATTCTAACTCTTCGGCCAGCGTCGCAATGCGAAACGAGGAAGTGTTCATCGGAAAACGCGCGGCGTAGCCCTGCACGCGCTCGCCCTCGACGACCCGCGCACCTTCGCTCGCCGCGAGTTGACGAATCTCTGCGAGCGTAAAATCGATTGCGTAGTGTTTCCCGTCTGCGCGCGCCCGACCCGGAAATTTTTCAGCCACATCAGTGGTTCGATCCAGCGTGATATCGTGGATGACAATAAGCTGATCGTCTTTGGTCATAACTACATCTTGCTCGATGTAATCGGCACCCATGGCATAGGCCATCGCCTTCGCCTCGAGCGTATGCTCGGGTAAATAACCACTCGCCCCGCGATGGGCGACCACCACCTTTTGAGCAAACGCACCCGATGAAGTTATGACCGCCATAGCTAACACTCCGAAAACTTGCATTGCACGCTGCAGTAGATTCAACATAGGTAATACTCTTATTTTCTCTTTGATGTATCGCGATTAGGAACCGAAGCGATACCTTAACTTAATTGCGAGGGTGTCGACTACCGTATCCGTCCATGACTGCACCAACAAATCTTGGAAGGTTTCGAAGCTATCGGTAGGCAGATTGCTGCCGCGTGTGTACACAACGAATAGATCCGAAAGCGGGGCAATCTCCCACCGGTAGCGCGCTTGGAAAGTGAGCCTGCTAATGGTGAAATTATCAGAATCGTCGTCAGATTTAGCGACCGGCTGTAGGAAGTCCAAGTTTTGTGAATCAACTTGCCAGAAGCGATCCTCGAAAGCCTTAAGCGCAGTCCATTGCAACGTAAACCGAAGCTGCTGCCACGCGTTTAGAAAATAATTCATCTCTAGCTGCGGCGCCCATTGGTGGGACTCAAAACTGGTATACGAGCCGCTCCCTTTGTGCACTAGCAGCGCTTCCCGGTCGGTATAGTCAAGCCTCAAATCACTCGAAAAGCGATCATTAGGTCGCCATGTGAATCGAGCCGAAGCACCAGTTCTCGCGGGTCCAAGTTCATCTTGATCAAGGTTTAGATCGAAATTGAACGCTAGCTTATCGGCGGGGTTAGTTCTAAAGCCCAGATTTAATCCGTACCGGCTCTCCACTCTAAAATCGCCCGTTCCGCGACCGAGTCGGTCATCGATGCGCTCAGGGAAATAACGCAGACTGATGTCATAAGTATTGTTATCGAGGGTGTTGTAGCCTCGGTTCAAAAACAACCCTAGCCTGACTGGTTCGCCATCAGTATTCCATTGATTCGTAAAAAAGAAACTCGTTGTTCGCTGCCTGAGACCTGGAACGTCTGACTCAATATTGAACATGTTGTAGTCCAAATTCATCTGGTCGTTGCGGGTAAGAAATCCAAGCTCATTGATATCGAGCGTGTCATCGATGTACGTTGCACGCAGGCCATGCTGTAGACCCCTGCGCGGGCGGAAGGCCACATCACCAAGGAAACCATTCCCCGTTTTGCCATCGACGTTGCTATGCATTATTTGCGTGTCGATCACAAATCGGTTGTCTGCCGAAAAATAATGCATGTCGACGGCATGTGCCGTCGCATCGATTGTTGGGTGCGAAAGGTTAGTACCCATCCACCCTATTGCACGGCGTCCGCCACTGCTGGTGTCTTCATAGAGCAAGCGTGCGATGCTAAAGTCGCGCCCAACTGCATTTAATGTCACCTGCGTGCCATCGTCGAGCGTGCCGCCTATTTGTGATTCAGTTTCAGAGGCGAGCAGGGTGCCGTAGCGCCAGTTCCCACTTTGACCGGTCAGTTTCACCGCACCGAGTAGTTCCGAAGGTTGACTTAGGTCTGTTGGCACAACGTTGACATCGTCGGGGACATCGTAAATTGCAGCACCGCCAATGCGCCTCGTGTTGAGAAGCGAAATCGGACCGCCTGGACCGCCTCGCCCAGATGTTCGCGGCGAGGTATTAAAAACATCTTGTCCCTCCAAGAAGAAAACGCGACGCTCAGGGAAAAACACCTCGAAGGCAGTAAGATTAACAACCACATCATCGGATTCAACATTGCCGAAGTCGGGATTCAGGCTTGCCGAGAGCAGAGAATTAGAAGTGGGTCGCCAGAATATTTCGGTGCCTACTTTATAAGTTGATTCATCGCGAACACCGTCGTAAATACCCGATGCAAAGGGGTAATAAGTGAGCTGGCGCCTCGGCTCTATGTCTTTTAGCTCATATTTTTCGAAGGCAGAGAGGAATTGATTTACTGTGCCGGGCAGCGGCGGGTTTGCCCATGCCTCGCCTTGCAAATGTCCAACCTGACGCTCTAAGTAAATGCCGATTTTACGGACATCGTCTACCTGAGGAAGAGGCATCATTGACCAGGGAATATAATATTCCGCACTCCAGCCATTCTCGAGGGCCTGTGTCCGTGCGAGCCAAGGTCCATCCCATTGAAAATTAAATGTGCGCTCCGGAAGTATAGTGGCGTCGGTTAATGAATTGCCCAAGTTTATGCGTAAATAAAACCCATACAGTCCTTCGCCCGATGCGTCTATTGCTACAACAAACCCATCGCGTTCGAGCCTAGTATCGCGCGACGTCATTCGCGCCATCAACGTTTCCTGCGGCTGAAAGTTCATCGCACTCAGATAAATGCCGCGCTCGGTGTAAAAGAAACGAACATGCGTTTCATAAGGCGTATCGGCAAGCGTGTCGGGGTCGATCACTTTCATGCCGTCAATGACGGGAAGGTCTTTCCAGACGTCCTCGTCGATGAAGCCGTCTATCGTGATCTCGGCATCGCTCTGCTCTATTCGCGTGATCTGCGGTAACTGAACAGCGATGCCGTCCTGTGCGCTCAATTCGGACAGAGGTAGAACAGCAAGCAGACAAATAATTGAGGCGAGCCGCAAAGTCGATTTAGGGAAATTCAAAACAGCAAAGCTCATGTAATTGCTCGCTAAAAAGTGGCCCATGAGGACCACGGTCGACGCACCGATTTATTGATGAAGATCAATTTACCGCGGTCTCGGGGAGCAGAGTGTACAGCAGAATTACTAACTTAAGAGTTTACGAAACAATTAGTTGCATTAGCGTCTAGCGGTAAGGGTCGCGGTGACAGTGACGATTTCTTCCCCACGATTGAGTTCGATCGCAACGACATCGCCGATATCGTAAGTCCTCAAGAGATTCGAGTAGGTCTGTAAATCAGTGACAGTTTGCCCGTTTAACGACATTATGATGTCATTCTGGCGAAGCCCAACCGCGTCGGCCGCACTGTCAGGGATAACGCCGGTAATGCGCACGCCCGCGCCGACGTAGGCGAAGTCGGGTACGGTGCCAAGACTCGCACCCCGCTCCTCGGATCCCAACGGTGCGACGACAACTGGCGCATTCGCGAGCGTCACCCGCAGCGGTTCACTGCGCTGACCGAGGTACATCGCCGCTTCCTCAAGCCACGAGGCCACTCCAGAAAGCCCCTCATAATCGAGCTTCGTCGCGCTATCGCTAATCCGGTGATAGTCGGTATGAAGCCCCGAAAATAGGTGGATTGCAGGCACTCCGTTATTGAGAAAAGACACGTGATCACTGCTCGCAATGGTTTGTGCCGGCAGCTGCGATTCCACGCCTATGGTGTAGCCAATGCCTTGCGCCATGAACGGCCACTCATAGGCGCTCTCGCTACCAAATACCTGCAGCTTGCGTCCCTCCAGCCTGCCCACCGCGTCTAAGTTGATCATCGCATAGAAACCAACATCACCGAGAGCGCTGGGCGGAGACGAGACGAAGTGCTTCGACCCCAACAAGCCCGATTCTTCGCCACTAAAGGCGACAATCACGATCGGCCGCACCGGCGTAAAAGCACGCGTAAGCTTGGCCGCAACTTCAATAAGCACTGCTACACCCGATGCGTTGTCGTCTGCGCCGGGGAACGGGATGCCGCGCTCGTCTAGCCCAAGATGGTCATAATGCGCACCGAGCACAACCGGCTGATTTGCCAGTGCCGGATCACTTCCCGGAATAAGGCCAACGAGATTGCTGAGTTGCTGCACCTTGCCATTATCGAGAGTGGCCTGCCATGTTTGCAGATAGCTGCCGCCAATCGCCTGCAGGCCGATGCGCCTAAATTCGCCCTGAATATAGCGAGCAGCCCCTTCGATACCCTCGTCTCTGGGTGACAGGACTTGCGTTATGCCGCGTCCGAGCAGCCCAGCGTCGGTCAGCTTTTCCACGTGACGCGCAAGGTTTGCCGCTAAATATTTTGGCGGCAGCTCAGTCAATGCCGGCACCGCAGGCAAGCCCGCAAGCGCGCGCGTCGACCCTCTCTCAGGGTTTAACCAAACGAGCGGCGAGTCGCTGCTTGCCCACACACCCTTTACGTCGTTAGTCGGCGCATCACCAACGAAGCTCAGATAAGAGTATTTTCCGTAATGGGGGAGTTTCTCTATCATTCCTGGCTGCGCCGCTTGTTTATCAATAGCGATGAAGCCAAGCGCTAGCTCGTCGGAATTTGGATGCCGGGTCACGAAAACTGAACTACGCTCCTGAAATGCCACCTCGGTAGCGCCTAACGACAGCCCATTTTCGCGCCTGCTGACATTGCTTGAAGCTGCCTCTATCGCTCGATCGGCGAATCGATTATTTCGGCCCAGAACCCAGACACTCGAATCAGTAGGTAACGACCCGATCTCGTCATCGCGCACGATACGCGCACTTGCGCCCTCGCCGAAGTTTGCGGCGAGTTCACGCCAGTACGGCTCGGTCAGCGCAACATCGGCGCCCCCGAAGTTAGCCGATCGCGGCGCCGCGCTGGCCGATGGCACGACAAAGGTGATCGTCGACGCGCCAAAAAGCTCGCCAATAGTGGGCGGTGTTTCGGCTCGGTCGAGCGTGCGAAAAAGATCAAAATAAGGATCAACGACTACGGCCTCAAGCGCCGAATAATTATCGGCTAGAAAGCCCTCGGCGCGCTGGCTTAGAGCGACGTCGACAAGCTGCGGCGTATCGCTGTCTGCATAATAAAGCGCGACTGGCACAGTGAAGGAAAATGGCGCCTCGTCTTGAATCTGCGCAAACATCAGTCGCGCTTTATCGCCGCGCTCTTCGAGAACAGACACTGCCAATTCGGGCGCGCCTTTGCGCGCTACCCATTGGGTAAAAAATGGCTGTAAATCGCGTTCGGCAACCGCCGAAAAATGGGCTGCTATGTCGGCAAAAGAAGCACGCTTAAATTTAAAGTCGCGGTAGAATTGTTTCAGCCCGCTGAGGAATAATTCATCGCCAAGCTCAACGCGGAGCATGTGCCAGAGCATGAGTGTCTTGCCGTAGCCCACCGCCTGCGATGCGGCAGAATTTCGCGACGTGAATTCGGCGAGGGGGAAATCGGCCGCATCGCTGACATAGTTTTTATACCTTGCGAGCATTTCCTTACGGTATTCCGGCCCCCTCCCCTCAACTTCTTGAAAAAGGTGGTCTGCCAAATACGCGGTTAATCCTTCACTCCAATTGCCCGACTCATAGTCGGGATAGACACCGTTGCCCCACCAATTATGCAAAATCTCATGTGGGTAGGACGAATCGATAATAAACGGGAACCGAATGATCTGCTCGCCCAGTAAGGTAAACGAAGGCATTCCATATCCTGTCTCCCAAAAATTTTCGACCAGAGCGAATTTACTGTACGGATACGCGCCGAAGAGTGGTTCGTAAAGCGCGAGATATCGCTCCGTTGCATCGAGATATTTGGCGGCAAGATTTTGGTCGGGCGAACGCAGCAGCGCCAGCACCTCAACTTCGTTTTCGCGATCACCATTTGGTAGCACAGACTGGTAAACAGACGAGTATTCGGTAAACGCCGCTGCGATCAAATAGACCTCTTCCATCGGCACGTCGCTGCGCCAGGCGTTGTCGCCGACACTATCTCCCTGACTGATACCCTGCCACCCTCGGGCGGAGTCGGCGAATTCTATTTGCAGATCAAACGTAATCAAGTCGTCGCCAAACTCTGGCACCCACGCGCTACCCCGGTTGAGATAGACGCCACGCGAATCGATAATTCCCGAGGTCTCGGAAAAACTCTGTGAGTACTGAGCACCGGTTTGACGCGTTTCATCAAACAGCGTGCCAGAATAGGTTAGCTCGAGAGACTGGCTCCTGCGGCGCGGTAGGTCCACCGAATAACGCGTTGAGCTCGCAGCAATACCGCCGGTTTCATTAATTCCTTGGGCCAGTTCCTGCGGAGATAATCCTTTTTCTGAAAGACCACGAGGACGATTAGTGATCTGCAGATTCGAATTAAGCACGAACGCAACATCACTACGCCCATACCTTTCGGGCAAGTCGATTGTATCAGTAACCTCGAGACGATTATTCTCAGGGTCTAGCGTGACCATAAGGCTATGGTGGATTGGCGTAATATCGGATGCCGCAGGCTCTGCGCCGCTGTCTATTCCTTGCGCGAACGAAGTCTGCAGAGTTAGCAGACCTAGAAAGCCGATGCAGAGCGCGAGCCGCATTTAGTGAGCGCTCGAATTAGCCAGAAGTTCGAGTGCGCGGGCATGATTCCAGTCGGCTATATGCAACTGCGACGTGCCATCTGGCGTGCGCGTCGTGCTCCATGCAAGCTGATCTCCGCTTGGCGAGAACACCGGCAGAATGTCTGTCCCGTCTGTGTTGGTCACTCTAACCGGTGCGTGCGCACCTTGGGTATCAATCAAGAAAAGTTCGAAATTAGCGTGGCCCAGCTGATTGCTAGAGTAGATAAGGTATTCGCCGCTCGGATGATAATAAGGCGCCCACGCAACCATTGCGTCGGCGGTGAGTTGACGCTGATTGCTGCCATCGGCGTCCATCGTCCAGATTTCTGCGCTATTGCCATCGGGATTAAAGCGTCGCCAAGTAATTTTACTGCCGTCTGGGCTAAAGAATGGTCCGCCATCATAGCCCGGTGAGCGGGTAAGCTGCCGCACGTTTCCGCCGTCAGCGTCCATAACATACAAGTCCATAAAGTATGAACTGTCGTCTTCGAAAAGCGCCTGTTCTGCAAGGCTCAATGTGCGCGAATAGGCTTCACGATTCGACGCGAACAAAATCTGAGAGCCATCGGCAGAGTATGAACCTTCGGCATCGTAACCCTCGGCGTTAGAGATATTTCGTGGGTCACTGCCGTCGCTGTTGGCAATGTAAATATCGTAATGGCGATCATAGTCCCAGCCATACGCGCGTTCGATACCGCTTTCGCGAATAGCGATTTCCTCAGCCTGCTTCGCCTGAGCATTGGGGTCTTCATGCGTTGACGAATACATGACGACATCTTGGGTCGGGTGTATCCACGCGCAGGTGGTTAAACCGACGCCGGGGGATACGAGCCTGCTTACGCCACTCGCAAGATCCAGCACAAAAATTTGATAGAACGGGTTATCGCCTGCTTGTTCGCTCTGATAGATCAGCTCGCGCCCGTCGGCACTGAAATAGCCTTCGCCCGACCGTAGGCTGTCGGTAACCAGCTGGCGGGTGTTGCTGAGCAGATCACTTTCGTTTTCGACGTCGGCGTAAATACTTGGCGTAGGCTCAGCCCAGCTCGTTGCTGCTGCCATGCCATCGCTACCGTAACCCGAGGAGTCATCTGCACCATAGCCAGACTGCTCGCCTTCGGGTTCGCACGCTGTTAAGGCAATAAGAATTGCCGCGGCAATCGAACCCTTTTTTAAATAGGGTAAAAAAGGCGTAGATGAATTGCGTGGCATTACTCGTGCTCCTGTCTTTAAAACCGATCTACGTGATGACCCATTAACTTAATGACCACTCTAGCCGGCTGCGAAAGTGAAATTCTCTTGTTGTGGGAATACGCCGAAAAGCCCACCGGTATGAATAAATACAATATCTTTTGCGCCCGCGAAACAGCCTTGATCACCTTTCAAAATTTCATTCACCATGCCGAAGAACGCCTTGCCCGTGTAGACGGGATCGAGAAACAGTCCCTCACTCGAGGCGAGCGCCTTAATAATGTCGAAAACCTCGGGGTAGCCGATGCCGTATCCAGGACCAAGATAACCTTCCTGAGTGAGTACGCGCAGAGTTGCAGTATCGATCTCAGCGCCGGGAGTGCCTTTGAGCAGATCGGCGTAGCGCGTTTGCCAGTGCGAAATATCCTCACGCGCGCGCTCGGCGAAATACTCAGCGTTGTCAGAAACACTGAAGGCAACGATTTTTTCAGCAAGTCCAAATATTTCGTTGCCGGCAATGAGCCCAGCTTGGGTTCCACCCGATCCCGTCGCGGTCACTATCGCGCTCGGCTTAAGGTTTAACCTTTTGAAATCGGCAGCAAGTTCTTCGCTCGCAGCGATGTAACCCCAGAGTCCAACTTCGTCACTTGCGCCAGTCGGGATGAAATACGCTTTGTGACCAGCTATCTCGGCTTCGGCTTGGAGCTGCTTCGCGTACTGCGGATGCGCGGCTGCCCAGCCCTCCGCAGGCAGGTAACTGATCTCGGCCCCTGCCAATAAATCCATGAAAAGGTTGCCGCTCGGAATCTGTGGCTCCTCTCCGCGTAAGATCAATTGCACTTTCAACCCGAGACGTGCGCCCATAATGGCAGTAGCTCGGCAATGATTCGACTGAATTCCGCCGCAGGTAATCAGGGTGTCGCAGCCTTGGCGCTGCGCTTCGGCAATGCAAAATTCGAGCTTACGAATTTTGTTGCCTGACACCTCGACGCCCGTCATCTCGTCACGCTTAATCCACAGATTGACGCCGCCAAGGCGCTCAGAAAAGCGAGAAAGTTTAACGAGCGGGGTAGGCAACGTGGCAAGATTTAGTCGTGGCGGATAAATCATTCGCAATAGCTCTCTTCAGGCGCCGCTAGTTTGCAGCATCGTAGGTCTGGACCGCGCTAGGCGTCGCAAGGTCTTCGGCAGTGCTTGGCTTGAGCACTTCGCTATAAAGAAACAGGTCTGTTAGTACCGCGCGCAGGTGAATCGACGCATTTAAATTATCGACCATCTCAGAGCCGATTTTATTCTGCTTCAAAATAAAATTAAGCGCCGCGCTTGCCTTCGCGCAGTCCTCAGCAATGACCTTTTCAAACGCATCGCTGCTCGACTCGAACGCAGTAATAAGCGCTTGCATCGCCGTCGCCATACCATGAATTGTCGGCTGAGCGTGTGGTCCAGGGCCCGATTCAACACCGGCGGGTCGACCCTGCGCCGCATAAGCGAGTAAAAATTCGTAGCCGGCTTCGATCGTCTCGATCGCGCTCTCTAATGTGTTTTTGTCGGTCACTTTATGCCCCTCAACTACTTTCTGTGGTGTCACTATTAAATGGGGCCAGACCCTCGTTGCTTGCGCAGGAAGAGCTGACCCCGTTGTGTCTCATTGACTTGCGCGAAGTCGATAAACTCGCGCGAGTCGTTTAATCGACTTGCTTAGGCGACCATAGGTTTGGATCGTGGTTCGCCTTCATCTCATCTTCTGAAATCCAACCCTTAAACATCGACCGCGTATAGAAGAGTTTTTCGGGACGAATGGCGAAGTAGATATGCGTTGCCGCAAGGGCAACAAGCGCTAACGTAGAAAGCCCATGCAACAAAAACACGAGGCCAAGCTGGCTCTCGGGCATGCTGTTAGTGCGCTCCCAAAACGGCGAGTCGATTTGCAGGAACATGAGCAGGCCCGTAGCGATAACCGTCATCACAACGACGGTGACAGCCCAGTGCATGCCTTTCTGCTCGAAAGAATATTTGCCCGGAAGACGCGTAGAATCGAAAGGCTCTGCAAAGTCGCGTGGACCCAGAATCATCGACTTAAAGTCTTGCCAGAATAAAGAGCGAACAATATGAACGACGGTGATAAAGCTCAATAGTAAGCCGGCCATCCAGTGCCAGTTCAGCCAGGCAAATCGCAGCCCAACAATTGGCGCGATACCTGTGAGGATCAAAGCGAAAATTGACAGCGCCATAACCCAGTGAAACCAACGGTCAATAGACTCATGGCGCACGACGCGTTTGCCTTCGCCCGAAGGCATGTCCATCTTTTTATTGGCCAACACTGCCATCACGATTGCGTGCGCGGCTAAAAGCACGAGCACCGCAACGGCCACAACCCAGAGTAGATCCCATGAAACGCCGAGTATGACTTCCTCACCCCAGACGTCGCGTTTATAGCGGACTATTTCTCCCACCTTGCACCTCTCAAAGTTTATTCTTTTTAGTTAGCTTAACGAAGCGGCGCCTCCTAAGAAGCGGCGCCTTCGGGTAAATAGAAGGTACCAACCTGTTCGTCAAGCCGCGCTGTTCTCGATCGAGGAATGTCGCTCTCGTTTTCCGCTGCAAAGGCGGCAAAACAAAAGTCGCACTCCTTCTTTAATCCCTAGATTTTACTGTTCTAAAACTGCGAGTCGGCTTTTGCGTTTAAGCCCTGACGGCGGTAATACCCGCACAGGGCTTAAATCGCGCAAGACGACTAGCCGCGCACCGCGCGCTTAACCAAATTCTCGATCAGTGGAATCTTGAAATGGTTGTAGTTAAGTGGCTCTGCGCCTTCAGATGCAATGGCAGCAACTTGTTCGGCCAATTGCTCCGAGCGCTGCTGGCCGCGTAACGCGTTCTCAACATCGTCGAGTCGACGCGGCACACATTCGACGGCGCCGCACGCAATGCGCGAATCTTCGATCACGCCGTTCGACACTTTCATCGCTGCCGAGATGCTGACGAGCGCGAAGTCCCACACGTTGCGATCTGCGACTTTCTCGAAATAGTACTCAGCGTTCGCCCACTCATTAGGGAGACGCACGGCGGTGAGGATCTCACCCTCTTCGAGAGAGGTCATGCTCGTGATATTCACGTCGGGGCCAACAAAGAAGTCTTGCGCTGACACAAGGCGTTGACCTTTTGCGCTCGTGACAACCATTGTAGCGTCGAGTGCAACCAAGGCAGGCGCAGTATCCGAGGGGCTTACCGCTACGCAGCGGCTAGCACCAAAGATGGCGTGTTCTCGGTTTAAGCCTTCGGGCGAATCCGCATAGCAGATGTTGCCGCCGGCACGGTAGCAGTCGAGACCGCGGCGGTAATACCAGCAGCGCGCATCCTGAGCTAGGTTACCTGCGAGGGTTCCCACATTGCGGATTTGCGGGCTAGCAACAACGCCAGCGGCTTTCGCGAGTAGAGCGAATTTTTCTTTAACCAACGGGTTCTTCGAAATTTCGGTCAGCGTAGTCACTGCGCCGATTTCGATTCCATCGCTAGTCTCTTTAATGCCTTTCCAGGCGTCGACCTGAGTCAACTCGATCATGGCACTCGCGGTTTTGTTTCGGTCTTTCAACCAACCGTAAGTGTCCTGACCACCGCCGAGCAACCATCCGTCTTTGCCAAGGCTTGCAGCCAAGGCGAGCGCGTTAGCTTCGTCGTTAGGCTGATAGAGCTCAATGTCGAGCATTACGTCATGTGATGTGGCTACCATATCAACCTCGGAAGTTGTTTTGAGCCAGAGGAACGGCTTCAGACGTTACCCCTGCTACGTGGTTAATGATCATGTCTGCTGTAACTGGCGCGGCGCTAAACAGGTGGCCATCGAGCGAGTCGCTAATTGCAGAGGCAAGTGCCGCTGCCACTGCGCCCATCGCAGGCTCACCGATACCGCGCGCACCGACAGGGTTTTCGGGATCCGGAAGATCAACCCAGCCGGTTTTAATCTTAGCCGGTGTGTCCATCATTGTTGGGATCTTGCTCTGCCAATAACCCGTGCTTGCTGGGAGTCCGTTTTGCGGGTCATAAAGATGACGTTCATAACCTGCAAGACCGATGCCCCAAACTGCGCCACCGACCAACTGGTTTTTCAAACCCTGTGGGTGAACGACCGTTCCGCAATCGCCTATCGTGACCATCTCAACGATATCGTATTTGCCCGTTTCAATGTCCATCTCGATCTCTGTGAAGGTCACAGTGAATCCAGGAGGATTATTGTTGTGAGGCGTATCGTGATAGATACCCATAAGCGATTCGCCAGCGAGGCGATTCACAGAAATCTTAGTGAAATCGTTAAGCTCTTCGGGAAGATCTGAGGCACCGGTAAACTTGCCACCGAGTGCAATTCCCTTCTGCGCGATTTCAGCAAAGGTCATTCCTTCGCTTGGCGCTGCAGTCTTAAACACACGTTCGTCTGCGAAGTCGTAGTCGGCTGCATCACCGCCTAACTCCATGGCTGCGAGTTCCTTCATCTTATTGAGAAGGTCCATCGCTGCGCCGTAGTTTGTGCGCGTGTTAGTAAAGATCGAGTTACTGCCATCTTGCGGCGAAGTAATCGGCAGGTGACGGTCGGTACGACCCGTAACGATATCAACGTGCTCCCAAGGCATTTGCAATACTTCTGCGGCCGCACGCGAAGTCGATGCGTACGAATAGGTACCGAGGTTACCAACGCCGTTATGCACTTTCAGGCGACCGTCTGCGGTGAGGCGAACGATACCGTCCATGCCGCTACGACCCGCATTGTGATAGCCCTGACCGATTCCAATACCGGTAACCTTCGTGCCGTTACGCTTGCGCGAACGCGCCATGCGCTCTTCAAGGTTAAACTGTTCGGCGCCCATTTTAAGGGCCTCTGGCATATAGGCACTGGTAAACGGGATCTGCCGTGCGCCACCCACATCGCCATTTTGTGGCGTGTTGATCTGACGAATCTTCAGGCGATCGATGCCGAGTTCCTCGGCCGCTTTGTCGAGGATTGGCGCGATAATCGCGGCAATCTGATTCTGGCCTGGTCCACGCTGCGCGCCACGGTGTCCGGTATTACTACCGATGGACGTGCCGCGGAAACGAACTGCTTCGGTCTGATAAAGAATAGAGATACAGTCGGCTGCTGAGTAGGCATCGCCGCCGCCGCCTTTACCGCCATTGTCGGAAATAATGTAGAGGTCTGCCGCCGCCATCGTGCCGTCGGCTTTAAATCCACACTTGATCCAACCCTGGAAACCCTGACGTGCGCCACCGATTGCCGTTTCTTCGTCGCGCGTTACGCGCATCATGACGGGACGGTTAATCTTTTGCGACATTTTCGCAGGGATCGCCATACTGGGAATGCTGTTTGCGCGGGCGCGCTGACCGAATCCGCCGCCTGTCGCTTCGTTAATGAACACAAAGTCTTCTTGCGGAACACCAACGATGCTCGCCATGCCATCGGCGAGAGCCGACAGTGACTGCGACGTACCGTGGAGATACAGCTTGCCGTTTTCCCAATAAGCCATGGCGCTGCGAGGCTCCATTGACTGGTGTGGGTAACCCGCTGTTGTGAAGGCAGTCTCGTAAACAAACGCAGACTCACCGAGTGCTGCATCAAGATCGCCGTACGCGAAAGTCTGCTGTGGTTCGGCTGTCGGCTCGTTGCCCGCACGGAAGCTAGCCACCTGATCGGCGCTCCACTTCTCAGAGGCAAAGCCCTGGCGGAAGACGTAAGTATTGCCGCCGTTGTAAGCATCGGGGCCGCCATCAGCGAGACTGTCGAGCGGATCTAATACGAATGGTAGACGCTCGAACGTCACTGATATCTTGCTAATTGCAGTCTCTGCTGTCTTTTCGTCAATCGCAGCTAACGCAAGAATCGGCTCACCGACTAGCGTAGGCTCGTTTGTAAGCACCTTAAGACCAGTGCTCTGCGGCTCGCCGTCAGGGTAGACATCGTCGGCAGTGAGAAGGCCAAAAACACCGTCCATAGCCAGTGCTTCAGACGCGTCGATGTTGACGACGCGCGCATGGGGAATCGGGCTCGTTAATAGGCGCGCATAGACCATGCCTTCGCGCGTGTAATCTTCGGCATATTTGATGCGACCGGTAACTTTACCGTTAACATCTGGTGGCACGAAGTCTTTACCAATGTGCATATAAGCCATGTTGATTATCCTATTTGCGCGGCGCGCATTACGCCATCGAGGTAAGAATCATAAGAACCACAGCGGCAGATATTGCCCGACAGTCCCTGTCGCGCTTCTTCACGCGTAGGATTTGGGTTCTCGCGGAGTAGCCCTACAGCGGCCATGATCTGGCCAGGCGTGCAGTAACCACATTGCGGCGCCAGCTCTTCAACGAAGGCCTGCTGCACAGGGTGCAACGTGCCATCGGCAGACTCGAGGCCTTCGACTGTTTCGACGCGCCCGTTTTTAACCGAGTGGGTTAGAACCGAGCAGGCATAGGTCGACACGTCATCGACAAGCACAGTGCAAGCCCCGCACTCGCCGCGATTACAGCCAAGTTTAGTGCCGGTAAGGCCGAGCTTGTAACGCAGTGTCGACGCTAGTGTCTCCTGCGGCGCTACGTCGACTGTGCGCACTTGACCGTTGATGTTGATGCGGATCATACGTTCGACCGCGCCGGCGGGCCTCGCGGCACCATTCGCTGCAACCCAGACGCCAGTCGTGGTTGCCGCTGCGCCAGAGGCGATTACGCCCTTGATAAAGCGTCTACGGGTTAGGTTTAGGTTCACGGGTTACATTCGCCTCCGTTGTTGGGAATGAGAGTTGCATCGCCGAAAGTCTGTTAGGCGCCGGTTGATGTAAGCGAGTCGAAACACCTGCCTTTGAGAGGCGTAGCTTCGCACAAGCATAGTAAATACGACTAAAGAGAGTAATCCAACCTTTGTGTTTTATCAAGCGAGCAAAGCGTGTATCTCTCTTTGGGTAAACCGCAGAGCAATTGAAAAACTGTTAGCCGCGTGACCTCAGGTTTTGAAAAATTTTTGCGACACAACCTGTGACATTTGAGGTTGACAATTGGTCGCCTCCTGCCAGAATTTTGTCATTAATTACAAGACTGTATTCAACTACTGACAAACCCTTGTCAATTTACTTTCCCCAAGCGGTTTCCGCACAGCCGAATTCTTGACAATAGTTAGTGCAATGGTATTGTTGTTGACCGTTTCCGTGCTGCTCACCAGGCACGCGACCGTGCAAACAGGGACGCTGCAGGCTGCACAAAATGCCGTAGCAGCACGAACTAGACGACCTACCTTGCGTCAGTTCGACACCTAGTTGAGGCCGCAAAACAAGCTGCAGAATAAGCATAGTTGGCTCAAATTATCCGATTCACTCGCGTGTCGGACGCTTGAGCTTCGATGTAAGAAACGCGCTCATTGCGACGCTGCTGTGGAAGACACAGGCAGCGTGCAAGCGATGTTAAGTGCAAGAATTTTGAGAGATGTAACCATGAGCAATGACAACCGAGTGCCCTTAAAGTTTGGCTTTCCCCCTAAGCAGGGCCTGTACGATCCTGCCCAAGAGAAGGACTCCTGTGGCGTTGGCTTCGTCGCCAATATAAAAGGCAAGCCAAGCCATCAAATAATGCTCGATGCGTATCATCTCAACTCACGAATGGACCACCGTGGCGGTTGCGGTTTCGAAGCCAACACGGGCGACGGCGCGGGCATACTCATGGCGCTGCCACACAGCTTCTTCAGCGAGATCGCTTCCAAGTCGTTTGGCGTGACGCTCCCCGCAGCGGGCCAATACGCTGTGGGTAATATTTTTCTGCCTCAGGTCGATGCCGAACGCGAGACTTGCCGCACGAAAATCAACCGCATCATCAGCGAGGAAGGTCAGACTCTACTGGGATGGCGCGACGTGCCTACTGACGCGGTTGGCGCCGACGTCGGGCCTGCAGCGCTCGCAGCACAGCCGCGTATTGAGCAGCTGTTTATAGGCGCTGCCGAAGGCCTCAGCCAAGAAGAGTTCGAGCGTAAGCTTTACGTGATCCGTAAGCGCTTCTCACACACGCTGCGCGGCGACACGAGCCTCACCGAAGCAAAACAGCTCTATGCCTGCAGCCTCTCGACCAAAGTCATTGTCTATAAAGGCATGCTCACGCCGGGGCAGCTGTTTCCTTTTTATAAAGATCTGATGAGCCCGAAATTCGAAACGCATCTAGCGATGGTTCACTCGCGCTTCAGTACTAACACCTTCCCGTCTTGGGATCGCGCGCAGCCGAACCGCTTCATGAGCCACAACGGCGAGATCAACACCCTGCGCGGCAACGTAAACGCAATGGTCGCCCGTCAGGGCACGGCGAAAACCGACGTTTTTGGCGACAAGCTTGAATCGTTGTTCCCCGTTATCGACGCAGACTGCAGCGACTCGGGCAGCTTCGATGCCGTCCTAGAGTTTATGCTCATGTCGGGTCGCTCACTGCAAGAGTCTGTCATGATGATGATCCCCGAGGCGTGGCAATCAGACGCCAACATGGATCAGCAGAAGCGCGACTTCTACGAATTCAACTCGGCCATTATGGAACCCTGGGACGGCCCCGCCTCGATCGTGTTCTCGGACGGTCATTACATTGGCGCCGTGCTCGACCGCAATGGCCTGCGACCTAGCCGCTATTACGTGACCAAAGACGACAAGGTAATCATGGCTTCAGAGGTTGGTGTGGTTCACGTTGACCCCGCTAACGTGTTGCTAAAAGGCCGTCTACAGCCGGGCAAAATGTTTCTCATCGACTTCGAACAGGGCCGCCTGATTCCTGACGAGGAACTCAAGCAGACAATCAGCGCCAAACGCCCCTATGGCGACTGGCTCGCCGAACAGAAAGTCACGCTAGCCGATATCGCAAAAAGCGACAATGTATTGTCGTTAGAAGATGCCGAAGGCAAAGATGCCTTGCTGCGTCGAATGCAGGCGTTTGGCTACACCACCGAAACCATGCAGTTCATGCTCATTCCTCTCGTCACTGAGGCGCGTGATCCACTGGGATCCATGGGCAATGACTCGGCGCTTGCCTGTTTGTCAGACAAGCCGCGCATGATTTACGACTACTTTAAGCAGCTTTTCGCGCAGGTCACTAATCCGCCAATCGACTCGATTCGCGAAGAGGTGGTGATGTCGCTCGAATGCTTTATTGGCCCCGAAGGCAATATGCTCGACACAGCGCCGGAGCAGGTACATCGCCTGAGCCTGAGCCACCCCATTCTGTCTAATAAAGAACTCGCCGACATTCGTGATTTAGAGACGCACGGGATGCGCTCGAAGACAATCGACATTACCTTCGACACAGACTCAGCGAGCGGCTATCTCGATGCGCTCGACCGCGCCTGTGCCGAAGCCGAGCAGGCCATCGCCGACGGCTTCTCGTTCGTTGTGCTATCGGACCGCGCAATGTCGTCGCAGCGAATGGCGACAAGTGCGCTTATTGCCTGTGGCGCTGTGCACCATCATCTTGTCGCCGCACGCAAGCGCTCGCAGATCGGCATCGTGATCGAAACAGGCGAGGCGCGTGAAGTTCATCACTTCTGCCTCTTAACGGGCTACGGCGCAGACGCAGTAAATCCTTACCTCGCCTTCGAGTCTCTGTGGCAAGCGAGCAAGGAAGGCCTGGTATCGAGCAACGCCGAAAGCGAGGAAGCGCTCGTTTATGGCTATAAGAAGAGTGTCGCCAAGGGCATGCTCAAAGTGATGGCGAAAATGGGCATCTCGACGCTGCAATCGTATAAAGGCGCACAGATATTCGAAGCAGTTGGCATCGCCGACGAAATCGTCAATCGTTGTTTCGTCGGCACCGCGAGTCGCGTACAGGGCGTTAAATTCCCTGTGCTTATCGAAGAGACTCGTCGCCGTCATGCGCTCGGTTATCCTAAGCGCGAAAGCCAGCGCATTCCTGCACTCAATAACCCCGGCGACTTCCACTGGCGTTCGGGCGGCGATGCGCACATGTGGAACCCTGATTCCATATTTAACTTACAAGTGGCCGCCAGAAACAATAATGTGCAGGCTTACGCCGCGTTCGCCAAACACACAAACGAAGACAGTACACGGCGCTGTACTTTTAGAGGCCTGCTCAAATTCAACACCACTGTGGACACGGCAATACCAATCGACGAAGTTGAACCTGCTAGCGAAATAGTTAAGCGCTTTGCAACTGGAGCGATGAGTCTCGGGTCTATCTCGCGAGAGAGCCATGAATCACTCGCCGTTGCGATGAACCGCATTGGCGCAAAATCAAACACTGGCGAAGGCGGCGAAGACCCTTATCGTTTTGCGCCAATGGAAAACGGCGACTCCATGCGCTCTGCGATTAAACAGGTGGCCTCGGGCCGTTTTGGCGTCACCGCGTGGTATCTCACTAACGCCGACGAACTACAAATCAAGATCGCGCAGGGCGCGAAGCCGGGTGAAGGCGGCGAGCTCCCGGGCGGCAAAGTAGACGATTACATCGCGAGCATCCGTCACTCGACGCCGGGCGTCGGACTCATTAGCCCACCGCCGCATCACGACATTTATTCGATCGAAGACATTGCACAGTTAATTCACGATCTGAAAAATGCAAACCGCGCCGCGCGCATTAGCGTTAAGTTGGTTGCAGAAATCGGCGTTGGCACTATTGCCGCGGGCGTGACCAAAGCGAAAACAGATCACCTTGTTATTTCGGGCCACGATGGTGGTACCGGTGCTTCTCCGCTCACGTCGATCAAGCACGCGGGTCTGCCGTGGGAACTAGGACTGGCCGAGACACATCAAACGCTAGTAATGAACAACCTGCGTTCTCGAGTGACGCTGCAAACCGATGGTCAGCTAAAAACCGGCCGTGATATCGCGGTCGCCGCGCTACTCGGTGCCGAAGAATTTGGCTTTGCCACAGCTCCGCTGATCACGCTCGGCTGCATTATGATGCGAAAATGTCACCTCAACACTTGCCCGGTTGGTATTGCGACGCAGGATCCTGAGCTGCGTAAAAAGTTTAAGGGCAAGCCCGAGCACGTCACCAACTATTTGTTTATGGTGGCCGAAGAGATGCGCGAAATCATGGCGAGCCTCGGCATTCGCAGCGTCAACGAGATGGTCGGCCGTGTCGACTTGCTAGACATGAATCACGCGATCGATCATTGGAAAGCGAGTGGCATCGACCTCACCTCGATTCTTACGCCGGCGAAAGTGGTATTCGAGAACACTGGCTTCTATAAGACAATGGAGCAAGATCACGGCCTCGATAAGGCGCTCGACAACGAGTTGATTGAGCTTGCGCGAGACGGCATCGAGAACGGCTATGTCGTCCATATCGAACACGACGTGGTGAACATAAACCGCGTGGTGGGCACGATGCTCTCGAACGAGGTTGCCAAACGTTGGAAAGCCGAGATGCTGCCCGACGACACGATTAACATTAAACTCAACGGCTCGGCGGGACAAAGCCTCGGGGCATGGCTCGCGAAAGGCGTCACACTCACGGTCGAGGGCGACGCGAATGACTTCGTCGGCAAAGGTTTGTCTGGCGGCAAGATTGTTCTCTACCCGCCAAAGCAGAGCACGTTTAAGGCTGAGGACAACATCATCGCCGGTAACGTAAACCTCTACGGCGCAACCGGCGGCGAAGCCTATATTCGCGGCATCGTAGCCGAGCGTTTCGCGGTAAGAAATAGTGGCGCAAGCGCTGTCGTCGAAGGTATTGGCGATCATGGCTGCGAATACATGACAGGCGGACGCGTCGTTATTCTTGGTAGCGCGGGACGCAACTTTGGCGCCGGCATGAGCGGCGGCATTGCTTATGTATGGGACCCCAAAGGCGAATTCCCTAAGCAGTGCAATAGCGAAACTTTCGAACTCGAAGGCGTCGCCGATTCAGCGGACAGAGACGAGCTTCACGCCCTTGTGAAGAAACACTATCTCTACACAGATTCGGCAGTGGCTAAACGTTTAATGGACGACTGGGATTTAGCCCTAAGCCAATTCGTTAAGGTGATGCCAACCGACTATAAGCGTGTGTTGGCAGAGCGCGCAGCAACGGCCGCGTAAAGTTTAGTGCTCGCGCAAAAAATTTAGAAACAGATAAGTTTGAGGTGCAGGCGATTGGTTAATCGACCTGCCAGCGAAGGAAAGATCATGGGAAAGCCAACCGGATTTAAAGAGTTTACGCGTCAGACTGTGCCCTATCGCAATGCGATGGATCGGTTAATCGACTACAAAGAAATCTACACTGCGCCCGAAGACGAAGCGCTAAAAACACAGGGCGCGCGCTGCATGGACTGCGGCGTGCCTTTCTGTCAGTCCGAAAACGGCTGCCCTGTTTATAATTTGATTCCCGAGTGGAACGACCTCGTTTATCACGGCCGATGGGAAGAGGCGCTCGAGCGCCTGCACAAGACTAATAACTTCCCGGAATTTACCGGCCGCGTGTGTCCTGCTCCCTGCGAAGGTTCTTGCGTACTTGGCTCGACTGAGCCACCGGTCACGATCAAAAATATCGAAAACGCCATCATCGACAAAGGCTTCGAAAATGGCTGGGTTGTTGCTAAGCCGCCATTGTCGCGCAGTGGTAAAACTGTTGCTGTTGTAGGCTCTGGCCCTGCGGGTCTCGCCGCTGCGGCGCAGCTCAATCAAGCGGGTCATAGCGTCACAGTTTATGAGCGCGACGATCGAGTTGGTGGTTTGTTGATGTACGGCATTCCTAACATGAAGCTCGAGAAAGACGTGGTCGATCGCCGAGTAAATATTCTGCGCGAAGAAGGCATCGAGTTTGTAACAGGCGCCGACATCGGTGGCGCGGGTGATAACGGTATCGGCATAGACAAACTGGTTGCCGACAACAACGCCGTACTTCTTGCCACAGGCGCAACTACGCCTCGCGACCTACCGATTCCAAATCGCGAAGGCGCAGGTATCCATTTTGCGATGGAGTTTTTGAAGAAGAACACATCGAGCCTGCTCGACTCTAAACTCGAGAACGGCAACTACATTACTGCCAAAGGTAAAAAAGTTATCGTTATTGGCGGCGGAGACACAGGGACCGACTGCATAGGGACGTCGCTACGTCACGGCTGCGAATCGCTAGTGAACTTCGAGATTATGCCAAAGCCGCCGGTCGAGCGCGCCGACGATAATCCGTGGCCGCTGTGGCCTAAAATTTACCGCGTCGACTACGGCCACGAAGAAGCCGCGAAAAAATTTGGCGAAGACCCACGCGTCTATTCTGTTTCGGGAAAAGAATTTGTCCGCGACGAAGACGGCACATTGCTCGGTATTAATACAGTAAATGTGGACAGTAACTTCAAAGAGATTCCGGGTAGCGTACGCTTCTGGGAAGCCGATCTTATTCTTCTTTCGATGGGCTTCCTCGGGCCAGAGCATTACGTCAGCGAAGCGCTCGGGCTTGAGCTAGACGGTCGCTCGAACTACAAAGCCGAGTATGAAGAGTTCGCGACTTCGAGCCCTAAAGTCTTCGCGGCTGGCGACTGCCGCCGTGGTCAATCGCTCGTCGTGCGCGCGATCGATGAGGGACGCAAGGTGGCTGCCAAGATCGACGACTACCTCGCGGTCTAGGCTTTCTAATAGCATCGCGGATAAAAAAAGGGGCCTCGACCCCTTTTTTTAGGCATTCTCTTTAGCCTGCTGGTTTAATCAATCCCGTCTCGCTGAAGCTTTACCGACAGGGTGATCACTGAGAGAACACATGCAGCGTCTGCAGATCACCATTGGGGTAATATCGCCCGCATTGATAAACACGATCGGGCGTCCCTCTTTTGCGAAAACCGCATTCGGGGTTACCGTATAGTCTGCGAGCACCCTGAACTCATAAGTAGCAGCACCCCGAAGGCGATGCGTCGAAGCCAAGTGAAATAGAAGGTGTCGGAGCTTAACAATTGACGAGAGGCAGAGAAGTCAGAGAAGTCTGAAGAATCAGCTCCGAAGAGCGGTTCCAATTTTTTTCTTATCAGAGAAAACCCTCGCAAACCTCACCTGAGGGGATGTGCAAAGCTTGTGAATTAAAATTTTCGGGAGATAGTATTATACTTAAAGTTCAACAGCGGCAGAGGTTACTAGAACAAATGCGTAAATACTAGCAATATGTAGTATGGCATAGTGCAGCCAAAATCCAATTCAGAAATTACAGAAGCTGGACACTAAGGCTTCGAGTAAAACGCTCAATTTCGCTGGCTATATCCGTCCTCACCACAATGCACGCAGCGCTTAGTAATAAGATTCAAGAGAATGCTCTTTACAAAAAATTGCTCGTCGCAACTTGGGCAGCGGCGGCGCACCATGTCGATAGCGAACACCGAATAAAGGGCAATATAAATCCACATGAGTGCGCCGACTTCGCGGCCATTGCTGAGCAGCACCCACACGGCGGCGATGTAAAGAGGCAGGGTTAGAAAACAAACGAGCAGTCTAGTTCTCGACCGCAAGAGTGTTGTAACGGCGCGGGAGTTCGACTCCTCTTCTACTTGCCCTTCCATTGTTTTTCTCCTGTTTAGTGTAAAGCTACTGGTAACCTTCGGCCTGAAGCTTAAATAACGTTGCGTACTGGCCACCAAGTTCTAACAGCTCTTCGTGACTCCCCTTCTCCATTATCTTCGACTTTTCGAGCACGATAATGTGATCGGCGCGGCGCACCGTAGAGAATCGATGCGAGATGATGATCGAGATTCGATTAGCGGTAAGCTCGGCAAAATGCGCGAAGATATCCGCCTCGGCTTTGGCATCTATAGCCGCGGTGGGTTCGTCTAGAATCAAGATATCGGCTTTACTGCGCATAAAGGCGCGCGACAAAGCCACTTTCTGCCACTGCCCGCCCGACAGCTCTTTGCCGTCTTTAAACCACGTGCCGAGCTGCGTCTTATATCCGCTCGGCAAATCGCGCACAAACTCGTCGGCCATGCCTTTTTTCGCCGCGATTTCTATCTCACTTTCGGATGCCAAATTATCGGAATCTCCGATGCCAATATTTTCACCGACGATTAATTGATAGCGCGCAAAATCTTGAAAGATCACACCAATTTTACGCCGAAGCGTATCGATGTCCCACTCTTGAAGCGGCAGACCTTCGAGCAGAATCTGACCCTGCGTAGGCGTATAAAGGCGTGTAAGTAACTTGATCAACGTCGTTTTGCCGCTGCCGTTTTCGCCTACTATCGCAAGGCTTTCGCCGGGGGTTATATGCAGACTCACGCTGTCGAGCGCTGGCACGTCGCTACCAGGGTAGAAAAAGCTGACGCTCTCGAAGCGAATGCCGTCTTCGGGCCTTGGTCCGGCATGTAAATTACCACTCTGTTCCGGCACTTCATGCTCGAGGTATTCGGTAAGATTAGACAGATAGAGATTGTCTTCATACATGCCATTCACCGAGGTCAGGCTGCTGGTTACCGCGCTCTGCCCAAGTCGAAACTGGGCGATATACATTGTCATCTGGCCAATGGTAATTGCGCCGGCAATAGCTGCGAAACCTACCCAGCCATAGGCGAAATAAAACGCGCCACTCGCGATAATGCCCAATCCATAGCCCCACACACCGCGACGCAATACCAAGCTTCGGTCTTCTTTATAAATTGCTAAGAATATATCGACATAGCGCTGCAAAAAGATTTTCCCAAGCTGCAATAACTTAACTTCTTTTACGCCGTCTTCGCGTGTGAGCACCATTTCGAGATAAATTTGCATACGCCTTTCAGCCGAACGTCGTTTATTGACTCTAAAAGCCTCACCCGAAAATTTCGCTTCGGCTATAAATGCGGGCACACCGGCTATGCTGAGTAAAAGCACTGCATAGGGAGAAAACTGAAAGAGAAACGCGCCGATAGCGATAAGTGAAATCACATTGCGGAGCAGGTTGAAGGTTTTCGTTACAAGACTTAACGGTCGTGAACTCGCCTCACGCCGCGCGCGAACTAGTTTGTCGTAGTATTCGGCGTCTTCGAAATGCGCCAGCTCGAGGGTTAAGGCTTTCTCAAGAATCATGACATTAATTTTGTTACCCAAGAGGACGCGAAGAATCGCTTGGCACACTGTATTCGCTTGTTGTGCCGCAGTCATAAGCAGCACTAATCCTACTTCGATGTAGACAAAGGTGATTGCTTCACTCCTTGCAACCTCGGCCGCCGCGCCAGCGCTTCCTAGTGCGCCAGCAACAGCATCGACGAATAAGCCGCCGACCGAGGCGATCGCAGCAGGCAGTAGCCCAACAATCAGAGTCGTCAACGCCATGGCAATCATCAACGGTGCACTAGTATCCCAGACGATTCGCATAGCGACGGCGCTGTAGCGAAACACGCCTAAAAATCGAGAGAGAGGGCTCTTACTACTTTTTTCTGCTGTCATAATTCGGGTGATCTATTGCGGAATTAGCTGTGGTGTATGGCAAAAAATAAAAAAGGGCCACGTGATTAGCGAAGCCCTTCGTGGTCGTCATTCAGTATTACGAACGGGTTACAGCTTCATAAATTTAAGCACGAGGCGGTCAGTATTGCGACCAAGCGATGGATCGAATGGCCCCACCGAATGATCGTCTGCCTCGTTGTCTAACACATCGCTCGCACCGACCAAGACGAAACCCGACTGCAACACGGCCTTCACTGCCTCATCGAATGCAATGCGATGCAGTGACTGATTGTCTGCACCTGGTGTGCCTTCATGATCGATAATACCAAGAATGCCACCCTGTTTTAGCGTCGCCATCGTTGCTGATAGAAGCTCCTGCGCAGCAGCGGGATTCGAGTTATGAAAATCATGGAAATTTAATGCCGTTAGCGCAAAGTCTACTGTCCCTGCCGGTATAGCGGAGACATCACCGTCCCACGCGTCAACATTGTTAAGTCGGGCAGCACGAGTCGCGGCGGCCTCGGCACTTCGGCCTCCTGGCCGGTTTTGCATGTAAACCTTGTCATTCGCACCGACTGCGTAAGACAAAACCTCGGTGTACCAACCAGCCGACGCGTTGATATCCAACACAGTCATCCCGGGTTCGACACCCATAAAATCCAATACCGCGGGAGCCTTGCGGCTGGCATCGCGCTCTTTGTCTTCGGCGGGGCGATCAGGGTTAGCCATGGCGCGTTCGAGCGCAGCCATGTCGACTGCCGAGGCAGCACTACTCATAAGCCCCAGTAAACTAATCATCGTAAGTACTTTCTTCATAGGTAACTCCCTATTCCTTAGGTCATGCTGAATGAAAGCGAGATTGCGCTCTGAGAATAGCGCAAGCGAGGATGAATTAGCGAGGGGGAGACAAGCAAAAAGCGAATTAGTGGAGCCTGCGCGATACTTTAAGCTCTGTTTCGAAAAACGCTTTTACTTCGAGCAGCTGATCGAGGTCGCCTGCGCTCTCCATGAGAGGAAGGTGCTGTTCTATATCACTCAGTATATTGGTCAGGCTAGCCGTATCGATAATGCTGAGGTCTAGATCGAACGGAAAGTTGGTTTGCTTTGACATCGGTACAACGGCTCCTGGCTAAGCCCTTCAATCGTGAGACGACTGTGAGGAATCACGTCTGTTCTTTACACACAAAAAGTATCGACTGGCTTTAAAAAAACCTTATAACAAATTCTAAACCTTAGAGTTTTTATTGCATAAAAGAAGGCACGGCAAGGCGAGGAATACGATGCCGAGTAAACCAGAGTCGCATTGCGTGCGGCTTGAGTCGAATAAAAGCGAATCAAATCAGTGTATAAAGCAGAAATTTATTCTGCTAATTAGATGCCTAACGCTTTGCGCGCTAATGCCTTCCGAAGTGGGCCAAAGCGGTTAACAGAGCTCAGCCCGACGTTCCGTAGCCAGCGCACGGCAAGCGATTGCTCACCAAAGCCGCGCTTAAAGCCCTCCATCATGCCCATCATCGCGAGATTGGGGCCTATGCGACGACGCTGATAGCGACTCAGAATGAGGGGGTCCTCGGGGAAGCGTCGGGCCGCAGCACCTGCCTCGATTTCTTCGGCGAGCGCGATGACATCGAGCATACCGAGGTTAACGCCCTGCCCTGCGAGGGGGTGAATCGTATGTGCCGCATCGCCCACAAGCACCACATTGCGCTCAACATAGCGCTTGGCATGGCGCTGCCTTAATGGAAACACATAGCGTGTGTCGCTCCACTCGACTCCGCCAAAAGCACCTTCCATTGCGCGACTCAGCTGCGCATTAAACGCGTATTCGTCGCCTGCCATAAGCTCGTCTGCACGCGGGTCATCGGCTGACCACACAATCGAGCAATAATGCCCTTGCGAGGTGTCAGCCGCCTCGGCGAGCGGCAAAAAAGCAAGCGGGCCGGTTGTCAGGAAACGCTGCAGCGCAGTCCGATCGTGGGGCAGGCGCGTGCGAATAGTCGTAACGATAGCCTTCTGCCCATAGTCCCATTCACGTGTTTCGAATCCGGCGAGGTCACGCAGGCGAGAATTGCCGCCGTCTGCGGCGATTATAAGAGGGGCAGACACGAGGCTCCCGTCGTCGCAGTGAAGCCTTGAGAGTGGGCGCCCCTTTTCTTGTCTCTGTTCGAGCTTAAGCACCCCGCGTCCCATAAAGAGGGTGAGCCAAGGGTTGACGCTACGCGCTTGCTCGATAAGGCAGTCGGCTATACGAGCATGAAGCGCGCCGACAATGAGCCCGTTCTCGATGATTGTGCCGAGGGCAGGCTCATGTATCTCGCTTGCGTCAAATTCGATTTCACCGGTGCCATCCTGCTCCCACACACGCATCTGGGTGTAGGGGCAGTGTCGCGACTGCTTGAGCTTTTGCCACACACCAACGTGTTCGAGAAGCTGCTGCGATTGCGCCGTAAGTGCCACTACTCGCGGGTCGAACTTCGGGAGTTGTTCAGTATTATCCGGCGCATCGCTCGGCTCATTAACAGACGCGACCGTAGTACCAATTAATTCACTCTTGTCGAGCAACCCAACACGCAGCCCAGAGGTACGCAGCCGCAGCGCAAGCGTCGCACCGACAAGGCCAGCGCCAACGATCAAGACATCGCAGTCGGCGGGCGTCTCATGCGCTGAAAAGTGGTATGTTTTAGATTCGGTCATACGGGCAAGTATAAAGCCTGAGCGGGCGAATCCCTAGCGGGCTTGGTCGTCGGGTAGTCTACTGCTAGACTCAGGCCCAAGAGCCACGGTGTTCACTAAAGGTGCTTACTAAGAGGACGTGCTCCACGCTCACATAACATCACAGACGAAAACACAGATAAAACCACAGACAAAATCACAAAAAGAGGACCCCCCATGAGCAACCTTATTAACGCAAGCCAACTCCAAGATTACGTCGGCAAAGAAGTCGGCCTTACAGATTGGATAGAAGTAGATCAAGAACGCATTAATCAATTTGCCGATGCAACGGGCGATCATCAATACATTCACCTCGACGCAGAGCGTGCCGCGCAAACTCCCTTTGGCACAACGATCGCGCACGGCTTTCTAACGCTATCATTACTGAGCATGCTCAGCGGCATGGGCGGCGGACTGAAGCTCGAAAACACGGTGATGGGCATCAACTATGGCCTAGACAAGGTTCGCTTCCTCAATCCAGTCAAGTCCGGCGCTAAAATCCGCGCACGCTTTGTACTCGCCAGCGCAGAAGAGAAGAAGCCCGGGAACTACTTGCTCAAGCACAACGTGACCGTCGAAATCGACGGCGAAGACAAACCCGCCTTGATCGCCGAATGGCTAGGCATGACTGTCGTAGGTTAGAGGAGAGAGAAAACAATGAAGAAAAGTCTATTCGCCATCCTGCCCTTCTTGGGCGCCTGCGCGGGCCAATCGCCCACAAACATTGGCATCCAAAACGGACAGCTCACGGCGTGCCCGGATTCCCCCAACTGCGTCTCAAGCTTTGAGACAAGCGAGCAACATGGCATTGCACCTCTCGAGGCAAGCCTCGAGCAAGTGCAGCGCGTGCTGCTTGAGTTAGACGAAGCCAACATAGTCGATGAGCAGGAAAACTATTTATACGCTGAGTTTACTAGCAGCCTGATGGGTTATGTCGACGACGTAGAATTTATGAGCGATGCTGCCTCGGGCATGACACATGTCCGCTCGGCGTCACGCCTCGGCTACAGCGACCTCGGTGCAAACCGCAAGCGAATTGAAGCTATCCGCGCCGCGATTAAATAGCCTAATCGAAGCCCATTGCTCGCGCACCGAAGGTTTTCTTCAGCGCGGGTATAAGGTCTATTGAGAGCAACCCTGCTTTGCGCAGCCACACTTTGGTCTGCGCATCACTCGAGAAGAGTTTGGTGAGACCGTCGGTCACCGAAATCATCAAACTCTGATCGGCTTCACGCGCGGCGAGATAACGCTGCAGCGTCGCCATCGAACCTAGGCCTTCGTCCTGAATATCACTAAGCGCCTCGACCAACGCCTCAATATCCCTCAACGACAGATTCATGCCCTGCCCCGCGACGGGGTGCAGCGTGTGCGCAACATTGCCAAGCAAAACGAGGCCCGGGCGAATCTGCTCCTGCGCCACGCGCAAACTCAACGGGTAGAGCGCGCGCGACCCGATGCGCTTTAAGCGTCCAAGTCGCCCGCCAAATTTTTCCTGCAGGCGCGCGAGTAGCTCTGCATCATCGAGCGCTGCGTAGTATTCGGACTCGTCGGCGTCTAGCGTCCACACCAGTGAGGCACGCGGCTCTCCCTCAACCGGCAGAAGCGGCAGCATTGCAAGCGGCCCGGAGTTGGTAAATCGCTCGAAGGCAACGCCTTTATGCGACTGGCTCAGACCAACATTGGCGATAAGTGCATGCTGCCCATAGTCTTCGTTGCTGCGCGTGATGCCGAGCTGATTGCAGAGCGATGAACCCCCGCCCTCAGCGATCACCAGCAGCTTCGCAGCCACACGGCTCGGCTCACAGCTAGCGTCGGCTTGGCCGCTGTCGAGTTCGATATCCATGCCCGTTGCCGACGGCGTCGCCGAGATTACGCGGGCGGGCGCGAGCATTGCACAGTGAGCGAGCCGCGCAAGCGTCGAATTTAGTGCTGCGCCAAACGCGGCATTTTCGACAACATACCCTAGCGCTGGGACACCGAAATCGGCGCTGTCGAGTTTCGTTGCACCGAAGCGTCCTTGATCGGAAACATGGATTTGCTTGATAGGACAGACACCGGCACTCAACTGCGGCCAGAGACCGAAACGCTCGAGAATGAGCTTCGAGCTCGATGACAGCGCTGTCGAACGACTATCGAAGCTCGCCTTCTCCCGCTCATTGCTTCCTGCTTTGTTACTTGTATGAGCAGGCATTTGCGCATCGACAATCAGCACAGACAGCGCGCTGGTCGCGTCCCACGCGGCGAGCGCGCAAGCAAGGGTTGTGCCGACCATCCCGCCGCCCACGATAACGATGTCGTATTCTTGCTTCAGGTCTTCGCGCTGCATACTTGTCGCTCGTCGCTTTTTGCTTTGTAGTGTTTCATTCGCTTACTTAATACATTTGCCCGTACTTTCAATTGACCAGTCGACCAATTGCTTAGTCGACACGAACTAGCAGCGATTAGGCCGCACGTTTTTGCTTAGCCTGCACCATAAACGTTTCGATTTCGGCAACGGTTTTCGGAATGCCGGTGGTCAACACGCGATTGCCGTTTTTAGTCACAAGCACGTCGTCTTCGATCCGCACGCCAATGCCTCGCCACTTTTTCGGCACGCGCTTATTATCCGGCGCGATGTAAATACCAGGCTCGATCGTCGTCACCATCCCCGGCTCGAGTAAACGCCATTTCTCGTCGATTTTGTAATCTCCCACATCGTGCACGTCGATGCCGATCCAATGCCCAACTCTGTGCATATAGAAATCGCGATAGGCCTCTGCCTTAATCGCCTTGGCGAGAGTTCCCTCGATGAGGCCAAGCTTGATCAGCCCCTGCGTGATGACCCTGACCGACGCATTATGCGGCGCATCCCAAGGCGCACCCGGCTGCACGGCATCGATTGCTGAGTCTTGGGCTTTGAGTACCAACTCGTAGATTGCCTTCTGCTGCGGATTAAACGTCCCATTGGCCGGGAAGGTGCGGGTGATATCCGAGGCGTAGTACTTATATTCGCAGCCTGCGTCTATCAGAATCAGATCGCCGTCTTTTACTTCGGCGTCGTTGCGGTCGTAGTGCAAAATGCAGGCATTCTCGCCTGCAGCAACGATCGAATTGTAGGCAGGCGCCCGGCTACCGCCGCGCGTAAACGCGTAGTTGAGCTCTGCCTCGAGCGTGTACTCATGCACGCCCGGCGCGCAAACCGCCATCGCTTGCCGATGTCCCTCGGCCGAGATTTCGGCGGCGCGCTGCATTAATTCGATCTCGTGTTTGCTCTTTATAAGCCGCAGCTCGTGCAACAGGTGGTCTAATACCAAGAACTCGCCCGGGGGCTGGGCGCCGAGTTTCGCCTTCGCGCGAATCACCTTGACCCAGTCCATCACACGCTCATCGAAACGGCTGTCGTGACCCATCGAATAGTAGACACGCTCGCGCCCTTCGATGAGCCCAGGCAGGATGTCATCAATATCGGCTATAGGAAAAGCATCGTCGAGGCTTAGCGCACTAAGCGCCGCCTCGGGGCCCATTAGCACGCCTGTCCACAGCTCTTTTACCTTATCCTTCTCTTGGCAGAACAACACGACCTCGCCCTGTTTACGCCCAGGTATCAGCGCAAGCAGTGCGTCTTGCTCGTCGAATCCGGTGAGATAGTAGAAGTCGCTGTCCTGGCGGTAATAGTATTCGGTGTCGTTACTCCGAGTGCGGGCCGGCGCGGCGGCGATGAGCGCGATGCTATTCGGCTCCATCTGTGCCATCAATTCTTTGCGGCGTTGTTGGTATTCGCGGTTATCTTGATTCATAGCTTCCTCGCAGCGACACTGGTTTGAACACTAGGCTAACTTTTTAGCTGACAAAATTATAGCGGCCATGAACCCCACTCGGGGAGCAATTTGTTTGTTGGCAGAACACTAATCGATTTCCTCGTTTTTTCTTTGGCATTCCGGCTGCTGATATTGACCCTCGATGATGCCGGCTCTATAGTTACCTCCTCGTACGTTATCTCGAACGTTTCCTCGAACGTCTATCTATAGAATGCCGCAATGAACGAAGATCGCTTCCACTCTCTTAGCGCTAAGGTCGATGACCTAATTGATTTGTGTGCGTCATTAAAACGCGAGAATCAACTGCTCAAGGCAACGTCCGAAAATTGGCATATTGAGCGCCGCGAGCTGCTCACGCAAAATAAAGAAGCCAAGGCGAAACTAGAGTCGATAGTTGTGCGCCTTAAAGCGATGAACGAGGCCTAACACAGACATGAGCGAGCAACCTACTGCTGTACAGATTAAGATCCTCGATAAAGAGTATCAGATCAACTGCCCGCCCTCGGAACAGGAGGCGCTCATGAAATCGGCGCGCTATCTCGACGAGAATATGCGCACGATTAAGGGCCGCGGTAACATCCACGGTGCTGAGAAAATAGCCGTCATGGCCGCTCTCAATATTACTCACGACATGCTCCGCAAAAACCTACTTATTAACGAGACTCGTCAGGCGAGCGCGCTGCAGCTACGCAGCCTCGAAGAGAAAATCGATGCAGCACTCGTCGGTGCAAGGCAACTCGAACTTTAGGCACGTGTGCTTGCGCGCTTTGCACTCTCTTTACGCTCTTTGCGCTTTGTTTACCGATGTTCCTTTCGCCGTTCAACGCCTCAAGCTATACTTCGCCTAAGTTCCCTAGAATATTCGCCAGCCAAAAGTGTTCTTGAGCCGATAATTGTTACCCCGGAGGCTTCTCGATAGATGTTGTTGTGCATGTCCGCTTGTCGGAAAGCCTTATGCATCGCGAGGGCCACCACCTGAACCTTTCGGTTCAGGGCAACTTTGGTAGCGGTATTTCGGGGGGCTTCACTGTCTCCGACCCTGTTTCCAACCCAGTTTCCCGATCATGCCTAATAACAGCTCGCGCAACTCTTCCTCCGGGTCAGCCTCCGGGTCAGCCTCCGGCAGCTCACAGCGCGTCTCTCTGAGCGGCGATCAGCTTCGCGCGCATTTCCGCGCCCAACGCCGTGCGCTTTCGGAGGCACAACAGCACGATTCGGCGCAGCAGCTGGCACAGCATTTCGCGCGCTCCGCTGCCTTTCACCATGCAGAATCAATAGCCTTCTACCTCGCGGCAGACGGCGAGCTTAGCGTCGAATGTTTACTTGCAGCAGCGTTGGCAGCGGGAAAACGTTGCTTTTTGCCCGTGGCCGACAGAGAAGACTGCTCGATGCGCTTCCTGCGCTATGAAGGCGATCTGTCTTCGCTTGTTGCCAACGCCTGGGGCATTCTCGAACCAGCCTCTTCATGCGAGGCTATCGCAGCTACTGATCTCGATCTCGTCCTCATGCCCTTGGTTGCCTGCGACGAACACGGCAATCGATTAGGGAGGGGCAAAGGCTTCTATGACCGCGCATTCGACTTTGTGCGCACACCCTTAGCATCCGCGAATCCTCCTTTGCTCGTTGGTATTGCTCATGAATGTCAGATTTGCCCTACTCCATTGCCTTATGAAAGCTGGGATGTGCCACTCACAGCGATCGCCACTCCTACTAAACTACTCGCCTCTAAACTACTCGCTTCATCTACGCCCTCTACCTAACTTTTCACTTCCTTCTTGCTTGTCTGAAAACACTGTCTATAATACTGTATAAATAAACAGTATTTGCGACATATCGCCGAAGGTTAGTGACGTGCAAGATCCATCGAATCCCCCAACAACTGCCCCAATCGAAGCCATCAGCCTTGGCATGGGAGACAGTTTAAGCAGGCTGCAGAGCAGTGAAAATGAGGGCCATGGGGATTCACCAACCATCGAGCAGCTGCTCGAGAGCAACCGCAATCTCTGGCGGGGCTGCGATCATAAAGGCGAGTCTAGCGATGCTATCGCCACAGGCTTCGCCGAACTCGACGCCATGCTACCCGCGGGCGGCTGGCCGATGCAGGGGCTCATTGAGATGGTGAGCGAGCGCTGGGGAGTCGGCGAGCTGCAACTATTTTTACCATTGATGCGCCACCTTATCGCGCGTGGCAACTGGGTGCTCTGGATCGCTCCACCCTATTCCCCTTACGCACCAGGTTTGGCTCAGGCAGGCATCGATCTCAGAAGAATCTTAATTGTAGGCGGCTCGGACGCCCCTCTCAGATCCGAGGCTTTTTACGGGAAGAAGGCCGCTCCTGAACCGGTCTCCTCAGAAAGACTGTCGAGCAAAGAGGCGCTTTGGAGTATGGAAAAAGCACTGCAAACCCAACACTGCGGCCTCGTTTTGGCCTGGCATAGCCAGCTACCGCAGCCGACGCTACGCCGTTTACAGCTCGCTGCGATTACCGGCAAGACTCTTGGCGTAGTCTTTATGTCTAAAAATAGTGAACACTCACCTTCTTCTATGCGGCTTAAAATAAAGAACTCTGAGAGTGACGGAGCAGAAGCAGCTTATGCCGAGGTCAGTCTGCTCAAAGCGCGGGGGAGTTACCGGCAGAGCGCCGCGCGCATCAAACTCGACGGCGGCGCCCATCCTGACGTGAATCTAACAATGCCAGCAACGGCCGACGGGTCAGCGGCCAACAACTCATCGAAGGCAGAGTCCCCACAGCGAGGTCCTGATCATGATTAAATCTACTAGCCCTGCGCAGCTCACACTCCTGCCGCAGCCCAGCTCCCGCGTAGAAAGCCCCTCTGCGCTACACAGTAAAACGCTGGCCTCGAAGCCCGTCACAGCCCTCACGCAGCGCGCCGAGTCGCAGCTTACAGGCCCTGCGCCGAGAGCCGCCTTAGTAAAAAAGAGCCGCCAGAGTCTCTGGTATTGCCTCTACCTCCCTCAGCTTGCCGGCCTCGCAGCAGAGGAGCAACGCGACTGTCTCGAAAGCCTCGCACAACTAGTGCAAGAATTTAGCTCGGCGATAAGCGTGCAACCGCAGGCAATCATCTTCGAGATTCGTAGCGGCCTCAACTATTTCGGCGGCGCCGAGTCTCTTCATGCTAGTTTTAAGGAAAAAGTTCGCACATTGCTTGCCGCACGCTCGCTGCCATCCGAATTTGGCTATGCAGCCTGTCCGACTATCGAGGGCAGTCTGCTGCTTGCCCGCGGGGGCGATAACACGCTGGTGTATCGCAAAGAGAATCTCAATTCGGCGCTAGGTCAGCTCTCTATCGAGATCCTACAGCTCAAGCCCGAGCCACATAGACGGCTTATCAATATGGGCATAAGACGCCTTGGCGACCTGTGGCGACTTCCGCCGGCAGGGCTTAGGCGACGCTTCGGTAGCGATTTCCTTGCGCTTATCAACAAGGCATTGGGCAAAGCGCCGGAGCCGATCAAAAACTATCTGCCGCCGCCGGCGTTTGTGCATTCTTATGAGCTGCCCTACGAGGTCGAGAACCTGAGTCGGTTACGACCCGTAGTCGACGAGATGGTCGCTCAACTTTGCGATTTCCTCCGTCACCGAGAACTGTGTGCCAGCACTATCGAACTCTTTTTACTTCATGAACGCCGCAAGGCCACTCAACTCGACGTAGGTCTTAGGCAGGCGAGCCGTTCGCAGCAACATCTAATGCTGCTTATCGATACCCACCTCGACACGCTACAGATTCCCGCACCGGTTACTGCTCTGCGCCTCAAGGTCACGCAGTTCGATGCTTTTATGAGTCACAGCGAATCGCTGCTTATCGGCGCAGGCGAAACTCCTACCGAGAATACAGCTAACAGCCTTGCACAATTTATGGAGCGTTTGCAGGCACGCCTAGGCAACGAACAGGTTAAATCCCTAAACGCTATCGAGGAGCACTGCCCAGAATATGCGAGCGAGTCAGTGCGCCCCGGCCGCTATGAGACCTATCCCCTAGCGCTCAGCGGCAGTGGCGATGCCCCTGCGCCGAGCAATCCTCGCCCCCTCTGGCTGGTCGACGAGCCGTTGTTACTCTCGCTTCGCGGTGGCAGCCTTTACCACCGCCAGGCTATTACGCTATTGAGTGGGCCCGAGCGCATAGAAGCACGGTGGTGGTCGGGGAATGAAGTTTGCCGCGACTACTATGTCGCACGCGAAGGGGGCGGTAGCAGGCTCTGGATCTACCGCGAGCGCGGTGGCGAACGGCACTGGTATCTGCATGGTTACTTCGCCTGAGGGTGTAAGCAGGTGCGAAACACTAGGTGAAGTCTCTCGAGGAAAGCGACAGCTCGCCGAGCCAGCTCGTTAGGTCGACAAGGTTATCGGCGATCACATGAATCACACCTTCGCTCTCTTGCACCCTGCCCACTACGCCGATGAGCATCGCTTGCCGCAATATCGGCCGCAGGCGTTCGCCCAAGGCAGGCCACACAACAACATTCATATGCCCTGCCTCGTCTTCTAGCGTGAGAAAAGTGACGCCCGATGCTGTCATGGGTCGTTGTCGACAGGTCACAAGCCCTGCGACTTTTGTGGCCTGATCGTTGCCAAGTTTGCCTAGCTGCGCCGAGCTGTTCGCCCCGAAGCAATCTAAGTGCTCGCGCAGCAAGGCCAGCGGATGCCGGCGCAGCGTGAAGCCTGTGGCAGCATAGTCGCCTGCAACATTCTGACTTTCGCTCGCGAGCGGCAGCATCACCCCAAGACCAAAATCGCTATCGCCGCTTGCTGCATCGTCAAATAAATCGGCTATGGGTCTGTCTGCATGGGCAAGCGAACCAGCCCGCGAATGAGACACAGCATGACCCTGCGCAGTGATGACCCCCGCTGCGTGCCAGAAAGCACGATGTCGATCTCCTGCCAGACCACGCAGCGCATCGGCGGCGGCTAAGGCTTCGAGGTCACGTCGATCGATTCCCGTTCGAAACACCAGATCTTGAATAGAGACATAGGCGCCACCCCTACGCGCCTCCACAATCGCTACTGCTGCCTGAGCCGACAGGCCTTTAACCAAATTAAAGCCGATCCTCAGCCGCTGACTCTGCGCTGCGCCTTGCACTCGCGGCCTCTTGCGCCACTCAGAGAAATCGCGGCTCTCGATGGCTTTACTAGCCCTAACAGTATCGATAGCCTCGAGCGAACAGCCCACCAGACTTTCATTCACCTCAGCAGGCAAAACCTCAACCCCATGACGCTGTGCATCTTTAATCAACTGAGCCGGCGCATAAAATCCCATCGGCTGACTGTTAAGCAGCGCGCAGCAAAATGCAGCCGGGTGATAACACTTAAGCCACGACGATACATAGGCAATTAGTGCGAAGCTCGCCGAATGGGACTCAGGAAAACCATAGTCGCCAAACCCCTTAATCTGATTAAACAACTGCTCGGCGAAACTCGGCTCATAGCCTCGATCGAGCATGCCCGTGACGAGTTTTTCGCGGTAGTGCTCGAGCCCCCCTCTGCGCTTCCATGCCGCCATTGCGCGGCGCAGGCCATCGGCCTCACCGCCGCTAAACCCAGCGGCGACCATCGCAAGCTGCATCACCTGCTCCTGAAAAATAGGCACGCCGAGAGTTCGCTCAAGCACGCTTTTGACCGCCTCACTCGGATAGCTAATAGCCTCTCTCCCGCTGCGACGGTTGAGGTAGGGATGCACCATCTCGCCCTGTATCGGGCCAGGTCGCACAATGGCTATCTGAATAACGAGGTCGTAATAACAGCGCGGTTTAAGTCGAGGCAGCATGCTCATCTGCGCGCGTGACTCGATCTGAAAAACACCAATTGTGTCGGCTGCGCACATCATCTCGTACACCGCGGGATCTTCGGCAGGAATTTTCTGGATCGTCAGCGGCTCATCGCTGTAATCACTCACGAGGTCTAAGCACTTACGCACGGCGCTGAGCATACCAAGCGCGAGCACGTCGATTTTCAACAGCCCCAGTGCCTCGAGGTCGTTCTTCTCCCATTGAATAATCGTCCGATCGGCCATCGCCGCATTCTCGATTGGCACGAGGTGGGTGAGCGGACCTTGGCTTATGACAAATCCACCCACGTGCTGCGAAAGATGCCTCGGAAAGCCGATGAGTTTGCCCGCTAGCTCAACGAGCAACTGCACCTTAGGGTCTGCTCTATCCACCTCGGCATCGGCAAGCTGTTCCTCTAAATTTTCGCCCCACCAATAGATCGCCTTGGAGAGATGATCGAGCACCGCGTCATCAAACCCGAGCGCCTTACCCACATCGCGAATCGCCGAGCGCGATTGATAGGTAATCACGGTAGCCGCAAGTGCCGCACGGCCGCGTCCGTATCGCGCATAGATATACTGAATAACCTCTTCGCGCCGCGAGTTCTCGAAGTCGACATCGATGTCGGGAGGCTCATCGCGCTCCTTAGAGATAAACCTCTCGAACAACACGTCGACACGCGCGGGGTCGACCTCGGTAATACCTAGGCAGTAGCACACCGCCGAATTAGCAGCAGACCCGCGGCCCTGACACAAAATGCGCTCGCGCCTAGCAAAGGCGACGATGTCGTGCACGGTAAGAAAATAATGCTCGTAGCCAAGCTCTTTAACTAAACCGAGCTCGTGTTCTATAAGGTTGCGCACCTTAGGACTCACCCCCTGCGGCCAACGCTCGCGTATGCCCGCCTCGGTCAGCTCACGCAGCCAGCCGCTGGGCGTATACTGGGGCGGCACGAGTTCGCGCGGGTATTCATAGCGCAGCTCATCGAGAGAAAAATCACAGGCATCGGCAAGGCTAACCGTTTCGGCGAGCAGAGCTAGCGGATACAGTTTGGCGAGTCGTGCGCGGTCGCGAAGGTGGCGCTCGTTATTCGGCTCGCCCGCATAGCCGAGCTTATCGAGGGCTCGGCCTAATCTTATTGCCGCAAGCGTATCGAGTAGCACGCGCCGGCTCGGCTCGTGCATCAGCACCCCACCTGCCGCACAGAGGGTAATGCCGAAGCGGTTACCCAGCTGCGTCAGCCGCCGCAGTTCACCGCGGTCGTCTCCCTGCAAATGCAGCGGTACCGCCAGCCGCAAGTTCGTGCCAAAAATCCGCTGTAGCCAAGCAGCCTGACAGGCATGGCGCTCGGCCGCGTCAGCCGAATGAGGTAACCACAGCGCAAAGCACTCCTCTGGCAAATTATCCTCGACCATCTGCCTGTCTACCCAATAGCCCCCCTTCGCCGCTGCCCTCCGCGCGCAGCTGATGAGATGGCTCAGCTGCCCATAGCCGCGACGCGTGCGAGCAAGCAGCACTAAACGAAGGTCGGAAATTGACTCGGAAGATTTGGCGCGGCGCGATCCCGCGGTTTGAGGCGTCGCCACCCTTAGCTCTAGGACACTGCCAATCAGCAATTTAAGCCCGCGCTGCTTCGCCGCGACATGCGCGCGCACAATGCCCGACAGCGAGCATTCATCACACAGGGCTAACGCCGAATAGCCGAGTTCATGCGCCTGCTCTACAAGCTCTTCGGGAAAAGAGGCTGCTCGCAGAAAGCTAAAATTAGACAGGCTGTAGAGCTCTGCATAGGCGGGTAAATCAGGAGAAGCGCAGACGCTATCGTTTGCCCAAGTGGGACTCTCGACGGCAGTAGGCTGTGGGGTGTCTGAAGGGAGGTTTTGGGGGATCATAACGCCGTCTCATAATACTGTATAAATATACAGTATTATGAGACGGCGAAAAAGTGCTTCTTATAAACTACTCGCCACTTTCGCCAGCAGCTGCACGAACCTCTTCCATGCGCTCGCCGCGCAGGATATTTGTCATGCCGTAGTTGCCTTCGTGGCAGGCATATTCATACATCTGACCGCTGACTTTAGACATTGGCACACGGGCAGTGATTTTGTCTTTAAACGTGCTGGGATCGTCGACTGTGAATTCGTAATCGACGGTAAATTCGTCGATGCGAGTGAAACGCTCAGTTAGGAACTTGTCTTTCGCACTGCCGAACACGCTAAAGCTCTGCGTGAGATCGTTGAAATTGCGCGTCTCGACTACTAACGTATTACCTTCCCAATAACCGCGTGAATCACCCGTCCAAAGACGGATGTCGTCGTCGATGTGTGCTTCTTTATTGAGTGGCACGATACGCGCGTCGTGAATCATTTCGGTCATAATAACAACGGTGTCACTGTTCTGAACGATCTGGATATTGTTGTTATACATGCTTGGCGTGAAAGGCGGGCCCGAGTTAAAGCCCACGATGCAACGCTCTGAAATACCACGGTCCTCGTAAGAGTCTTTGCTAATGCCGCCTACTACTAGACGTACTGGACGCTCACCCTCAATATCGGGACCGAGGCCACCTGTTTGCACAACTACCCCTTCAACACGCCCAGGCACTTGCCCATTAGTTGGATAGGTGATCAGCGACGTGCGCAGATTGTCGCCGCGGCCTGCCTGCTCAACCCAGAACGTGTTGTAACCACCGACGCCATCATTATTCAGTGCTTCATATTGTTTCTCAACATAAGAGGCAAGCATATCTGCCTGCTCCTGTGTCATGTATTCGTTGTCGCCAAACATGGCCGGGCGGGTCATTGGAATATTCGAAGCAAAATTCCAAACGCCCTGAAGATCCGGTTGATCCCACTGCGTTCGCGGCACTTCGTAGTCAGCCGCTGAGGCGGCGCCGAAGGCAGCGAGTGCGACTGCTGATATCAGTAGCTTAAGTTTCATAGTAATCCTCGAGTTTTCGCTAAGTCTTTTAAATCTGGATGGGTAATTCGATAGTGTCTAAGTTCGCTATGAGCCCAAGTGTAAACGAACTGCTCTTCATTACAATACGTACTGTTTGACGTATCTTTATCATTACCTTTAATAAATACGACCGCTTGCCTTCGAGCAAAGGACTGAAAATGACCGACGACGCCAACACCGCAGCAAGCAGCGATAGCTTGAATACCGCCGCCAAACCCAAGAAAATCGTTCGCGAAGAGATTAAAGACCGTCATACCAGCCATTGGGACATGGATATGCTGAGCCGCGCGGAGCTAGAAGCACTGATGACACAAAAGCCCGCCGCCAAGCCCGAGTAAAGGCCGGATCAGTGACGACTAAACCAGTTATCACCAGATCAGTTGTAAAACGGCACTTGTCCTCCTTTCTCGCCTAGGCGTAGTATCAAGCAAAGAAAACTGCCCTGACAATAAGAGAGAAAAACACATGATGAGCCGAATAAGATCTGCCGCGTTAACCCCCGCGACACTCACCTGCGCCCTCGCTGGCCTCACGCTACTTACCAGCAGCGTAGTGAGCTATGCCGCCGACACATGGCCGGTTACGGAGGCGGGTGCACAGGCTGCCGGTTTCAGCGAAGAAGGCATCGCATCATTAGACGCGGCGATGGCCAAAGTCGTTGCCGACCAAGATGTCGCCGGTATGGTCTGGTTGCTCGCGCGTAACGGCGAGGTTGCCACATTCGAGAGCGCAGGCCTTGCACGCGTCGACGACCAAGCACCAATGACAATGGACTCGCTCTTCCGTATTTACTCTATGACCAAGCCGGTTACCGGCGTGGCTCTTATGATGCTGCATGAGCAGGGGCTCTGGAAATTCGATGACCCTGTCAGCCTGCATGCCCCGGAACTCGCCGGTCTCAAAATCATGACCAGCTACGATGACAATGGCAACATGGAACTTGTGTCGCCGGGCCGCGAACCAACCATGCGCGAGCTGCTTAACCATTCAGCCGGTTACGGCTATGGCCTCAGCGGCAACGATCCGGTGAATGCCAAATTCCGCGATACGGGTGTGCTCGCCTCAACCGATCTCGACGACCTGATCGCCAAAGTTGCCGATATTCCTCTGCTCTTCGAGCCAGGCGAACGCTGGTCTTATTCGATCTCGGTCGATATTCAGGGCTATATTGTGCAGCGTCTGTCCGGTCAGCGCTTCGGCGACTTTCTCGAACAAGAAATCTTCAAGCCTCTGGCCATGAACGACACGCGCTTCTTTGTGAAGCCTGAAGACGTTAACCGTTTTGCCGAAGTACATAACTGGGACAGCGAGCGTAAGCGCCTTGTGCAACGCCCTCATCGAACGGACCGTCCGAGCTATCTCGACTCTGCGAGACTCGAATCCGGCGGTGGCGGCCTCGTCTCATCGACACACGACTACGCCCGCTTCTTACAGCTTTTGATCAACGAAGGTGAGCTCGACAGCACCCGCCTACTCACCCCAGAAAGCATCCGCATCATGCGCACAAACAGCCTCCGCGATGGGCTTAACCTGCGAGGCAGCCTGACGAGCCAAGGCCAAGCTGGCCAGGGTTTCGGCGTGGATTTCGCGGTGATTATCGACCCCGAGAAAGCAAATTCTCCCAATAGTCCGGGCACCTACTACTGGGGCGGTGCCGCCGGGACTTGGTTTTGGGTTGACCCGGTTGAAGACATGTTCTGGTTGGGCATGATTCAAGCCCAAGGTGAGACACGCCCGGGAGCAGCCGACATGCGCGGCATCGCTGCCGATATTATTTATGAAAGCCTAATTAATTAGCTGTCGACTAGCCGGCCGTTACGTTAGTGCCGACAGCGTTTAAGAAAACCGAGATTGCGATGCCAACGCCACGAAGTAATCAAGTAGCACCACTCAGGCCCTCAGTTGCCTGCTTGCTGATCTTGGTGTGCGCCGCATTCTCACAGATCATTTTTGCAGCTGACGCACCCAACCATTTCAACGAATCGCGTGCCCAAGCGCTTTTAATGGCCGGCCAAGCTGCGCTCGAAGACGGCGACTTAACACTCGCACAAACCACCCTCGGCCAAGCGATTCAGCTATTCAAAATCAATGAAGGCCTCTATTCCACCGAGCAACTCGCTCCGATAGTACAGCTTCTGTGGGCGCAAATGCGCGTCGGACTCTGGTCTGAGCTCGACACAAGTCTAGGCTACTATTATTGGCTCTTGGAGCACATCGAGGCGACCACTCTCGACGCACAACTCGCCATTGCCAGAAATATACGCAGCCTCTACTTAGAAGCTGCCGCGCATCCCAGCAATCCGATGCCACCTCGACATCTCAGTGCAGCCTTGCGTACCAACTGGCAAACACTCAGCTATATCGAAGCCACGCTCGGCGCAGAGGACCCGGCCCTACTGCCTTGGCTCTACGACGGCTTACTATTGCAGTTTATCGAGAACCGCCTGAACGACAGACGAGGGCTTACCAACTATCAATATAAAACCGACGGCAGTCAGTTTATCAGCGGCTGGTCACTTTCACGCAGAGAAGCTGAGGCGGCGAGCCATTCTATCGGGCTGTCGATGCTCGACCGAATAGAGTCGATTGCGCGAGCGAGGATCATGGCGGAGGGCTCTCAGAAAAAGGCTCTCGTGAAGTCTTCAGCCGGTCAAAACACGCAGCTCAACCAGCTAAACGCAGCACTAGCTCTTTATCGCGGGGACTGGGAGAGATTAGCCGAAAATGACGGCAAAGCTAAAGCACATTACGAAGAAGCTAATTCTAATGCCTCGTTCAGAGGCGTCCTGCGCGCACCCGAATTACTCCCTCGCCCCTTGTTTGAAACAGACCCCGCCGTCTTGACGACCGAAACCAAAGCGGCCGAGAACAGCGTAACCCAGGCATGGTCCGAACGGTTCCCAGGCGTAACTCAGCGGATAGTCGACGCGCTTGCGAGCAATAAACAAGTTAGGAGAGCCAAGAAAGCTCAGTGAATTAAGGGGAAAAATGAACCTCGGCCTTTTATCATCTATTATGACCTCCTCAGCTCAGCGTTTCCGAGGATCAAGAGCAGCCTCAGTCGCGGGTGTTCTGTTGTTCAGCGCCTGTGCAGTAGAACCTGGTGGTTATGTCCGCAAGCTCCCTACCGACGCCGAGGTGGCGCAATACAATGCCTCTGTTACGCCAGACGAGCGCATAGTCTGCCGCTTGGAAACGCCTATTGGTACGAACGTGCCACGGCGCCTATGTCGATATATTCGCGATATTGAAGCAACTTCACGTTTTCATCGCGAGCAACTCACGCGCGTTCTGCGCTAACGAGTCTTATTCCCCGCTCAAATCTAAGACCGATTTAAGCCATCATTCGCCGCTCACAATATCCAAAAGCCCGTAAAACACTCGCCTTAAATCAATTGCATCCCTAATTCTAATAGGGGTATAGTCGCGAGGTTCAGCGCAAATGTGCGGGTTTTTACTTAGGGATTGATTCTGCATTGCCTTCCCAGCACTACCTAGAGACGCAGTCCGCTGACTTAACTTAAAAATACTTAGAAGCTTACAAAAAAGTAAGGGAGTAGACGTATGCGCAGAACCTTCCCCAGCTCACGCAGGGCACTAACACTCGCCGTAATTTCTGGCTTGTCCATAAACGCAACACCGGCCTTAGCCCAAGACGGCGAAATCGAAGAAGTAGTGGTTACCGGCTCATTTCTTCGAGGCTCGCCGTTGGACGCACCATCACCCGTACAAGTCGTAGACCGCTCGAGCATCGAGGCCCAGGGCGCTGCGGTTATATGGGATGTCATCAAGAACCTCGAAGTGAATTCCGGTTCGATTACTAACCCCGGCTCTGGCGATAACACGCAAGTCAGCGGCTCGGCAAACGTTAACCTTCGCAACCTCGGTGAGAACTCCACACTCACACTGATTAACGGTAAGCGCATGGCGCCGGCGGCTGTTACTACCCGAAGTGGCGGTGAGTTCGTCGACCTAAACTCTATTCCACTAGTGATGACTGACCGCGTCGAAATTTTGACCGACGGTGGTTCTGCACTCTACGGCGCTGACGCGGTAGCCGGTGTTGTTAACGTCATCATGAGAACTGACTTCGAAGGCTTTGAGCTTTACGGAGATATACAGGGCGTTCAAAAGGCTGATCAAAAATACGATCAGACAATTAGCGCTATCTGGGGCAGCTCGTTCAACAATGGCGATACAAATATTGTTATCTCAGCTGAAAGGTTTCAGAGAGATCCCGTCAGCGTCCGCGAAACTAACGCCTTCAGCGACCTGCAGGACTTCAATGGCACGGTCAGTTCGATTGGCGGACTGTTCGCCAGTGCGGCGATCGGTGCAGCCACTCCTATGGCCTGGTATAACGCGGGCAATGTGGGCCGGAACGTTGCTCAAGGCGGTACTTCGACGCCAGTGTGGACAGATCCACTGTGCGACAACACCTTCAATGCAAACGGAACCGGCTTCCTCCCAGCTGGCGGTCGGCGTTACAACCAGGGCCAGGCGGGCGGTGCTTGTTTAGACGATAGGTCGGAGTGGGTCGTTGCTGCACAGGAGACTAACCGTGAAAGCTTCGCGGGTACTTTTGAGCATCGATTCAGCGACAACGCCGAGTTCTACTCGTTCTTCCAGCACTCTGAGTCGGAAATAAGCAGGGGTGATGATGGCTACAATGAGTCTCGTGGACCTACTGTGTTTTTGCCTAGCCCAGGTGCCCACGGTGGCAACCCAGTAGGGGCCGTTCTAGAACTTGGCGCATTCGCGAGCGTAGTCGGCAACACTCAGCCAGCGCCCGGATCCATTACTAATAACCCGATAGATGCTGCCAATGGCGGACCGGGTATTGCGGGATGGTCGCAAGTTCGGAATGGCATTCTGCGCCCAGGTGGCAACGGAAATATTACCGAGACATCCTCCTCAGCCGTTCAAATTGGTCTAAGGGGTGATTTCGAGGCGTTCGATAGAACCCTTAACTACGACGTAGGTTACTCGTTCAGCGAGTCGTCTATGGAGGAGAATTACCGCACCTTTAACCGCGACAAAACTGAGCTTGCAGCCTACGGCTTGGGTGGTGAGAACTGCACACCGAACGGTGTTTCAGGTCTCGACTATGCAAGCGTCCCAGTGTACTTCGGTTATGCACCAAACCTCTGGAACTCTGACGCCGCTGCGTTTAACCAAACGTTCTTCCCAGGCTTCGTTTTCACTACCCGTGAGAACACGTCTCTGGCACTGACTAGTTCCAACCATGGCCAAGATGGATGCCAGTTCTACAACCCTTACCTGACTTCCCTGTCTAACCCCAGTATGGCTAACGACCCTGCGCTCATGAACTACATTTTGGAAGACGTGAAGCGCGTTGATAAGCGAAACAAGCTTGCGGTCATCGACGCTGTAGTCTCAGGTGAACTCTTTGAGATGAAGGGTGGTACAGCACAGTTTGCTGTCGGTGGCCAGTACCGTGATCGCAACACCAAGGAATACGCCAACTCTCTCCACTACCCTGGACTGCAAAATCGCATCCTAGGTTACGACGAGAATGGCGTTGCTGACGAGTTCCACCGCGTAAGTAACAACTACGAGTGTGCAATGTGTGCGTTCAACTACAATGATGCTCGGTCTACGAAGGCCGTGTTCATGGAGCTCTCGCTTCCATTCATTGATAACGTTGAAACACAGATCGCTCTTCGTTACGAAGACTATGGGGGCAATATCGGTAGCGAAGTTTCTCCCAAGATCGCTATGAGCTGGCGTCCGTTTGAAGAACTGCTGGTCCGAGGTTCGTTCTCGCAGTCCTTCCGTGCGCCAAATATTGCGATCGTACAGACTGGTCTACAGTCGTCTTCGGTTACGTTCCAGGATCCGATCTCTAACCAAGCCGTTCGTGCTGGCCTAGTGCCACCAACAATCGCAAACGGCGAACGTGAGAGCTCTTACACTTTGGGTGGCCCAGCTCCGCTGGTGGGCAATGAGTATGCTGATACTTACAACGTCGGCTTCTTATGGACACCTTCTGGTGCGCTAGACGGGCTGTCAATCGGTGCAGACGTATGGCGATTCGAGGTTACAGACCGCGTGCTGCCTGAACCGGCAATCAACGCGCTTCAGCCTGAGCTCGATAAGTTCGTCACAGCCGCCCAGGATGAGAGCAACTATGTCCTGAATGACTCGCTTTCACTCGACTCACCTGTCGTTAACGTCCCCTGCTCGCCTTCTTCTATCGCCGCCGAATTTGGGGTTGATTCTGTTGAACGCTTGAACTGTGTCGTTGCGCCCACAGCTTACATCGTCGAAGGTATTCAACGTCCGGTCGGCAGTGAAGTTGGTTCTCTGGTAACACTTACTCTGAGCGCCATTAACGCCGGTGAGATCACAGCTGACGGTATCGATCTAAAAGCAGGGTATAGCTTCAGCAACGATCTTGGCCAATTTGCCGCTAACCTTACCTACACTCACGTGCGTCAGTACGAGTTCAGCGGTGTCCCAGGTATGGTTAACGGCCTCTTGGATTCAGGCGTGTACGATGCGTCTGGTACGACTGGCGACGGCAACCTCGTTCGCTCAATGCCTGATAACAAGGGTACTCTGACCCTGAGCTGGCGCAATGGAAACCAAGGTATCACGCTGATCAACCGACACATTGGTTCTTATCGTGACCTCGGGTACGAGGGCGCACTTACTACAGCCAACGACTTCTCACGCGCACTGCTGTCACGAGAAATAGACAGCTATTACACGTGGGATATGCAGTACAACTACAACAAGGCTTGGGACAACACGAACCTCGGCAGCACAACCTTCACGGTTGGTTTGCTTGATGCCTTCAACAAGACCCTGCCTTACCGCGAGCTGAGTTCTTTGAACTATGACGCTACGGTGTTTGAAGGTCGTGGTCAGCGTTGGTATGCACGCGCGCTCTGGTCTTTCTAACTAAGCGTGCCATCGATTAGGGGCTAAGTCCCTAAGTGACAGAAAACGGCGAGGAGAAATTCTCGCCGTTTTTTTATGACAAAATTTTCATATGCTGATCGAGGTAATAATATTGAATTTACTCTTTTTTCGTGATTTATTATGCATGTCAGGCATGTAGTCGCGAGTAAGTTGTGATTCACACGCAGTACGCAGATGCTAATAATAAAAACTCAACACTCATTTCAGATGAGGGAGAAGCATTATGCGCACAAAATTTCCGTGCTCACGAAGAGCAATCACGGTCGCAATTATCGCGGGTATGTCATTTCAAGCGTCTGCTCAAGACGAGCCCGTAGAAGAGATAGTCGTTACAGGTTCCTATTTCCGCGGTTCTCCCCTAGACGCGCCATCTCCAGTCCAAGTAATTGATCGCTCTAGTATTGAGGCTCAGGGTGCCGCAGTAATCTGGGACGTGATCAAGAACCTCGAGGTTAACTCAGGTTCCATAACCAATCCCGGGTCTGACAACGGACAAGTTGAGGGTACCGCCAACGTAAACCTCCGTAACCTCGGCGAAAACTCTACACTCACGCTGATCAATGGTAAGCGAATGGTCCCTGCAGCCGCCGTAACGCAGAGCGGCGGCGAATTTGTCGACCTTAACTCCATCCCACTAGTTATGACCGACCGCGTTGAAGTACTCACCGATGGCGGCTCTGCTCTTTACGGGGCAGACGCGGTAGCTGGTGTTGTCAACATCATCATGCGTACAGAATTTGAAGGCCTAGAAATTTATGGGGATCTTCAGGGGGTACAAGCTGCTGACAATGCGTACGACGCTACGGTAAGTGCTATTTGGGGCACATCATTTAATAATGGCGCTACGAACTTAGTGCTCTCAGCTGAGCGTTTTGAGCGCGACCCCGTACCGGTCAAGGACGGAAATTTTTTCGGCCCTAACTCTGAGTTTTTAGGGACCGTGTCAACCGCGGGCACTCTGGTAAATAGCCCGGCGTTTGGCGCCCAATTTAACGCCGCTCAATGGCTGAACAATGAGGTTTATGCGCAGAATGTAGCCGAGGGTGGCCAAGCAAGTAATTACATCTATACCGATCCCGGCTGCTACACCACGACGCTACCTGACGGCTCTACGCCACAGATAGGACGGCTGCGTGAAGAGCGTGGAGAGAAGTCGGGGGCTTGCCGAGCTGATACCGCAGACTATACTTTCATAACCAACACCACCGAGCGCGACTCATTCGCAGGGTCGTTCAGCCATGCATTCAATGACACAACGGAGTTTTATTCATTCTTTAGCCACTCTGATTCAGAGACCACTCGATCGGACAGTGGCTACAATGAAGCTCGTGGACCAACCGTTTTCTTAGCGCCTCCCGGGGCCTACGCTCGAAGCGCAGCCTTTGGCGGCAACGCTATTGGACAAACGGGAGAGATTGGCTTCTTCGCTCCCGAAGCAGGCCTAACACGGCCTACTCTCGCCGATATGCCCAATATGCCGCTAGCCACTGTTAACGGTGGGCCCAACGTGATGATGTACCAGGGCGTGCGTGACGGCATCGATCGCATGGGCGCAGCTAATAACATTACCAAAACGAGTACTGTCAATGTTCAGGCTGGCATAAAAGGTGAATTCGAGGCCTTTGACCGAGTGCTTGATTATGATGTTAGCTATTCATGGGGTGGATCCTCACTCGAGCAGCAGTACAAGACCTTTAATCGAGACCGTTCAGAACTCGCGGCGAATGGATTAGGTGGGCCCAACTGCACCCCAAACGGCCGGTCTGATTTCGACTTCGCTGGGGCACCTGGCCCGTTTGGTGGCGCTGTCCCGCAAATATGGGACTTCTACGCGCCGGGCTTGGTTCAAACATTTTTCCCAGGATTTGTGTTTACAACGCGCGAGAACTTATCCTACGCCCTGACGAGTAACAATCAAGGCCAGGGGGATTGCATGTTCTATAACCCCTACCTGAGCCAACTGTCTGATCCTAATCTTGCTAATAGTCGCGAGCTTATGGACTGGATGAATGTCACCGTTGATCGTGTCGACAAAAGGAACAAGCTAGCCGTATTCGATGCCAGGGTGTCCGGTGATCTCATAGAGATGAAGGGGGGAATGGCGCAGTTTGCTATAGGTGGACAATATCGCGAACGCAACACAAAAGAAGAGGCTAGCGAACTGCATTATCCTGGGCTCCAAAATAGGATCCTTGGCTATGACGAGAATGGGACGCCGAATGAATTCCACCGCGTGAGCAACAATTTTGAATGTGCGATGTGCGCATTTAATTATAACGACACGCGTACTACGAAGGCGGTGTTCATGGAGCTCTCACTGCCATTCATTGAGAACGTTGAAACACAAATCGCCCTTCGTTACGAAGACTATGGGGGGAATATAGGTAGCGAGGTATCACCCAAGATTGCGATGAGCTGGAGACCGATGGATCTGTCTCTTATACACATCTGACGCTGCCGACGAATAGAGAGG
>OJHK01000087.1_pt1 | contig 84833 bp, 79 predicted proteins | sample 1595161 | NCBI WGS metagenome assembly OJHK01 (sample SAMN05416842, study PRJEB24817) | seawater metagenome | isolation source: Sea water | place: Canada:Atlantic | collected 2013-07 | reverse complement strand
GGCTCTGGCTCTGGCTCTGGCTCTGGCTCTGGCTCTGGCTCTGGCTCTGGCTCTGCGGATAGTGTGTCATTAGCAGGGCTAATAACATCATTTATTTCAGATAAATCCGCATCATTTAATAATTCTTCAAGGACATCTTCGGTAAGCGCATCTTGCATGTCCATTTCAGCGTTTGATTCGTCATCCAGAATATCTGAATGATCTAACTCGGAATTGGTTTCAGTCGCAATAGGCTCGTCATCAGTGTCTTCACCCGCCGAAAAGGACTCACCCAACATACTTTCCATCATCTCAATTTGTTCAATTTCATTGAATAAATCATCGACGGTTGAATCGATGTGTTGACCTTGCATCGAAATTTCTAATTCGAGGCTAGCAACATCGGCTTCACTTAATCCTGCGTCTTCGTCAATTTCAAGTGTATCGGGTAATGCTGATCGGGATAATTCGTCAGCAAGATCGGCAAGTTCATCAGGGATTTCATCGACGTCTGTTGGCGCTTTTTGTACCTTCTCGCTTTGTACTTCTTCGGCAACTTCATCTAATAATGAGTCAATATCGAAATCATAATCATCAGCAATACTGGCTGAGCCGGGTTCGATTAACTCCTCATTTAAAATATCATCAATATCATTGGAAACATCAATGGCTTCGATTAGCGCATCGCCATCATCAACGAGTTCTGGAGCCGTCGCTAAATCACCCGAACCAAACAATTCATCTAATGCACTTTGAGCGAGTTCACCCGATGATTCTTCAAAATCAATGTCTTGGATCTCATCACGTAATTGCTGCTCTAAATCATCCGTTTCAGTTAATACATTTTCATCTAATAAGTCGTCGCTAAGTAATTCATCATTCAATAATTCATCACTTAACAGATCATCCGTTATTAATTCATCAACGGCCGTAGCATCAGTATTTGTAAACAAGCTATCCGCTGGCACTTCGAGATCGGCTTCAGACAACTCAATGATATCTGGTGCAGCGTCCACGGCCGGTTCCTCAGGTACAACATCGCTCAGCTTAGGTGTCCGTGCAAACAACCACATTCCTAATGCAATCAGCGCAGCGAGGACAATACCAGAGAGCAAAGCAATCATTACCATTGGCTCTTTTAAGAGTGTCTTAATATCACTAAAAAATGTACTTTGTGATTCAGCTTTATTGAGCAAATTAGCATTTTGTAATAGTGCATATAACTGAGCTTGTAATTCAGCTTGCGCATCGAGTTGTTCTTGCACATCACCATCAACTCTATTCGATAGTGATGTGAGTTGTTGCGATACGTGTTGTAATTGGTCTGACAATAATTCATTTTCGTCAAGTAGCACTTGAATTGTTTCAAGTGACACGGCGTATTGGTTTTTTAATTCATTAAGTATCTGTAACTCATTTGATGTTAACGTTACTGGATTTAACGCTACAGATGTTGATTTAGCTTTAGGTGTGGATACCACAGTTGAGTTTTTATTCGAGCTGTCAGTGGGGCTTTCGGTCGGATCAATGTAGCCAACCGCATCCTCATCCCCTTCAATTTTGGCACGCGCCATATCCAAATTGATCGCCGCCACAAAATCTGGTGATGGCAATTCAAGCATCGCATTATCAAGTAGTTGGTTAACGTTGTTATCTTTAAATGCCTTTGGGTTAAGGACATATATGCCGTACATCACTGGATACAACGATGCTGGACGATCAGCTGCAAATTCGGAAGAGTTACGATAATCTCGTGCAATACGCCACAACGTATCATTAGTGCTGACAGGACCGAAAATCACATCACTAATTTCAGCCGTGCGTTGACTGCCGGTTTCGCCTCGTAATTGCACGCGTTGAAATTCGCCAGCAACAACCAAAGCACTCCCAAATATGGAAGAAACAATTAACAGGATGAGCGCAATTTTCTTCATGCATATTCCAAATGTCGTTAGCCTAATCATAAGGTTATCGGCTAAACTTTTGAATAAAAAAGTATTAATAAACAATAGCATAAAAGCCCGTTTGAAACGAGCTTTTATCTTACGTCGAAATTGCAGGCTGGCTTACAAAAAATCTTTAATCAATGTTTCTGCAATTTGTACGCTATTGGTCGCCGCACCTTTACGAATATTATCAGATACAACCCACATGTTAATCCCATTTGGATGAGAAATGTCGTTACGAACACGACCAACATGTGTCAAATCATTACCACTAGCACTGCAAACTTGGGTCGGGAATTCTTCACGATCGTCATATAACTTAACACCTGGGGCTGCAGCTAATAATGCTTTTACTTCTTGTGCATCAATCGGCGAACGCGTTTCAATATGAATTGCTTCACCATGACCATAAAATACAGGGACACGTACCGCTGTTGGGTTGACCAAAATAGTATCATCACCCAGTATTTTTCGTGTTTCCCACACCATCTTCATTTCTTCTTTGGTGTAGTCATTATCCATAAATGCATCAATCTGCGGGATCACGTTAAACGCTATTTGACGTGAAAAACTTCCTTTTTGCACTTCTCGCGCATTTAATAAATCAGCAGTCTGAGTCGCCAGACCTTCCATCGCTTCTTTACCAGCACCTGACACTGATTGATACGTACATACGTTAATCCGCTCAATACCTACTGCATCATGAATCGGCTTCAGCGCCACCATCATTTGAATAGTAGAGCAATTAGGGTTAGCGATGATATTACGGTTTCTAAAATCTGCTAATGCATGTGCATTTACTTCTGGCACCACTAATGGAATATCCGGTTCATACCGAAAGTGAGAGGTATTATCAATCACAATACAGCCGGCTTCAGCTGCAATTGGCGCAAACTTTTCAGATACACTACCACCAGCAGAGAAAAAACCAAACTCAGCTTGAGACCAGTCAAAAGTATCTGCATCTAATACTTCAATTTCTTTACCCTTAAAATTAATCGTGCCACCGGCTGAACGGCTTGAAGCTAGAGGAAATAATTGATTGATGGGAAATTTACGCTCTGCGAGTATATCCATCATTGTTTGACCTACAAGGCCAGTAGCGCCTAAAACGGCAACATTAAATGCTTGTGACATGGTAAAAAGTAATCCTTAAAACAGGTTATAGCGCAATGGCATTAAAGCCTAGCGCGGACAAAATTAGCTGTGTTGGTTGATGCGTACATGTAATCTGTAAGGTATCAAATTCTCGACGAATTGACGCATCAAGCTGATACTTAGGATCACGGTATTGCTTACGCAGCAGCGCGAAACAGTCGGATTGTGACATGTTCGTCACAAATTGGCTATGATCATATGCTATATCATATACCGTACCGACTAATATACTAAGCGATTCAATGGTTAAACACTCATCGGAGCACACTATTTGCAGGGTTGCATCAGGTAAAAACTCGTGCATTTTATGTACCACAGGCTGATTAACTTGCTGCGCTAACCACTCATACAGCATAAATGTTCCCCGCGTTTTTCCTTCAAGGCTATGTCCTGCAATATGCGGAGTCGCAAACAAACAATGTGCAATTAGGGGCTTGAGTATAATCGGTTCATGCTCCCACACATCTAAGATTAATGTAGGCGCTAACTGTTGTTCTGCCAATCGCAATAATGCTTGATTATCGATGACCTCTCCTCGACCAGCATTGAGTAAAATTTGTCTTGGCGAAAGCTGTGTTAATACTTCTTCATTAAATAAATGAAATGTAGGATGTGCACCCGTTTTTACTAAAGGCGCATGTAAACAAACGATATCACATTGCAATATTGCAGTTAAATCACCCCACTTTGGTTGTGCTTCTGCCTCAGCTCGAGGAGGATCGTATGCATGTACAGTCATACCCAGCGCACTAAATTTAGCGAGTACACGACGTCCAACCTGCCCTAACCCCACAATCCCTACCGTAAAGCCCGATAATACCTCAAACGAATCCGATAATAGAATATCACCGCGCGCCAATAACGCATGTAAGATGCCTGCCAGTGCATATTCGGCAACCGATTCCGCATTACAGCCGGCAGCGACATAGGTGGCAATATCTGCGCTAGCTAGCGCATCGAGATCTAAATGATTATAGCCAGCCGTCGCGGTTGCTAGATATTGGCATTGGGTTAATTGCTCTACCCGTTGAGCATTAATTTTAGTCGTAGAGCGCAACATTAACGCATTGACGTTGCGTAAATCATTTTCACTAATAGTTTGATGATTAAAGGGTTGCGCTTGCCCTAACGATGGGAACACGTCAGCGGCAAACGGCATATTATCATCATATAAAATATTCAAGTCCAACACTCCAACAACGCCTTAGTCACCGCTTCAGGCGCTTCAATTTGAGGGTAATGCCCAACATCTAACGCAAATGTCTTAGCATTAGGTAACAGGCGGATAAATTCATCAAGCATGTGCTGACCGGAAATAGGATCATATATACCATTAATGAATGCTAATGGGATCTTACTGTTTACTAACGCATCTTGCCAGCGTTGTGCAAATACTGCACGCTCATCAATATATTGCAACACGCTAGGGATCACGCGACGACCATCATGCACTATTAGCAATTGCCACAGATCATTGATTAATGTGGGACTAGGCGGTGTATTAGGGCCAAATATACTCATAAAACTCTGATGTAACGCGCGCTTATTCATCAACTTAACTGCAATAGGACCAAGTGAGGATTTAAGCAATTTTTGAGTGAATAACGGTTTATGTAATGCGGCAAATAAACCACCATTTAAAAATGAGACTGACTGAAACTCAACAGGGATCGCAACATTTAGCTCTGGCTGTTGATCATTGACTAAAGCAGGTGATTGACTGCGCGCGACTAATTCTTGTGCCACCGACACGCCATAATCATGAGCAACCACATGACAAGCTTCAATACCGATGGCTTTCATATGTTCAAGTAATACGCATACTGCATCCGTTTGTTGTTGCAGAGTGTATTGATGTGGGTAAGGTTTATCCGAGATGCCGAAGCCCAAAAAATCCATACCGATGCAGATATGAGAATGCCGCAAGGCTTGCCATTGATAATGCCAATCATAACTGGCACTGGGAAATCCATGTAAAAAAAGGACGACGGGTTTATCAATAATGACAGGTTTGTCATGAGAGGAGGTAACCTGCAGCGGTACAGGGCTAAAACAACCAATATGCCACTGCTCAAATTTGATATATTGCGCTTGAGCTTGATAATCCCGAAGAGCAATATGACTCATTACGCTCTAAATCCAGGGTAATCACGATCTAATTTACGTAAAATGCCAGGCCACGCAAGTTGTCCACCTGATGATTTTAACACCATTTCGGCTTGAGCTTGGATCCCTGCCAGTATAGCATCGGGTACTTTAATCAGATTTTGTCCGGTGCCTTGTGCTATGAGTTGTACTTCAGCAGCTCGCTGCATAATGTACATAAACAAAAACGCATCAGGAATGGTCGACGCGCAAGTTAATAAACCATGATTGCGTAAGATAAAGAAATTTTTATCACCTAAATCTGATACTAAACGCTGCTTTTCATCCGAATTAAGTGAGACACCTTCATAATCATGGTATGCAATGGCACTTAACGGAAATAATGACGCCTGAGAAAATGCTTCCATTCCCTTTTCTAAGATGGATACTGCAACACCTTCATTGGTGTGCAGGTGCAATACACAATGCGCATCATCGCGGGCACCGTGGACTGCTGAGTGAATATTAAAACCTGCGGGATTGATTTCGTAATCACTGTCGAGGACTTTGTTACCATCTAAATCAACTTTGACTAGGCTCGATGCGGTCACTTCTTCAAACATCATCCCATAAGGATTAATTAAAAAATGAGCATCAGGTCCTGGGACTCGCGCAGAAATATGCGTAAAAATTAAATCATCCCAACCATAATGTGCCACCATGCGATAGCAGGCTGCAAGATCAACGCGCGTTGCCCATTCTTCTTTAGAAACAAGGTCTTGTACTGGTTTACTCATTGGCCGCCCTTTTATACAACATAATAAGATGCAAAATAATATTTACAATAATTTAACGTATTACTTGTAAAAAACCAATAACAACAACGCGCTTAATCTATCACTTATTCTAATCAGACTTTATAAGTATTTTAGCCTTTATAACGCTGCATCACTAAGGTTGCGTTCGTACCACCAAAACCAAAACTGTTAGACATAATGGTATTGATAGTTTGTTCACGTGTTTGTGTCACGATATCCAAACCTTTCGCCGCGTCATCTAATGTTTCAATGTTAATTGATGGTGCAATAAAATCATTTTCCATCATTAAAATACTAAAGATAGCTTCGTTAACCCCTGCAGCACCAAGTGCATGGCCTGTCATGGCTTTAGTTGCACTAATTGCTGGTGATTTTTCACCGAATACTTCTTGGATCGCTTTAAGCTCTTGTACATCACCAACAGGAGTGGACGTCCCGTGAGTGTTTAAGTAGTCAATCTCGCCTTCTACATTTTGCATCGCCATTTGCATACAACGCACCGCGCCTTCACCTGAAGGAGCAACCATGTCATAACCGTCAGAGGTTGCACCATAGCCAACAATTTCAGCATAAATATGCGCACCACGCGCTAACGCATGCTCAAGTTCTTCGACCACGACCATACCACCACCACCTGAACTGACAAACCCATCACGGTCTGCATCATAAGTGCGCGAGGCTTTTTCTGGCGTATCGTTATATTGTGAGGACAAGGCGCCCATTGCATCAAATTGACCAGAAAGCGCCCAGTGGAGTTCTTCACCACCACCGGCAAATACCACATCCTGCTTATTCAATTGGATCATTTCCAAGGCATTACCGATACAATGTGCTGATGTGGCACAAGCCGATGAAATCGAATAATTCACACCTTTGATTTTAAATGGGGTCGCTAAACAAGCAGAAACCGTGCTACCCATACAGCGTGTAACCATGTAAGGACCGACACGACGCACGCCTTTGTTACGAATAATATCCGCAGAATCAACTTGATGCTGAGACGATGCCCCGCCTGAACCTGCAATGATACCGGTACGAATATTAGAAACTTGCTCAGGTGACAAACCGGAATCGTCTACGGCTTGTTGCATAGCAATGTACGCATAAGAAGCCGCATCGCCCATAAAGCGTAATTGTTTACGGTCAATATGTTCACTCAAGTCAAGGTCTACTTTGCCCCAAACTTGGCTTCGTAAACCCATTTCCTTAAACTGTTCAGAAAACGTAATACCTGATTTACCAGCACGTAATGACTCAGTAACTTCTGCTTTGTTGTTACCAATACTTGATACGATACCTAATCCAGTGATGACTGCTCTTCTCATGATATTCCTTAGCGAATTTTGTGGGACTTTTTATACGTCTTTTTTGTGTCTAAGATTGTACGCCAGTTTATTAATTTAACTGGTCTGATATTATACTCTCCTTAGTATATTTACTTACAGGTTCAATGTGAAGCTTAGCCATGCACAAATCAGCTTTAAATCATCCGGCACGCCAGTTGCTGATGATTTTTCCGATGTTTATTTCTTAGACGCTCACGGCTGCGCAGAAACTGACTACGTATTTATCGAACAAAATGATTTGCTCAATAGGTGGTTACAATTCGAACTATCTGACTCTATTTCTGCCAATGTATTTGTGATTGCTGAAACCGGTTTTGGCTCGGGTTTAAACTTTTTTCAAACATTGCACCATTATTCGCAGCTACTTGAACAAGGTCACACACTGCCAAGGTTATATTTTTTATCAACTGAAAAGTTTCCAATGACCATGGCCGATTTACAACAATCGATTGCCGTGTACCCACATTTATCTAAATGGGTTGACGAACTACTGCCACAATATCCTATGGCTTTAACAGGCTGTCATCGAATGCATTTATGCAATGGACTGGTAACATTGGATCTATGGCTTGGAGATATTCATGACACCCTGCCCCAATGGCTAAATGAGCATGATGGTCTAGTGGATGCCTGGTTCTTAGATGGGTTTGCGCCAAGCCGTAACCCGGATATGTGGAATGAGGCCTTATTTACGCAACTTGCTCGTTTATCCAAACCCAATGGAACACTATCAACCTTTACCGCTGCGAGTATCGTTAAGAGAGGCTTAGTTAAAGCTGGATATAAATTAACTAAAACCAAAGGCTTTCGCTATAAACGAGAAATGATCCTTGCCACATTCACAGAATTAGCTATTCGACAACCAACGCAACAACAGCACAGCATTCCATATTATGCGCGTCCTGCTCAGCCATTATTACAACATGTGACGATTTTGGGTGGTGGTATCGCCGCAGGGTGTTTAGCCTATTTACTGACTCAACAAGGCATCGAAGTCACCGTACACTGCAAAGATGCAGCTTTAGCACAAGGCGCTTCGGGCAATGATTTAGGCGGTTTTTATCCACAACTTAATGCTCAAGCGAGTATCGCTAGCCAAGTTCATGCAGCTAGTTTTGTGTATGCTCGGCGATTTTATGATGCCTTGCTTAGCCAAGGTGCTGAGTTTGGTCATGCTTGGTGTGGGGTATTACAAGTCGGTTTTAATGACAAAGTTCAACAACGCCAACAAAATTTAATTGATCAACAGGTGTGGCCAGCAGATCTAATCCAAGGTGTTAGTGCTAGCCAAGCGTCAGAAATTGCACAAGTCGAACTCCCCTATCCGGCGTTATTTATTGAGCAAGGAGGCTGGATCAGCCCACCTCAATTAGTAAAGGCAATGTTTGCACTCGCACAACAAACCGGTTTATGTCAGATTAACACCCAATCAACATTGAGTACTGATGTCATTACTAATATTACCAGCGATCCTAGTCAGGCTGTAATATATGCCACGGGTGCAGAATCAGCGCGATTAGCGATCCCGGCGTTACCGTATCGCTTAGTCAGAGGTCAAGTCGAACGAGCCCCTGCCTCCACTCAAAGCACAAACTTACAAACTGTGTTATGCCACAAAGGTTATTTCACCCCAGCTGTAGATGGAATACATGCATTAGGCTCAACCTATGTGAAAGACGATGTTAATTGTGAGTATCGTCGTTCCGAAGCACAGCTTAATTTAGCGATGCATCAACAGAGTCTGGTTGCATGTCCATGGATCCAAGCTATGCCATTACCCACTTCAGGCAGAGCCGCTATTCGCTGCTCAACACCTGACCATTTACCACTCGTCGGCGCTGTGCCCGATGTACAGCAACAATTAATCGACTTTAATCAGTTGTATCAAGCAAAACCTGCACATACTTACCCTCAAGCGCAAAATGTCAAAGGGCAATATGTGCTAACAGGATTAGGCTCTCGTGGATTAACCACCGCACCATTAATGGCACAATTATTAGTATCTCAACTATTAGGGCTGCCTATTCCAGTCACTCAGACCGTCGCAAACGCACTCAATCCAAATCGCTTTTTGATCCGCGACGGGATCCGTAGATTAAGCTATTTAGACCGATTTACGGCTTCATAATGGCTGCTATTACATTGGTATTCATGATTAATGAATGGCAATTGTCATACCCAGAATGTTATCTAGTCAGTTTGACGCAGGCGCTGCCATAGCGTCCAGATTTTTTTCTGATCCGGCTTGTCCAATTCTTGATTGGCAAACGCATCAGTCAAATTTTGGGTGAGGATGTCATCGAGGCTGTTTAATGAGTTTTCACTCGCATCAGGTACCATGCTGACAGCTAATGAAAAATGACCATGAAAATAACTACTAATAAACAATTCATCATCAGTGCCATTAACAACAATGTTATCTAAATCTTGTTCAACACCATCAATAAACTCTGCAAAGGTTGATGCTTTGTTACTCGCATCAGAATAACTCACTCCGACAGGATATAATACTTTGTCATTGTAGCCGGTGATCACCTCAATCAAACCATCTAAACTCGCATCTAACTTTGCATCACCCGTGTCACAAATAAGTGGCTGCCCTTGTAACTGTTGTAATTTAGTTTTAGTTGCCACGATAATAATGTTGTCTTTACCTATGGCGCGGATCACGTCTGGCGAAAGTTGCTGGTTGCCTCTACCAAAAATATGCCCTTGCCCACCAATTAATGTAATTAAGAGCTTAGTCGGTGAGTTTTGTACAATCGGTAATATAGAATCTGCCATCATATCTTGCTCAACACGCTCATTGGCATGGATCACATCTACACCCAGTAATGTATTGGGGTAGCCTAATTCTTGCATAATAAAATCAATGGTTGAGCCAGAACCCATAATCCAATTGCAAGGCGCATGTTCATCGCGTAACTCACCGATATAAGCAGCTAAGTCGGCTAACACCATCTCGTCTGATTCTTTGCCCCCCATCTTGACTGACTGTACATATTGTAATTGCGCGGGGACAGTGAGTTCTCCAAAATGCTTTGCGATGACTTTACCTTCACGAAATGCTGTCTCATCGATATCGCGTACTTCCGCTTCTTGCACACTGACTAATTTACCTAAAATCATATCCGCAATGACACATCCTGCTGCGCGAGGCGTAATCGCATAGACACCAGAATGTATTTTACAGCCTGCAGGTATCCCTAAAACCGGAATATGCGTAGGCACAACGTTACAGATATTACGAGCTGTGCCATCACCACCAGCAAATAAAATACAATCCACACCTTGAGCAAGGAGCGCTTGGACAGCAGCTTGTGTGTCGCTAGCTTCGGTTTGCGCGTGAGGATGGGTGTACACCACTTGTGTCGTAAAACCCAGTGCCACAGCACAATCTTCGCCCATCTGACCTGATGCCGTTTTGATCACTAGTTGTGATTGATGAGCTATTAGCTCTTGCAGCGCAGTAGCCGTTTTATAATTAGCTTGTGGAATCGCACCTTTAGCTAGGGCCTGCGCGCGAACATCAGCCCCATCGCTGCCTTTTAACGCAACAGCACCACCAATTCCGGCATACGGATTAATCACCAAACCCAGCACAAATTGTCGAGATGTCGGTGAGTGTAATGATTCGGGGTAATATTCTTGTTTTAACACTTGGATAAATTCTTGTGCTCGTTGTGGGTAACCGTCATTCATCAGTTGCGAAAGTTTATCCGCAACCATCAACTTAAACGCCAACTCGTCGGTTTTATTTCCCGTTAAATTATCAGAACTGATGGTAAATTCAAGACCACATGCCAAACAAAAGCCCCATTCAATGGCTTGTGGTAACACTTCGACGCTTTGAAATTGTCGTTGTTGCTCATCATCCCGCCCGTCCGGCGCATACCAATACCCATAATCTGGGAGTAAACGTCGTTCCGAACCAGCAATACACCAATGCGCTATCTCATGTAATGCGCTAGAAAAATACCCATGAGCAAACACAACTTGATGATGTTCGACGTGCTCATTAGCAGGTATATAGATAGGCTCGTCGGTGCCTTTTACTAATCGAGTATTACATCTTTCATAAAAAGTGTGGTCAAATAATTCGATCAATCTATCGATGCTATGGTTGTTGCTAAGCGCGGTACTAGGCGCGGTACTATGAGTGATATCAGAGCCCTTAATGACTGTTTACTATGGCGTTATTTTATATTAATTAGCTAAAAGTCACTATATATATTTACGTTCCACTACGACTTTGATGTAGTATGAAATGTATCAATTATTAAGGTCGTTTCTATGTTCAGTTTACCGCAACCGTTTATCAGCCAATGGGCTATTACCGATTCAGTGATCGACCACTATGGTCATGTAAATAACGTTGCATATGTTAAACAGATTGAAACAACCGCATGGCTTCACTCTAATGCACTAGGGTTAAGCATAGAACAATACCAAGCGATTGATCGCGGCATGGCGATCCGCACGCATGCGTTGCAATATCATCAACCGTTACATTTAAGCGAGCAAGTTCATTGCGCCACTTGGATTACCCAGTGTGATGGTAAAGCCACGTTAACGCGTCAATTTGAAATGTACAGTGAACAAAAATCTACCATCGTGTTTAGCGCCACCACAGAGTTTGTATGTATTGCTTTGTCTTCGGGGAAAATACGGCGCATGCCCGAATTGTTTCGTGATGCTTACCTGCCGGCAGTACTTGCTCTTGGACAACCGAGCGTGGCGGTGAAATGAAAATAGCCTTAGTACTCTCATGTTTGATTAATATACTACTAATTGGCGCAGTATATATTCTACTCAATAATCAAGCCTCCTCATGGTTGCGGTTAGATCCGATTCAGAAACTGTTGCCTAGCGTTTTAGAAACGAAAACAGGCTCCATGCAACACACTACATCCTTAGCGCCACTATCTCGCCTGCAATCCACACAGCGACCAGCAGTGCAAGTTTCAAGAGAGCAAAGTCTAGACGCACGAATGTTAGACGACCTAAGCTTTGCCGCATTATTAAGCTTAGCTGAGGAGGGTGAATGGCAAACATTAGCACCACAATTAACTGAATATTTATATCAATACCCTGAACATGTGCAAGCACAACTGCTCGAAGGACGGGTGATCATTCATACCCAAACCAGTGCCGCCGGACTAGAATACCTCTATACCCTATTGCATAAACTCAATGCACCACAAGACATTGAATTGGTGGCGTCATACATAAACGAACATGCACAACCCATTATTGATGCGTTAACCGATAATCAAGATTGGACGGCGCTAGCGACATTTGTCGAGCCGTTAATTCAATATGAATCTCAAGCCGTTACTTATATTGAGCCTCTTGCGCTTGCTTATGCCATGCTAAATTTGCCCGATGCAATGGAAAATACCCTTGCTAGCTTACCCAATGGCCATCGATTAATTCAACAAACACGGCGTTTATGGTCTGAACAATTTGCCATTACGCCGGATTATGCGCGCACTCAACGTCAACCTACACTCCCGAATAATCAAGCACGACAAGTGGATATTACAGTGGCGTTAAGCCAGCGTGAAGGTCAATGGTTTTCACCATTTAGTGTAGGCAGCGAACACTTCGAATTATTACTCGATACCGGTGCGAGCACGACGGCGATATCAGGCGATGCCTTTTTGAGGATCCCGAAACGCCAACGTACGTTTTTAGGTCGGATTTTAATCAACACAGCAAGTGGTCAAGCACAAGCACGCTTATACAACGTCACCAATGTCGCTATTGGTGCATGGAAAATTGCGCAATTAGATGTATTAGTCTTACCCGTAGAACGCTTGTCAGGATTTGATGGGTTGTTAGGTATGAATGTATTAAATCGCTCCCAAGTCGTGATTGATCAGATCTCGGGAGCACTTGAGGTTAGATTGTCAGAATTGTCACGTTCACAGCGTAACGACTAAACGTAACGCTTGATCAATGGCACGCTTGGCATCAAGTTCTGCCGCCACATCTGAACCACCAATTAAATGGTAGGGCTTCGTAAGCCCTTCGCTCAATGCTTGGTTGGGCTCTTGACCTGCACAAATAATCACATTATCCACCGCTAAGACCTGCTTTTCTCCGCCAATAGTGACATGTAATCCTGCATCATCTATTTTATCGTACGTGACGCCTGCCAACATGTGGACGCCTTTCATTTGTAAGCCAGCGCGATGCGCCCAACCAGTCGTCTTACCTAACCCTGTGCCCACTTTAGTCGTTTTACGTTGCAGTAAATAAATGGTTCTAGGCGATGGCTCAGGTAATGCTAGCATGCCTTCTACCCCACCACGCACAGAGAAAGTCATATCAATCCCCCACTCTTTCATAAACGTTGGAATATCTGTGCTCGGTGTCGATTTACCATGACTTAAATACTCTGCCGTATCAAAACCAATGCCTCCGGCACCTATAATAGCAACACGCTTTCCTACTGGTTTCTTATGTTTGAGTACATCAATATAATTATATACACAAGGATGATCAATCCCTGCAATCGGCGGTACCCTAGGAATAATACCCGCAGCGATAATCACCTGGTCAAACGTGCTTGCATTTAACTGCGCAGCAGTGACTGTGGTATTAAGCTGCACATCCACGTTTAACAATGATAATTGCGCTTTAAAATAACGCAATGTCTCAAAAAACTCTTCTTTGCCTGGTACCTGTTTGGCAATATTAAATTGTCCGCCAATTTCATTATTCGCATCAAACAACGTAACCTGATGACCGCGTTGTGCCGCGGTTGTGGCAGCCGCTAATCCTGCGGGCCCCGCTCCTACAACCGCGATGTGTAATGGTTTAGTGGTCGGTGTGATAATAATTTCATCTTCATGACACGCTCGAGGATTAACTAAACAACTCGTTAGTTTTCCGGCAAAAACATGATCCAAACACGCTTGATTACAACCAATACAGGTGTTAATTAGTTGCGATTGACCCGCTTGCGCTTTATTCATAAACTCAGGATCAGCTAAAAACGGACGTGCCATAGAAACAAGATCAGCGTCACCCTGTGCAAGCACACGTTCAGCGACTTCGGGTGTGTTGATGCGGTTAGACGTGATTACAGGTACATTCAATGCCTGCTTAAATTTAGCTGTAACCCAAGTAAATGCCGCCCGAGGCACTTTAGTCGCAATAGTAGGAATTCGTGCTTCATGCCAACCTATCCCAGTATTAATGATTGTCGCTCCGGCTTCTTCAACAGCCAATCCAAGTTGAATAACTTCTTCAGCAGTCGAGCCTCCTTCTACCAAGTCCAGCATCGACAAACGATATATAATAATAAAATCTGTCCCTACCGCTGCGCGAACGCGACGCACAACTGCAATCGGCAAGCGGATACGATTGGCATACTTTCCGCCCCATTCGTCTTCGCGGTGATTCGTACGTTGGGCGATAAATTGATTTAAAAAATACCCTTCAGAACCCATGATTTCAACACCATCATACCCAGCTTGTTTAGCATTAACCGCGGTAGACACGAAATCGTCGATTTGGGATTCGATCTCATCACTGGTTAATTCACGTGGTGTAAACGGATTAATGGGCGCTTGAATTGGCGATGGTGCCACTAGGTTTTTGTTATAGGCATAGCGACCAGTATGTAATATTTGCATACATATTTTTGCACCATGTGCATGCACCGCATCCGTTACAAATTGATGCTCAGCTAAGACTTCTGGCGAGTCTAAACGCCGAGAGACCTCATGTGTCGCTCCTTCGGCATTTGGGCCGATGCCACCGGTAACGATTAAACTGACACCACCTTTAGCGCGTTCAACAAAAAACGCAGCCATGCGCTCGTGCCCGTTAGGTATTTCTTCTAAACCGGTGTGCATCGACCCCATAATGATACGATTTTTTAAGGTCGTGAAACCGAGATCTAATGGGGTAAATATATGCGGGAAAGCCGCTTCAGATTGCGTATTATGATTTGATTGAGTGTTTGGGTTTGAATGAATTTGCGACATGTATTGAGACTCCTAAGTAAGCTGGGCAATAATATGCTGAGCAATTTTTTCAGCAATCATGATCGTGGGTGCATTGGTATTGCCGCCAATAATACTCGGCATAACAGAAGCATCAACAACGCGTAAACGCTTAATATGTTTAACGTTACAATGGGGGTCGACAACCGTAGTAGGATCATCGATTTGCCCCATGCGACAAGTACCGACTGGATGATAAACCGTTTGCGCTTGGCTTTTAATAAACGCAATAATCTGCTCATCAGTCATGTTTTCCAACGGCAATGATGGCTGCCAAGGACTGGGTGTATAGGCTGAAAACGCAGATGAAGCTAACATTGTCATCGCCAGTTTAACGCCGTCCACTAACGCGATTATATCGTCAGGGTGACTGAGATAATTGGGTTGTATTTCTGGATGAGTTAACGGGCTGTTTGACTGCAATCGAATATAACCTTGAGATTTGGGATATAAATGGCACACATGTACACCAAAGCCATAATCAAACTCTATTCCTCTACCGTGATCAACAATGATCCCTGGAATAAAATGGAATTGCAGATCCGGTTTATCCGCAGTACCCAGCTGACTATAAGCAAACCCACCAGCTTCTGCGACGTTTGATGACATCAGACCGTCTCGCGTAGTTGCATATTTTGCAGCATGGTGAATATATTTTGGCACCAAACGCGGCATCAAGGCATAACCAGAAGCCGTTTTACATTTAACTTGTACGATAACATCAAGATGATCTTGTAAATGTTGCCCCACACTTGGAATATCAGAAAGACATTCAATATGGTATTTGGCTAAATGATTTTTGTCCCCAATCCCTGATAACATTAAGATCTGAGGTGAATTAATTGCACCACCACATAACAACACTTCGTTATTGGCAAAAAGTTGCGTGCTACTTCCGGCAATCGTGCATTCTACCCCCTTGGCAGTCTGTTCATTAATTAACACACGGTGCACTAGGGTATTGCTTAATATTGTCAGATTCGGATCATCTTTGACCGGGGCGATATATCCTTTGGCGGTCGAGCATCGTTGACCATTACGATGGCTGACTTGATACAAGCCGACCCCCACACGTTCATGTGTATTAAAGTCACTAATATGGGGTAATTGTACAGATTGACCTGAAGCGATAAATGCTTGAGAAAGTGAATCATGATAGCGTAAATCACTGACACCTAAGGGACCACCTACACCATGAAAAGTACTCTCCCCACGGGTATTATCTTCACTTAATTTAAAGATGGGTATGACACACTCCGCGTTCCAGCCTATTGCGCCACTGGCTGCCCAATCATCGTAATCACTGTATTGACCCCGAATATAGCACATCGCATTGACGGAACTGGAGCCTCCCATGACTTTGCCTCTGGGCCAATATAATGAACGGTTGTCGAGCTGAGTTTGAGGGGCGGTATTGTAGTTCCAATTAATACTCGTCATGCGTGAGAGTAACGCGACCCCAAACGGAATGTGGATCAATGGATTTGAATCTGAGACACCCGCCTCGATAAGGCAAACAGTAACTTGTTGGGTATCGATTAAGCGACGAGCAAGGACGCAACCTGCCGAACCAGCACCTACAATAATATAATCAAAAGAATTTTGCACTACAACACTAACACTAATTAAATAAACTCATCGTACCACTTTACCAAAAGAATGTTCATAAGTGTTAGTAAATTGTAATTAATTTGTGTGGATGACGCTAGTCTGCAATATCACTAGGGATGTTTTCACGAATTTCAGCCCAGATTTTACCACTATCTATACCGTATTGACGGATTAACATTTGCACTTTTTGTGGCTCTGCTTGGTCAATTAATGCAAAAAGATCCTGATAAAACTTAGTCGCTAGATCACGTGATGAAGCATACGAAAAATAATAACTTCCGATGCGGGCATACATGCCTTTAAAGCCATTCATCAGTAATACGTATATATTGTTATTAGAAGCAAACGCTAAATCGTGATTCATTTGATAATCAAACTGTGCAAAAGCTAAACCTGTTTGTTCGATATCTGTGTAACGTCCGATGATTTCTTTGGCTCGTTCTGGGTTATTTTTGAATGCGCCACGAATAAATACAGCACTGACATTGGTACGTGCAGCTAATAAATTATCTACTAGCTCTTTAATATTAGTCGGATCGAGACGAGCAAGGGTCTCTAGAATATTTAAGCCACAAGTTTCCCAGTAGTTGTTAACCTTGGTTGGCTTTCCGTGTTGGATCGTTAACCAACCGTCGCGAGCAAGGCGCTGTAACACTTCGCGTAAGGTGGTTCTAGTCACACCGATTAATTCGGATAACTCACGTTCAGCAGGTAAAATTGTACCTGGAGGAAAACGACCACTCCAAATAGACTCAACAATATACTCTTCAGCAAAACCTGCTGGACTTTGGGCTTTATAAATCATGTGACTTTCTCGGTTATCTTGATACTGATTGTACCAGATAAAAGCTAAGCTACCAATATTTATCATTTATTCTTGGTTAAACCTCTAGTATGATTTATGAAAATTAAACACTAGGACGGCGTTACCTTGTTAAATTCATTCTCTGCATGGGCTGAATCAAAATCTGCTTGGCTAACATTATCTATGTCTAGCGCGCTACTTATTGTCACTGCGTTATATTTCCAACATATTATGGATTTACAACCCTGTATTAAATGTATCTACCAACGCACCGCCGTTTTTGGCATCTTAGTCAGCAGTCTAATGCCCTTAATCTGGCAACATAGCATAACTCGTTTACTTGGATTTATTGGCTGGGGCGTTGCATCTATTTGGGGCTTTTTGATTGCACATGAACACGTTGATATTTTATTTGCTGCTAATCCCTTTTTTGTGGTCTGCGATATAATCCCTAATTTCCCAGCATTTATGCCTCTGCACGAGTGGTTGCCAGCAGTGTTTGGCGCGACTGGCGACTGCAGTGAAAACTCGTGGCAATTTTTGGATATGGGTATGGCACAATGGATGCGCATCATCTTTGGTATGTATGCGGTCACTTGGCTAATAATGCTCATCAGCCGACTTGCTATCGCGCGTAAAATTTAAGCATTGTCGGAGCAAAACAAGGACTCGTTATGAATTATTTGGAGATAGGAAGCTAGTCCAATTCATTTAATGGCCAAGTCACGATCCGCTCTTCAAACTCGTCCATATTAACGTCAAGTTCGCTGACAATTTTATTTCTTACTGACATACCCTCGGCATGCATTTTATGAGCTTTACCACCATTTAATAATGGATGCCATGACGCTAACGCTTTACCTTCATGCAGGCGTCGATAACTGCAACTAGGTGGCATATAAAAAATTTCAGGCAGATTTGCTTGAGTCAGTTTCACACAATGTGGTACTAACTCGGTACGATTCTCATATTCCGTGCATTGACATGTTTTGGTGTGCAAAAACTGGCAGGCAATGTCGGTGAAAAACATTTCTTCTTCACCTTTTGCTGTGTCGGTAAAATGGGCCTCTTCAACATCATCATCAATGAACTTATGCAAACAGCATTTGGCACAACCATCACAAATTGCTTCCCATTGTGCCTCATCCATTTGCGTTAATGGCGTGGTTTCCCAGTAACGGGATGCAATAAGTGCATTCATTTTTGCTGAAACTTTTGCCATATTACGTATCCTGCTGTGGATCAGGTGATAGGCCTAACGCAATGCGATGCTCTGCGAGCAGGCTTGGACTGAGCGGGGGTAATTGAAGATAATAGCCAGGCTCAAGTAATGCCTTTACTAGTACATCTTGTTCTAAATTAGCAAACGTTTTATCTGTTGGTAAAGGTAGCAGCATGACTAACTCAGGACGTCCAAAACGCGTGAGTAGGCCCTCTGGCACTGCACTAAAATCTTCTTTTTTGGGGACATATAAAAAAGTATCAGGACGTAAATTAGATTTATAAATGGCACAAATTTGGCGCATGTTTTACTCTTTAAATTTTTGGGAAAAATTCTTTGCAGCAGCTTTGATCTTAGCACCTACCAACTCTGCACGCCAACCTACCAATAAATCAGGTTCCATACCTAAAGCACGGGTATCATCAAACGCCAAGCAGTACCAACTAATGATCTGATTGATTTGTCGTTTGGATGCAAAATATGTGGGGTCAACATTGACGGCTTCTGCAGCAGTCGTACAAATTTCTTTGATTTGGGCTACGTGCTTTTTATATAACGGCACATCCGTTAACCGATGTGTCGGCGCCGGATACTCAGTCTCAGATGCTGAACGCGCCGATCTGATCAAATCAAGGACCATATCACAATGACGACGAGCTTCTTGCGGTGTCACTATATCCAGCGCAAACAATGCACTTTTATGTCCCGGTAAACGGTATGCAATCTCAAATGCACTTTGCTCACGAATGATAAAGTTTTGCGTAATATCGTGTTCTCTCGCGTAGCTTAAGCGCCATGCAGCTAATAACTGCAGCGCATACAAATTAATCGGCTGCAGTTTCCATGTGTTTTTCAATAACAAATACGCATGCTCCGGAGCAATATTGGCGCGTTTGCGGCGAATTAGCTGGTCAATTTCATCATAGACCCACTGTAATTGACCATTTTCAGTGAGTAGCTCGACTAACTTGTGGTAACACGGCAGTAAATAAATGACATCTTCTGCAGCATATTGAAGCTGTTTAGGACTTAGCGGGCGACTGATCCAGTCTGTGCGTGACTCGCCTTTTTCTAAAACAACACCTTGAAGTAATTCGACTAAACGTCCATAACCTAGGGAATTGCCAAGACCGGCGAGTTGCGCGCCAACTTGAGAATCAAACAGTGGTTCAGGCATTATACCCATTGCATATTCGAATGTTTCAAGATCTTCGGAGCAAGCATGCAATACTTTAATTACATTTGGATTAGTGAGTAAGGCCTTAAGCGGAGATAAATCATCGATGGCAATAGGATCGATTAACACCACATCAATGCCATCAAAAATTTGGACTAAACCAATCTGGGGATAAAATGTTCTAGTACGAACAAATTCGGTGTCAACAGCGATAACCGATTGTTGCTCGGCTTGTTGGCAATAGTTGCGCAGTGCATCATACGTATCGATATACTGATAAGCTTGTGTCATATAGAGAGACCGTGGTAATGGAGAGCAGTAATTTCTGGTCTTTACTGGTCATTATAGAATGATGCTTAGGTTATCATAAAAATCAGAATATGCGATATTTAGTTGATTTTAGGCTTCTTTTTACCTAAGGAACACATGATTGAACCGACAATGACCAATCCTGCACCAAAATAAGCCCATTCATCCATTTGGCTGTGCTCAAAACGTTCTGGTGCGATTTCTATCGCAACGACAACCGATAAATAGGTAAAGATTGGTGCGGTTGCAATGATAGCACTGACCTTTGAAGCACTCCATACCTCCATGGCTTCAGTAAACGCTCCATAAGCAATAATCGTGTTAATACAGCAGAATATTAACGCACCAATATGAATCGGTTGCAGATGCATAATAGCTGAAAAATCGGTCAACGGGATCAATATCACAAAACCAAGCACATACATAAACAAGGTCAATTGTTTAGCACTAAAGCTCCGCAATAATGGCTTTTGCGCTAATGCATAAATGGCCCACGTCGTTGCAGCAAAAATAATAATCGCCAATCCTACGGGAGACTCTGTAGTGGAAATTGTTAACGCATTAATTCGCTCATTGAAAAACATCAACATGCCACTGAGCAGCACTACTGCGCCAAACGTTTGAAACCGAGTAAATCGCTCTTTGAAAATGACGACGCCACCAAGCATTAACAAAAATGGTGCTAATTGCATCACTACCTGCACCGTCTCAGGATTGAGATAATCCAGACCAATGACATTTGTAGTGTAATTAAGCACCAGCATAATACTGGCAAAAACAATTAAGCCAATGGTTTTGGGCGTCAATAATGCTTTGACCGGTAGGCTGCGATTGGTCAATAAAACAGCAAAAACAAACAACCCTGCAACTAAAAATCGGTATGCGGTAATTGTCATACTGTCCATAACTTCTAAACATATTTTTAAAAACAATGGTAACACGCCCCATAATACTGCAGTAATTGCAGCCAATACGAAACCATAAACCGGACGAGGTTCAGTCATAAAGACCCTTTGAGTGAAGTTTTTTAGACTAACTGATGGATTGTAACAACGTTAAATATTCATCAATTTTTGCAATCAATTCATCACGTTGTTTTGGTGAAAGTGTCGGAAAGATAGCCCAAAGCATATCAATATACAATGCTTTATTTGCTTCTGATGCTGTTTGGAGTGCTAGCGGTTGGAGGGTTTCTTGGTTGACAATAAAATCCGCAAGGCGTTGCTGCGCTAACTCATCAAACCCCGCACTAAGTAATATTTTGCGTGCAGTTTGATTACTCACATCGCCATACTCTTGCCATAGTGAATATGTGGAATTTAGCTGAGAGACATAATATTCGACAATTTGTGCCTGTGATTGTGACATCGGCCCGATGTATTCTTCCATCGATTCTATTATTCGCTCGGCACGAGAAGGTTGTTTTTTCTGTCTTTTAACAAACTCCTCAGCTCGTTCTTTACGTTCATGGTTAATTGTCGCAAATAATTGAGAGAGTTGATCAATATCCAAGGTCACGCCTATTGCAGCAATATCCGGTGCAATACGTTGACGAATACGTTCTATGTGAGTCAGTGTTTCGGTGAATTGTTGTTCCAGTTGTGGACGCGAAAACTGTTTTGTCGCCACGGCAGTTTTGAGCGTGTTCAGTTGTTGTTGGTAGCGTGGGATTTCAGATTGTCGATGCCAACTTAACCATGCATCAATGGTATTTTCTACCACCGGCTGTTGTTGGGGATTAAAATCAATATATTTACTGACCCACCATTTCACTAAAAAATCGGCGTTATTATAAACGATACGACTTGAGCAAGCGCCAAGTAGTATCGTAATAGTGAAAATCAAAAACAATCGACGCATGACACACATAATAAATAAAAAGGTAATGTATTATATACCGCACTGCTGCGATTTAGTTCAAATATAGTTAAGGCTGGATGTTAAAACGACGCAATAAATGCATCCACCACCAGGCAGGACCCACTAATAAAAAACGCACATCTTCAAAAAATGACGGTTTTTTACCTTCAATTTTATGACCGACAAACTGCAATACCCACATTATGACAAATAACGCTATAGAAAACTGCCAGATTGAAATTCCAGCTTGCTCGAGTGCGGTTATGCCCAAAAACACACCGATTGTTAATAACGTCATAGCTGCACCAATCGGTCCTGATAATTTGAAATAATACATCAACATCGGGATTGCTAAGATATGCGCAAATGTAACATTAAATTTAGCTATCATATCAGGCACAGGAATGGCGTAAATTAAACCAATCGTAACAAAGAAAATACTTGGAACCGCAATCCCATGGATCCATACATTGGTGGAGTTTTGGTGTGATTCGCCGTATTGATGTAATAATTTGTCGATTTGACGCATACATTCTCCATATATATCTTGTTTTTTATAATTAAAGCACAGTATGCTTGATTATCTACACTATTATTTTACTGATAATATTAACATTTATTTTACATTCGTCTAGGGAAATTTATGCTACCAACCATTTGTTATGATGTGCAGTTATTTGATGTCAATGCACACTTACTACAAATCACCGTTACACTGCCAGCTAATGCCCAACAGACGATTTTACGCCTGCCCAATTGGATCCCCGGTAGTTATATGATCCGAGACTTTGCCCAACACGTGCATCAAGAACAAGCTCGAGACTCCCTAGATCAAGCATTAGCATGGCGAAAAACCTCTAAACACACTTGGGTTGTTGCCCCATGTGCATATGATTTCACGTTTTCATACATGGTGTTTGCCAATGATTTATCGGTGCGCAGTGCGTTTATAAACGATCAATATGCGTTTTTTAATGGCACAAGTGTGTTTATGCAAATCATTGATGATTTTGATCAAAAGACCCAAGTACTACAAGATTTTGGCATTAATGATGAGCGTGAATATGCGGTTCGGTTATTTGGCAACCAGTATTCGTTAGCCCATAAATGGCAAGTAAGCACAACGCTTCCGGTTGTCTTAAAAGAAGATATACATCCGATGCAGCGCAGTGATTCAGAATATCTATTAGGGCATTTTCAGGTTAATTCATACACTAATCTCATTGATCATCCGATTGTTATCGGTGCAATTAATGTTCATTCTTTTATGGTTGAAGATGTCGTATTTGAAATGATGTTTACCGAACAGGTTGATTTGGATATGGTGGCGGTACTTGATGATATGAAAAAAATCTGCGTGCATCATTTACACTTATTCAACTCGCATACCCCGATTAAACGCTATGTATTTCAAACCTTGGTTTGCAAAGACGGCTTTGGCGGGTTAGAACACCAAGCGTCCACGGCGCTGTTATACCCTAGAGATTCGTTGAAAAACACAGCGGCGGCAGGTATTAGTGAAGGTTATGAAACATTTTTAAGTTTGTGCGCACACGAGCTATTTCACACATGGCATGTCAAACGAATCAAGCCCAATGTCATGGTTAATCCATCATTAACGCTCGAAAACTACACCAATCAATTATGGATTTATGAAGGTTTCACTAGTTTTTATGATGATGCGACGTTAGTGCGAACTGGGATTATTCCGGCCCAATCCTATGCCAATATTTTAGCAAAAAATATCACTCGTCTATTGCGAAATCCAGGTAGGGTAGATCAATCCATCAGCCGCTCGAGTTTTGAGGCATGGACCAAGTTTTATAAACAAACGCCTGATTCAACTAACTTTATTGTGAGTTATTACAACAAAGGCGGCCTTGCGGCACTGTGTTTGGACATAGTATTGTTACAACAATCAAACGGGCAAGCTAATTTAGACACTGTGATGCGTTTATTATGGGAACACTATGGTGTGGACGAGGTCGGCACGCCAGACCATGTTATTGAATTGCTATGCAAACAATACCTAAATATAAATGTAGAGAGTATTGTCCATCAACTCGCCCACAGTACGATAGACTTGCCCTTACCGACCTTACTACCGACGATAGGTCTGCGACTCACAGTGCGACCAGCAATTGATGTCAACGACAAAGGTGGAATCAGCAAAGCAACACCTTGCCCTGTCGCATTTGGCGCAATGTATAGCGCAAATCCTGTCGGTATTAAATTAACTCAAGTATTAATAGGTTCGCCTGTTGCCTGCGCAGGTATGAGTCGTGATGATATATTAATTGCGATGGCTAATTATGAAGTAAGTCAGAGCAACCTTATCAATCTACTGACACGTTTTACTCAACAAGCAAATGTCGAATTGACTTGGTTGCGTGATGGACGATTGTGCACAGGGACCATGCCCATAGAATCAGCGTTATGTGACACGGCAGAGGTGCATGTCATAGATGAAGCCAAATTTAATGCATGGGCACAACGAACACTTACTTTTCCAGAGTAAGTGACTCGCTGAGTAACGATGTTAACATCTGGGTAATTAGTTGCGGGTACTGCATGTGGACGTAATGATTACCTGGTGATTCGATTATCGTAAGTTGCTTAAACCAATCACTGCGCGTTTGCGCTTGTGATCTGACACGCTCAAACCCCTCTTTTGCCACCACTATAACCACTGGACACTGGATATTTTGAATAATATTGTGTGCTTGCTCATCGGTAAAACGCAAGGTTGAAACGGTCCGTAATCGACTATCTGTCGCCCACTCGCAGCCACTCGAGACCTCAGGTAGTGCCGTACGGAACACGAGATTACGCCGCATAATCAAATCAGCATGGGCAATACTAAGCTGGCTGACTTGCATACGAGCCTGCAATACATGCTGAAAACTTTTAGGTTGTTTGGGTGTTTTACTCGCTGCGGTAATCCTACTATCTATCGATGCACGCATTTGTTTTACGGTATTGTCCGTTGAATCGGTTAAAGGACCCACCGTTTCGATTAACAGTAATTGCATCACGACATCGTCGAGAATGGCAGCCACTGAGCAACCAATGATCCCGCCCATAGAATGGCCAACAATACAGACCTTTGTCCAGCCTTGCTGGCGAATCAAATCGACTATATCTTGAATATAATCAGATTGATGATAATGCGCGTCACGACTGCGATGGCTAGATTGCCCATGTCCAGCAAAATCAACAGCAACCACCTGCGCATTTTGATACGCAGGTTCAAGGCTTAGCTGTGTTAAAAACGGAATAAAAGAATGACTATTATCCAAATAACCGTGCAAACATAAAATCACTCGATCATCTAGTATGCTACAGCCACTATGACTATTGATAATGCCAGCTAATTGTGTGCCGTTAGCAAGTGTAAATGCAATGGGCTCAAATCGGCAAGCCGTATCATTAATTCTCAGAACCCCATTCGCTTGTTGCTCCGCAGAGGACATATCAGTCATTATTTTTCAGAATATTTGACATTGCTTTCAGCATGCTGGGATATTGCTGGTGGTCTAGGCTCATTTTTCGGAGGTAATGCTGGCGTGTTGGAATTTGCACCATCGCCGCCGTTAGCGGTTTGCCCGACACTACCGGATTGGGTATTATTCGATCTAACACGAATACGTCCGCGGTCATTGTACACGCCATGGTAACGAGTTCGATAAAACGGGAACCCTAAATCAAAACCAAAATGGTGGCCAAAACGGAAAAATGGGGTGATTTGCACTTGGCTGTATTCAAAGTCTTGGATGTCTTCCCATAAATAATACCCGGTCGCGTTGATGCTTGGGTATATATATACCTGTTCAGATACCATCCCTTCGATCGGTTCTCCAATGGTGCCAACCACACTCACAACGCGCTCTTGTTTAAACACGAGCGGATCAATGAAACCGTCAATTAACACTTTAAAGCGCCCAATAGATGCTTTTCTTAAATTCGGTCTGCCGTCTGATTTAAGTGGGTAATGTACCACTTCAATGATACTAGCTTGCGCATTATTTTCGACTTGCGCAATCACCCCACCCCAACGTGCCATAGATCCTGGCGGCGCCATAGTCATGACGACGTCTTCATATGTCACTAACGGTTGTTCTTTTGCTGTTTCTAAGATTGGTGGCAGTGATGCGCAGGCACTTAAGACTAATACACAGAGTACACATAATAACCTAACATTCATGAGGGGTGAGTCCTTGATAAAACATTATTGCAATAATGATAATATAACCATAATTGCCATTATTCACAATCAATGCTGAATCAAAACTGAATCAAGCGAACGTATCGACACCAAGCATTTGCCGAATTAGGTCTTTTTCATTTTGTTTAGATTGGATCTGTTGGTAAGCATGCAGCGCATCCCGTGAATGACGATTGGGCTGGTCATAGAAGGTATTCTGTTCTTGGGCAAAGCGCTCGGCTTGTGCATAAATACGCTCATCCACATCACGACGGATAGCAATAGGTGCATTATTTTTGGTGTCAGTATCCGTACTTTTTTGAGTGCGAGCTTGATCCGCAGTGCTGTGTTTCACCGCTGGATTAACAATCATCGCTCGCTGCGATATTATCGCAGCAGTCTCAATATCCATGTTGGCTTACCTAAAAAGTCAAAAATTTGTTAATCGTCCATGTGATTAATAGCCAAATAATTGGCGGTATTTAATCATCAAACTAACTCAACAATTATTGCAATAATCATGCTCAAATGCAAATAATGCTTATTTACCCTTTGAAGTTAAGAATGCTATCAACAAAATTGCAAGGCGCAATACATGATTATTAATATTAAATGCCGATTTAGGTAGGTATGTTTTACTCTTTACCGGGTAACTTTTTCCACGTTACTGTATCACGCAGATAGACTGGCTCTACTTCTTCGATGGCTCGTCCGTTGCCCATCATAAATTGTTGAGCGACTAAGGGCAGCATATACAGTGCATTTGGTAAAGTAATATTAATGGGTGAAGAAACTAATTGAGATAATTCAGAATACGCTTCCCAGCCAGTACCTACCAAAGCGATGTGACTGTCAGAAATCTGACTATGAATGTTTTCAGGCAACTTAGATAATGCCTCCGTGGGTGGGATCACACATTCTTTCCCAACCAATACAGCCATGCCCTGTTGCACTTGATAATGCGCAAAATACACTTCATTCATACGCGCATCAATAGCGGCATACACATCTGTTAGCGTCGGCTGTGAAGTAAATCCCTCTTGTGCGAGAGTCGCTAATGTCGACATACCTACGACCGGTACATTTAGTCCTAACGCCAGTCCCTGAGTCATCCCTAATGCAATACGTACACCAGTAAATGAACCTGGCCCATGCCCAAAACCGATCCCTTGAATATCTTGTTTAGCTAGCCCCGCGTCATCGAGTACTTGCGCCAACATAGGTAAAATCATCACCGACTGTTGCTGCGGACACACTGAAAATTGACCGATGACTTTATCTTGATATTGCACAGCAACCGAACAGGCTTCTGTGGCGGTATCGATAACCACTATATTCATGCAATAGGTTCCACTAACGAAGTTAAAAATTGAGTCGCCTTACGCATATCTCTCGTTCTGCGCATAGGCGGTAAACTGGCTAAAAATATTTTACCATAATCTTTGGTCACTAATCGACTATCGCAAATGACCAGCACGCCTTTGTCGGTTTCATCTCGTATCAATCGACCTGCACCTTGTTTTAAGGTGATCACGGCTTGCGGGATCTGCACATGCATAAATGAATTTTTACCACGTTTTTGTGCATCTTCTACTTTGGCTTGTAACAAAGGATCATCAGGCGAAGCGAACGGAAGTTTATCAATTAATACACACAGCAAGTCATCACCGCGCACATCAACACCTTCCCAAAATGCACCCGTGGCTAATAATACCGATTCTTTGTTTTCAATATAACTATCTAATAGCGCTTGTTTAGTGGTAGTGCCTTGCACCAATAATTCATTATCGATGCGCTCGGCCAATGCCGCCGACACCTCTCGAAGCATAGCGTGAGACGTAAATAATAAAAAACATCGACCTTTCGCCGCTGCGATCAACTCCATTGATATGCGGATCAATGTGTCTTTCATTGCAAAATTAGACGGTTCAGGTAAATAGTGAGGGACACACAACATCGCTTGATTGTAATAATCAAAAGGACTATCTAAGGCAAGCGTTTGGGCTTGCCCTAATCCCATGTGCTCAGTAAAATGCGCAAAACCATTATCTACCATCAAGGTTGCAGACGTGAACACCCAGGTGCGCTTTGGCTGCGTCACAATGGTGTTGAATTTATCTGCGATGCTCAATGGCGTAAGATGCAACACCACTTGTTTGGGTGTCGTTTCGTACCACAAGCTAACGCCTTGCGTAGAAATATCCGTCACGTCTTTTAAATTAGTCTTAGCTTGTACTAGACGCTCATAGATATTATCCAGCTCTTTGTCGCGTCCAATATGTACTTTTAAAATATTGACTAATGTCTTTAGGGTGTCAGAGAGACGATCCAGCGCTTGTACCACGTTATCATCCCAGAGCATCTCTTTGAGTTTGCCTTTTTGCGACTTTTCAGGAAAATATGAACGCAGATCAGTGGCTATACTGGCTAATTTTTTTGCCGCTTTATCTGCTTGTTCGATGTCTTTTAACGTTGTGCGGAATAAGCCATAAATATCTCGCGCACTATCATGCAATAAGCGTGTTGAGAACTGTTGTCCAAAATACTCACTGGCAATATCCCCAATTTGATGGGCTTCATCAAAAATAATCGTATCGGCATCGGGGATAAGCTCACCAAACCCTGTATCTTTTAGGGCTAAATCAGCAAAAAACAAATGGTGATTAACCACAATCACATCCGCTTCGAGGGCTTCACCTCGGGCTTTAACTAAATAACATTCGTCATAATCGGGACATTCTTTACCCAGGCAGTTATCCACATTTGAAGTAACAAAAGGCAATACTTTGGCATTTTCAGGAATACTTTTTAACTCACCAATATCGCCCGATTTTGTGGTACTTGCCCATCGTCGCACTTGAGAAAATTCATGCAGGGTTTCGGCATCTAGCAACGTATTTGAACCTGAATGATAGGATAAACGATGTTTACATAGGTAATTTGAGCGACCTTTTAGTAAGGCGGTTTGTTTATAACTGCCAAGGGCTTTTTTTACGATAGGCAAATCACGATGAAAGAGTTGTTCTTGCAGGTTTTTGGTTCCCGTCGAGATGATGGTTTTACCTTCATTCATTAGTGCAGGCACTAAATAAGCAAACGTTTTCCCCGTCCCGGTTCCCGCCTCAACAACCAGCTGTTGTTTTTTGGCTATCGCTTCATTCACCGCATTAGCCATTTGAGTCTGAGCGTCACGAGGTAAAAATCCAGGGATCACGTCTGCAAGTAAGCCATCTTTGGCAAACACTGAATTTATTTTTTTCATGAACACCTTTTTCACATTTACCTAGCTAAGCAGATTATTCTATTGGTGTAATTATGCCTGTTTCCCCAGTAAAAACCTACTGAACCAAAGCACTGAATACAAAAAACCCGCTAACAACTTAATGCGAGCGGGTTACAGATTATTTAATAATCAGTGGTAGCAGAAAATTGCTTATAGTTTATCCGCATTTTCTGAAAGGTAAGCAGCAACACCGGCAGTGCTAGCGTCCATACCTTTGTCGCCTTGAGTCCAACCTGCTGGACAAACTTCACCGTGTTCTTGGTGGAAGTTTAAGGCATCAACCATACGTAACATTTCATCAACGTTACGACCTAATGGTAAATCGTTGACCACTTGATGACGTACTTGGAAATCTTCATCAATTAGGAAAGATGCACGGAAAGCAACACCTGCATCTGGATGCTCAACGTCATAGGCTTTACAGATTTCATGTTTAGTATCAGCGACTAATGTGTACTTAACTTGGCCAATACCACCGTCATTGATGGCGGTGTTACGCCATGCATTGTGGCTGAACTGAGAATCAATTGATACACCGATAACTTCAACGCCACGCTTAGTGAATTCAGCTAAACGCTTATCAAAAGCAATTAGCTCAGAAGGACATACGAAAGTGAAATCTAATGGATAAAAGAACACTACTGCTTTTTTACCTTTAACTGCTTCACTTAATGTGAAGCTATCGACGATTTCACCAGAGCCTAACACAGCTGCTGCAGAAAAATCAGGGGCCTGACGACCAACTAATACACTCATAAAATTCTCCAATAATGTTTGTTATAAGTTTTTTGTAACGAATATCTATTACGTTATACATCAATATATGGTTTAAAAATTCTTTATCAAGAAAAAACTAAAATTTATTTGCAATAACCCTAAATGCGAACTATTATTATTTGCATAAAGATTTGAGGGTTTTTCAATGTTTGTATGTGTATGCAACAATGTGACAGATAAAGATATTAAACATGCGGTCAATACGCATGGGGTTGGTAATGTCCGCGAGCTAAAACAGCATCTGCAACTAGGCGATAACTGTGGTAAGTGTATTGCCATGGCACAAGATATTATTGATACGCAAATCATCGATGAAAGTTTGTTTAAAGACGTCGGGTAACTGTATTCTTACTCTCATTCGTATGCAGCGACCTTACGCACAATAAAAAGCCCCTTTGAGTTCACACACTCTCAGGGGCTTTTTTTATATCTAAGGTATTATTCAGCAGCATCATCAGCGTATTTAGCCGCTGTTTCTTTTACTAAAGGCTGTAATTCACCTTGCTGCATCATTTCCATAATAATGTCACAACCACCGACTAACTCACCATCGACCCATAATTGTGGGAAGGTAGGCCAATTAGCAAATTTAGGTAACTCTGCACGGATATCTGGATTTAACAAAATATCAACGTAGGCAAACTGCTCGCCACATTGCATTAATGCTTGTGAAGCTTGTGATGAAAAACCACAACTAGGCAGCTTAGGCGACCCTTTCATATATAACAAAATTGCATTTTCACTGATCTGTTGTTTGATCTTCTCAACGGTTTCCATAAGTACTCACCTTTAATCTAAATTGAAATCTATACAGCTATTATGCCTGTGAATGACAACATTCCCAATCGTAAATTGAACTTATTTAGTTAATTTACATATATGTTAGTGTCGATTGGTTTACGAAAGTTGGTAAATTACTCTTGTAAACTGGCACACAATCCTTATATTACACTCAATTGCCAAATTTATTGGTATATATATTGATAACCACTTTTTATGACGAATGGAGAACATCATGGCTTTTGAATTGCCTGCACTACCTTACGAAAAAAACGCCCTAGAGCCACATATTTCTGCGGAAACGTTAGAATTTCACCATGGCAAGCACCACGCTACTTACGTAACTAAGCTTAATGGTTTAGTTGAAGGTACTGATCTTGCTTCAAAAAGCCTTGAAGAAATCATCAAATCTTCTGACGGTGGTGTATTCAACAACGCAGCACAAATCTGGAACCACACGTTCTACTGGAACAGCCTTAGCCCGAACGGTGGCGGTGAGCCAACTGGCGATCTAGCTGACGCAATCAATGCTAAATGGGGTTCTTTTGCAGAATTCAAAGCTGCATTTAATGACAAAGCAGTGAATAACTTTGGTTCAAGCTGGACGTGGTTAGTAAAAGCAACTGATGGTTCATTAGACATCGTTAATACGTCTAACGCTGGCACGCCTATCACAGAAGATCTAGTTCCATTAATCACAGTTGATTTATGGGAACACGCTTACTACATCGATTATCGCAATGTTCGTCCTAACTACCTTGAAGGTTTTTGGGCACTAGCAAACTGGGAATTCGCAACGGCGAACTTCGCAGCATAAGCATCCATTTACAGTTCAATATCGTGTGTATCTAACGTTCGATTGATTAACTGTAATACTAACGCCAATGGTTATCCGTTGGCGTTTTTTTTGTCTTAAAAAAATATTTATCCCTCCTGCTAAATATACCGACTAAGCTATATATATAACCAACTAACCATTAAACCGGAGATGTTATGGGTATATTTGAGCAATACAAAGACCGTTATGAAGCACATAAGGAAGAAGAATTCACGATCCAAGAATTCCTCGAAATTTGTAAAAATGATCCGACAAGCTATGCAAATTCTGCAGAGCGTTTACTCAATGCAATTGGGACGCCGCAAATGGTGGATACCTCTCAAGATCCCGCCTTAAGCCGTATTTTTTCTAATCGAGTAATAGCTCGCTACCCTGCTTTTGCTGAATTTTATGGGATGGAAGAAGCGATCGAACAAATTGTGTCGTATCTTAAACATGCGGCACAAGGGTTAGAAGAAAAGAAGCAAGTATTGTATTTATTGGGACCCGTTGGCGGTGGTAAATCATCGCTTGCTGAACGCTTAAAAGAGCTGATGCAAAATAACCCCATTTATGTCCTCAAAGGCTCACCAGTGAATGACCATCCTTTTTCATTATTTGATGCTAATGAAGATGGGCACATTTTAGCGTCTGAGTATGGGATCTCCAAACGCTATTTAAAAACGATTATGTCGCCTTGGGCACGTAAACGTCTGCATGAATTCAATGGTGATATTACCCAATTTAAGGTCGTGCGTCTGCATCCATCTATTTTGGATCAAATCGCTATTGCTAAGACTGAACCGGGTGATGAAAATAACCAAGATATCTCAACCCTAGTGGGTAAAGTGGATATTCGCCGTCTCGAAGACTTTGCACAAAATGATCCAGATGCCTACAGCTATTCCGGTTCACTGTGTAAATCCAATCAAGGTTTGATGGAATTTGTGGAGATGTTTAAAGCCCCCATCAAAGTGCTCCATCCTTTACTTACCGCCACCCAAGAAGGTAACTATAATCCAACTGAAGGCTTTTCCGCCCTCCCCTTTGATGGCTTGATCCTCGCTCACTCCAATGAATCAGAATGGCAGACATTTAGAAACAACAAAAACAACGAGGCATTTTTAGACCGTGTGTATATTGTCAAAGTCCCGTATTGTCTGCGTGTTTCTGAAGAAATTAAAATTTACCGTAAGCTCCTTGAAAATAGTGAGTTATATGGTGCACCTTGTGCTCCTGACACATTAGAAGCGCTGGCTCAGTTTTCAGTATTATCGCGTCTAGTCGATACCGAGAACTCGAGTTTATATTCAAAGATGCGCGTCTATGATGGCGAAAGCTTAAAAGATACCGATCCCAAAGCTAAGTCCTATCAAGAATACCGCGATTATGCAGGTGTCGACGAGGGCATGAATGGGTTATCAACTCGATTTGCATTTAAGATTTTATCGCGCGTATTTAATTTTGACCATGCTGAAGTAGCGGCCAATCCAGTACATTTATTTTATGTACTTGAGCAGCAGATCGATCGTGAACAATTCCCAATCGACATTGCTGAGCGTTATAAAGAATTTTTAAAAGGCTATCTGATCCCTAAATATGTTGAATTTATTGGTAAAGAAATCCAAACCGCCTATCTTGAATCGTACTCAGAATATGGTCAAAATTTATTCGATCGCTACGTAACCTATGCCGATTTTTGGATCCAAGATCAAGAATACCGCGATCCTGAAACCGGACAACTATTTGATCGTGAAGCCCTTAATGCTGAATTAGAAAAAACTGAAAAACCTGCTGGCATTAGCAATCCAAAGGATTTCAGAAATGAAATCGTGAACTTTGTATTACGTGCCCGTGCTGCCAATGACAGTATGAATCCCAAGTGGACCAGTTATGAAAAACTGCGCACGGTTATCGAAAAGAAAATGTTTTCTAACACCGAAGATTTACTCCCTGTTATTTCATTTAATACTAAGTCATCGGCAGATGATCAGAAAAAACATGACGATTTTGTCGCCCGCATGACCGAAAAAGGATATACCCAAAAGCAGGTACGCTTACTCTGTGAATGGTATTTACGCGTCAGAAAGGCGTCTTAATCTATGGCGCATTTTATTGACCGTCGATTAAATAGTAAGGGCAAGAGCACTGTCAACAGACAGCGCTTTTTGCGTCGGTATAAAAATCAAATCAAACGTTCAATAGCCGATGCCGTAGGGCAACGCAGTGTAACCGATGTCGATTCGGGTGAAAGTATTAGTATTCCGACCCGTGACGTGTCCGAACCTGTCTTTCATACCGGTAAAGGCGGCAAACGCGAACAAGTGCATCCTGGCAACGACCAATTTGCACCTGGTGACCGTGTTGAGCGTCCATTAGGTGGTGAAGGTGGTGGCGGAACGGGAGACGGTGATGCATCCGATAGTGGTGAAGGTCAAGATGAGTTTAGCTTTCAAATATCCAAAGATGAATATCTTGATTTATTGTTCGAAGATTTAGCGCTGCCTAACTTACGTAAAACGCAACAAAAACAGATGATCCAATATGAGACGTTTCGTTCAGGGTATCAAACTGATGGCGTGCCGAGTAATTTGGATATCGTACGCTCGTTGAAAGGCTCTGTAGCAAGACGTATCGCGCTGACCTCGGGCAAGAAACGGGAAGTTAAACGTTTGAAAATGGAAATCCAAGCATTTTTGGATGACCCACATGAACACCCAATCGAAATAGCCGCACTAGAAAAACGCATTGCCGAACTCGAAGGCAAAATAAAGCGAGTGCCATTTATTGATAGCTTTGATCTACGATTTAAGAATTATGACAAACGGGCGATCCCAACGAGTAAAGCCGTCATGTTTTGTTTGATGGATGTATCGGGCTCGATGGATCAAGCAACCAAAGACATTGCTAAACGCTTTTATATCTTACTGTATTTGTTTTTAACACGTAATTATAAAGATGTGGAAGTCGTCTATATCCGTCATCATACCCAAGCTAAAGAGGTCGATGAGCAGGAGTTTTTTTACTCCCAAGAAACGGGCGGAACTATCGTGTCTAGCGCGCTTAAATTGATGTTAGAGATCGTGCAGAATCGCTATGATGCAGGAGAATGGAATGTCTATGCCGCTCAAGCTTCCGATGGGGATAATTGGGCCGATGACTCACCTAGTTGTCGGCAAATTCTCACAGACAAGATCTTGCCATTAACACGCTATTATTCATACATCGAAATTACCCAGCGCCAGCATCAAAGCTTGTGGCGAGAGTATGAAACCATTGCGAGTAATTGTGACAATTTCGCGATGAAACATATTCAGAGTGCTGAGGATATTTTTCCTACATTTAGAGAATTGTTTAAATCGCAACATACTGCTGCCGATGGAGCATGAGATGGGAACACCAAACGTCAAACCAGACCGACCTAAAGCTATGTTATCCGATGGTCCAGATTGGACATTCTCGTTATTAACGCAATATGAGGATGAAATAGACCGAGTTGCCAAAATTTACAAACTCGACACGTATCCTAACCAAATCGAGATCATTACCGCGGAACAAATGATGGATGCGTATGCATCAATTGGCATGCCGATTAATTATTCACACTGGTCTTTTGGCAAAAAATTTATATCTACCGAACAAGGCTATCGCAGAGGACAAATGGGTCTTGCCTATGAGATTGTCATTAATTCCGAGCCATGTATTTCTTATCTCATGGAAGAAAACACCATCACAATGCAAGCGTTGGTTATTGCGCATGCATGTTATGGACACAATTCATTTTTTAAAGGTAACTATTTGTTTCAAACTTGGACTGATGCGAGCTCGATCATTGATTATTTAGTCTTTGCTAAAAAATTCGTCTCCGATTGTGAAGAAAAGCATGGGGTTGATGAAGTCGAAAAAATCATGGATTCGTGCCATGCTTTAATGAACTATGGTGTTGATCGTTACAAACGCCCAAGTAAAATATCTATGGTCGAGGAACAGGCTAGACTCGCTGACCGAGCCGAGTATTTACAATCACAAGTCAATGATTTGTGGCGCACCCTACCTCAATCAAATACGGTACCTGAGATAAAAGAAGTGCGTTTTCCTAGTGAACCACAAGAAAACATCTTGTATTTTATTGAGAAAAAAGCGCCGTTATTAGAGCCGTGGCAACGTGAATTAGTCAGGATCGTACGCAAAGTATCACAATATTTTTATCCACAAAAACAAACCCAAGTGATGAACGAAGGCTGGGCTTGTTTTTGGCACTACCATATTCTCAACCACTTATATGATGAGGGTAAAGTGACTGATAGTTTTATTATGGAGTTTTTACATTCGCATACCGCGGTAGTTGCGCAACCGGATTATAACTCCCCTTATTATTCAGGTATCAACCCTTATGCGTTGGGCTTTGCAATGTTTATGGACATTAAACGTATGTGCACGGATCCGACCCCAGAAGACTATCAAGAGATGCCCGATATTGCCGGTAAAGATTGGTTAGAAACGGTACATTTTGCCATGCAAAACTTCAAAGATGAATCTTTTATCAGTCAATTTTTATCGCCTAAATTAATCCGAGATTTTAAATTCTTTGCCATTAATGATGACATGAAACAGGACTTTATTGAAATTTCAGCGATACATAATGAACAGGGATATCGACTTATACGTGAAAAACTTTCAGCCCAATATAACTTGAGTAATCTTGAACCCAATATTCAAGTATATAATGTCGATGTGCGAGGAGACCGATCATTGACCTTGCGCTACATTCCACAAAATGGGATCCCATTAGCCAAATCACAGCACCAAGTAATGAAACATTTACATCGTCTGTGGGGCTTTGACGTTAAATTGGAGCAAGAAAATGAAGATGGTACGCTTACGACGTTAGCACGCTGTCCTAGTGGTATTGGTTAAAACAGGGTGGTACGCAAACATCATGACTATTCCCCCTAGCATAGCTGCCAGTGCTGCACACACAAATGTCGTCACTGCTCCAGTACCATCTAGCCATAATAGACCTGCGCCGTAATTACCGACTGCGCCACCTAAGCCAAACGCCAAACTAACATACAATGCTTGTCCTTGGGAATGAAAACGCTTCGCAAAAAAGTGATGAATAAAGCTTACCGAGGCGGCATGAGTGACACCAAAACTAAACGCATGTAACAGTTGAGACAAACTTAATAACCACCAAGTATCCGGCGTATAAGCCAGCATTAACCAACGAATGGAGGTTAACCACATTGAAACAATGATCAGCCACTTTATTCCAAAACGATGGATTAATTTGCCAGCAACTAAAAATATACCTATTTCAGCGACCACGCCCAATGCCAAAAATATCCCTGTTTGAGCGCCCGTATAACCTAACTCCGCGCTGTATAACGCAAAAAAACTATAAAATGGCCCCATGCTCAGTTGTAGTAAACCTGCAGAAATAATAAAACAAATAAAAGGCATGCTTAGCGCTTTGCGCCATTCATTTTTTCCATCAGTAACCGTATTAGGATTAACATCGTGTTGAACACTGCGGATCGCCAAAGTGCTACAGAAAACCGCTAATAAAATCGCTGTTGTGCCATAAAGCACCATCTCAGTCGAGGTCACATCTAATACTGCGCCCATCGCAACAGTAAATGCAATAAACCCCATACTGCCCCACATTCGTAACCGTGAGTAGCGCTGTGGATCGCCTTTGACACAATCCATGGTAACCACTTCAATTTGCGGTAAAATAGCAGTAGCAAATATCATTACGCCAGCTAGAGAAGCGGTAATTAACCAAAACTCATTGCTTACATAAGCCAAGCCCGTACTCACGCAGGTCAACAACGCCCCTATCCGAAGCATCAACAGGCCTTTACCCACCTTATCGGCTAAATAAGACCAGAGGTTTGGACCTAAGATCCGTGCGAGTGTAATAATGGCAAACAGCTCGCCTATTTGTTGCGAAGAATATCCTCGACCATCGAGGAATACACCCAAATACGGAACGATCACGCCAACATGGCCAAAGTACAAAAAGTACGTCAAACCGAGCAAAAATATATTAGAAGGTGATAGCGCCTTATCATAGGCACTATCAGTAGCACGAGGATTGGGTGTGTTCAAATTAAGCTTTTATTGCACCAGGTATGACAGGTGTAGTAGATACCACACCGGCATTTTGCCCGCGATGACGTAATAAGTGATCCATGATCACAATCGCTGCCATGGCTTCGGCAATAGGTACAGCTCTGATCCCAACACAAGGATCGTGACGCCCTTTAGTAATCACATCGGTCGTCTTGCCGTCAACAGTAATCGTTTCACCCGGTACCGTTATCGATGAGGTCGGCTTTAACGCCATGTGAACTAGCACATCTTGACCGGTAGAAATACCACCTAACACGCCACCGGCATGGTTGGTTGCAAATCCTTCAGGCGTCATACGATCACGATGTTCACTACCTTTTTGGTTAATCACAGCAAAGCCATCGCCAATTTCAACGCCTTTGACTGCATTAATTCCCATCATTGCATGGGCTAAATCAGCATCTAGACGATCAAATACCGGTTCACCTAAGCCAACGGGCATATTGGTGATCTGAACAGAGACTTTCGCACCAATCGAATCACCTGATTTTTTAAGATCACGCATGTACTCATCAAGCGCTTCAAGCTTACTGGCATCAGGACAGAAAAAGGGATTAGTATTGGTTACACTGTGGTCGACTGTTTCAGCGACAACAGGTCCTAGCTGCGATAAATAGCCTAAGACTTCGATACCAAACTCTTGTTTAAGGTATTTTTTGGCGATTGCACCAGCAGCAACACGGATCGCAGTTTCACGCGCAGAGCTACGACCACCACCACGATAATCGCGCGTACCAAATTTTTGTTGATAAGTATAATCAGCATGTCCGGGACGGAATCGATCTGCAATTTTAGAATAATCTTGGCTACGTTGATCTTTGTTTTTGATCAGCACTCCAATACTGGTACCGGTAGTCACGCCGTCAAACACGCCTGATAAAATCTGTACTTCATCGTCTTCACGACGGGCTGTAGTATAGCGTGAAGTTCCAGGTTTACGACGATCCAAGTCACCTTGTAAATCAGCTTCAGTTAATGCCATGCCCGGAGGACAACCATCAATAACACCACCGATTGCGATACCATGAGACTCGCCAAAAGTAGTAACGGTAAATAAACGACCAAAAGTATTGCCTGCCACGATAAATCCTTACTGTTGTTGCCAATAGTCGACTAAGGTTTGACGGTCTACAGCAAAGACCCCTTGTCCACCTTGTTCAAAATCAATCCACTGTACCGCTAACCCAGGAAAACGAGTTTGCATATGCACAGACGAGTTACCCACTTCAACAAATAACCAACCATGTGGCGTTAAATGTTCAGGAGCTTGTTGTAATATTGTCTCAACAATATCCAAACCATCATGCCCAGCGGCTAATGCCAAGGCTGGTTCATGTAAAAATTCTTGCGGAAGATCGGACATATCCTCAGCATCCACATACGGAGGATTTGACACAATCAAATCATACTGCTGCCCCATCACGCCACTATATACATCGGATTGTACCGGATAGACCCGATCAGCTAAACCGTGCTCGGCAATATTCATTGTTGCCACTTCAAGTGCGTCTTCAGAAATATCTAACGCATCGACTTGTGCGTGGGTAAATTGATGAGCTAATGCAATGGCGATACATCCGCCACCTGTGCACAGATCCATAATCAATTGTGGCGGCTGAGTCAGCCATTGAGAAAACTCATCACGAATCAATTCAGCAAAAGGGGAGCGAGGGATTAAAACTCGATGATCCACATAAAAAGGATAACCTGCAAACCAAGCTTGATTGGTTAAATAAGGTAACGGCTCTAACGTATTGATACGTTGAGTGAGTAATGCGACAACTTGCTCTTTTTCGGCCTGTACTAAGCGTGCGTTAAATAAGGCATCTGATGTTTTTTGTGCCATATCGGGCGGCAGAGATAGACTAAATAGCACAATCACAACGGCTTCATCCCACGCATTGTCAGTGCCATGACCAAAATACACGTCGGATTGATTTAGTTGTGAAGTACAGAAACGCACCCAATCTAATATTGAGTGCAGTTGTCCATAATCGTCTTGGGAAAAGGAATATACCGATGTCATAGTTAACAGGTTGTTCTTGTTACAGATAATAACAGGTATAATACCTCAAAAGCGCCGATACGGCATGTTCAATTTAACGGATGCAGGGATTTTTATGAAAACCAATCTCACCAAAGGCAATATTAAAGCGTTTTTAGCAAAAAATGCATCGCCTTCGGCAGCAACAGGGTCTGAGAAATCGCTGGAGTCGTTGGCAAGGGAGCCCTCATTTGCTGAGTTGCATCCTGATATTACGCCATTCAGTCAAGATAAAATAGAACCTGACTTTCCACAACAAACACATTCAACGTTATCTGAGCATATCAAACAGAGAAAACAACGCAAGCAACTAACGACCACAACCAAGCAACGTCATGCAGAGTTTACGTTCAGTGATGGCTTTGAGGCGCATTTCCCTGACGATACCCCGTTGTTGTGGCATCAAGGTAATAAACGTTGTGCTGCACTGCTTAAACGTTGTCGTAGAGGCGACTTTGCACCTGAATACGAACTTGATTGTCATGGCATGACTAAAGCATATGCAAAAGAGGAACTCGCGGCATTATTAGTGCAAGCGTATAAGCAAGATATTGCTTGTGTAAGTATAATGCATGGACACGGTAGCGGCGTGTTAAAGCGAGCACTCCCCAACTACATAATGCAGTATCCGCATATTATTGGGTTTTGCCAAGCACCTAAACAATGGGGTGGTCAAGCAGGGATCTTAATCCTTCTCGACGTCCCACAGTTATCTCAGTTTGAATAACTCAATAAGCGTTACTTGTTATCATCCGCACTGTTATGAATAAACATGTAAGCATAATACACGCACATGATAACCATAATTAAAATACCTAAGATAGAACCCCATGCGACGGGATCAGTTAAGAGTAATTGCAACATAAATAACCTGCTTGTTTGTGTTGTGAACTTATATTTAAAGTATAATCACAGACACAAACTAGACACTGATCAAGATCAATATTTGCCACTCAGATGGGACAAATGGCGGTAAAACATTGATTCAGATCAATATTAATACGCACTCTTATCTCCTAGCCAAAAAACAGTTGCATAAACCACCCACGGTTGAGGTCGTCTTCGCAACGTTTGAGTTGTCCTGCATATTTTAATGAACGATTTTTGACTTTATTAGCGACGCCGCCGAGCCACGCTTTTTTACGAAAGGTTTTGCGTTTATAGCCACCCCATCCTTCGTGATAATTAAGATATTGAGCATGCGCATCCCATTTAGAAACACCATTGATACGGTGTGATTGACTAATAAACCAGCCCATGAAATCAATCGCATCAGCAAAATCATCCCGATCAGCACCACTGTTACCTGTCGCTTTTATGTAATCATCCCACGTCATGGTTTTAGCTTGAGAAAACCCATACGCACTGGATACTCGACCCCAAGGGATCAATCCAAATAAAATATAATCCTTGGGTGGCAATGCTTGAGCTTTGAACGAGCTTTCTTGATACATCATGGCCATCGGCACATGAATCGGTACGCCATACTTGTCATTCATATCGACCGCAGCATCATACCAATCATCTTTTTCAAAAAATATGGCACATAGGTCATCGGGGTTTTTAGGTGGAGACACACTGCATCCCCCTAAAAATAAGACGACAATCATCGAACTAAATATAATTGAAAAATGTGTTAATTTATTTTGAACTTTCATAAAACGCCATGCTCTATATCTATGTAGTATGTGTTTCCCTGGAATATTCTCAGCCTGACCTCGTTGTCAGGCTTTTTTTTGCCTATTCCTTGGCGTTTATATGTACAACATTGTTGTGTTGTCTTAGACAAGCGCTGCAATCAACACTAATACGTCAAATAATCACTTAAAAACGTACTAAAATCCACAGTATCAGCCGACTCAATCTCTTGCTGTCGTTCAATTGAAGCAAGCTTCATTGCATCAAATTCTGCTGCTGTGTAATGCTCAAAAACACGCGATAATAATTGCTGTTTATGTTGTTCCGCTAAACGTTTGCCAAACACCGAATTATCTTCATTATTGTCGAGCATCGTGTTTAACATCATGGCAGATGGGGTAAGATTAGGATCGTTGATTTTTTTATATTCTAGCTCAACTGCTTTCGTGTATTCATTGGTTTGATTCGCTTTATCGAATAACGTCGCTACTTGCGACATTTCAACAAACATCGTCTCAGCCCAGTTAGCTAACGTCACTTGCTTAGCACCATTGGCTAATTCAATACCCGGTTCACGACCTCGTAATACCACCGTCGTCAAGTTCTGGTCTGTTTGACGCATCTCAGCTTGTGACATAGGTGCACTTGGCTTTAATAAACAATACAACAAAAACACATCTAAGAAATACATTTGATTTTTATGCACGCCTATCGGGGAATAAGGGTCTAAATCTAACGCCCGTACTTCAATATACTCAACCCCACGTTGCGATAAGGCATCGGTCGGTTTTTCACCTGATTTGGCTATTTGTTTCGGTCGAATCGGAGAATACAACTCGTTTTCAATTTGCAGTACATTCTTATTTAACTGCTGATACTCACCGTTTTCTCCGGCAGGAATATCCGCATATTGCTGCGAAGGGGTGCGGATAGCTTTACGAACTGAACGAACGTAGCTATGGAGACTGTTATAACATATATCCAATGAGGATTGTGCCGAGTTGGTATAGCCTAAATCAGACATCCTTAACGAGGTTGCATAAGGTAAATAGAGCGTCCCTTTGCCTATTTTACCAAAGTCAAACGCAGGTTTGCGGTCTTGTAAAAATGAACGACAAATGGCCGGTGATGCCCCATATAAATACGGGATCATCCAACACATACGACGGTAATTACGGATAAGTGAAAAGTAACTTTCAGAAATGGCCTCTTGGCTTAGTTGTTTACCGTGCATTTCACACCAAAGATCCCAAAAAGGCTTAGATAAAGAAAAGTTAAAATGCACACCCGATATAGCTTGCATCATACTGCCATAACGGTTCTTTAGACCTACGCGATAAACATGTTTCATTTTACCGATATTAGAGCTACCGTAATGCGCCAGCACAATATCATCTTCATCACCAACAAAACACGGCATCGATAAAGGCCAAATTTGTTCATTATTGATTTGTAAATACACATGCGTGTGAATATCGGCTAATTGCGACAACGTCGCATTAATTGTTGCACAAGGAGGCGTAATAAACTCCAACAGAGATTCAGAAAAATCCGTTGTAATGGATTCATGCGTTAACGCAGAACCCAACGCTGATGGATGAGACAATGGGGATAATTTACCATCTGGTGTGACTCTTAAGCCTTCACGTTCGATTCCGTGTTGGGTGTCACACAATGTACCCAGGCGCTTGTGTTCATATAAAAACACTACTCGTTGCGTAAATGAAGTCGTATCTGATATCAAAATGAGGTCCGTATATTCTTTATTCGCGTGAAATCCGCTTTGCGAGGATCATAAGCAAAAAATGCAGATTAATATAGTTAATTCGTAAAAGAAATCTGGTATTTGGCTATTTTTTCGCTACTATTAATAAACTAATTGTTTATGCTAAAGACATAATGACTTATTTTAATTCAGAGTTCGCTGTATCTCAACTTAATGGTAACAAAGAGTTACTATGCCGTTTGCTTACCAAATTTAATACCGATTATGCAAATGCACCACAAGATATGCAGAAAAAGTGTGCCAATAGTCAGCTTGATTCAGCCAGTTTATTAGTGCACACCATCAAAGGTGTCGCGGGCAACCTTGGTATGTTGCATTTATACGAACACGCCAAAATACTCGAAGACAAATGTAAAAAAGGCAAAGCAAATCCAACTGAAATCGAAGAGTTTGGCGATACACTAACCGCGACAATTCGCGCGGCGGAGCACTTTATTAAAACTGAAGGCACTTCTCAAGAGGCAGTACCTGATGATGCAAACAACTCACAATCACTACAGTCATTAGAAAGTGTACTTACCAAAAATCAATTTATCCCAGCGGAAGAACTCGCGCAATATATGCAAAATATAACCATGTCAGCAGCGCAAAAAGATGAGCTTTTATTAGCGATCCAACAACTCAACTACGAAGCAGCATTAACTTTGCTGCGCTCGGCCGTTAAGTAAAGAACTGTGATGCAGGTATTATTTGACCATGTAGATTTTATGGTGGTAGCAAAACCTGCCTGCGTCACTATGCATCAATCCTCAACCAGTAGTAACAATACAGCTAAGCTAAGCACCGAGGCCCCCACTGTTGTTAACCCATTACCCGCCATTTTACCTTTACTACGCGCTTCTTTAGCTCAACAAACAGCGACAAAAACCCTATCCATTTCCTATGACCCGGCAACGTTACACTTAGTACATCGATTAGATGACCACACCTCAGGCTGTTTAATTATTGCAAAACACGCCATCGCCGCCGAACGTTTTCGGATATTATTTACTAAACATCGTGTGCAAAAATATTATGTCGCGCTGAGTGACAACAAGGGTAAGCGTAAGCAAGGCTGGGTCAAAGGTGACATGGTCAATAAACGTCGTGGTCAGTGGGCATTAACCAAAACGATGCACCATCCTGCGATCTCCTATTTTTTTCGCCAAGGTTTAGGCAATGGTTTGTATCTTTTTTGGATCAAACCTTTTAGTGGAAAAACACATCAAATCAGAGTGGCACTCAAAAGTAATAGCAGTACCATCTTAGGTGACACTCATTATGGCGGTACTTCTGCACAACGGATGTATTTGCATGCCTATGCGTTAACCTTTGAATATGGTGCCGAAGCCATCAATGTTACTTGCCCTGTTGTTAATATGGAGCATGCAGCCAATGAGGCGAGTCTGTTTGACGAGTCTGATATTTCTAGTATGATTGTGCCATCAAATCTACTGGAACGACCATGGCCAACAAAGTAACACCAGCAATCCATATTATTGGTCAAGGGGTCATCGGGTCATTACTTGCCAGCACAGCACTACGCCTTCAGTTCTCAGTACAGCAATACATTCGGGATAAACATCGCTTTAAAGATCGCCAACTTGACTCTTCAACTATCACAGTTCAGTCGCTTTCAGGACAAACGACCCATCTTCCTCAGCCAGATTCTTTAAACACTATACAACTCACCAATGAGCAGTTATCTGGCTTAGTGATTGTTCCAGTAAAAGCCTATCAAGTGGCGCAGGTGTTATCTCAGTTGCAAGGAAACCTAGCACCAGGTGCGACATTACTGTTGCTGCATAATGGGATGGGAAGTATCGAAGTGGCATCACGGTTGTTTCCAACCCACGTAATTATTGCCGGCACGACTACTTTGGCGGGCTTTAGAGAAGGTGCTGTGGTCAAGCATACCGCTAAGGGCCACACTCAATTAGGGATCGTAAAAAATGCTTCAGCGCTTGTGCCTAACCCAGAACATATCGCGCTAATCAATCATGTTATCCCCGAACCTACATGGCATGATGACATTTTAATCCCGTTATTTACTAAGTTAGCCATCAATTGTGTTATCAATCCATTGACCGCTATTCATGACGTAAAAAATGGCGAATTATCGTCTCTAGGGTTACTCGGTATTATCAAACAAATCGTTGACGAAGTCGTTACTGTGGCAGCCTCTCAGGGTGTATTACTTGATAGCGCCTCTCAATTTAAACAAGTATTAGCCGTTATTTTTGATACCCGAGAAAATTATTCATCCATGCACCAAGATATAAAACACGGCAGAAAATCAGAAATAGAACAAATTAATGGGTATGTGGTAACGCTAGGCGAAGCTAATGGAATCGATGTGACTGGCAATAAATCCTTATTACAACAAATCTTAGCCATAGAAAAAGCCGCTTAAACAGCGGCTTTTAATGTCATCAAATGAGTCTTTGCGTAAAACGCCTCAGATTAAAATTCTGAGGGTTATGGGCATAATTACTCTTGTGCTGAAGGCTCTTGCAGTAACGGTTTCATATGTGGAAACAAGATCACGTCTTTAATTGTTGGGCTGTCCGAGAACAGCATCACTAAACGGTCAATTCCGATCCCTTCACCAGCAGTGGGCGGTAAGCCATACTCAAGCGCAGTAATGTAATCATCATCAAAATGCATCGCTTCATCATCACCGGCGTCTTTTTCTTCTACTTGCTTTCTAAAACGTGCAGCTTGATCTTCTGAATCATTTAACTCTGAGAAACCATTGGCTAGTTCACGACCACCAACGAAGAATTCAAATCGGTCAGTTACAAAATGATTATCATCGTTACGACGTGCCAGTGGTGATACTTCCCAAGGATACTGGGTAATGAACGTCGGTTGATCCAATTGCTCTTCAGCTGTTGCTTCAAAAATCTCACATAGGTATTTACCCGCCCCCCAGATCCCATCAACTTCCGGCTCTTTTATGTGCAATTGCTTGGCCATCGCTTTAAGTTCAGGTAAGTGTGCTTCTGGATCATTAATGGCAGCCACATTCGCTTCAGGCCAATATTTCAAGATCGCATCACCCATCGATAAGCGTTGGAAAGGCTGACCAAAATCATATTCTTTAGTTTCGGTCACTTCTCCATCAGTGTTTTTCACGGTGTTTTTAACAATGGTCGTACCTAACACGGTTTGTGCTAGGTGCTTTAACATCTCTTCCGTCAAATCCATTAAGTCATTGTAATCGGCATAGGCTTGATAAAACTCAATCATTGTAAATTCAGGATTATGACGAGTTGATAAGCCTTCGTTACGGAAGTTACGGTTGATTTCGAATACACGTTCAAAACCGCCCACAACCAAACGCTTAAGATAAAGCTCAGGGGCAATTCGCAAATACATACCAATATCGAGCGCGTTGTGATGCGTCACAAACGGCTTAGCCGTAGCACCACCTGGGATGACTTGTAGCATCGGCGTTTCTACTTCCATAAACTGACGTTCAGTCAAGAAACTACGAATACCACTGATAATTTTGCTACGCATGAAAAAAGTGTCGCGCGTTTCAGGAGAAGTAATCAAGTCAACATAACGTTGGCGATATTTGGTTTCTTGATCAGCTAGACCATGAAATTTTTCAGGTAATGGACGTAATGATTTAGTGAGTAGTTCATATTCGTCCATATTGACATACAAATCGCCTTTACCAGATTTATGCAATGTACCTTTCACACCAATAATATCGCCAATATCTAAGCTGCCGTAACGTGCTTTAATATCTTTTTGTGTGTCTTTGGAAGCATAAGCTTGCACTTGACCACTCATGTCTTGCAACAATAAAAATGGTCCACGTTTTGCCATAATACGACCCGCGATGCTGACTACATGACCTAACGTTTCTAAGTCCGCTTTTTCATGCTCTGCAAATGAAGATTGCAAATCATCAGCATACGCTTCACGACGAAAGCTGTTTGGAAATCCATTGGATTTACACTGTGCGCGAATGGCATCTAATTTGGCACGGCGTTCAGCTACGAGTTTATTATCATCTGAATGTTGGTCGGTCATTGCGTTTCCTAAATCCTACTATGGTGTGATTACAAGCCAGATTTTAAGCTAGCTTCAATAAATTTGTTTAAATCGCCATCTAATACAGATTGCGTATTACGAGTTTCTACCCCTGTTCGTAAATCTTTGATGCGCGAATCATCTAATACATACGAACGAATTTGGCTACCCCAACCGATGTCTGATTTACTATCTTCCATCGCTTGCTTTTCTACGTTTTGTTTTTGCAACTCATGTTCATACAGCTTCGCTTTAAGCTGCTTCATGGCTTGGTCTTTATTTTTATGTTGCGAACGGTCATTTTGGCATTGCACGACGATATTGGTCGGTAAATGCGTGATCCGTACCGCAGAATCCGTTCGGTTTACGTGCTGACCACCGGCACCAGAAGCACGGTAAGTATCAATGCGTAAATCCGAAGGATTAAGTTCAATATCAATATCATCATTAATCTCAGGGTAAATGAACGCAGAAGCAAATGAAGTATGACGACGGCTACCCGAATCAAATGGCGATTTACGCACTAAACGATGTACGCCTGTTTCAGTTCTCAACCAACCGTAGGCGTATTCTCCACCAAAGCGAATGGTTGCAGATTTAATGCCTGCCACATCGCCATCAGAGACTTCAATGAGTTCGGTTTTAAAGCCGTTTTCTTCACCCCAACGCAAATACATGCGTAATAACATATTAGCCCAATCTTGTGCTTCGGTGCCGCCTGATCCTGATTGAATATCCAAATAACAATCATTACTGTCATTAGGTCCAGCAAACATACGGCGAAATTCAAGTAATTCAAGATGGGTAATCAATTCGGCTAATTCGCTTTGCGTCTCGGCAAACGTATCTTCGTCTTCCGCTTCTACCGCAAGCTCTAACAAGCCTTCAACATCTTCGACACCTTGTTCAAGGATCTCGATGGTTTCAACAATTTGCTCTAAGGTGACTTTTTCTTTACCTAGTGCTTGCGCGTGTTCGGGATTATTCCAAACGGCAGAGTCCTCTAATTCGCGATTGACTTCTTCAAGGCGTTCTTGCTTGACAGCAAAGTCAAAGATACCCCCGAAGAGACGCTGTTCGTTCGCGGATATCCGCTAAACTTGATGTAATTGGATTAGTTTCAAACATAATAATGCTGTGTGATGACTGAAATTTTTGATGCGGAATTATAGCGAATTTCATGGAAAATGGATAGTAAAACAATGTTTTTAAGACCAATTCGCCATGAATCTATTCGCTATTGATGTTTCGAAAATTTATTTAGCAAGCTGTGCAGTGAACTGGCTCGCCATTATTAATCTGGATACACTTGTGCTTTTTTTTGCGCATATAACGCTTGTTTTTCGTTAAGTTGAATTAATTTATCTAACAATTCGGGATTAGATTTAACTAATTCTTCCACATACTTCATGGATTCTTCTCGCTCATCCTTAACCGCAAATTCAATTTGCTGTAATGAAGGATAACCCGCACCCGATGATAACGCATCTTGGGTTTCTTCCGCCATTCGATCTAGTACGTATTGTGGATAGCATACACGTGTCTTAATGCGACTGCCTAAACGCGTCTCTTTGCGACACAATACTTTATATTTTTTGTTATCGTTTAGCGCATTGAACATTTCATAAAAATCTAATTCTGCGGCTTGCATGTCATCTTTATAAAACAACAGTGGCACCGAACCCGTGATACCGATTCTCTCAATATCTTCTTTCGAATTATTTTGTGAAGTGCCTTGTAAGCTGTTTTGTGAGGCATTGTCACTTGCGCTAACACTGTTAACGACGGTAAAACTCGAAAGTGCTAATACCACTGCGATACTCTTAGTTAATTTAACGATCATAATAATTGTCCTTTTGGTTATTTCGTTAGTTAAATTTGTTGTGCTAATTTCATTGCGCTAGATTATTCGCGCTAATGACAATAGTATAAGCTTTAAAATTAACATAAGTTGTAAACCAATTGTGCAAATCAGACCGTAAATGTAATCAAAGTTTTCAATACGTGGTATTCAGCAATTTTATTTACATTTTATTAAGTGTTGCTATACCTAATAAACCTAGACCATGTCCCATCGTCTCACTGCATAATGCGCAAATGGCTAAACGAGAGGCTTTTTGCTCAGCAGTGACGTCTTCTTTGAGGATTGGACACGCTTCATAAAACTTCATATACAAACTCGCCAGTTCATATAAATAGGTACATAACACATGCGGAGCGGCATCATCAATTAACTGTTCTAAGGTATCTTGATATTGTAATAATTTGGTAACTAGGGATTTCTCTTGACTTGCTTGAATATCAATTACCGCATCACATGCGCTCATATCGACGTTAGCTTTGGCAAAAATACTTTGGATACGCGTAAAAGCATACTGCAAATATGGCGCGGTATTTCCCTCAAAACTGAGCATCGCATCCCAATCAAAGATGTAATCAGTAGTGCGATTTTTACTTAAATCAGCATATTTAACTGCGCCAATCCCAATTTTATCAGCCATATCTGCCAGTGTTTCCGCAGAAAAATCATTATCACGAGTTGCAAGCAATGCACCCGCTCTTTCTACCGCTTCATCAAGCAAATCAATTAACTTAACTGTGCCGCCGGTACGCGTTTTAAATGGCTTGCCGTCTTTGCCTAACATCATCCCAAAAGGACAATGTTGATATTGATCGTCTGCGGCTAAGAAACCAGCTTTACGCGCAACAATTTCAGTTTGTTTAAAATGCAGCGCTTGACGTGCGTCAGTAAAGATCAATGTGCGTGAAGCGTTTAACTGACTTTTACGATAGCGAATAGCCGCTAAATCGGTCGTGGCATATAAATACCCACCACCTGATTTTTGTACAATATAGACAGCGGGTTTACCATTTTTATCCGCTAGCTCTTCAAGGAAAGCGACTTGTGCACCGGCATCTTCGACCACCACACCTTGAGCTTGTAATTCACTCACCACATTGGCTAAATCATGATTGTACGCAGACTCGCCCATAACATCATCACGCGTCAGAGTCACACTGAGCTTATGATAGACTTCTTCAGAGTGGGCTATCGACACGTCAATAAAGTTTTGCCACAACGCTAAGCATTGTGCATCACCGCCTTGTAACTTCACTACATACTCACGAGCACGATCAGCAAAGCCCTCTTCATTATCAAAACGTACTTTTGCAACACGATAAAAATCTTCTAGATCAGATAACGCTGTTTCTGCCACTTCATTGGCTTGTAATTTATCATTTAGGTGCGCGAGCAACATACCAAACTGTGTGCCCCAATCGCCCATATGGTTTTGACGCAAGACCTTATGGCCCATAAACTCTAAGGCTTTGGCGACGGCATCACCAATAATCGTCGAACGTAAATGCCCGACATGCATCTCTTTTGCTAGATTTGGTGCAGAGTAATCGACAACAATCGTTTGTTCCGGCTGAGCAGCAATACCAATGCGTGCATCATGCAAGGTGGTATTAGCCTGTTGTGCTAACCAATCCGGTGATAAATGAATATTAATAAAACCCGGACCGGCAATTTCACATTTATCCGCTATATCATCTAGTTGTACCACATCTAAAATTTGCTGTGCGACTTCTCGCGGTGGGCAGCGTTTTATTTTAGCCAAGCCCATCGCACCGTTAAATTGGTATTCACCAAACTCAGGACGGGTACTTTTACTCACTGGAACGGGCGCATCAGAGGCATCTAATGACGCTAGAGCAGCCTTGAAACGGGACACTAAAATGGCTTGGATATTCATATATACTCTTTTTAAAAATTATTCGTGTGTTGCTAGTGTTGTGACTCGCATTTGCACCTTAACTCGCTTATTGTTCACGTGTCGCCGTAAACGTAATGTCGGGATAACGCTCTAACGCTAACGATAAATTCACCATAGTCGGTGCGATGTACGTTAAGTTATCACCACCATCGAGTGCAAGATTGGCTTGTGCTTTACGTCTAAATTCGTCCACTTTACGTTCGTCACCATAGACCCAACGTGCTGTTGCAACAGACACATGCTCATATATAGCATCTACGTTATATTCGCCTTTTAAGCGTGCAACAACCACGTCAAACTGAAGTACACCAACAGCGCCAACAATCAAATCGTTGTTCATCAACGGTCTAAATACTTGGACCGCGCCTTCTTCTGATAATTGAATCAGACCTTTTTGTAACTGCTTCATTTTCAGTGGATCTTTAAGACGGATACGCTTAAATAACTCCGGAGCAAAATTAGGAATACCCGAGAAACGAATATCTTCACCTGCGGTAAAGGTATCGCCGATACGAATTGAACCATGGTTATGTAATCCGATAATATCACCCGCATAAGCTTCTTCGAGTAATGAACGGTCACCGGCTAAAAAGGTCAAGGCATCCGACACGCGAACGTCTTTACCTATTCGGGTATGGCGCATTTTCATGCCTTTTTCATATTTACCCGATACAATACGACAAAACGCAATACGGTCACGGTGTTTAGGATCCATATTCGCTTGGATTTTAAACACAAAGCCAGAGAACTTTTCTTCTTCTGCAGCGATTTCACGGACTTCGGTCTTGCGCGGCTGAGGCTTCGGTGCCCACTCGACTAATCCATCAAGCATGTGATCAACACCATAGTTACCTAAGGCTGTACCAAAGAAAACTGGCGTTAGCTCTCCGGCTAAAAATTCTTCTAAGTTAAATTCATGTGATGCGCCTTGCACTAACTCAAGCATATCGCGTAACTCTTCAGCATAATACCCGATAGCGTTATCTAACTCTGGGTTATGCAGACCTTTTATCACTTTACCGTCTTGGATGGTATGACCCATACCCGTTTTATATAATACGGTTTCATCACGTAATAAGTGGTACACGCCTTTGAATTCTTTACCCATGCCTATTGGCCAGGTAATTGGAGCGCATTTGATTTTTAGGATGTCTTCAACTTCATCCATCAAATCAATCGGATCGCGGGTATCACGGTCTAATTTATTCATAAAGGTAATGATTGGCGTATCACGTAAACGCGTGACTTCCATTAATTTAATGGTTCGTGCTTCAACCCCTTTTGCAGAATCGATCACCATCAAACACGAATCGACAGCCGTTAGAGTTCGGTATGTATCTTCCGAGAAATCTTCGTGTCCAGGGGTATCTAAAAGATTGACCAAATGATCAGCATAAGGAAACTGCATCACGGAAGTTGTCACCGAAATGCCCCGCTCTTTTTCCATTTCCATCCAATCCGATTTGGCGTGTTGCCCGGATTTTTTGCCTTTTACGGTACCTGCTTTTTGCAAGGCATTACCGAACAATAATACTTTTTCAGTGATTGTCGTTTTACCAGCATCAGGATGCGAGATGATAGCGAAAGTTCTTCGCTTATTGATTTCATTAAGAAAATCGGCGTTTGCCATGTATCTAAATTCCCGTTTTGTACAACTATTTGTACAAAAAAATAAAGTTAAATCTAAGCCCCGATGTTTCACTCAATAAAGAGCTCAAGCAGATTGCCACGGCCTACAGCCAGCAAAACCTCCCATCAAAGCATTGAAAAATTTGAGCGCTATTATAGCAAAATAACTAAGTACTATAAATCAAACACTCAGTAATTCTTTTAGCTTGTCTAACGCCAGCTTATGTTTGTCATCTGGCATTTTGGCCAGATTAACCTGTTTCCATTTAATGGCCGGAAGTTCATTTACATCATCAAGCTCAAGTAGCGCCCAATCCGGCTCACGGTTTTTAAACGACAGTAAGAAGCCTTTCTCACTATCGGTCAGCCCTTGGTGAATAAGCTCTACCAAACGCTCTCTGACGGCCACCAGCTCTTCAAGCGGTACGTCCGTCTCAGCCATATTTGCAAATTCACCTGCATAAATGGCCGCTATATCTTTAAATTGCGGCCTTAACAATTCGGCCATTGGCCGGTTGTGACTTGAGAGATAGATTATTAGTGCCTTTCGTATCTCATCCGTCAGGCCTTCATTTTCCAAGAGCCACTTCACATCGAATAAGTCTCTTGGGTGCTGCCTATCTAATGCCGCGCATATTTTGCCAGCATAGAGATCGGCCAAGGCCACCACAGGCACTTCTGCATAACCAAATTCATCTTCTACAGCTGCGCATACTTCCATCAACTGCGGCTCGTAAACCGTGCCACGTAATACGGGCGATAGCTCGACTTTAATCTGTACGCCATTACGGCCAACGATTAGTCTTAGCGCATCGCGCTTTGACTTGTATGCTTCGGTTAGCTCAACATCTTTAAACGCGGCTTTTAAGTCTGCACTAATGGCATTCAATGCTGCGCATATTTCCTGTAATGCGTCATCACGGCCTTTCATTGGCAGATAAACTAAATCAATATCAACCGACAAGCGCGGAAACTCTCTGACAAAGAGATTGATCGCCGTACCGCCTTTAAGCGCAAAGCATTCTTGCTTGGCGACAAAGGGCAAAACCTGCATCAATAACTGCACTTGCTTGTAATAAATACTGTTTCTATCCATCGCTAACTTTCGCTTTCCATTGCCATATGTGACGGCACAGTGATCAAATAATCCGTATCCAATTTACCGCCTTTAGCCACAACACGCTTGCCAGAGCCTAAATCGTAATCCTCGACATTCAGTTTGTTAAACCAAGGGTAAGCTTGACGTTTAGCCAGCCAGAAAAACAATCGTTTCACCTTCACACTTTTACAGGCTTTTAAAAGTGTATCGAGTTTTCTGGGTGATAAATTCACTAGGCCTTGCATTAATTCATCAGCATGTTCAAAGCTAACCGCGTCTGGCAAATCTACCAGTAATTCTAATAACGCTTTTTCAGGGCATGAAAAATACACAGGGGGCAGTCCCGCCTCCCATTCATGCTGCCTGATAAAACTGTTGTCTTTTGTCAGCCATTCAGGCCATAAGGTATTAGTACTATGCCCCTCACATTCAACGGGCAGCGACAGACGCCCCAACCATGATGGCAACTTGCCTTGTGCATACAAATGAATATGTGGCGTACTGCCTAACGACAGATACTGCGACAATCCTGACAAGGACAATGCTGACAACCCGCCAACGATGACCGAAGGTAGATTATCCCAGTTGTTCATATCCATACGCTGCATTGAGGCGACCAGCCCTTCCCAGCTCAATGAGCGGGAATACTGGCTATATACGCCAGTAGCCAGTAATAACAAAGTTTCTGTTTTCACTGCGTTATCGATGGCATGGGCACTTAAGCCTTGTTCAGCCAGCCACTTTTTAGTCGCCAGCATGCCATAAGGTAGAAGCGCTTTAAGTGACTGTTTATAAGCCCCTTTTGCTACATCATCATGTGAAGTAGTGCTGTTAACCAAGCGTACAACCCTTTTTAGTTTACCATTAGCTTTATTTGCGGCGATTAACGCCGTAAAAAACAATATGTATAAACTAACATAATAAAATATGGTTTACCACCATTAAGTTTCACGGCGGTAAGCGCCGCAAATTATATAAATTATAAACCGGAACGGTTTAAAACAAAGTCTCTATCAGTATTTTAAATATCGATATAAAATGCTAAATGCTCTGGGATCTCTGTGGTTTCTTCGGTCAGCTCTTCGGCATAATCAGCCAATGAGGCATAACAACCACAATAATTATCTTCCATAGCTTTTTGCGCATCGTCGATACTATCTCCAAAGTGAGATAATAAATCGCCTGCAATCTCGCCATGTTCCTCAATAAAACAAGCAACTTCATGCGCGCGCTCAATACCTTCATACTCAGAGACTGAATTTACACCGTAGGGCGAAGGCGCTTTTTGAAAAGAGTAGGTTTGGTGGTAACCCAGCGCATTGCCTACAAAGTCACAACAAAGCGTAAGCACAGTGATGCAGTCGCTGACAATTTGTTGAATATGAATTTTAACCCGGTTGGACTTGACCAGAACATTATGTTCTGGAGATTGATAACGAACTATCAAGCTCCAGCTGCTTTATCTAGCTCCGACGCCATTTGCGCCAACAAAGAGCAGCAATATATTCATTGCGGCGTTCGTTCATGACGACCGTTACCGTTAGGAAACAAATGAATATAAACTAATTAATGATGAAACCTTGCAGCTAACTCTTTAGGCTCGAAGGTTTCATGCTCGACCCAGTATTTTGCATCATCCAACAATTGTCTTAGCTGAATAGATACTTGAATCGGATCTAAACCAATATTTTTTTCTGTATGTCGGAATGTTCCTGCCCATTTCCAAACACTGCCAAAAAGCTTTCTATGCAACTCACAAACAAACGCTTCGGATAATACATCAGGATCCAATGGTGTCGTTCCGTCGGGGTGTTCAGATTGGAAGAGTAATTAGTCATAGCCCTAACACTTACTCATCATTCCAGAAGTCTGACGGCATTTTATCAACAATTTGCGCAGCAATTCGCTGAATTTCAAATTCGAGTTGTTCTTTACTCAAAGATTGTGCTTCAAGCGCCATATGCATGGAAGCTGTCTCTACTTGCAAACGCTCCTTTTCTTTCGCACGCAGCTTTATTATAGTTTCAACGTCATTATTTGGCACCACCGCATATACAAACTTACAATCCATCGCTTCAGCCATGCTTTGCATTGTCTTCAATGTGACACTGCCTGAGAGCTCGTCTTGCTCTGCTTTTGATACTCTGGATTTAGTTACGCCAAGCCGTTTTGCTAATTGCGAACCAGACATGCCAAGCGCATTTCTAACTGTTCGAAGCCACCCCTCTTGCGGATGTATAGAGAAATCTCCAAACTGCTTGACAGCTTGGTTCACTTTATCAGTGATATTGCTTAGCAACTTAATGTCAACACAAATGTTTACCATAAAGCCTTTTAAGTATACATATATGTATACTTAAATAACCATTACACATAGCTGATAAAGTATACTAATAGCTAAAAAGCAATTCACCATCTATACTCAATAAATATTTTCGCTTATGAGAACATTCATGAGACATAAGTTGTTGTTTTGGCAGTTATGCGTCCCTACTTGTTTAATACTTGCATTACTGATACTGGTCTTGCACGCAGAGATCTCTGAAAGTGAACAGACTGCTCAACAACAAAAAATAAACCAAGTTACCTATCAGGTTAATTTGTTAAAAAATGAAATAGAAAGTGAGCTTCTCAGTGTTGAGAGGGATTTGGTGCGCTTGCGCAATGAACAAGATTTTATTCTCTTTGCCAAACTTGCTTCTCAACCATCCAAAAAAGCCCTTGAAAATTCATGGATCAATATGCTTAAAACACATCCTAATTTTCAGCAAATTCGTTATATCGATGCCTCTGGCACTGAACAAATTAGAGTAGAACGTCAGCCTAATATTAACGAGGTTGTAGCAACTAACGAACTCCAAAATAAACTGGACCGTCCGTATGTGCAAAACGGCTTAGCGCTAGATAATAATGAAATATTAGTCTCTGATTTCGATCTCAATCAAGAGTTCGGTGAGATTGAGCGCCCTATCCGTCCTACTATACGTTTTATTGTCAAATTTGGTGACGAAACCCAAAACCAAGGGATACTCGTTATCAATTACTTGTGTGTTGGCTTGTTTTCTAACTTAGATTCTTTGATTGATACTCAATTAAGTTTAATTAATCAAGATGGATATTACCTGCATAGTAATGACACGACCAAAAACTGGGGTTGGCTACTCGGTAATGAAAATGCAACGTTGAGAGTACAAGATCCACGATTATGGTTTAAATTAAACCGTGTCACTGAATTTAATGTACAAAATGATGGCGTCGACTTGTTTGGTAAGATCCTGTTAACGCCTGCGGGAGTGAATTCGCGTTATCCTGAGTTATTTTATACGTACCCGCTAAAAACAAATGGTGCAACGGGTCTTGCGTTAATAGAAAACACGTACTTATGGATCATTTTGTCTTGTGCAGCATTATTTATAGGCATGATGGTATGGGTATTTTATACGCTGGTTGATTTAGGCAAACAACGAGAACGCGCAGAACAAGCCAACTATCAAGCGCAAATAGCCGTTTCGGCTAAGTCCAAGTTTTTAGCCAATATGAGTCATGAAATCAGAACGCCATTAAATGGCATCATGGGATTTTTCCAACTATTAGCCCTAGAGCCATTAAATAAAAAACAGCTCGGATTTGCTGAAAGCGGCTTAAAATCGACACATTTATTATCCCAAGTCCTCAATGATATTTTAGATTTCAGTAAACTAGAAGCGAACAAACTCACCTTACAGCACGCCGCATTTTCATTAGAAGCCATGATAACAGATGTGGGTGTGTTGATGTCAGGATCCCTAAAGGATAAGAGACTCGAACTCTGGTTAGATATTCAGCCTAATCTAAATCTAGCGGTAATCGGTGACGAAATTAGGCTGCGACAAATATTGGTAAACCTAACCAGTAATGCCATCAAGTTTACTGAAGAAGGTTTTGTTAAAATCAAAGTCACCCAGCAAGCACAAACCGATACCCACATTACCTTAAAATTTGAAGTCAGTGATTCTGGAATTGGGATTAATGAAGAGCAGTTATCACGAATCTTCAATAGCTTTGAACAAGCCAGTATGGAAGTCAATAAAAAATATGGCGGGACCGGTTTAGGGCTCAATATCACAGAAAGCTTATTGACCTTAATGGACAGTAAACTAGAAGTTAAATCGAAACCAATGGTCGGTTCGACATTTTATTTTGAGCTCGTATTAGAAAAAGTCATGTCAGCTACACCTCATATTTCAACCCAAGTTAGCCAACAGTTGTATCAACGACTGATGCAGCAATTACATGTGTTAGTGTATTCACATAATACGATTGGAAAAAATATTCTAGAAAGGATTTTCGAGAACTTTGGCTGGGCTTCGGTGCATGCCGCGTCATTAGATAATGTCTTAACCATATTGTCTGAACGCCAACATAGTGATGCACCCCGCATTGATGTGGTAGTCGTGGATAAGCCCAAGGTAGATGCAACTACATGGGCGGAATTAGAACAAATTAAAGCCTGTATTGATGCTAGCGAGGCGCCATTGATTTATTTATTAATCACGCTTTCTTCTGACCTAGACCAAAATTTTGAAAAAATGCGTTTAAATCTCATTGATGGGTATTTTATCAAACCGCTCACCCCTTCAATATTTTTCGAAGAAATAGCAGCTAAATTATTACATGAGGAAGGTCAAACGATTGTTAATGAACCCTATCACTCGACAAAAGATTTAAAAGGCTATGAGATTTTATTGGTAGAAGATAATTTTATTAATCAAGAAGTTGTCTCCAACATGCTCATGAATCTGCACGCACACACAACCATAGCGGAAAATGGCAAAATGGCGTTAGATATTTTACTTGCGCACCCGCAACGGTTTGACTTGATTTTAATGGATATGCAAATGCCAGTAATGGATGGGGTGATTGCTACCACACATATTCGTCAAGAATTAGAACTTACCGATATTCCGATTATTGCTATGACGGCTAATGCGATGGAATCAGATAAACAAATGTGTTTTGATGCTGGCATGAATGACCATTTATCAAAACCGTTTGATCAAAAAATGCTTATCGATAAAATCATGCACAACGTTGCCAACGCAAAATAAGTGCATCTTCATGAGTGGCTAGGCCAGTCGGTTCGGTAGTCAACTCATTAGCGCTATCAACGTGATAAGAAATGAGTGGATAATAATTTTTACGAACATCAATCTGCTCAAAACCACTTTTTATGTACAAATTAATAGCACGCTGATTAGAAGCACGCACTTCCAAAAAAATGTCATCAACTTGTAATAACCTCGCTTGCTTGACTAATTCGTTGATTAACTCTCGACCGTATCCACGCCCTTGAAAACGAGGAGCTACAGCAATTTCTTCTAAATTCCATTCAGTGAAACTCGCAGTACTGAGTACTTGGATAATATAAAAACCAATGCATTGTTGGTCTAGTATTAGCTGCATTGCTAGATTTGGCGGGCTAAGTGATTGTCTAAACGTATCAATCGACCAAGTATCGGGTTGGGTTTGTTGCATAATGGCATAAGCGGATTGCCAATGCTCAATCGTTAATTTACTAATGGTTGTCATGCTTACTCTCGAGATGACACGTTGTGAGTAACTTATGGTTGTACGCGAACGGCATAATGTTCACACAGAGCTCGATAAACGATCGGTTTTACCTCACCACTCATCGGATAAGGGAGAGTAATATAAGTGGGTGTCACAACCAATTGCTCACCAAATACAACTTGATCAAGCGCGAGAGATTGATTAACAGCAAGAGATAAATCAGAGAGTAATTGCGCAGAAACTTTAGGGTATTCAACTTGAGTTTCAACCTGAGCGTCTGGCTGAGCATTCGATGTGCTAATATATCGAGGTATAGATAATGCTTGAAGTATAGCTTGTTGATATGGCTGCATTGAATTGCTCTGTTGGTAAGTTGGGGGTGAGTATATCAAACCCACCCCACAAATCGAACTTAATTCAACGCGATAATTTCCCACTCGCCGACATTGACAGCGATCACCTTGACCTTGGTTTGCGCGCGGATAAAAGTCGGGCTGATGAGTTTCCAATCAATACCTGAATATTTATATTTAACCACACTGTTAGGTTCCACATCTTGTGCTAACACAAATGTAAAACCCACCAAATCTGAGGTTACTGGTTTATCTTCTTGAATATTTTGCAAGCCTTTAAACGGCTTCCATAACACCAGCGCCAAGATCGCAGTTAATACCGCGATGATTAACAATGCATTGAGCAAATCATCACTGATCACGCCAATATACATAGTCACGCTCGTAATAATAGTTGCAGCCCCAATCATGAACAAAATAATAGTCGAAAAGCTCAACACGGTGACTTCGACAATTAAGAGAATCAAGCCAATGATAAACAGGGTTTCCGCTAAATTTTGTTCAAACCAACTCATAGTTTTGCTCCCTTATTCAAGGTATTAATTATGGTTGTCGCTTGCGCTACTATGCTTGTCGCATCGGTTGCGCCATCGGGTAATAATATAACGGAGGATTCTTTAGCTATTGCATGTTTTGCTTCAATTGCTCTTGTGGCCAAATCCAATTGAATCGCTTTTTGACCTGCTTCAGTGTTAGCTTGCTGACCAATCGTGGCAAGTGCTTCAGCTTGGGCACTGGCAACTGCCACAATTGCTTTGGCTTCACCTTCGGCTCGGAGAATTTGCTCCGCACGATCCGCTTCAGCAGCTAATACTTGAGATTGTTTTTCACCTTCTGCACGGTTAATTGCCGCTTGACGATCGCCTTCAGACTCAAGGATCTGAGCTCGCTTGACACGTTCCGCTTTCATCTGGGCTTCCATCGCTTCCATGACAGAAGCAGGTGGCGTTATATCTTTAATTTCATAACGTAATACCTGAATCCCCCAAGGACCGGATGCTTCATTAATCGCTGAAACAATATTAGCATTGAGCATGTCACGTTCTTCAAAGGTTTTATCTAACTCCATCTTACCTAATTCTGAACGCATCGTGGTTTGGGCTAATTGAGTAACAGCAAACACATAATCATCAACACCATAGGTGGCTTTTTTCGGGTCTAAGACTCGAAAATACAACACACCATCGACATGTAAACTGATGTTATCTTTGGTAATCGCCGATTGCTCTGGCACATCCACAGCTTGTTCTTTAAGACTACGATCAGCAGCAACTTGATCAATAAATGGAATTAAGAAGTTTAATCCCGCCTCTCGTGTTGATTGAAACTTACCAAATCGCTCAACGACGTAAGCGCGATTTTGCGGTACAAATTTAATTGAAAATTTAAGTACTACAATGACAAATATGACTAAAAATACTGGAATACTAAACAATGTATTAATTAAAACAGCGGGATCCATGCGTTATGCTCCTAGCAATAGTTATTCTCAATATAAAGTATATGAATAAGAATGCCTAGTGCAATAACACAATTGTAAGTAGGTGTTGCCATTACGCTAGATCAAAGAACTTCTAAATTGTTACTCAGTTCACCCTAAGGTCTTATTCATCGTATCAGCCGAATGCTTTACAGTGAATTGATATATATTTAACAAAATACATGGAAAATTTACATATGAGCTACCAATCAGAATATACCAAATCGATTAATTCTCCGGCTGAGTTTTGGGGTGAAAAAGCGCAAGCATTGCCGTGGTTTGTGCCTCCTACTAGTATTTTGAGTAAAGATGAAAACAACATGGATCGTTGGTTTGCTGATGGCATGATGAATACCAGCTTTATGGCGATTGATCATCATGTACAATCAGGGCGTGGCGATCAAGCTGCAATCATTTATGATTCCCCAGTTACTAATACCAAAAGCACCCTCACCTACAATGAATTACTGACTCAAGTATCCGCATTTGCAGGTGCGTTGCGTGACAAAGGCGTAGGCAAAGGCGATCGTGTCATTATATATATGCCGATGATCCCCGAAGCAGCCGTTGCCATGTTAGCTGTTGCCCGTTTGGGTGCGATACATTCAGTGGTCTTTGGTGGATTTGCGCCACATGAACTTGCTATCCGAATTGATGATGCGACGCCTAAAGTCATCGTCACCGCTTCTTGTGGAGTAGAAATTAGTAAAGTCATTGCCTACAAGCCGCTCGTCGATGAAGCCATTGGTCTTGCTGAGCACACGCCTGACAGTTTGATTATGTTTCAGCGTGATACCCTCACCGCAGAATTAACCAATCCAATTGATTGCGATTGGGCTGACGTCATCAGTACCGCGGTCCCTGCCGAACCGGTTCCGGTAAACGGTACTGACCCTCTTTATATTTTATATACTTCTGGTACAACCGGCGCGCCCAAAGGTGTCGTCCGAGATAATGGTGGTCATGCCGTCGCACTACATTATTCGATGTCTTCGATTTATGATAACCAACCTGGTGATGTATTTTGGGCAGCGTCAGATGTTGGTTGGGTAGTCGGTCATTCTTATATCGTCTATGCCCCATTATTGGCGGGTTGCACCACTATAATGTACGAAGGTAAACCAGTTAGAACGCCAGATGCTGGTGGTTTTTGGCGCATGGTTCAAGAGTACAAAGTGAAAACATTATTTGCAGCGCCGACAGCATTTCGCGCTATAAAAAAGGAAGATCCTGAAGGTGCGTTAATTCATGATTACGACTTATCTTCATTACAAAATATTTTTATGGCAGGCGAACGTCTCGATCCTCCCACCTACGATTGGACAGTTGAAAAAACCGGAAAACCAGTTATCGATCATTGGTGGCAAACCGAAACAGGCTGGGCGATTTGTGGCAATATGTTGGGTATCGAAAAAATGCCTATTAAAGCCGGCTCTGCTACCTTACCGATCAGCGGTTTTAATGTCTGTATTTTGGATGATAACGGCGAAGAATTACCCGCAGGAAAACAAGGTGCAATTGCAATCAAAGCTCCGCTACCGCCAAGCTGTTTACCGTCTATATGGGGTAATTTCGAACGCTTTGAAAGTGCGTATTTAACTGAATTCCCTGGTTACTATAGTACCGGTGATGGCGGTTATATTGATGCGCAAGGCTATGTCTTTATTATGGGACGCACCGATGATGTGATTAATATTGCTGGACACCGTTTATCAACAGGTGAAATGGAAGAAGTCGTTGCACAACACCCTGCCGTTGCCGAATGTGCAGTCATTGGCGTGAAAGACACCTTAAAAGGTCAGCTGCCTGTCGGTATGGTCATTTTAAAAGACGGTCAAGATATCAATGATGAAGCGCTGCATGCTGATATCAAAAAAGCATTAGTTAAAAATATTGGTCCAATAGCCTGTTTTAAAGATACCTTAATCGTTCCGCGTTTACCCAAAACACGTTCAGGTAAAATCTTACGTAAAATTTTACGTGCTATGGCTGATGGACAGACCTACACAACGCCATCAACGATTGACGACCCAGCATGTCTTGACGAAATGAAAGGGTTGATGCAATCTAGAAAGTGGATAGACTAATTTGCACCAGATACATAATAATAATAACAAATAAAAAAAGGACTAAATATGTTTCAAGCATTACAACTGACTGACAAAGATACGATTGCGTTAACGCAATTAAACGAAACTGATTTACCCGAAGGCGACGTGACGGTTGCAGTCAGTTATTCGACGATTAATTATAAAGATGCATTGGCGGTTACTGGTAGTGCACCGATTGCAAAATCATACCCTATGGTACCAGGCATTGATTTTAGTGGTGTTGTTACTCAATCAGATGATCCTACGTATGCGGTTGGTGACAAAGTCGTTCTCAATGGTTGGGGAGTTGGAGAAAAACACTGGGGCGGGTTTGCCCAACAAGCACGAGTCAAGGGCAAGTGGTTAATCAAACTGCCTCAAGGGCTCAGTGAAGCCGATGCAATGCGCATTGGAACCGCTGGTTATACAGCCATGTTATGCTGTAATGCTCTTCGTAGTCATGACATAACGCCTGACTCAGGTCCTATAATTGTATCTGGAGCCACCGGCGGCGTAGGCAGCATTGCTGTTTATATTTTAGCCAAGCGTGGCTATGACGTGCATGCGTTATCAGGCAAACCAGAGCAAACTGATTATTTAATGAAACTCGGCGCTAAAGCGGTCATCGACCGCAAAGATTACGCTGAAAAAGCACGCGCACTTGGTCAACAACTGTGGGCTGGTGCTGTCGATGTAGCAGGCTCCCATACGTTAGCTAATATCATTGCAAATACTCAGTATGGCGGTGTCGTTACCGCTTGTGGATTAGCTCAAGGGATGGATTTACCTTCGTCTGTTGCGCCATTTATACTGCGTGGCGTGTCGCTTGTGGGTGTGGACAGCGTGTACTGCCCTGTTGCTAAACGCCAGGCCGCATGGAATGACTTAGCCGCAGAAATGGATATCGAACAATTATCTGATATCGCCCATACCATAGGGCTTGATGGGGTTGAAGCGGCCTCTAAAGCATTAATGGCAGGGACGGTTACTGGCCGTTACTTGGTTGATGTACAAAAATAAACAGTAATATTTACTTGAGTTATTACTTGTTGCTCCTAAAATAGACATTTCATAATGTTTATCATGGAGCAGTAAGTAATGGACTCAGTACCTTCGTCATCTCAAGCCCTCGGATCCCCACAACCCTCTAACTCTTGTCAGACTATCATCGCCAATTCAGGTGTGAAGTTTGGTACTAGTGGTGCTCGGGGATTAGTGACGGACTTCACCTCTGAGGTCTGTTATGCTTTTTCTCTAGCATTTTTATCTAGTATTCAATCTCGATTTACGTTTACGACTGTTGCATTTGCCATCGATAATCGTCCAAGTAGCCCAGCAATGGCGACGGCGTGCATTCAAGCTGCACATGACTTAGGCTTAGCCACTGAATATTATGGTGTTTGCCCGACCCCTGCATTAGCGTTTGTCGCGATGCAAGATCAACAACCTTGTATTATGATCACCGGCTCGCACATTCCGTTTGACCGCAATGGCTTAAAATTTTACCGACCCGATGGTGAAATTACTAAAATTGACGAACAAGGTATCTTACACTCCCAAGCACACATTCCTGCTACCATGACTATTGCGCCATTACCGGATGTTAATCCAGACGGAGCAACACGCTATGTTAAACGTGTGACGGATGTATTTTCTCCGGAGCTTTTAAACGGTAAAAAGATTGGTATCTTTGAGCACTCCAGTGCGGGACGTGATATCTATCAAGGACTCTTTGAAGCCTTAGGTGCTGAAGTGGTTGCGCTTGAACGCACCGATACTTTTGTGCCGATTGATACTGAAGCGGTCGGTGACGAAGACAAGCAAAAAGCCCTCGCATGGTCTGCAGAATATGGTTTTGATATGATTTATTCAACTGATGGTGATGGTGATCGTCCATTGCTGTCGGATGAGCATGGACATTGGTTACGTGGCGATATTGTCGGATTGTTAACGGCGCAAGCGTTAGGCATTCAAGCCTTAGCCGTCCCCGTCAGTTGCAATACTGCAATCGAGGCATCAGGCTATTTTACTGCCGTTAGTCGTACCCAAATAGGCTCGCCTTATGTCATCGCTGCCTTTCCAGCATTACGTGAGCACTATCATGCAATTGCCGGTTTTGAGGCCAATGGCGGATTTTTATTGGGGTCGGATGTCACACTTAATGATACAGTGATCCACGCGCTGCCTACGCGTGATGCGCTTCTACCAGCAATCATGCTGCTAAGTTTGAGTATTGAAAAACGATGTGGCATTAGTGTATTGGTTGCTAATTTACCGCAACGTTTTACCGAAAGCGATCGGATCCAAAATTTTGCAACACAAGACAGTCAGGCTTTACTCGCACGGCTGGCGATTGACCCGACACCGTTACTTACCGCGATGGCACTAACCGAAAGTGTTACCGCGCAAAACACCATTGATGGGCTGCGTTTAACATTAAGTAATGGCGATATCGTTCATCTTCGTCCAAGTGGCAATGCACCTGAGCTACGTTGTTATGCAGAAAGTAATAATAGCCAGAACGCAAGACAATTGGTGACTTCAGCATTAGCATGTATACCTCATTTATCTTTTTCATAAGCACTACTCCCGATCGCGCTATCGTATGATATGATATTGGGAAATTATTAATCTTAAAATGATTACGTTTCCCAATATATGCATACAATTAATTCAATCAATCAAATTCATCTTAGTGGCAAAGTATCGCCAGTCGAGTGGCAAACTCGAATCGAATTAGCGGCCGCCTATCGTTTAATGGTCATTCATGGGTGGGACGATTTAATCCATACTCATATTTCCGCGCGAATTCCTGGTACCGAGCACTTATTAATCAATGCATTTGGTTTATGCTTTGAAGAAGTCACTGCTTCGAATTTAGTCAAAATCGATATCGATGGCAATGTCGTCGATCCCGACTGTCCGTTTACCATTAATCCTGCAGGTTTCACCATTCATAGTGCGGTTCATATTGCCCGCCATGCAGATCAATGTGCATTCCATGTCCATCATGCTGATGCGATTGCGGTCGCTAGTTTACAATACGGCTTGCAACCCTATTCTCAATATGCGGCGTTTGCACTGGCTTCAATGGCCTATCATGATTATGAAGGCTTAGCCGTAGAGCCGGATGAAATACAACGCTTACAAGAAGATCTCGGCACAGCTAACTTTATGTTGTTACGCAACCATGGTGCACTCACCATGGGTTTAACGATTGGCGATGCATTCATGCACATGTACGATTTACTCAAAGCCTGTGAGATCCAAGTTAAAATCGACGCGAGCCGCGACGATCCTATTTTTGTAAAACAACGCATTATTGATGGTATTAAAGCGCAAGCTGCTGTGGTGCATACCGGTCAAACCGGCGGACAAAAAACATGGCCAGCCATGATGCGGCGTGTCAAGCGCATGCATCCTGACTTTGACCAATAAACTGTGTTCTATTTATAAGCTTTTTATACCCTTTTTTGTACTCTTTTTGTAATAAGCGAGACTGTAATGAAAGTTACCCATGTAGAAATTTTTGATATCCACTGTCCTGAGCGTCCACCTTGGAACCCTATTTTTATCCGTGTGCATACCGACGAAGGTATTCATGGTGTGGGTGAAGCTGGACTCGCCTATGATTGGGGCCACAGTGCCGCAGCTGCGATGATTAAAGAGATTGTGGAAGCCGTATTAATCGGTCATGATCCGTTCAAAACCGAGCAATTATGGACGCGTATGTTCCGTGAAAGCTTTTGGGGATTAGGTGGAGGTCCAGTACTGTATGCCGCAATGAGCGCTATCGATACTGCATTGTGGGATATCAAAGGCAAAGCATTAAATGTGCCGGTGTACCAACTACTCGGTGGTAAAACCAATGATAACTTACGTACTTATGCCAGTCAGTTACAGTTTGACTGGGATGATGAATGCACTAAATTAGTCGAGCCAGCTCAATATGCAGAAGCCGCGTTAAAAGCCGTTGCGCAAGGCTATGATGCGGTTAAAGTCGATCCTATTGTCTATGATGAGCATGGTGTATCAAGCTTTGACCGTACAAATCTGTTCACGCCTAAGCAAATGCGTTTATTTGGTGATCGTCTTCGTGCTATTCGTGATGCCGTCGGCAGTGATGTGGATATTATTTTTGAAGCGCATTCATTAATGGGTTGTGCGAGTGCTATTCAAATGGGCAGTGTCATTGAAGAAGTGGGCTGTATGATGTTTGAAGAGCCGGTCAATTATCTCAACTCTGCGGTACATAAAAAAGTCGCAGAAAACGTAAAAGTGCCGATTGCGGGTGGTGAACGTTTATATCATCGTTGGGATGTACGACCGTATTTTGAAGATCAAAGTATTGATGTATTACAACCGGATGTGGGTTTGTGCGGTGGCTTTACCGAAGCGAAGAAAGTCTGTGATTACGCTGATGTTTACGATATCCGTATTCAAGCACACGTTTGTGGTGGGCCGGTCGCAACCGCGGCGGCATTACAACTCGAAGCAGCCATCCCCAATTTCTTGATCCATGAACATCATACTTACGCAATTAAAGCGTGGAACCGTGAACTTTGTATCCAAGATTATCAACCGGTGAATGGTAAGTTTGTTGTGCCTGACTTACCCGGTATTGGCATTGAACTGAATGACGATATCGTAAAACGATCACCTCACGTTATCGTAAAATAGGTCTCCAGCGCGTTTTGTGAAAGCAATGCGCGCTGTGTTTTTTGGGTTAACGCTAACGCTTCTAATACTTGAAGCATCCGTTCCCAATATCTCTGATAGCTACAACTAAATAGTGTGAGTGGAAAATTACTCGCCAGCATGATCCGTTCTTCCCCCCATATCGCTAATAACGTTTTTAGCGTGCATGAGACAAACTCTTCACTGTAATTGCGCTGTGCCATTTCCCAACCAGAGGCTTTTACTTTGAAATTGGGGATCAACGCTAGACGTTTAAGATTATGTACCCATTGATTATGTGTTGCGTCACTCATTGCCCCCAATCCAACATGATTTATCACCCAAGTATGTTGCAAGGGTTGAGTCATGATGTCTAAAGGGGTATTTGTAACAAACAACTCATAAATACACTCCACAACAACGTTATCTGTTACGTCAAATTGAGCTTCAAATAAAATAGCTTGGTCACTAAGGTAAGTCAGGTTCTTAAGCACCTGGGGTGAGGTTAACAAACTCAACGCATGCTCATCTAAAATATGCCTAACCCCGACAAAAGATGCGCATGATGTTAACTTAGTAATCTGCTGGATAAAGGCGTCAGAAGATAACGTCAAATCACAACAAGCAATCGCATTGAACGGGAGTGTCGGCTGTGTCAGTGGTGGTTGTTCCAAATAATCAAGCTCTAGCCACGGTTGTTGATTATCAAAACCGGCTTCAATATGAACGTATCCACGCAAAGTCAACGGCTCGGATAAGTGTAGAGAATCAGCAGTGAAGTTTTTATTGATCAATGCCTTATCAGGCCAATAAGGCGGGTTATCTGACTTTAACCAATGGTATTGTCCATGTTCAAGGGCAAATAAATGAACATGGGGATCGATAATTTCAATCAGCCTAGATGCCGGTTGGGGGATCATTGTGCTGCGTATCCACCATCCATCACCTGTAAAGAGCCCGTCACAAAACTGGCTTCGTCAGAAGCTAAAAATAACGCATACGCAGCGACTTCGTCAGGAAGACCTATGCGTCCTAATGGCTGACATTGTGCCTCGTGTGCATGCACATCCTTAGCATTGGCTCCTGAACGTGCAACATAATTAGCAATCGCTTGTTGATACAAAGGCGTATCAATAGTGCCCGGACATAATGCATTGGCACGTATATTAAATGCCGCATAATCTAAGGCCGTTGTTTTGGCGATAGAAGCAAGTGCATGTTTCGTTAAATTATACGCAAATGAATTTGTTTTACCTACGATAGCTTGATCAGAAGCTATCATAATAATACTGCCTGACTGAGCTGCTTTCATACTGGGTAAACAAGCTTGAATAGCGTGATACGCGCCTTTGACATTCAACGCGATTAGGGAATCTAATGTCGCTTCATCAGTTTGCTCTATATTTGCGGAGAGATGTTTTCCGGCATTACAAATAAGCGTCGTAATGATGTGCTGATCGGCGATATTGGCAATCGCATGATGCACCGCTTGGGAGTCAGTCACATCCACTTGAATAAAGTGTCCCACGTTGGACGATTGGATATCAAGGTTAAACACACGATAACCCGCTGCGCTGAAACGCTGACAGATAGCGAGACCGATACCTGAGGAGCCACCGGTAATCACGAGAGTTTGATTTTCTGTGTTAGGCTTTTTAGTTGGCGAATTCTTGTTCATCAACGACTCACTTTATTTTTGGTTATTGGTCATTAAAAAAGCATACGCGGCATTAAATGCTAGCTGTTGGAAGATTTTTAACCCCGTGTCACTAAATTCAACTGGTATAGGATTATGGTTCAAGATCTCTTTAAGTTCAATGTTGCTTATAACTTGGACATTGAGCTCCGGAATTAATTGGATCGCCGCTTCCATTTTAAAGCCTAATGCCCCACCGGCAAATTTACCTTTTAATGGACGTTCTTTAATCACGACAGCATCAATTTTATAATCTTCGATGAGCTTAGCGAAAGTGCTTTGGAAGTAACGCAAATCTGACGTGGTATTTTTTTTGGTGTATTCGATTTTACGAACACGACACTCCGGAATATTAACTAATCCATCGTGCATAGATAATAAACTGATTACGGCTTCTGTACCTTTGATTTCAACGCCACATACTTGCATTACAATACCTTAAAAATTTACCCTATGAATTTCGAGACCTATTATACGGTCATAAGAATCATAAGGGTAGTTTAATCAGATAGTTTACACAGACAGTATCATCCTATTGTCCCAATCTAGTGAAGCTTGATATACTACAAAAAAATCAAAGGAAATAACCGCATGTGTCAACTTATGGGAATGTCAGCCAATGTACCTACCGATGCACGGTTTAGCTTTACTGGACTAGTGGAACGCGCTGGGCGTACCGATATTCACAAAGACGGCTGGGGGATTACCTTTTATCAAGGCAAAGGCGTCCAAGAGTTTCGCGATCTCAAAGCTGGTTCAGATTGTGACGTCGCTAATTTTCTAAAACGACAGTGCATTAAAAGTGACATTGTGATTAGTCATATTCGACAAGCAAACGTCGGTGCATTAACCCTCGAAAACACCCATCCGTTTCGCCGTGAATTATGGGGCGAAAACTGGACATTTGCTCACAATGGTCAATTAAAAGATATCCATTCGATTCTGCCTTTAGGTCGTTTTATCCCCATTGGCACAACCGATTCTGAACACATATTTTGTTGGTTATTACACCAAATTGAACAAACATTTCCGACTCGGCCTGCAGACCCAACTAAACTGTATGATTTTATTTATGCCAAACGCCAACAGTTACATGAATTTGATGTGTGTAATTTTTTACTCAGCGATGGGCATGCGTTGATCGCACATTGTTCCAATAACCTACATTGGGTGACGCGACGCGCGCCGTTTGGAGCTGCTTTACTTAAAGATTTAGAAGTCAGTGTGGATTTTAGTCAAGAGACCACACCGAATGATGTGGTGACTGTTTTAGCAACCCAGCCGCTCACAACCAATGAGACTTGGAAAAAGATGCAGCCAGGTCAAATGGTGGTGTTTGTCGCAGGAGAGTTAATTAAGCAGTATGGGTAAAATGGGCTAATGCTAGCGCAGTGCCTCTGGATATATTCGTTTTTGCGACAGAGCCAAGCACTGCCTCAATATGCTTGGGCGCCAATCCATAACCGGGTCGAATACTTTTTACATTATCTGTTGTAAACTTCTCCCCGGCTTTGATGTCCTTGACGACATACAATGAACGACGGAACATAATATTCCCTAACTCACTGGATTGACGAGCATAATTTTCGGTTCCTAACGCTTTCCATGCGGTTAACGTTTGCTCACATAACTGAGTTAACTCTGGCTCTTCTAAAGAAAAACTATCATCAGGCCCGCCTCCCGCGCGATCTAAAGTCACATGTTTTTCAATCATGCACGCTCCTAAAGCAACAGCAGTAATCGCAGTGGTATTGTCTAACGTGTGATCAGATAATCCGGTTAAAACATTGAATTTATTAGCTATATCTTGCATCGTACGCAAATTATAATCTTGTGCTGGCGCAGGGTAAGCACTCACACAATGCAACACAACTACATCTTGGCAACCATTACTTTTGGCTGTGCCGATGGCTTCTGCAATTTCTTCAGCATTAGCCATCCCCGTTGAAATAATCATGGGTTTACCGGTTTTAGCCACATATTTAATCAAAGGTAAATCAATCATTTCAAACGACGCAATTTTGTAAGCTGGGGCATTGAGATCTTCTAAATAGTCGACCGCTGTACTATCAAAGGGTGAGCTAAATAGGGTGATGTCTAGTTCCCTTGCTCTCGTAAATAAAGGTTGATGCCATGCCCATGGCATATGCGCTTCACTGTATAAGTCATATAAACTGCGGCCTTGCCACAATCCTTCGGAAATCATGAAATCCGGTTTATTACAATTGAGGGTTAACGTATCTTGCGTATAGGTTTGCAGTTTAACGGCATCTGCTCCACTGCGTTTTGCCATTTCTAAAATGGCCATGGCGCGACCGATATCCCCATTATGATTTGCGGATAATTCAGCAATGATATACGGAGGTAGATCAGGCCCAATCGCGCGTTTATTAATATAAATAGGCTTTGGCATGGTTGTTTTGTGATTAAGCGAATTGTACATAATTAAGGTTCCACAACACGTGATTGACGGATGAATTTATCGGGCGCGACACGTTGATAATTAGCTCGACGAAACAACTGCTGCGAAGCGATATTGTCAGTTAACACCGTGGCAAAAATAATTGCATTATTATGTATCTCATCGATACACGCTAATGCTGCGGTAGCAATCCCTTGATGATGATATTCCGGCGCCACATAAATGGATATCTGATACGAAAAGACACCTTTTCTATCCATTCGCACCACCCCAACCGGCTCGGTGTCCTTGACTCGCTCAATAATATAAAAATAATCCCCGAACGAATCGAGTTGCAAGCGCATCCATTGTTCATGCTCCTCCCAACTGGGTATCGAGGGGTCTAAGGCGAATTGGCGTGTCTGCGGTAGACATTGCCATTGATACACTTGTTGAATGTCGTCATGTGTTGCACGGCGTAATACAATGTTAAAACGATCAAAACGCAAGAGCTGGTCAAGCAAAGTCACGACTCGATTGGTGCCTAATCCATCCGTTAAGGTGAGACCATTTTGATGAAATTGCGAATAATGCGTTTGCAGTGTGTGCAGTGAATCCGATAGATGGCTCATAATGTTTGGCGACTCAACAATAAGCGCCGCTCGTGCTTGATGAAGTTCATTGGCAATGGTGCGCTGATTATCAGCGATGGGAATAATAATACTTGGCAACCCTAAGCAAGCACGCTCCAGAGCAGAAGTGCCGGCGGCGCCAATACCTATGGTGTGTTGGCTAATTAATTGTGGCATATCAGATATAAAATCAGTGTGCGTCACCCACTCACAATGCTTCGCACAAAACGTCGCGATAGTGTCAAAATGCGGAGACTGGCGACTCAATAACACCGTGACAGTAATAGATTTTGCAGAGACTGGATGCAATGCCTTGAGTACGGTGAGTGTTACGTTGTCTAGATCAACGCCGCCCATAGCCACTAATATAGTAGTTTTAGCGGGTAATTGAGATAAAATAGGCGCAGTGAATGTAATGTGTTGATGTAATTGTGCAAATTTAGGTTTAAGTAATGCATAATCAGCCCCTGTTGCGTTGAAGGCATTAGGGTGCATATTTGTCAGAGCATACTCATCGGGTGAACGATGGATGGTTTGGTCAATGACCAAATGCGCATTATGGTCGCGCACCAAATCATCCATAACCACCATTTTGCAGCCAAATCTTTGGGTGACCATGGTTTCCCATTGCTGATCAATACCATAATGATCGACCACTACCGCGTTTACGAATAAATCTTTCCGGCATGCTAAGATAGCACAAAGGTCATCGGCATCTTGAGTTGATGAAACACCTAGCCATGTATGATCCTCGCTTGGCACTTTTAACGCAGGTAAAATCAACACCTCGAATCCTTGTCGAGTGACAAATTCAATTAAGTCACCTGGTTGCGGCCGCATCACAAAATAGAGTTTAAACCCTTTAACGGTCAATGCATTCGCTAACACCAAACAGCGCATCACATGTCCGGAGCCTATGAGTAAAGATGCATCAGTTCGGATCACAATATTCATTAGGAATGGATCACCGTATATAAGGCTTCAGCAAATTCCCAGTCTTCAGGTGTATCGATGTCTTGTACTCTTTTTCTTGGCAAGACCAAAGCGCGTGAATGCGCTGCAAAAATGGCTTTTTGTTCGATAAAGGCGTCCGTTTTTCCCCAATAAAATTGACCCGCATCATGATAGGCTTCAGGTAAATCTTGTGAGCGCGTTAAGGCGTGAGACTGATCTAACATAGTGACACGGTTATCATGGTTAAGGGTAATCGCTCGTTGAACGGGAAAAGCAAACGAAGTGGCACTAAACACGAACTCCACATCTTGTTCGTGCACCATGTCAAAACCATGACGGATATCCTCTGGACGCAAAAACGGTGCCGTGGCATAGAGACAACAAACATAATCAGGATGGGTATGTTGGGCTGACAAGTATGCAAGACAGTGCGTCATCACATCCATGGTCGAAGCGTGATCATCGGAGATATTAGCCGGGCGCATAAACGGCACTTCGGCGCCATAATACGAGGCTATGGCGGCAATTTCAGGATCATCCGTCGACACAATAATGCGTTCAAAACACCCCGAAGCGTGTGCAGCACTAATTGCGTAAGCGATGATCGGCTTACCTAAGAAGGACTTGATGTTCTTACGCGCAATACGCTGACTCCCTCCGCGAGCAGGAATAATGGCGACGTTCATTATTTTGTCCTTACAATACGCGATAAAATATCGACGATACGATCTTGTTCTTGTTCAGTCATCCCATGAAACAAAGGTAGACTGATTGTGCGTTGATAGTAATGTTCGGCATGAGGATAGTCACCGAGTTTGAAACCTAGCGCTTGATAGTAAGGTTGGGTATGCACAGGAATATAATGCACATTCACCCCTAATTCTTGCTCTTTGAGTCGTTCAAAAACTTGTGCTTGGGTCAGCTTAATTTGATCGAGGTGTAATTGTATCGGGTACAGATGTAAGGTTGATTCACTCTCCGGAGCTTGAAACGGAGTAATGACGGGTAAATCGGCTAACAAACCATCATATCGTGCTTTTAAGAGGTGGCGTTGCGCGACAAAATCATCCACTCGATGCAACTGACTCAAGCCTAATGCGGCGTGAATATCACTCATGCGGTAATTGGCACCCAATGTAATTTGCTGATATTCCCAACTGCCAATGGAAGGACGCGTCATCAATGCTGGATCACGCGTAATACCATGATTTCGTAGGACTTGCATGCGTTTAGCTAACGCCGGCTGATTCGTCATGGCCATCCCACCTTCGGCACTAGTGATGATTTTGACCGGATGAAAACTAAAAACGCTGATATCACTGTAACGTCCAGAGCCAATAGGCTGATTATTATAGCGAGCGCCGATGGCATGCGAGGCATCTTCGATGATGCGAAAACCATATTCTAATGACAAGGCATGGATCCTGGCCATGTCACAAGGCTGTCCAGCAAAATGGACTGGCATAACAATTTTAGGCAGACGATTAACTTGGTGTGCGTATCGTAATTTAGCCTCTAATGCATCAGGGCAAAGATTGTACGTGCGAGGATCGATGTCGACAAAATCAACATTCGCTCCACAATATAAAGCACAGTTAGCTGAGGCGACAAAGGTATTAGGACTGGTCCACAGCGTATCGCCCTTCCCTAACCCAAGGGCTTGGCAGGCAATGTGTAAGGCCGAGGTAGCAGAATTAACGGCAACGCCATACTCTGCCCCCACATAATGTGCGACTGCTTGTTCAAAGGCCGGCACTTTCGGTCCTTGGGTCAAAAAGTCCGATTGCAAAACGTCCAGTACCGCATCAATATCATCTTGATTGATGGATTGTTTGCCATAGGGGATCATTCGTTCACCTCTATGCTTGGCTCAAAACAAGGATCAAAAGTAGGATCAAAAGTAGGATCAACATGAATTTTAATCAACTCTCGAATATCTTCAATGGATAACCATTGTTCGTTCGTGCCAGAATTATACTCAAACCCATACGGCACTTTGTCAGCATGATGATGAGTCAGGTAGTCAGCTTCTTTGTAGTTGAACGAGACCGATGGCAATATCGCATAATAATTACCTAAGTCTATGGTGTGCAACGAGTCAGTGTCGGTGATCATTTCTTCGTGTAGCTTTTCACCCGGACGCACCCCAACCAGCTCAATGGTCGAATTAGGCGCAATGGCTTTGGCCACATCGAGGATTTTGTATGACGGGATCTTAGGAATAAATATCTCCCCTCCCAAATGATGCTTCAACGCATACAAGACCATTTCAACACCTTCTTGTAAGGGAATGTTAAAGCGTGTCATCGCATCATGCGTCACAGGAATGACACCTTCGTTACGTTTTTCCATAAAAAATGGGATAACTGAGCCACGTGAGCCCATCACATTGCCATAGCGAACGACACTAAAACGGATTTTTTTCGAACCTCGGATGTTATTGGCTGCGGTGAACAGTTTATCGGACGCCAATTTTGTGGCGCCATACAAATTAATCGGCGCACAGGCTTTGTCCGTAGAAAGGGCAACAACATCACTGACACCGGTTTCCAAGGCGGCATGAATGACATTTTCAGCGCCGGTTATGTTGGTTCGGATACATTCTGTGGGATTATATTCGGCGGTATCCACTTGCTTCATGGCGGCAGTATGGATGACAATATCGACGCCTTCACAGGCCATTTTAATGCGCTGAGCATCGCGTACATCACCAATAAAAAAGCGTAGTTGCGGAAATTGGTTATGCGGATAACGCTGTTTGAGTTCAAATTGCTTAAGTTCATCTCTAGAAAAAATAATGATTTTTTTGACTCTAGGATAACGCGCTAAAATCGTTTCGATAAACTTCTTACCAAACGATCCCGTGCCACCGGTAATAAGTACGACTTTGTTGTCAAACATGCTAGTTCTCCGCATTAACCTAATTGTTAGTCATGGCGCGAGATCAATTTGTTAGATCACGATACGCAGCGTCAAGACTTTGTTCATAGTCAATTAATAACTGTAATTGTTATGAACAAAGCAAAGAATGTGCCAGAGAGAGTGGGTAGATGGTAGGTAGATGTTAGGTAGATGGGTGGAAAGGTAGATGTCTACGGATTAGAAAGTGATCGCACTTTTGCTTAACCTTCTAAATCGTTTACAATCAGAAATGGTAGTGGTACTTTTGTCGCAACACAACTAGACAATAATTAATGCATAATTCAATAAAAAACTTACCTTTTGTTATCGCTGGAGCAACTATCGGTGTTGCTATATATGCTATTTCATCATTAATATTTGGAACAACGATAAATCCTTTTTTCACTACATTCATTTGCGTATTTTTTAGTGCGAGTTTTACTAGCGCTCTGCAAGAAAAATATGGTGTAAAAGAAGATCTTGGTACTGAATAAGTAGTTACATTGTTAAGGATCTCGGATAGAGAATGCTTAACAATGTATAATTTCCCCATAATAATTATCTTCCAATCTTTCCCCATAATAATTATTAACATCAAGCTGACAGACTCTAAGAATATGTCCTATATACAAATCACCCTAATACTATAAAGTATTAGCCGGTGAGCATTAAATGGATTTTTCAATGAAAGTATTATCGTATATATTTATTTTAATTTTTGTCGCATTTGTTGTTTATATGTTTCAGTACATTGATAAAATAAATAATATTGATCATAAGATAATGTGTGATCATATTACACAATCAGCTACCATTGCTATGGCAGGAAGGCAACATGGCGATGATATTGACGATATATTTGCCAAGTTCAGCACCCCACAATCCGACATACATAACACTGAAAAATTAAATACAATCCATGCTAATTTAATTCATTCAGCTTATGCACAAAAAACACATATTAATGAATCAGATCAAAACCATGAAATTGAAAGATTTAGTAAGCAATCATTTTATAAGTATTGTGTTTATATTCATTGATTAACACCTCTTCCGCCCTTAAGCTCTCAATGATGGATCCTTGCATGCCTGGTAGTGAGAGTAAATGTAAGGCTTCTTGGACTGCCTCCCAGTCTTTACTCGATAATAATACGGCATTGTGGCGTTGACTGGTGATAATGATGGGGGCATTCGATTCAGCGACATTATCAATTAAATGATGTAGGTTTTTACGTGCTTCTCGTACGGTTATGGTATGCATGATTTTTCCTTAAATAATGATCAGACGACTAGTCCGTCTTAGCCAACGTTAACATTCCATGTAACCCCTAAAAGAGATGGTAGTAATGAACATATATGGGTGAAGACAACCAATAACATTAGAATAAGGGACCATAAACGCGATTTCTACTGAACCTAAGATCAGTTTTGGGCTATGGGTTAATTAACGACCGCTAAACCTAGCTTATCTAGGGTATAATCTAAGTGTGCTTGGATCTCTGCAGAATCACTCGCCAGAGACAAAGCATGCTCCAAGTGCTCCCTACCTTGTGAATATTGCCCAGATAACGTCAATGCCCAACCTAATGTGTCATAAAAACTTGGAATATCCCCGCGTAACTCGACAGCTTGTCTAGCGTGTATAATTGCTAATTCATACTGTGATGTTTGTGTATATAAAAAGGCTATATTATTTAACGCAATGGCTTGTTTAATCAATGGCAGAGGTGACGTCAATAACTTACTATAATAAAAAATAGCTTGTTGATGATCGCCTATTTCAAGCAAATGTTCACTTAAACTTTCTAATAAAAAAACACGTTTAGGATAGCGTTTAATTAATGTTTTGAGTAATTCTGTTGTGTCATTTTCCCGGTTAATGTCACGACTCAATTGTGCCAACTTATAAATCGTTGCGATCTCTGTAAACGATCCTTGTACTGCTTGAGTATATAACTCATATGCCTCTTTGGCTTGCTGCAAGGACGCACTAATATCGCCTTTTACCGCTAAAAAACGTGCTTTGTGAATAATTATTGATGAGTCCAAGGTATTGACTAATTGCTGTGCACGCGGGCTATTTCCTTGTTCCACTAACCAACTTGCATAACTGAGAATGGCGTCTTCGTTTTGAGGAGAGAGATTAACCGCTGTAGCAAAGCTTTTTTCTGCACCAGTCTCATACTGCATGGTGCGCTGCATTTTCGCTAAGTACAGCAACCGAGTAGGATCGCTTTGCCATAAATCATAAAGCATATCAAATTGAGTATTTCGCACAGCTATTTGGCCAAGCTCGTGCAACAAATTGACTCTAATTATTTGAGGAGAAGCCGGTACTGGAGACGTTGCACCTGACTCACGATAACCCTGAATGATCTGATCAACCCCAGTTAATGCTTCCTCTGAACGCCCTAATTTGCGCAACAGCTCAACTCTAAACAGTCCTATAGATGGATTGCTACTATCAGCGTTGCGAAGTGGATCAAGCAGTGCATCTACATAAGTAAGACTCTCCGCAAAACGCTGCATTTTATAAGTAATGGTTGCTAACGACTGTGTCACTAAGGGCGTTTCAGGTAACGTCGGTGCGCTGAGTAATTGATACCCGCGTTGGTAGTTTTCTTGTTGTTCATAAATTTTAACGAGCAATAATGTTGCACTGACATCTTGCTTATTGAGCACAAGCCGGCGCTGTAATAATCGTTCAGCAGCCTCCAAATCACCATTTTCAACATACGCTACTGCTAATATCAGGGCATATTCTTGATTCATCACTAATTGTGATTCATACGGAATGAGAATGCGCAGCGCCTCTTCGGGCTGATCCATTTGATGGTAAACCTGCGACAACAGCACTAACGCATTCATATCATCGGGATTGTTCTCTAAGTACGAGTTAAATTTTCTAACCGATTGTTGCCAGTTCCCGCCAGAATAACTCGACATTGCATCAATCAATAATAGCTGTGGATTCAATTGCTTGGTGCGATCATCAATTAAAGAAATACGATTGCTAATATAATCTAGGGCTTTGTCTGCAGCTTCGCGTTGATTCGTTTGTTTGAATATTTCGCTTTGAATATAAATAGCTAACGGATCGTTAGGAGATAAAGCCAATGCTTGTTCCAATGCATCCCCAGCTTGCTCTAATTGACCTATCGCTAAATACGAGTTAGCTAATGCTTTATAAGTACTGGATTTTTCTGACTCCAGCGTCAGTGATTGTTGATATGCCCTAATCGCGGCGTCATAGTCTTGTTGTAGACTATGGAGCCGTCCTCGCAAATACCAAAATTTAGGATCATCTTGGGCGAGTGTAGATAGCGCTTTTAGCTTTTCCTGCGCATTATCCAAATCATTTAGATCTAAATAAATGTTAATTAACTCTAATTGAATGTCCGGCTCGTCAGGCGACAATAACGCGAGCTTATTGAGATCTCGAATTGCAGCCTGGGAATTACCTGACGCATAAAATGCACTGGCACGTATTAGCTGATAGCGTTTGAGTGATTGGGTAGATGGCAGAATGTCGGCATTGAGAGCCAACACTTCTTGGTATTTACTTTGTTCAAATAGTGCGGTGGCTAGGTGTTCGAGCACATTCTTTTCATCGGCTCCCATCACTAACGCTTTTTCAAACTCTGCTTGAGCCTCTGCTGGCATTTTCTTGTGTAACAAGATCTCTGCGTAGAGTAGTTGTCCAGGGAGATGGGAAGGCTGTTTTTTTAATACATTGCGTATATGAATGTTTGCTTCATCATACTGGCTTTTATCGAACGCGATTAACGCCTTTTCATAATCATCAGCATTTATTGTTGCAAGTACCGCAGTGCTTAATAATAAAGTGCCTATCAATAATATTCTAAATAAACTAACTAACATTCGCGCATAAGCGCCTACTCTAAAAATCCTCACATATCCTCCTTGATACTAGAGTGAAGGTAATACAAAAATTGTAAGAGCAATAAAAGTGCAGTCACTACAATTGATTACCAATTATAGCGACTTAAGAACGGAATAATTAAGCGTGTTTTTTGCGACGCAGCATTAAACCAAGTAACACAGTGGAAAATAAGATTGCAGTTCCAGGCTCACTAACCTTATTAACGACGTTCAGCGCGTAATCTTCGACCTCACCCTGGTGGTAATAGCCGGTTGCTAACAATTGCACGCTGCTAGTATTCAATGAGTTTTCACAGATGACACGCGCACGCATCCAAAGCTCACCTAAGATTGAATTAATAGGCACCTGAATTGCGTTACTAAAAAAACTACCAAATTCATCAGGACTGTTAAACGCTTGTAAATCATTGTTGTAGAAGTTACTCGTAAGTGTTCCGGTAAATTCAACACCATCAGAATCTTCATTCTTCATCCATGAGCCATTCATCACCACATCAGTTTCGTTAAATGTATCGTTACCAAACCAATCTAACCATAGCTTGTACTCATCGTATTTATGATTTCCTTCCGCTGAACGTTGCACATCGACTTGAAATTTTACAAATTCGCCCTGCACAAGGTCGTTACTTTGATTGAAGTTAGACCAAGTAATACCATCCGTCGAGGTTGCCCAAGACACACCGTTATCACCAGAATCAACGGCATTAGGTGCAGATTCGGAAGTCCAACCGACATTGTTGTTATCATTAGTACTAATGGAATCGCCAAACAATGACGCATCTGAATTCCCTAATTGTTGCCATCGATTCGTGTCGTGACAAGCAACGCCATAACTTGAAGGCGCATCACTGTAGTCGCCTGAACCACCGGTACAATTGCTAATAGAACCTGCAAAAGCAGAATGGGATGAGACCAACGCGAGCAGTGCAAGCAGCGCGAAGGCTTTATAACCTAAATATTTATTTGATTTCATTTAATCAACTTCCTGTATACGACGATTAATTAATGCCAAAAAATGGCTGATGAGTGTGCTTAATATCGAAGTAGATTAGGAATACAGACAACTAGGTTCATTCCACTGCGGGTTAATCTACTGCTACAAATTAACAATAGACTAGCAGTGTGAGTTGTCAAGAATTTGACGAACTTTATTGTGTGTTTTTTGTACAGGGAATTATTGATGGGTTTACTTACAATTTAGGCATTAAAAATCGCTCATGGCTTTACCCAATCAGCACGTTACAAAATAGGCGACACAACATTTTTCTCAATTTACATTTCGTTAGCCACTCTGGCACTATCTCAATAACAACGAATAGACAACTAATGTAAACTGGGAAAAATAACTGCATTACTCAAGTAAGTAACATATTCATTGCTAGGTGTCATATTAGTAATACGCTGTTAGTCATGAACATAGTTACTATTGTTCAAGATTATAATAAATTCCACTGTACCTAAGATCAGTTTTGCTAAATATGAGTAAGGTTAACTTATCGAGTGCAAAGCTATCGATAAATCACTATCACAATTCCGACATATTCATCTAATATTAGTACAAAACCGCCACAACCCCTGTAAATCTCACCACCTTCATTGTCACCTCATTGATTTACATGATAAAATCACGAAAATATTAACTAGTAGAGTACTCATGCTAGTTAAGCCTCATCTAGTATTATTCACATAACAATGGAACTGATTATCACTATGTCTAACATCACTAAAGCCGTCATCCCTGTTGCAGGTCTAGGCACCCGTATGTTGCCCGCTACCAAAGCGATCCCTAAAGAAATGTTACCGATTGTTGATCGTCCGTTGATTCAATATGTGGTGAATGAATGCGTACAGGCTGGCATAAAAGAGATTATATTGGTGACCCATGCATCAAAAAACAGTATCGAAAATCATTTTGATACCTCGTTTGAACTTGAAGCTACCTTGGAGAAACGCGTCAAACGTAGCTTACTGGATGAAGTGCAATCTATATTGCCCAAAGACGTGACCATCATGCATGTGCGTCAAGGCGTAGCTAAAGGTCTTGGACATGCGATTTTATGTGCTCAACCGTTGATTGGAGATAATCCATTTGTAGTGGTCTTACCGGATGTGATTATTGATGATGCGTTATCTGATTTAAAAACTGACAATCTTGCGGACATGATTAAGCAGTTTAACACCTCCAAAGTCTCTCAAATATTGGTCGAAGCAGTGCCGACGCATTTAGTCGATCAATTTGGTGTGGTAGATGTGGATGGCATCGCTATGCAAGCGGGTGGATCAGCCAAGATCCATAAGATGGTAGAAAAGCCCCCTATCGATGAAGCCCCTTCTAATCTAGCCGTAGTAGGACGCTATGTGTTGTCACAAAAGATATGGGATTTGTTAGCGTTTACGCCACCAGGTGCTGGCGATGAAGTGCAATTAACCGATGCCATTGCCACGTTAATGAACTTGGAACAAGTGGATGCATATTATATGAAAGGCAAAAGTCATGATTGCGGCAGTAAGCTCGGCTACATGAAAGCCAATGTAGAATTTGCATTGCGTAACAAAGATTTTGGTGAGGAATTTAGGGCGTTTTTGAATGAACTAAACATTCAATCTTCATAATACTTAGCAAAATAAGTAGTGGATGCGTACTACATGACTGGTAAATTCCCCTAGGAAAAACAGGACCTCTTAACAGGTCATGAAAATCCTAGGATTTTAATTCGACTGTTTGATTTCTAACGGCACTACCCTTAAAGGAAAAAGCATGCCTCGCTCAATCATTAATAGTATTTTTTTAAGCTTATTAATTGGAGGGTTATTCGTGAACGTTTATTTTTTAATAACCCAAACAATCTCTTGGACAGCGTTACTTATTATTCCAGTGCTATTCATGGTAATCAAACGCCAAGCCTATATTTATCAACATAACAATCATTATTACTTTAGACGGATACCGTTTACTCGAGGAATCTTAATCTCATCACTGAATGATATTGAGGATTTGCGAATTATCGAAACTGCCAAAAATACAGGTGCCCTATGGCAGTTCATACAAAAAATAAATCGGTCAAAATAATCAGTGAGACAGTATATTGTCAGACCCCAAAACAACAATTAGTACATCATCCATTTTTGGGATTGTGATTGGCAATGGTACAACGAAGATACTTATTTAGAATCGTTAGGTGAGTCAATTACTAATTGTTGTTTTACCCCAATGAACTCGTCAACATTTTTACAAAGGATTTTTATAAATCTCCGTCATAAACTGCTTGCTCTTCCGACAACATGCCACACAAACATACAATCAAGAGTATTCCATTCCATACAACAAAGTTTCCAGTAAACACCATACTCAACAACGCATCAAACAAAGCTGCAAATATCCCTCCAATATACACAGGTAACAAAAGGCTACGCTGTTGATAATATTGCACCAAAAACAAACTAATGACGATTAACGAAAATACGCAACCTGCGTAAAAAGATAACGAATATCCATATTGAGATTCAATGAAAAAATAGTAACTCCCTATACATAAAAAAGCGAAAGACAAGAGGATTGGTTTAATGTTTTTCATACGACAATAGTGAGGCATTTTCATACCTCACTCCTTTAAGTTAATTTATAAATATATGACTAATCCGAGTAGATAGCAGCTAAACCGCTGACAATGACTCCTACCCCGGTGCCAATACCTAACGCTGTGGCAACTCCAGAGATTGTTGTACCAGAAAAGGCATACACTAATGGCGCAGCTAAAAAGAACAAGCCACCATTCACTGAAGTGGTCAAGTCATTTTGGCCACAGATGCATGTTTCGGTCGAAATCGATCGACTATTTCGGTTCAATCCGATCGTCTATTT